>ERZ650300.629-NODE-629-length-21578-cov-21.761279_pt1 | contig 21578 bp, 16 predicted proteins | sample MGYA00376236_ERZ650300 | MGnify/ENA primary metagenome ERZ650300 (study PRJEB26733, sample SAMN07839303) | wastewater metagenome | biome: urban; feature: wastewater treatment plant; material: waste water | place: USA: North Carolina | collected 2016-04-28 ...
CAGCGCGGGCGGCTTCGATGGCGGCGTTCAGCGCCAAGAGATTGGTCTGGTCGGCCACTTCCTTGATCAGTTGGACAAACTGGCGGATTTCGCCGGTTTTGCCATCCAGGGTGTCCATGTGCTGGCGGGTTTGCTGCTGGCTGGCGGCAATCTGGGTAAAGCTGTCGGTCAGTACATCCACCATGCCGCGCGTGCCGTGCAGCGTGGTGGCGGCGTCGGCGGCGCTGACAAAGCAGCTGTCCATGCGCTCGGCCAGGGTGGAAAACGAGGTGCGGATATCGACAATGCTCTGGCAAAACTCGGCAAACGGATTGCGCAAAGTGCGGTTTTGCTCCACCTCGCCTTGCAGGCCGTGGCTGGTTTGCTGCTGCTCGGCCAAAGCGGTTTGCGCGGCCTGCAACTCGCGCTGCAACTGGCTGCGTTCGCTTTCGATCTGGCTCAGCCGGGCTTGCAGATCGGCGATTTTTTGACGTCCAAACATGACAACTCCACTGCGCTGGCCAGTCATCTGACCAGGGTGCGCGCAGGGGCGGCGATGTCAAATCCGGCCGGCGCGCATGACAATAAAATGACGGTTCAGTTTATTTTAACATGATATGACCTCGCCCCAGCATGGTGCGAAGTCAAATAAACCCATGATCAATGGCGAGTTTTGCCCCATGAGGGCACGCAAAACCCCAATAAAAACGCCGCCAGAATGGCGGCGTGAGCAAGTAAGAGGCGCGAACCAAACCCCGTGACGCAATCCTGGCCAGGCGCGCGGCAGTCGTACGGCAAGGCTGCGCAACAACGCCAGGAGGGTTTGGTGCGCCGCGCTTACAGCCAGAAATCCTGGCGCTGGCGGTGCAGGGCAACCACCCGCTGGAACTGCGCCGGGTCTTTGGTGAAGGTCAGCTCACCGGCTTGCGGCAGGTATTTGTCGTACAGGCGCGAGGTCCAGAAGCGCAGGCCGGCGGCACGCAGCAGCACCGGCCAGGCGGCTTTTTCGGCGTCGCTGAGCGGGCGCACCGACTGATAGCCGGCCAGCATGGCGCGCGCGCGTTCGCCGTCGATGTCGCCATCCGGCAGCGCGCACCAGTCGTTCAGGGCAATGGCCAGGTCGTAGGCCAGCACATCGTTGCAGGCATAGTAAAAATCGATAAAGCCCGCCACGCTGTCGCCGTCAAACAGCACATTGTCGCGGAACAAATCGGCGTGAATCACCCCGGTGGGCAGCGCATCAAAGCGGTGCTCGCTCTGGAAGGCCACTTCTTCGTGCAGCATGGCGGCGTCGGCGGCGTCCATATGCGGGTAGACCACTTGCGCGGTGGCGCTCCACCAGGCCGGGCCGCGCGGGTTGGCCATGCGCGCCGGGTAGGTGTCGCCGGCCAGATGCATATCGGCCATCATCACCCCCACCGCGCGGCATTGCGCCGGGTTGGGCGCGGCCACGTCGGCGCCGCTCAGGCAAGACACCAGGCAGGCCGGCTTGCCGGCCAGCAGGCTGACAAAGCGGTCGCTGCGGTCGGCCATCGGCGCCGGGCAGGCCACGCCGTGGCGCGCCAGGTGGCTCATCAGGTTCAGATAGTAGGGCAGCTCTTCCAGCTTGAGCGTTTCAAACAGGGTCAGCACATAGCGGCCCTGCGTGGTGGTGACAAAGTAATTGGTGTTGGTGATGCCGGCAGCGATGCCTTTCAGTTCGACCAACTGGCCTAGGGTGTATTGCGCCAGCCAGCTTTCCAGCTCGGCCTGGGTGACGGTGGTGTAAACCGACATGGGATGTCTCTTGAGGGTTCCGGGATGGGGGGCGTCACGGCCTGGCCGTGACGGCGCGTTTTTTGCCTTGGGGCGTGTGCTGAGCGCCACTCACAAAACCCGCCTGGCGTGGTTGCCCGACGCGGTCGTGCGCCTGGCCAGGTGCGCTGCGCTGGCTAGGCGTGTGACCGCAGACAGTAAAGCAGTACGGCAAGGTCACACAACAACGCCAGGGGGTTTTGTGAGCGGCTCTCAAGGGATGCGCTGATTGATTCAACACGATCAACACCCTGAATTTCCGCCTGTGCGGGAATGACGGTTTTTCAGCGTATCCCTGTGGCGCTTAGAAAGTCATCAGCACCCAGCGCGGCACCACCAGCTTGTCGCCGTGGGTGTCGATGCGGTTCATCTTGCCGCTGCCGTCTTCGTCCACCAGATAGTAAGGCAGGCCGATTTTCGGGGTGACCTTGATGGCGTAAAGCTTGCCGTTCATCCGGTATTCTTCGATTTTTTGCCCGGATTTCTGGATGATGCGCACTTCCGGCTCGGCCTGGGCGGCGGCGGATTCCTGAATGGTGGGCGGCGGCGGCACATTGGCCGGGGCGGCCAGCGCAGCCAGCGGCGAAAGCAGGGAAAGAGCAATAAGAATGCGGCGCATGGTGGGCCTCGTGCAAGCAGGGATGATTAAAGATTAAGCAGTTGTTCGCGTTCTTCGGGCAAGGCCTCGAAGCCGCGCATTTCGTAATGGCGGAAAATCGCCTCGACAATCTCGCCCGGCTCGTCAATCAGCTGGATCAGCTGCATATCGTCGGCGGCAATCATGCCCTCGGCCACCAGCTGGGCCTGGAACCAATCCAGCAGCCCCTGCCAGAAGGCGCGCCCCACCAAAATAATGGGAATCTTGCGGCTTTTGCCGGTTTGCACCAGGGTCAGCGCCTCGAACATCTCGTCCAGCGTGCCAAAGCCGCCGGGCATCACCACATAGGCCACCGCGTGCTTGACGAACATCACCTTGCGGGAAAAAAAGTGATTGAAGCTCAGGCTGAGGTCTTGATACTCGTTGGGCTTTTGCTCGTGCGGCAGCTGGATGTTCAAGCCCACTGACGGGCTTTTGCCAAAAAACGCGCCCTTGCTGGCGGCTTCCATGATACCCGGCCCGCCGCCGGAAATCACCGAAAAGCCGGCGTCGGAAAGCCTGCGGGCGATTTCTTCGGTCAGCTTATAATAGCCATGCGCGCGCGGCGTGCGCGCGCTGCCAAAAATGCTCACCGCCGGACTGATTTCACTGAGCGCCTCGGTGGACTCAACAAATTCAGCCATGATTTTCAGCACATGCCAGGCTTCGCGCGAGCGAAAACGCTGCATGTGCTCCAGACGGTCGCTGGCCTGCGGCACTTTATCAGACACGCTCATTGCGGATTGCTTTCATGAAAACCCTGTTACTGGTCGATGGTTCTTCTTATCTTTACCGCGCATTCCACGCCATGCCGGACTTGCGTTCGCCGGCCGGCGAACCCACCGGCGCGGTGTACGGCATGATCAACATGCTGAAAAAGCTGGAGAAGGACATAAGCTTTGATTATAGCGCTGTCGTATTTGACGCAAAAGGCAAGACCTTCCGCGACGAGCTTTATCCCGAGTACAAAGCCCAGCGTCCGCCAATGCCGCCCGAGCTGGCCGCGCAGATCACGCCAGTGCACGCCGCCGTCACCGGCCTGGGCTGGCCGCTGCTGATGGTGGAAGGCGTCGAGGCCGACGACGTGATTGGCGCGCTGGCGCACCAGGCCAGCGCGCAAGGCTGGCAGGTGGTGGTGTCCACTGGCGACAAGGACATGGCCCAGCTGGTCAACGCCCAGGTCACCCTGGTCAACACCATGACCAGCGAAACCCTGGACAGCGCCGGGGTGCAAGAAAAATTCGGCGTGCCGCCCGAGCGCATCATTGATTTTCTGACGCTGACCGGCGACAAAGTGGACAACGTGCCCGGCGTGGACGGCTGCGGCCCGAAAACCGCCGCCAAATGGCTGGCCGAACACGGCAGCCTGGACGCCATCATCGCCGCCGCCGACAGCGTCAAAGGCAAGGCCGGCGAAAAACTGCGCGCCGCGCTGCCGCACCTGCCGCTGTCGCGGCAACTGGTCACCATCAAGCTGGACGTAGACCTGTCCGCCCACCTGGCCGACGGCCTGGCCAGCCTGCGCCACGGCGAACCGCGCCGCGACGCGCTGCTGGCGCTGTACCGCCAGTGCGGGTTTCGCACCTGGCTGCGCGAGCTGGACGCCGCCGCCAGCGAGCCGGCCCCGCCCGGTGATTTATTTGCCGAAGCGCCCGCCGCGCCAACTGCCAATGCCGCCCCAGCCGCCAGCGCCGCGCCCAAGCCGGCGCCAGCGCCGGCATCCGCCAACTACACGCTGATCCGCACCCAGGCCGAGCTGGACGCCTGGCTGGCCCGCCTGCAAGCCGCGCCAGTGGTGTCGCTGGACACGGAAACCACCAGCCTGGATTCGCTGCGCGCCCGGCTGGTGGGCCTGAGCTTCAGCCTCACCCCCGGCGAAGCCGCCTACCTGCCGCTGATGCACCGCGATGCCGGCGGCCTGCTGCCCGATCAGCTCAGCCTGGACGCCGCGCTGGCCACGCTGAAACCCTGGCTGGAAAACCCGCAAGCCAAAAAACTCGGCCAGAACCTCAAATACGACCGCCACGTGCTGGCCAACCACGGCGTGCAACTGGCCGGCGTGGTGGACGACACCCTGCTGGCCTCGTATGTGCTGGAAAGCCACCTCACCCACAATATGGACGACCTGGCCGAGCGCCATCTGGGCGTAAGCACCCAAACCTACGAAGCGCTCTGCGGCAAGGGCGCCAAACAAATCGGCTTTGACGAAGTGGACATCGACGCCGCTGGCCATTACGCCGCCGAAGACGCCGACATCACCCTGCGCCTGGCGCATGCCTTTGCCCCGCAACTGCACGGCGCGCTGGAAGACGTCTATCGCCGCATCGAACTGCCCACCGCCGAGGTGCTGTTCGCCATGGAGCGCACCGGCGTGCTGATCGACCGCGACGAACTGGCCCGGCAAAGCCACCAACTGGGCCAGCGCATCCAGCAACTGGAAGCCCGCGCCTACGAACTGGCCGGCCAGCCGTTTAACATGAACTCGCCCAAGCAATTGCAGGAAATCCTGTTCGGCCGGCTGGGCATCGACAGCAAGGGCCTGAAAAAAACCCCGACCGGGGCGATTTCGGTCAACGAAGACGCCCTGGAAAAACTCGCCGCCGACCACCCGCTGCCCAAGCTGCTGCTGGAATATCGCGGCCTGGCCAAGCTGAAATCCACCTACACCGACAAGCTGCCGACCATGATCCACCCGGACACCGGCCGCGTGCACACCCATTACTCGCAAGCCGTGGCCGTCACCGGCCGCCTGGCCAGCAGCGACCCCAATCTGCAAAACATCCCGGTGCGCACCGAAGAAGGCCGCCGCGTGCGCAAGGCGTTTATCGCCCCGCCCGGCTGGCAGATTGTGTCGGCGGATTACTCACAGATCGAACTGCGCATCATGGCGCATCTGTCTGACGACCCGCGCCTGCTGCAAGCCTTTGCCGACGGCGAAGACATCCACCGCGCCACCGCCGCCGAAGTGTTTGCCGTGCCGCTGGCCGAAGTCAGCAGCCAGCAACGCCGCTATGCCAAAACCATCAACTTTGGCCTGATCTACGGCATGAGCGCCTTTGGCCTGGCCGCCCAGCTGGAAATCGACCGCAGCGCCGCGCAAAGCTTTATCGACCGCTACTTTGCCCGCTACCCCGGCGTGGCCGACTACATGGCGCGCACCCGCGAGCACGCGCGCGAACAAGGCTATGTGGAAACCGTCTTTGGCCGCCGCCTGTGGCTGCCCGACATCCACGCCGCCAACGCCATGAAACGCCAAGGCGCCGAACGCGCCGCCATCAACGCCCCGATGCAAGGCACCGCCGCCGACCTGATCAAACTGGCGATGATTGAAGTGCAACACTGGCTGCGCACCGAAAACCTGCGCAGCCGGCTGATCATGCAAGTACACGACGAACTGGTGCTGGAAGCCCCGGCCGACGAACTGGACACCGTCAAAGCCGGCGTAGTGGCCGCCATGGCGCGCGTCGCGCAACTGAAAACCCCGCTGGTGGCGGAAGTCGGCAGCGGGGATAACTGGGAGGCAGCGCATTGAGAGGTAAGTCGTGAGAAGCCATGATGTCTTTGTGATGAAATGACAGGTTTGAAGCCATTTCGACAATTTCGAGTAATATAGCCACATGATGACCCTTCCTATTGATTGCATTCTGTTTGTTCAGGATCGGAGTGTCACTCACTTCATGCCTACAATTGAATATCACACCCAAATGGATGTTTTCTTTCATCCTTTTTTGCTTGGCGGCATGTTTGCGCTGACGGTAGTACTGAAATCACTTAACCATTTGTTGTTCATGTGCTTATTTCCCCAATCTAGGAGCGTGAAGCCATGCTGAAATCCTTGCATCTGAAACATGTTGGCTTAGCATCAGAGCTACATGTAGATTGGGCCGAGCGCATCAATCTGATTGTGGGAGACAACGGCCTAGGCAAAAGTTTCTTGTTGGATGTGGCTTGGTGGGCACTCACTCGCACCTGGGCTGGACCAGTGGCATTGCCAGCCCCTGGCCGGCACAAGCCCAGGATCGAATACGTGGTGCAGGGCAAAACCAGGAAAGCCATGCCGGTGATATCTGACTTTCGGCGTGCTGATGCCTCTTGGCCATTGGGCCAAGCTAGGCCAGCTATGCCGGGTATTGTGATTTACCTGCGCATTGATGGTGGGTTTTCTGTGTGGGATCCCGCACGCAACTACTGGCGCACCGACCCAGGTAGACCCGCTGCCTATCATTTTCAAGCAGCCCAAGTATGGGATGGCCTAGACAGCGATGGAGTGCGTGTGTGTGAAGGGCTGGAGCGCGATTGGGTTAGCTGGCAAGAAGGCCGTAAGCCACAGTTTGCTTCATTGGAAGCGGTACTGGCCGTCTTGTCGCCACCTGGGGAGCGTTTGCAGCCTGGGCCACCTCAGCGGGTGTTTCTAGGTGAAGGGCGTGATCGCCCCACCTTACAGATCGGTCATCATTGCGTGCCAGTAGCGTTAGCCTCTGCCGGAGTACGCCGCATGCTGGCGCTGGCATATTTTTTAGTGTGGGCCTGGCATGAGCACCACATGGCAGCCAAACTGCTGGGCAAACATCCCGAAAACCGGGTGGTGATCTTGTTTGATGAACCAGAAACGCACCTACATCCACGTTGGCAACGCACTGTGCTGCCCAGCCTGCTGGCGGCTGTGCAAGCCCTGCATGGAAAACAAGGCAAGCCACCGCACACACAATTGCTTGCCGCGACCCATTCTCCACTGGTGGCTGCGTCGCTGGAGCCAAGCTTTGACGCTCAGCAAGACGATTTGATTCACCTCACCTTGAACCAAGGTCAGGTACATGTTGAGCAGGGAGGCTGGGCCACACAGGGCGACGTCACCAATTGGCTGGTGTCAGAAGCCTTTGGACTGGAACAAGCGCGTTCGATTGAGGCAGAACACGCCATCGAAGCAGCCGAGGCGCTGATGCGCGGTGCCCCACCCCCCGACCCCACACTTAATACGCTGACAGCGATTCATGCCCGCTTACAGCAGTTATTGCCTGCTGGTGATCCATTCTGGCCGCGTTGGTTGGTGCAAACAGGAAGCTTGACATGATCCCGGTTGCCAAGGTAGCAGAACCAGCTACATTTGCTGCCCTTGCCCGCAAGCCAGGGCAGCAGTGGCTGACCGATAATCCCGACGCCACACGGCCTAAACCGCTATGGATACCTTTCACGCCAGCACTGGCCGAGGGATTTCACGAGTTGTGCGCCTACGCGGCCATGTGTGATCCCACTGGCGGAACAGTAGATCATTATTTGAGCTATAAGAATCACCCTCAACTGGCATATGAATGGAGTAACTACCGCTTTGCCAGCGGTGCATTGAATGCATGCAAAAGAACCGCAGATGAAGCCGTACTGGATCCCTATGAAGTGGGGCAGGGTTGGTTTGAAATCTTGCTGCCTTCCCTGCAAATGCGCGTCACCGATGCCGTACCCGCCGAGATTCGTGCCAAGGCCGAATACACGCTGACTCGCCTGAAACTGCGCGATGGCGAGCGCATTTTGCGTTGGCGACAGTCCTGGTATGCCATGTATTTGCAAGGTGAACTGACGCTGGAAGGGCTGAGGCGGGTAGCACCATTGATTGCTCAGGCGGTGGATAACACCAAGACCCCAGCCGCCAGCGCCGCGCCCAAGCCGGCGCCGGCATCCGCCAACTACACGCTGATCCGCACCCAGGCCGAGCTGGACGCCTGGCTGGCCCGCCTGCAAGCCGCGCCAGTGGTGTCGCTGGACACGGAAACCACCAGCCTGGATTCGCTGCGCGCCCGGCTGGTGGGCCTGAGCTTCAGCCTCACCCCCGGCGAAGCCGCCTACCTGCCGCTGATGCACCGCGATGCCGGCGGCCTGCTGCCCGATCAGCTCAGCCTGGACGCCGCGCTGGCCACGCTGAAACCCTGGCTGGAAAACCCGCAAGCCAAAAAACTCGGCCAGAACCTCAAATACGACCGCCACGTGCTGGCCAACCACGGCGTGCAACTGGCCGGCGTGGTGGACGACACCCTGCTGGCCTCGTATGTGCTGGAAAGCCACCTCACCCACAATATGGACGACCTGGCCGAGCGCCATCTGGGCGTAAGCACCCAAACCTACGAAGCGCTCTGCGGCAAGGGCGCCAAACAAATCGGCTTTGACGAAGTGGACATCGACGCCGCTGGCCATTACGCCGCCGAAGACGCCGACATCACCCTGCGCCTGGCGCATGCCTTTGCCCCGCAACTGCACGGCGCGCTGGAAGACGTCTATCGCCGCATCGAACTGCCCACCGCCGAGGTGCTGTTCGCCATGGAGCGCACCGGCGTGCTGATCGACCGCGACGAACTGGCCCGGCAAAGCCACCAACTGGGCCAGCGCATCCAGCAACTGGAAGCCCGCGCCTACGAACTGGCCGGCCAGCCGTTTAACATGAACTCGCCCAAGCAATTGCAGGAAATCCTGTTCGGCCGGCTGGGCATCGACAGCAAGGGCCTGAAAAAAACCCCGACCGGGGCGATTTCGGTCAACGAAGACGCCCTGGAAAAACTCGCCGCCGACCACCCGCTGCCCAAGCTGCTGCTGGAATATCGCGGCCTGGCCAAGCTGAAATCCACCTACACCGACAAGCTGCCGACCATGATCCACCCGGACACCGGCCGCGTGCACACCCATTACTCGCAAGCCGTGGCCGTCACCGGCCGCCTGGCCAGCAGCGACCCCAATCTGCAAAACATCCCGGTGCGCACCGAAGAAGGCCGCCGCGTGCGCAAGGCGTTTATCGCCCCGCCCGGCTGGCAGATTGTGTCGGCGGATTACTCACAGATCGAACTGCGCATCATGGCGCATCTGTCTGACGACCCGCGCCTGCTGCAAGCCTTTGCCGACGGCGAAGACATCCACCGCGCCACCGCCGCCGAAGTGTTTGCCGTGCCGCTGGCCGAAGTCAGCAGCCAGCAACGCCGCTATGCCAAAACCATCAACTTTGGCCTGATCTACGGCATGAGCGCCTTTGGCCTGGCCGCCCAGCTGGAAATCGACCGCAGCGCCGCGCAAAGCTTTATCGACCGCTACTTTGCCCGCTACCCCGGCGTGGCCGACTACATGGCGCGCACCCGCGAGCACGCGCGCGAACAAGGCTATGTGGAAACCGTCTTTGGCCGCCGCCTGTGGCTGCCCGACATCCACGCCGCCAACGCCATGAAACGCCAAGGCGCCGAACGCGCCGCCATCAACGCCCCGATGCAAGGCACCGCCGCCGACCTGATCAAACTGGCGATGATTGAAGTGCAACACTGGCTGCGCACCGAAAACCTGCGCAGCCGGCTGATCATGCAAGTACACGACGAACTGGTGCTGGAAGCCCCGGCCGACGAACTGGACACCGTCAAAGCCGGCGTAGTGGCCGCCATGGCGCGCGTCGCGCAACTGAAAACCCCGCTGGTGGCGGAAGTCGGCAGCGGGGATAACTGGGAAGCCGCGCACTGAGACATTGGGCGGCCGCGCCCAGACACAGCACCAGGCAAAACTGACGATGCCCCAGGCCGTTTCGGGCGGCGACAGCTTCTGCCGCACACCACGCAGCCCAGTGCGTGGTGTGCGGCCACGGAAACCACCGCTCAGGTGCGGAAACGCTGCACCAGCGCTTCCAGCTGTTGCCCCAATGCCCGCAGTTGCGCGGTTTCTTCGCTGGCAACATGAATCTGCTGATCAGTCTGCTGACTCATGTGGTTGATGTGCTCGACATGGCTGCTGATGTCCTGGCTGGCAACCGATTGTTCTTCGGTGGCGCGGGCGATGTCGCGGATGCGGTTGACCATATTGGCCATGGTGTCATGAATGCCGGCAATCGCCTCGGCAGTGTCTTCCGAATGCGCCACGCCGCTGCTGATGCGGCCCAGCGCGGTGTCCATGCCTTGGGTGGCGGCCTGCATGTCGCGCTGGATGGTCTGGATCATGGTGGCGATTTCCAGCGTGGCGCTGGCGGTGCGCTCAGCCAGCTTGCGCACCTCATCGGCCACCACGGCAAAGCCGCGGCCCTGCTCGCCGGCGCGGGCGGCTTCAATCGCCGCGTTCAGCGCCAGCAGGTTGGTTTGGTCGGCGATGTCGCGGATCACGTGGACAATGCTGGCGATCTGCTGCGAGCGCTCGCCCAGGCCGTTAAGCGTGCCGGACAGCGCCTCCACCGCGCTGGCGGCCTGGCGGATTTCGCCGGCGGTGTCTTGCACCAGTTCGGCCAGTTGTTCGGACAATTCGCCGGTATCTTCGGCGGCGCGCGCCGCTTGCTGGGCGCCGTCGGCAATCTGGCTGATGCTGCTGCTGACTTCTTCCACCGTGGCGGCGGTCGAGCTGGCGGCGTCGGCCTGCTGGCGGGCGTTGCCGGCCACCGCCTGGGTGGTGTCGCCCAGCCGCACCAGGCTGGTTTCCAGCGTGGCGGCGTGTTGCTTGACCTCGGCGAACATATCGCGCAGCTTGTCCATAAAGCGGTTGAACGCTGCTGAGGTGCGGCCGATTTCATCCTGGCTGCTCACCGGCAGACGGCGGGTAAGGTCGCCCTCGCCTTGTGCCAGCACTTCCACCGCTTCGGCCAGGCCCACCAGCGGGCGGGTCAGCCAGCCCAGCAGGACGGCGCACAGCAGCAAGGTGGCCAGGCAGGCGCCAGCGCCCAGCAGCAGCGCGGCGTTGCGCGCGCGGTCGGCGTTGGCCAGCAGTTGGGCGCGCTCGACGCTGACGCGCAAGGACCAGGGCGTCATGCCCTCGTGCACCTTGATCGGGGTAAAGAAATGCAGCATGCCGTTGGCGTCTTCCAGTTGCCAGGGCTTGCCAGCCTTGATGGCCTCCAGCGCTTCGGCCGGCAGCTCATCCTTGGCCGGCTTGCCGACTTTGTCTTCTTGCGGATGCGCCAGCCATTGCCCGCTGCCCGACAGCAGGCTGAGGTAGCCGGTTTCGTAGGGTTTGACCTTGGCCATTTCGTTGGCGATGTCGGTCAGCGCGATGTCCACGCCCACCACGCCAGAAAAAGTAATGCCCACCATCAGCGGCGCGACGATGGAGGTCGTCATCACCGGCTTGCCATTCACCGGATACAGATAAGGTTCAATCACCTGCAAGCTGCCGGTTTGCTTGGGCAGCAGGTAGTAATCGCCGGCGCCGGGCTTGTCGTAATCCACCAGCGGCTCAACGCTGATGCCCTGGGTATCACGGTGCCAGTAGGGCACAAAGCGGCCACTGTCGTCATGGGCGGGCTTTTGCCCGGCGTATTCGCTGTCGTGGCCATCCAGCGCGTCTGGCTCCCAGCCGGTCCACACTGCCCGCAGGCCGGCGTGGTTCTCCAGCTGGCGGGCGAGAATCTTGTTGAGCATGTCGCGGTTGACCACATGGCTGCGACGCAGGATTTCGAAGGTGGAAGTCAGCGTCTGCGTGGTGCTCAGCCCATCGTTCAGCGTTTTATTGATGCTGGTGGACAGCACGGCGGCCTGTAGCCGGGCGTTTTCTACGCCTTGCTCCAGGTCGTGCTGGCGCATGGCCCAGCTGTTGTAGCCCACCACCACGGCAAAGCCGGCGAGCATCAGGATGATGAACGGCAATAGAATTTTGGCGCGCAGGCTGAGCGAATGCAGCATATTGAATCTCCCCTTGTTCGAAGCCATACGGCGGCCTCTGCCGCGCCAGGGGCGCGGTCTCCGGTTGTGTGCGTAGGTGTGCGCCATGCGCTACGTGGCGCATGGTCATTTAGCGCGACTCACAAAACTCAGCAAAGCGATCCTGGCCAGGCGCGCGACCGCAGACAGTATAAGTCGTACGGCAAGGTCGGGCAACAACGCCAGGAGGGTTTTGTCAGCCGCTCTTAGCGACGCTTGGCAAGGCTTGCCGCCTTGTGGTGCACGACACATGGATGGGCCGCCCTCATTCGGCCCCGTGCCCTGCACGGAAAATTCTGTCCAGATATGTCCTGGGCATTTTGCCTGGCATTCACCGGATCACAGTGTGCGCCATACGAGCCTGACCACTATTTTTCGGACAAGACTTTGATTTAACCTAATAAAACGCTCTAGCGGATGCGCCAGATGAGTCAGCAGACACGGTGCGGGGTAAGCGCCTGTCAGTCAGCATAGGGGATTTACCGTAAAACTACCATCGGTTGCCGCGACGTCCGCTTGAGTGCCAACAGCCGCCGCATGGCGCAATCCAGCCTGTCGCCACGCTTAAGCAAGAATGATTCCTGTCGCTGGTCGGCCATGAAAAACGCGCCAGGCCAGGGCGGCCAAGCGCGTTTTTCATGCTGGGGCAGAGGGGTATGGCCTGGCAGCACCAGGCTGTCGTCGTTCATCCCATCTGGCAGGTGCGGCCAGCGGGGCTTACACCCCGCGCAGCAGCTCGTTGATGCTGGTCTTGGCGCGGGTCTTGGCGTCCACTTTCTTGACGATCACCGCGCAGTACAGGCTGTGGCTGCCATCGGCGGCCGGCAGGTTGCCCGACACCACCACCGAGCCCGGCGGGATGCGGCCGTAGCTGACTTCGCCGGTTTCACGGTCGTAAATCTTGGTGGACTGGCCGATGTACACGCCCATCGAGATCACCGAGCCTTCGCCAACGATCACGCCTTCCACCACTTCCGAGCGCGCGCCGATAAAGCAGTTGTCTTCGATGATGGTCGGGTTGGCTTGCAGCGGCTCCAGCACGCCGCCGATGCCCACGCCGCCGGACAGATGCACGTTCTTGCCGATTTGCGCGCACGAACCGACGGTGGCCCAGGTGTCCACCATGGTGCCTTCGTCCACATAGGCGCCGATGTTCACGTAGGACGGCATCAGCACCACATTCTTGCCAATAAAGCTGCCGCGACGGGCGACGGCATTGGGCACCACGCGGAAGCCGCCTTCGCGGAATTCACGCTCGGTGTAGTCGGCAAACTTGGTGTCCACCTTGTCGTAATACTGCATGCAGCCGCCGGCCATCGGCGCGTTGTCGCGGATGCGGAACGACAGCAGCACGGCTTTTTTCACCCATTGGTTCACCACCCAGTCATCACCGTGTTTTTCCGCCACGCGGATGCGGCCGTTGTCCAGCTCGTCGATGACTTGCATCACGGCGGATTTCAGCTCGGGCGAGGCGGTGGCCGGGGTGATGTCGGCGCGCTTTTCAAAGGATTCTTCGATCAGGGTCTGGATCGGGTGCATGGTGTTAAGGCCTCTGGCGATACGAATGGGAACAGACATGGGGCTATCTTCTAAAGAGCAAGGTCAAAGAGCAAATGAAAGAACGATGACGGCGCCCGGCAGCGCAGCGCCGTCGGGCGTCAGGCGCGGCTGCGGGCAAATGTCACCAGCCGCTCGGCAGCCTCCTGGCACTCGGCCAGCGGAGCCACCAGGGCAATGCGGATATAACCGGCGCCGGGGTTGACGCCGTGGGCGTCGCGCGCCAGATAGCTGCCGGGCAGCACGGTGACGTGCTGCTCGCGGTAGAGCTCGCGGGCAAATTCGGCGTCGTCGCCGGGCACTTTCGCCCACAGATAAAAACTGGCCTCGGGCAGGCTGACGTCCAGCGCCTGCGCCACCACCGGGGTGACGGCGGCAAATTTTTCGGCGTACAGCTGGCGGTTGTGCTCGACGTGGGCTTCGTCGTCCCAGGCCGCCACGCTGGCGGCCTGAATGGCCGGGCTCATTGCCGAACCATGGTAGGTGCGGTAGAGCAGGAATTTCTCCAGCACGCGGGCGTCGCCGGCGACAAAGCCCGAGCGCATGCCCGGCACATTGGAGCGCTTGGACAAGCTGGTGAACATCACCAGATTGGCAAAGTCATCGCGGCCCAGCGTGGCGGCGGCTTCCAGCCCGCCCAGCGGCGGCGCGTCAAAATAGATTTCGGAATAGCACTCGTCCGAGGCAATCACAAAGCCATAGCGGTCGGACAGCTCGAACAAATCCTGCCAATCGTTCAGCGACATCACGCTGCCGGTGGGGTTGCCCGGGCTACAGACAAACACCAGTTGGGTGCGCGCCCACACCTCGGCCGGCACGCTGGCCCAATCCGGCTGAAAGCGCTGGTCGGCCAGGCAGTTCAGGTAATACGGCTCGGCGCCGGCCAATAGCGCCGCGCCTTCGTAAATCTGATAGAAGGGATTGGGCGAAATCACCACCGGCTTCTCGGCGCCGCTGGCGTCCACCACCGCTTGCACAAAGGCAAACAGCGCCTCGCGGCTGCCGTTCACCGGCAGGATTTCGCGCTGGATGTCCAGCCCGCGCAGGCCATAGCGCCGGCTCAGCCAGCGTGCCGCCGCCTGGCGCAGCGCCTCGCTGCCCTGGGTGGCCGGATATTGCGCCAGCCCGCCCAGATTGGCGGTCAGCGCCTCGGTCACCAGGGTGGGCGTGGCGTGCTTGGGCTCGCCAATCGACAGATTGACCGGCTTCAGATCCGGGTTGGGGACCACGCCCAAAAACAGCTCGCGCAGTTTCTGGAAGGGGTAGGGGTGCAGCAGCGACAGGTTCGGGTTCATCGACGTGCTCGGGCAAAAATCGGCGTAACCGTCAATGGTAAAAGTTACACGCCGTTTACGCAAAGCAAACATGGTCGTAGGCTGGCTCCCTGCCCTGCCCTGGCGCCGCCCTGCCAGGCGCTCGGCCCGATGCTGCGCTGCAATGTCGCGCGGGCAGCAGGTCTTTGGGTAGAATGGCGGGCATGATACATGTTGCTGGCAATCTCTTTCTGGTCGGGCTGATGGGGGCGGGTAAAACCACCGTCGGGCGCACTTTGGCGCGTGAAACCGGCAAATCCTTCTACGACTCCGACCACGAAATCGAAGCGCGCGCCGGTGTGCGCGTGGCCACGATTTTCGAGATCGAGGGCGAACCGGCCTTTCGTGAGCGCGAGCGCAAGACCATCGCCGAGCTGGCCGAGCGCCAGAACATCGTGCTGGCCACTGGCGGCGGCGCGGTCACCCACCCGGACACCCGCCGGGTGCTGGCCGCCAACGGCACGGTGATTTACCTGCGCGCCAGCATCGACGACCTGCTGCTGCGCACGCAAAACGACAAAAACCGCCCGCTGCTGCAAACCGCCGACCCGCGCGCCAAGCTGGAAAGCCTGTTTGCCCAGCGCGACCCGCTCTACCGCGAAGTGGCCGACATCATCATCGACACCTCGCGCCAGAACGTGCACCTGCTGGTCAGCCGCCTGCTGCAAAAGCTGGCGCACCACAGCCCCTGTCCTTCCACTCCCCTGCCCGGCGCCTCTCCGCATGATCACGCTTGACCTTGTTCTGCCCGACACCCGCTATCCCATTTATATTGGTGAATCGCTGTACGCCGACGCCGCGCGCATCGTGGCGCATCTGCCGCAGAAAAAAGCCGCCATCATCACCAACGAAACCATCGCCCCGCTCTACCTGGCGCCGCTGCAAGCCGCGCTGGAGGCCGCTGGCGTGGCGGTGACCCCGGTGATTCTGCCCGATGGCGAAGCCTACAAAACCTGGGAAACGCTGAACCTGATCTTCGACGCCCTGCTGGGCGCGCGCGCCGAGCGCAAAACCACGCTGATTGCCCTGGGCGGCGGCGTGATTGGCGACATGACCGGCTTTGCCGCCGCCTGCTACCAGCGCGGCGCGCCGTTTATTCAAATTCCCACCACCTTGCTGGCGCAGGTGGATTCCTCGGTGGGCGGCAAAACCGCCATCAACCACCCGCTGGGCAAGAATATGATCGGCGCCTTCTACCAGCCGCGCGCGGTGCTGGCTGATATGGCGGTGCTGGACACCCTGCCCGAGCGCGAGCTGTCCGCCGGCCTGGCGGAAGTGATCAAATACGCGCTGCTGGGCGATGTGCAGTTTCTGGCCTGGCTGGAGCAACACATCGAGGCGCTGCGCGCGCGCGACCGCGCCACCCTGGCCGAAGCGGTGCGCCACTGCTGCCAGATGAAGGCCGATATTGTCGGCGAAGACGAAAAAGAAACCGGCGTGCGCGCCCTGCTCAATCTGGGCCACACCTTTGGCCACGCCATCGAAGCCGGCATGGGCTACGGCGCCTGGCTGCACGGCGAGGCGGTGGCGGCCGGCATGGTGCTGGCGGCGGAAACCTCGCGCCTGCTGGGCTGGATCAGCGAGGCGGACGTCGCCCGCGTCACCGCCTTGATCGAACGCGCCGGCCTGCCGATTCTGTCGCCCGACCTGGGCGTGGACGCCTGGATCAGCCATATGGGCCACGACAAAAAAGTGGAAGAAGGCCAGCTGCGCTTTGTGCTGCTGCGTCAGCTGGGCCAGGCGGTGATCGAGAAGGGCGTGCCGCTGACGGTGCTGCGTGAGGTGCTGCAAGGGCGCTTTATCCGCCGCGCCTGAGCGCTCACTGCGCGTGCCTTTTCCCCCTCTATCTGCTGTCACGGCCGCCCTGCGCGGCCGTGCGCACATCCGTGAGTCGGCTCCGGGGGCATGGCTTCGGAATAAACACGCCATGACATTAACTTAATCAGAAAAAAACATCGGTTCATCTTGTATTTTTGCAGGATGCGCAGGCCATCGGCCAATTAACGCTCATCCCTGCCGTGCCCCTCAGCCAGGGCCGTTTTTTGTCTGACAGTGACTGATTTACGCTGACAAACCAACCACTTCCAGCATGTGCACGGCCATCGCATCACGACCAACAATGCTTTCAAGCTTTTGATATGATTGAATTTATTTTATCAAAAAAATGATAAGCATCCGCATATCCGCCACCTTGCCAAATTACCCGCACCGGATAGGGCTTTTTTCTGATAATCCGGATAAAGGCCCACGCCGTTGACACCGCACGTGCGTGGACCATGGCGTGCTTCCCCCCGGACACGTGGCGGCTTTTCCCGGCCTGAGTGCACAAACCTGTGTTTGAAACAGGGGCGCTAGGCAAATCTACGAATTGTCGGAATTCCTCGGGCACGCGATGATTACCCCATGTTAGACGGAGTTTGCCCCATGGTTGATCTGATTACCGAATCGAACACTTTAATCCCATTGGCATTATTTGCCTCGCTCAGCTTGTATTGGATGTGGCGACGCCGGCAAACTCGCCTGAGCATCCAGCGCGCCCGGCGCATCGACCCCATCGGCGAAGCCGAGGTATTCCTGGCCTATGGCCGCAGCAAGGATGCCCTGCGCGTGCTGCAAACCGCTCTGAACCGTGAGCCCGGCAATGTCAAAATCAAGGTGGTCATGCTGCGGGCACTGGCCGAGCAACAGGATGCCCATGGCTTTGTGCGCCTGGCAGGAGAGGTGCGCGGCGCACTGCATGGCCAGCCGGTATGGCGGCAAATCTGCAAGACCGGCCAGCAATTGCAACCGGGCCACCCGCTGTTCCAGCTGGCGTAAGCGCCTTGCCTCAGGATAGATGGCATTCAAAAGGCATTTGTCACCGCCCTATCTATCCATTTGTCCTGATGCAATTTAAATCATTCTGGATAATATCCAGGCAGGTCAAAAGATTAATACGACAGGCAAAAAGTGACTCCAGCACGCATCAGCCACACAGCCATAAACAGCAGCAGAAAAATAAGTCAAGCCACTCAAGCACACCATAAAGATTTTGTGCACGCCACCAAACATAATATCTGTCTCAACGTGTGGTTTTGGCTGACATTAAAATATCGCAATAAACTATAATTCTGTACCACACACAACGCTGCACGCTGCTCGCTTGGCCAAACATGTCGCACACACGCTAACAAAGCGCAGCGCAGCCGTGCCGACCAGACACACAACGGCAGACAGTACGCGGCAAAGTCACGCCGCAACGCCAGCAGCGCTTTGTGGGCGACACTCAAGACGCTGTGGATTGTGCACACCACGTCTGCCTGACCGCGACAATTTGCCGCGGCCGCCCATTCGCCATCCTGTGCTAAGGTAAGCGCCCGCCCGCTTTTGCGCCATCCGCCATGCCTGCCGAATCCTGCACTGTTGCACTGTCACGCCTGCTTGCCCTCAACTGGGGGTTTATCCTGCTGGCCAGCCTGGGCCTGCTGGTGGCCGCCCAGGATGGCATGGCGCTGCCGTGGCCTCCCATGCTGGCCACCCTGGCCACGCTGGCGCTGGGCAATATGCTGGCAGCGCTGTGGACGCGCCGCGCCAGCAATGTCTCGCCCTGGGTGCTGGCAGTCGCGCTGGCGCTGGATTGCACGGCGCTGGGCGTGCTGCTGTTTTTCAGCGGAGGCGCCAACAACCCGCTGGTGACGCTGTATCTACTGCCGCTGGTGTACGCCGCCTTGACGCTGCCGCGCCGACAAGCCTGGTGGCTGGCGGTACTGGCAGTGGCTGATTACACTTTTCTGATGGATTTTTTCATCCCTCTACCAGGCTCACACAGCGACCCGGCACTGGCCTTTCGTTTGCACACGGTAGGCATGTGGGCCACCTTCTGCGGCGCAGCAGCGCTGATGGTCGGGCTGATTGGCAAGATGACCGCGGAACTGCGCGCCCGCGATCGGGCCTTGCGCGACTTTCGCGAAAAACAATTGCGCGACGAACAATGGGTGGCGCTGGGCACGCTGGCGGCCAGTGCCGCGCACGAGCTGGGCACGCCACTGAGCACGCTGGCGGTGCTGATTGGCGAATGGCGGCGCGCGCCGCTGGACAATCCTGACTTGCACGAAGACCTCGACCTCATGCACACCCAGGTGGATGCCTGCAAAGCAGCGCTCAACCGGCTGGCCAGCGAGGCTGGCGTCGCGCGCGCGGCAAGCCGGCAGGCGGCGGATGCCTACATGGCCCAGTTGCTGCGCCAATGGCGCACCCTGCGCCCGGATGTTGCCGTGCGCTACCAGCCCGACCCCGCCGCCGCGCCCCAGCTGGCGCTGGATGCCGGCGTCACCGCCGCCTTGCTGAATCTCTTGAACAACGCTGCCGACGCATCACCACAAGAAGTGGACATCCACACAAACTGGTCTGGTGAAGCGTTTTGCCTGACCATCCGCAATCGCGGCCCAGGGCTGTCGCCGTCACTGCTCGCCGCCGCTGGCACGCCAGGCGCGCCCAGCAGCAAAGGCGGCATGGGCTTGGGCGTGGCGCTGGCGCATGCCACCTTCGAGCGCCTGGGCGGCGAAGTGCGCCTGCGCAACCGGGCAGGCGGCGGGGTAGAAGCCACCGTCATCCTGCCCTGGCCCAAGGAGAACGCGTCATGAATTTTTTACTGATCGACGACGACGAAGTGTTTGCCAGCGTGCTGCGTCGCGCCCTAAGCCGGCGTGGCTACTGCGCACACTGGGCGGCCGATGGTGAAGCAGCGCTGGCCGCCCTCAAAGAAACCGCCCCCAGCCATATTGTGCTGGACCTGAACCTGGGCGGCGAAAGCGGCCTGCGCCTGCTGCCGCACTTGCGCGAGCAGGCGCCACAGGCGCTGATTCTGGTGCTGACCGGCTACGCCAGCATCGCCACCGCCGTGGATGCCATCAAACTGGGCGCGGCGCAATACCTGGCCAAGCCCGCCGGGGTAGATGACATCCTGGCCGCGTTTGAGCAGCGCGAGCCCAACCCGGCGCAACACGCGCCCGAGCACACCATGTCGGTGCGCCGGCTCACCTGGGAGCACATCCAGCGGGTGCTGGCCGAGCATGATGGCAATGTCTCGGCCACCGCCCGCGCGCTGGATATGCATCGGCGCACGCTGCAACGCATGCTGGCCAAAAAACCGGCCAACCGCTGAGCCGGTGATATCCAGCGACGTTAAACACCGCTCACAACATGGAGCCCCTTATCCAATGTCCTTGCGCGCCCTGCGTACGCTGGCGGCGATTGCCCAGCATGGTTCGTTTGCCCGCGCCGCCGAAGCGGTATGCCTGACCCAATCGGCGGTCAGCCTGCATGTGCGCACCCTGGAAGAAGCCTTCAACGCCCCTTTGTTCGACCGCTCGCGGCGCACGCCAACGCTGACCGAGGCCGGGCGGCGGGCGGTGGAGCGCGCGCGCGAGATTCTGGCCATTTACGATGGCATTGCCGGCGAGTTGGGCGAGGGCGGCGAACTGGCCGGGCGTTTGCGCATCGGCGCCATTCAGACCGCACTGGCCGGGGTGTTGCCGGCAGCCTTGGCCGCCTTGCGCCGCCAGCATCCGCGCCTGCGCGTGCAGGTGTATTCCGGCATGTCGGCCGAGCTGGCCAGCCGGCTGGACGCTGGCGAGCTGGACGCGGCGGTGACCACCGAGCCGGTGCGCCCGCACCCGCCGGGCTTGATCAGCACGCCCTTGTATCAGGATGGTTTTTGGGTGATTGCCCCGCCGGGTTTGCACGCGCAGGACGCGCGCACGCTCTTGCAGCAGCACCCGTTTATCCGCTTTGACCGTCGCTCTTGGGCCGGGCGAGTGATCGACAGCGAATTGCGCCGGCAGCGCTGGCAGGTGCACACCGAAATGGAGCTGGACAGCCAGGACGCCATTGTGCAGATGGTGGCCTGCGGGCTGGGCGTGGCGGTGGCGCCGCTGTCGCGTGAGGTGCGCGCGCGGCTGGATGGGCTGGGGCTGACTTGTCTGCCGTTTGCCGAGCCGCAACGCCTGCGCCGGGTGGTGCTGCTGGAGCAAGTCGAGCAACCGGCGGCGCGTTTGAGCGCCGCCTTGGCCGAGGCGATCCGCCAGCAGGCCGGCGACGAGGCCATCCATGAGAAATAATTGGGTTTAGCTGCAATTAAACTCGATTTTTTCTCAAGCAAAAGCCAGGTATCTTCTGGGCCTTCTTGTTGCCTGCCGGGTTTGCCCGATGTCTGTGTTGAATCTTTCCCATGTTTGTCGCCGCGCGCCCGTTGCAGGTGCGCCATGTTGATCACCTTGTTGCAGGCGCTGGCGCCGATTGCCTTGCTGATTGCCCTGGGCGCGGGCTTGCGCCGCCGCGCCGTGCTCAGCGACGCGTTCTGGCCGCAGGCGGAGCGGCTGAGTTATTACGTGCTGTTGCCGGCGCTGTTCATCCACGGCCTGGCCAGCGCGCGGCTGGACGGGTTGCCGGTGTGGCCGATGGTGGCGGCGCTGGTGGCGTCCACCGTGGCGGTGGCGCTGGGGCTGTGGGCGGCGCGCCCGCATCTGGCGGTCAGCCGGCCGGCGTTCACCTCGGTGTTTCAGGGCGGGGTGCGCTTTAACAATTATGTCGGCGTATCCGCCGCCGCCGGGCTGTTTGGCGCGCAGGGCGTGGCGCTGGCGGCGGTGGCCAATGCGGCGATTGTGCCCACGGTGAATATCCTGT
>ERZ650300.637-NODE-637-length-21377-cov-10.727793_pt1 | contig 21377 bp, 19 predicted proteins | sample MGYA00376236_ERZ650300 | MGnify/ENA primary metagenome ERZ650300 (study PRJEB26733, sample SAMN07839303) | wastewater metagenome | biome: urban; feature: wastewater treatment plant; material: waste water | place: USA: North Carolina | collected 2016-04-28 ...
TGGGATGCTTCAAATTCTGCCGCCCCGCAGACTGGGAATTTTTGCACATTATTTGATCCCACCCCCCTCAGCCGCCACTGCGCTTCAGGTTAAAGTATCGGCAGATACCAGGCGTCGTGAACAATAGAGGAAGTATGCAGGTTGATCGGACACAGCAGCGGGCAATCACACGTTTATGCATCCAGTGTGGTCTTTTTCTGTTACAGCACGGCGCCGAGAGTGCGCTGGTGGAGGAACTGTCAACACGTCTCGGGCTGGCGTTGGGGATGGACAGCGTTGAAAGCGCCATCTCTTCGAATGCCATCGTCCTGACCACCATTAAGAATGGCGAATGTCTTACCTCTACGCGCAAAAATGTCGATCGCGGCATTAATATGCATGTGGTGACGGAAGTGCAGCACATTGTCATTTTGGCGGAACATAAACTGCTGGATATTAAAGGAGTAGAGAAACGCTTTAGCCAGATTAAGCCGCTACGCTATCCAAGATGGCTGGTCGCCCTGATGGTCGGTTTATCCTGCGCCTGTTTTTGTAAACTCAATAACGGCGGATGGGATGGTGCGGTGATCACCTTTTTCGCCAGCATGGTGGCAATGTATATCCGCCAGATTCTGGCGTCCCGGCATTTGCACCCGCAAATTAACTTTTGCATCACCGCGTTTGTGGCGACAACGATTTCTGGTCTGCTGCTGACGCTACCGACGTTTAACCACACCCCGACCATCGCCATGGCCGCCAGCGTGCTCTTGCTGGTGCCCGGTTTTCCGCTGATCAACGCGGTCTCCGACATGGTGAAGGGTTACTTCAACATGGGGCTGGCCCGCTGGGGCACGGCGACACTGCTGACCATCAGCGCAGCCATAGGGATCATTCTCGCCATGTCGGTGACCGGTATCTGGGGGTGGAAAGTATGATGGAACTGCTCTGGCTGCTGGCCAAGGATGCCTTCTGGTCGGCCATTCCGGCGGTGGGCTTTGCCATGCTGTTCAACGTGCCGCCACGGATGCTCAAATATTGCGCCATGGGGGGCGCGTTGGCCCACAGCCTGCGTACCCTGCTCATCCACTACGGCATGCCCATCGAGTGGGCCACCCTGGCAGCGGCGACCACGGTCGGCTTTGTCTGTGTCTACTGGTCGCGCCGCCTGCTGGCACCACGCCCGGTGTTCAGCGTCGCCTCCATCATCCCCATGATCCCGGGCAGCTACGCGTTCAAGACCATGATCGCCATCGTCGAGCTCAATATCTCCGGGGTGACCATGGAGCTGCTTCAGAGCGCGGTGGAGAACGGCCTCAAGGCGCTGTTTATCGTGGGGGCCCTGAGTTTCGGTTTGGCGATCCCCTCTCTGGTCGTGTACCGTAACCGCCCCATTATCTGACGACGGTGCGAGAGGTTGACCCCATGATGATTTCCATGATTGCCGCCATGGCCCACGATCGGGTGATAGGGCTGGACAACCAGATGCCCTGGCACCTGCCGGCGGATCTGGCCCACTTCAAGCGGGTCACCCTGGGCAAGCCGGTGCTGATGGGGCGCAAGACCTTCGAGTCCATCGGGCGACCGCTGCCCGGGCGCCGCAATCTGGTGATCAGCCGCAACCCCGACTACCGGGCCGACGGCGTGGAGGTTATCGACTCGGTGGAGGCCGCACTGGCGCTGCTGGCGGGCAGCGACGTGGCCGAGCTGATGGTGATCGGGGGCGGTCATCTCTACGGCCAGCTGCTGCCACGGGCCGACAGGCTCTATCTGACCCGCATCGATCTGGCGGTGGAGGGGGATACCCGCTTCCCGGCCTTTGACGAGGGCGACTGGTCCTGCATCGAGCGCGAGTCCCATCAGCCTGACGAGAAGAACCCCCATCCCTACTGTTTCGAGACCTGGCAGCGGCGCTGAGCCCTCTGATGCCATGAAGAGCCCCTTGCGACAGCCGGGGGCTTTTTTGTGCCCTGTTGCCGCAAAGAGAAGGGGACTGAACCGGCATGGCTGAAGGTGCCTGAAGCAATACCGAGTGCGCGGCATCAAAATGATTAGTAATGTAATTAAATGGCCATTCATCGCTCCGATGGGCGCCGTCGTCCCCACCCTCTCTTTTCGCCTGCTGCTAACGCCTTTTAATCATTAATGAAATGTGCTGCAAGTGCATCGATACTGTGGCGACCCTGTCTGTTATAGGCGTTTTTATCGTGATTTAATGGATTTTTATGAATGAAAATAACCAATAAAAATCAATGACTTAAATTTAATCCTTTTAAGGCGGCTTCAATTGGTTCTTTTGTTTGGGTGTGAAATTGCTTAGTGTTAAAAGTAATTGGCTCACGTTCGACGGTTTGCCAGGCAAGGCGTCGGCCAAGAAAAAAGGACAATATGACAGTCAAACTCGAGGTTAAATCACTCTACAAAATCTTCGGCGATCAGCCGGAAAAAGCGTTCAAATTGCTGGCGAAAGGGCACGACCGCGCCAGCATACTGCAAAAGACCGGGCAGACCCTGGGGGTCCAGGATGTCAATCTGGCCATCAACGAAGGGGAGATCTTCGTGGTGATGGGCCTCTCCGGTTCGGGCAAATCCACCCTGGTGCGTCTTTTCAACCGGCTGATCGAGCCGACCCGCGGCCAGGTGCTGATCGATGGCGAGGACATCGCCGCCATCTCGGAGCGCGAACTGCGCCGGGTGCGCCGCAAGAAGATCAGCATGGTATTCCAGTCCTTCGCCCTGATGCCGCACCTGAGTGTGCTGGAAAATACCGCCTTCGGGCTGGAGCTGGCCGGTGTACCGCTGGCGGAGCGCCAGCAGAGCGCCCGTCAGGCGCTCCATCAGGTGGGGCTGGGGCAGTGGATAGAGGCTTATCCGGATGCCCTCTCCGGCGGCATGAAGCAGCGGGTCGGGCTGGCCCGGGCCCTTGCCAATGACCCCGACATCCTGCTGATGGACGAAGCTTTCTCCGCGCTGGATCCCCTGATCCGCACCGAGATGCAGGACGAGCTGCTCAAGCTGCAGGCCAGCCAGCAGCGCACCATCGTCTTCATCTCCCACGATCTGGACGAGGCGATGCGCATCGGCGATCGCATCGCCATCATGCAGGATGGCCAGCTGGTGCAGGTGGGCACCCCGGACGAGATCCTGAACCAGCCCGCCAACGACTATGTGCGCGCCTTCTTTCGCGGTGTGGATCTGGCCCATGTGTTCAGCGCCCGCGACGTGGCCAGCCGCAAGCAGGTGCCCCTCATCAAGAAACACACCACCGACGGGCCGGGCAACGCCCTGCGCCAGCTCAAGGAGCTTGAGCGGGAGTTCGGGTACGTGGTGGATCGCAGCCGCCGCTTCCTCGGGGTCGTCTCGGTGGAGTCGCTCGGTCAGGCGGTCAGGGCCAAAGGCAGCCTGGAGCAGGCGTTGCTGGCGGACATTCAGCCCATCCTGGCGGACACCGCCCTCAATGAACTGATAAGCCAGGTGGCGGCCGCCCCCTGTCAGGTGCCCGTGGTCGAGGAGGATGGCACTTACCTCGGCCTCATCTCCAAGGCCAATCTGCTCAACACCCTGGACAGGAGTACCCCGGCATGAAGCTGATGAATCCCCATTTCTTGCTGAGCGGGCTGCTGGCCCTGGTGCTGCTGGCGAGCCCTTCCCTGCGGGCCGATGAGGTGGCGGCAGACCCCTGGAGCGCGCCTGCGTCCACCGAGGTGTCCGATCCCTGGGGCAGTACCGACACCCAGGCCACCGACTGGCAGAACCAGATCGAAGCCGCCGACACCACAACCGCCATCGACTGGCTGGATCCTTTCCAGCAGGCGCTGGTGCCGCTGGATACCTGGGTGGAAGGGGGCATCGGCTGGCTGGTGGAGAACCTGCGGCCGCTGTTCCAGCTGATCCGCGCACCGGTGGAGCTGACCCTGAACGCCATGACCCATCTGCTGCAGACGGTGCCCTCCACCCTGATGATGGGGCTCCTGGCCCTGCTTGCCTGGCAACTGGTGAACGGCCGCATGGCGCTCGGCACGCTCGTATCTCTTGTGGGGATCGGGCTCATCGGGGCCTGGTCCGATGCCATGGTGACCCTGTCCCTGGTGCTGACCTCGCTGTTCTTCTGCGTGCTGCTGGGGTTGCCCACCGGCATCCTGCTGGCCCGCAGCGAGCGGCTCTCCACCTGGACCCGGCCGCTGCTGGATGCCATGCAGACCACCCCGGCGTTCGTCTACCTCATCCCCATCGTGATGCTGTTTGGCATCGGCAACGTGCCCGGGGTGGTGGTGACCGTCATCTTCGCCCTGCCGCCCATGATCCGGCTCACCATGCTGGGCATTCGCCAGGTGCCCACGGATCTGGTGGAGGCGGCCCACTCGTTCGGTGCCAGCCCCTCCCAGTTGCTGTTCAAGGTACAGCTGCCGCTCGCCATGCCCACCATCATGGCCGGGGTCAACCAGACCCTGATGCTGGCGCTCTCCATGGTGGTGATCGCCTCCATGATCGCGGTGGGGGGCCTCGGCCAGATGGTGCTGCGCGGCATCGGCCGGCTCGACATGGGGCTCGCCTCCATCGGCGGCCTCGGCATCGTGCTGCTGGCCATCGTGCTCGACCGCCTCACCCAGGCGATGGGGCAACCGGATCGCACCCGTACCGGCCGCTGGTATCAGCACGGCCCCGCCGCCCTGCTGCTGCGCCTGGCCGGTCGTGACAAGAAAATCGATTACAAAGGAGTAAACGCATGAGACAGATCACCAAAGGATTGACCCTGGGCACATTGCTGCTGAGTACCCAACTGCTGAGCCCGCTCGCCATGGCCAGCGCCGAGTTGCCGGGGGAGGGGGTTCGCGTTCAGCCCCTGCAGAGCTCCTTGCCGGAAGAGGCCTTCCAGAGCCTGCTGGTGAGCAAGCTGATGGCGCGTCTGGGTTACGATGTCCAGCCCGCCCAGGAGGTGGACTACAACGTGGCCTACGCCTCGGTGGCGCAGGGGGACGGCACCTTCCTCGCCTTCAACTGGATACCGCTGCAGGACAACAAGTACGAGCAGGCGGGGGGCGACAAGGTGTTCTTCCGTGAGGGCACCTATGTGGCCGGTGCCGCCCAGGGGTACCTCATCGACAAGAAGACCGCGACCCAATACGGCATCACCAACCTGGGCCAGCTCAAGGATCCCGAGGTGGCGGCGCTGTTTGACGGGGATGGCGACGGCAAGGCCGACCTCATCGGCTGCAACCCCGGCTGGGGCTGCGAGGGGGCGATCAACCATCACCTCGATGCCTTTGGTCTGACCCCCACGGTGGCCCACAAGCAGGGCAACTACGCGGCGCTGATCGCCGATACCCTGGCTCGCTACCAGGCCGGCAAGCCGGTGCTCTATTACACCTGGACCCCCTACTGGCTCAGCAGCGAACTGGTGCCGGGCAAGGATGTGGTGTGGCTGGAAGTCCCCGCCGACGCCCCGGATGCGGCCAAGACCCGTTTGCCGAACGGCAAGAACTACGGCTTTGCGGTGAACACCATGCACATCGTTGCCAACAAGCGGTTTGCCGAGGCCAATCCGGCCGCCGCCAAGCTCTTCTCCATCGTCAAGCTGCCGCTCAATGACATCAACGTGCAGAACGGCCTGATGAACAAGGGGCAGAACAAGCCGGCGGACGTGGAACGTCATGCCGACGCCTGGCTCAAGGGCCACGAGGCACTGGTGAACGACTGGCTGAATCAGGCGCGCGCCGCCGCCATGTAATGAGGGGTGGAACGTCGCCCTTCTGCGCAAAGAAAAACGCCCGGCAGTTGCCGGGCGTTTTTTTGTGGGCGAGCGCAGCACATGGCCGGGCCGGGGGATCAGATGCCGGAGCCGTCGCTCTCGCCACCTTCCTCATGCAGGCCGCACTCGCGCTTGAGGCCGAAGAAGCGGGTCTGCTCCTCGCTCATGCCGGGCTCCCACTTGGCGGTGGTGTGCACGTCGCCGACCGAGAGGTAGCCCTGCTCCCACAGCGGGTGGTAGGGCAGGTCGTGCTCCTTGAAGTAGTAGAAGACGTCCTTGTTGCTCCAGTCGATCACCGGCAGGAACTTGAAGCGGCCGCGCTGGATGGCCAGCACCGGCAGCTTGCCCCGGCTGCCGGACTGCTCACGGCGCAGGCCCGAGAACCAGGTGCGGGCACCCAGCTCGTTCAGGGCGCGGTCCATGGGCTCCACCTTGTTGAGCTGGTTGTAGCGGGTGATCCCCTCCACCCCCTGCTCCCACAGGAGGCCGAAGCGGGCCTCCTGCCAGGCCGGGCTGAGTTCGGCCCGGTAGATCTTGAGGTTGAGCGCGAGACGCTCGGTCAGCTCGTCGATGAAACGGTAGGTCTCGGGGAAGAGATAACCGGTGTCGGTCAGCACCACGGGCACGTCGGCCCGCTCGCGGCTCACCAGGTGCAGCATGAGCGCCGCCTGGATGCCGAAACTCGACGACAGCACATGCTCCCCCGGCAGGTTGGCCAGGGCCCAGCGCACCCGCTCGGGGGCGCTCATGGCGTCCAGCTCCCGGTTGAGGGGGGCCAGCGCCTCGACCTGCTCCTCCCGGCCCAGGGCCAGGAGGGCGTCGAGGTCGAGCCGGCCGTCGGCGGTGCGCGCCAGCCGGGCTGTATCAGTCTGTTCAGGCTGCATAGAAGTCCCTCGCGGAGTCGATAACCGGGGCGATGATGCCGGCGCGAATGACAAAATCGCCGAAGCACTCGTCCGGGTTGCGTTCGCTCGCCCAGCGGCCGATCAGGGCGTCCAGTTCGGCCAGGATCTGCGGCTCGGTGATGTTCTCCAGGTGCAGGCGCGGGATGCGGGTCCCCTCGAGGTTGCCCCCCAGGTGCAGGTTGTAGCGACCCGGCGCCTTGCCCACCAGACCCACTTCCGCCAGCATGGCGCGGCCGCAGCCGTTGGGGCAGCCGGTGACCCGGAAGATGATGGCGTCATCCGCCAGGCCGTGCTTGGCCAGCAGCCCCTCGATGTCGGTGACGAAGGCAGGCAGCATGCGCTCGGCCTCGGCCATTGCCAGGGGGCAGGTGGGCAGGGCCACACAGGCCATGGACTGCTTGCGCTGCTCGCTCACGCCGTCATCCAGCAGACCGTACTGGCGCGCCAGCGCCTCAATGCGTGCCTTCTCGCCGGCAGGCACGCCCGCGATGATGAGGTTCTGGTTGGCGGTGAGGCGGAAGTCCCCCTGATGCACCTTGGCGATCTCCAGCATGCCGGTCTTGAGGGGCTTGCCCGGGAAGTCCAGCAGGCGGCCGTTCTCGATAAACAGGGTCAGGTGGTGCTTGCCGTCGATCCCCTCCACCCAGCCGAAGCGATCGCCACGGCTGGTGAACTCATAGGGGCGCACCTCGCCAAACTGGATGCCGGCGCGGCTCTCCACCTCGGCCTTGAAGGCCTCGACCCCCACCCGTTCAAGGGTGTACTTGGTCTTGGCGTTCTTGCGGTTGACCCGGTTGCCCCAGTCGCGCTGGGTGCTGACCACGGCGGCCGCCACCTCCAGCACGTGGGAGAGCGGAATGAAGCCAAAGTCGCTCGCCTTGCGCGGGTAGGTGGTGGTGTCGCCGTGGGTCATGGCCAGACCGCCCCCCACCAGCACGTTGAAGCCCACCAGCTTGCCGTGTTCGGCAATGGCCACGAAGTTGAGATCGTTGGCGTGGATGTCCACGTCGTTGTGGGGCGGGATGACCACGGTTGTCTTGAATTTGCGCGGCAGGTAGTTGGAGCCCAGGATCGGCTCCTCGTCACCCCCCAGCTTCTCGCCATCCAGCCAGATCTCCACGTAGGCGCGGGTCTTGGGCAGCAGGTGCTCGGAGATCTTCTTGGCCCACTCGTAGGCCTCCTGATGCAGCTCGGACTCCACCGGGTTGCTGGTGCAGAGCACGTTGCGGTTCACGTCGCCCGCGGTGGCGATGGAGTCGATGCCGGTGCTGTTGAGGGTCTGGTGCATCAGCTTGATGTCGCGCTTCAATACCCCGTGGAACTGGAAGGTCTGGCGGGTGGTCAGGCGGATGCTGCCGTACAGGCTGTGCTCTTCGGCGAACTTGTCGATCACCTGCCACTGGGCCGGGGTGATGATGCCGCCCGGCAGACGGGCACGCAGCATGACGTTGTGCAGCGGCTCCAGCTTCTGGGCGGTGCGCTCGGGGCGGATGTCTCTGTCATCCTGCTGATACATGCCGTGGAAGCGGATCAGCTGGAAGTTGTCGCCGTTGAAGCCGCCGGTGAGCGGGTCCTGCAGATCTTCGGCGATGGTGCCGCGCAGGAAGTTGCTCTCGCGCTTGAGGCGTTCGTTGTCAGCCAGCGGCCCTTCGACCGGTCCCGGAATAAGTTGTTTGCTCATCAATAGACATCCCTTTGATAACGTTTGGCACGACGCAATTCGCTCAGATACTCTTCTGCTTCCTCACGGCTCTTGTGGCCGTGTTCCGCAATCACTTCCAGCAGGGCTTCCTGCACATCCTTCGCCATGTGGTTGGCGTCGCCACACACATAGAAGTGAGCGCCTGCTTCCAGCCACTGGTAGAGCTCAAGCCCTGCCTCGCGCAGGCGGTCCTGCACATAAATCTTGTTGGCCTGATCCCGGCTGAAGGCCAGGGAGATCTTGGACAGCAGGCCCGATTTCACATAACGCTGCCACTCCACCTGATAGAGGAAGTCCTGGGTGAAGTGGGGGTTGCCGAAGAAGAGCCAGTTCTTGCCCTCTGCCCCCTGTGCTTCCCGCTCCTGCAGGAAGGCGCGGAACGGGGCAATGCCGGTGCCCGGCCCCACCATGATGACGGGGGTGTCGGGATTGGCGGGCAGGCGGAAGTTGTCGTTGTGCTCCACGAACACCCGGACCTCGGCATCTTCCGGCAGACGGTCCGCCAGATAGGAGGAGGCGCCGCCGCTTCGCACTGTGCCATCTTCTTGGCGGTAGCGCACCACGCCGACGGTCAGGTGCACCTCTTCTTCCACCTCGCTCTGGGCGGAGGCGATGGAGTAGAGGCGGGGGGTGAGGGGGCGCAGCAGTGCGATCAGTTGATCGGCACTCAAGGAAGCCGGGAAGCGTTTCAGTACGTCCACCACCTGGGCGCTGGCCACCAGGGCGTTGACCTGGGCCTTGTCACCGGCCAGATCTTTCAGCGCCGCGTTGTCCGTGATCTCGGCGAGGCCAGTGATCAGGCCCCCGTGCAGCCGGGTCAGTTCGTAGTGACGGGTCAGCGCCTCGCGCAGGCTGCCATGGGGGGTGGCCTCGTCACCGGTCAGACCGGTCAGGGCCAGCACTTCCCCCACGAGATCGGCGTCGTTGTCGAACCAGATGCCGAGCGCATCCCCCGGTTGATAGGTGATGCCGGACTCTTCCAGGTTGATCTCGATGTGACGGATGTCCTTGGTGGAGTCGCGGCCGGTGATCTTCTGGTTCACCGAGAGTCTGGCCGGGAAGGGGTTCTCCTTGTTGTACTGGCTGTGGCCGACGGCGGCCTGCACCGAGCCCGCCACGCTGGCAGTCGCGGCGCCGGCAGAGAGGGTGGCGGCGACCGCCGCAACGGCCTGCTCGCCCCAGGCCTTGGCGGCATCCTGATAATCCACATCGAGGCTAGCTAGCTCATGGATGCGCTCGGCCCCTGCCTTGGCGAGGAAGCCATCGAAATCCTTGCCGGTCTGGCAGAAGAACTCATAGGAGCTGTCACCCAGCCCCAGCACGGCAAACTTGAGCCCTTCCAGCTTGCCGACCTTGCCCTTTTTGAGCTGCTCGAACAGATCGACGGCGCTCTCGGGGGGCTCCCCCTCCCCGTAAGTGCTCACTACCACCAGCAGGTGGCTCTCTTTCTTGAGCTGCTTGGGTTTGTAGTCCGCCATGGAGGTGAGGGTCACCGGCAGGCCGCGGGCCTCGGCCTGGGCCTTGATGGCGCTGGCCACGCCCTTGGCATTCCCGGTCTGGGAGCCGTAGAGAATGGTCAGGCTGCCGCCGGGAGCCGCGACTTCTGCGCCTGCGCTCGCCACGGGCTGGACGCCCGCCTGGGAGAGGCCGTAGAGATAACCGCTGACCCAGGCCAGTTGCTGGGTATTGAGGGTGGTGAGAACTTGGTTGAGCTGGCGCTGCTGTTCGTCAGAGAGCGGGCTCAGGGTGGGGGCTGTCAATGGCATCACACATGTCTTCCATGGTCTGATTTTTGGTCAGGGTAAGGGGTGTAATGAATAACAACAAAGAATAAAAATATCTTCTTTATGCGATTTATGAATTTATAAAGCCAAAATCCATCTCAGCCCCGGGGCGCCCGTGATATAAAAATGGCCTTGCCGAGCCCCCTGTCCCGGGGATCTCTCATGCCCCAAGGAGCAACCATGTCCCGTCTCTATCATGTCAACGCCTTCAGCCATCACCCCTTCGGAGGCAACCCCGCCGTGGTGGTGCTGGGGGAAGCGCGGCCCGACGCCGAGCTGCAGGCCATGGCAGCGGAGTTCAACCTCTCTGAGAGCGCCTTTCTGACCCAACTGGGAGAGGGGCATTACGGGTTGCGCTGGTTCACCCCGCAAGTGGAGGTGGACTTGTGCGGCCATGGCACCCTGGCGGCGGCCCATGTGCTGTGGCAGACGGGGGAGGTGTCAGGGGAGCTCCCCATCCGCTTCGCGACCCGCAGCGGTGAGTTGGTGGCCCGGCGGGAAGGGGAGTGGATCTGGCTCGATTTTCCGCGCATTGTCCTGGCGCCCCTCGAGCTGGACCCTGCCTATGGGGCTGCCCTCGGCTGCCAGCCGCTGCAAACCCTGGCGGCCGGGGCCAAGTTCCTGCTTGAGCTCGGTAGCGAGGAGGCGGTCCGCGCGCTCACCCCCGATTTTCACGCCCTGCGGGCGCTGCCGGGCCGGGGGATCATGGTGACGGCGCCATCGAGCCGGGGAGAGGACGACTTCGTCTCCCGCTATTTCGCCCCCTGGGTCGGGGTGGACGAGGATCCGGTGACCGGCTCCAACCACTGCGCCCTGGTGCCCTTCTGGGCCGAGCGGCTCGGCAAGCAGCAATTGCGGGCCCGCCAAATCTCGGCCCGGGGTGGGGATCTCAGGCTGGAATTGCAGGAGGAGCGGGTGCTGATGGCGGGCCGGGCACTGACCCTGTGGCAGGGGGAGTGGCTGCTGCCGCCTGGCGTACCAGCGGACCGATGACCGCTCGTCACGGTGTGACTTCTGCATAAAAAAAGGTTCATCGCGTCTTCCCGGGGAAGGCGGCCTTGATTTTCAGGAAAAAGTATTCTGAGTCCCTAAATCCATAGGCCATGCGTTTGATCACCTTGATTCGATTATTCACTCCCTCCAGCAGGCTGGTGTGCATTGGAAAGCGGGAGCTGGCCAAGATGCCTCGGATGTAACGTCGAAGGTTTTTGGCAAAATTCTGCAGGGGCGCCAGACCACTTTCTCTGGCTTGGCGCATCCAGGCCCGCCATCGTTGCCAACCTTCCCGGATGCTGGGGGCGTACCAGATTTCCTTCAGGGCATCCTTGAGGACATAGGCTGTGGCCAAGGGCTTATTGGCTTCCAGTAGCTCTTGTAATTGCACCGCTTGTCCTTCCTTTAGATTTTCTCGATTGCGCAGTAGCAGCCAACGCGCTTGCTTGACCACCTTGCGAGCTGGCTTGTCATGCTGTAACGCATTGGCCTGATCTACCCGAATTCGGTCGATCACTTTCCGGCCATAGCCCGCCACTACATGGAACAAGTCATAAACCACCTCAGCTTGTGGACAGTGCTCTTTCACCTCCAGATCGAAGGCGGAGTTCATGTCCATGGCCACAGCTTCAATCTGCTGGCATCGTTCTCCCATCAGCTCGAAAAAAGGGCGAATAGCCTCCCGGCTGTTGCCATGCCCCACCCACAAGACGCGAGTACGTTCAGCATCCATGATCACAGTGGCATAACGATGGCCTTTATGCAGGGCGAACTCGTCCATCACTAGCCGTCGCACCGCACCGGGCTCAAAGGAGCCAACACTGGCTTGTAGCCGACGCTTGTCGATGTCCTTGATGGTATGCCAGTGCAGTCCGGTGAGCTGGCTGACATGACTGATGGGCATCAACTCAAGCAAGGCCTCTACCCAGCACTGCAATCGCTGTGTGAGTCGGGAGCTGGGGGGCAACCAATCGATATGTTCAGAAACCCGACCACAGTCCAGGCAGTCAACCCGACGGATGGGGACTTGCAGGCGGACACGTAGTTCAAACAGGTCACGGTCACGAACCAGGCGCATCCGGCGGTCATGGATCAATGGACAGGGCTGATGGCACTTGCCACAGAGAGGTAGGTGATTGGCGCGAGGCTCAAGAGCCAATGTAATTTGTTTGGTACAGCGGCTATGAACAGAAACGTCATAACCTGGCCAGAACGAGGCAAAATCAATATGATGCATAGCGACAGCAGGGTGAAGGAACCGGTTTGTTTGGCGACTACCAGTTTACCCGATCCCTGTCTGTCAACTTACCTTTCCCCACGCTTCCGCGAAGAACCTTTTTATAGGCATGCCTGGGGGGTTGGCAACTGACCAACTCAAGCGCCTTCATCAATCTGCCAGCCCGATAGCGGCTCAAGGGCGAGCCCCGGCTTGTGACTATGTCGGCTATCGTCCTGGCGCCTGCCGAGCCATGGCTGTCGTTATGGGCCATACGGATTTCGGCATGCAGAGCGAGCTTCTCCGGTGAAATGCCTTGAGGGCGAGCAGCCCAGTATTTGTAACTACTGCGATGGATGGCGTTGTTGCTCAAATCAGGGAACTATCCCGCAGTTTGGTGATCTGATCTCTTAGGTTCACCACCGGGAGCGCCAGATGGGCAAGTCCAAGCACAAGATCAGCAACTGGAAACAGTACAACCAAGCCTTGGTGCAACGTGGTTCGTTGACCGTCTGGATGGATGAGCAAGCCATCCAGCAGTGGCATTGCCAGACCCATCATGGCCGCCGAGGGCGAGGCTTCCATTACAGCGACTCCGCCATTGAAACCGCGCTGATGCTCAAGGCGGTATTCAAGCTACCGCTGCGTGCCTTGGAAGGCTTCATCAACTCGCTGTTCCAGCTGATGAAGGTGCCCTTACAGTCGCCGGACTACAGCTGTATCAGCAAGCGCGCCAAGACGGTCGAAATCAAGTACCGCCTACCGAGCCATGGCCCAGTGGCTCACCTGGTCATCGATGCCACCGGACTCAAGGTCTATGGCGAAGGCGAATGGAAAATTCGCAAGCACGGCAAGGAGAAACGCCGCGTCTGGCGCAAGCTTCACCTGGCCGTAGATGCGGCGACCCATGCCATCGTTGCAGCCGAAGTCAGCCTGGAAACGGTGGGCGATAACGAGGTGTTGCCCACGCTGCTCAACCCCTTGCGCCGCAAGATAGAACAAGTCAGCGCCGATGGTGCCTATGACACCAGAGCCTGTTATGCCCTACTGCAAAAGAAGGGCATCAAGGCCACCATACCGCCGAGAAAGAATGCGGCATTCTGGAAGAAAGGCCATCCACGCAACGAGGCGGTTGCCGCGCTCAAGGCAGGAGAGCTGGAGCAATGGAAAAAGGACTCTGGCTATCATCAGCGCTCGATAGCTGAGACCGCCATGTATCGCTTCAAGCAGCTCATCGGTCCGAAACTGAGTCTGCGGAGCTACAACGCCCAGGTGGGTGAGATCCTGGCTGGGGTAAAAGTCATGAACAAGGTCATAGGGCTTGGTATGCCCATTCGGCAGGCCGTCAACTAAGCCCGCCCGGCGGGTTGGGGAGCGACCATCCTACTTTGGATTTGATCAACAAGGCCCCTGTCATCCTACAAGGTGGCTTGTTTTGCAGGGCGTTATCTCCCATCCTGCGCCGCATTATCCCTTGCCTCGGAATCTCCCCTATGGAAACCATTACCCATCCCACCCTGGTACAACTGGTGGCGGCCGGTGCCGTCCGTGTCGTGGTCGCTGTCGGACAACCAGGCGGCTGGAGCCTGCTGGTGTGCTACGGTCTGGCCGCCCAGCGCAGCAAACAACTAAGAGTTTTTCGCAAGCTCGATACCTTGGTGCTCTACCTGCAGCAGATCGGGGTCAGCCGGTTCGAGGTTGATGCCAGTAGCTTCATGCTTGCACTACGACAGCGGTAACTTGTTACCTACGTCGAGACCCTCTATAATATAAACCAAAGGTTATATTTGGTGCGCTATGTGGACAGTAAAAACGACCTCTCTATTCGATGTCTGGTTTGATGAACAAGACGAGGCCACGCAGGAGAAGGTTTTGGCTGGGTTGCTTGCCTTGGCACAGGGCGGTCCATCAGTAGGGCGACCCTTAGTTGATACCATCAAGGGGTCTCGCTTTACGAACCTCAAAGAGCTGAGAGTTCAGCACCAGGGGGATCCGCTACGAGCGTTCTTTGCTTTTGACCCGTTGCGGCAAGCTATCGTGTTGTGTGCTGGAAATAAGGGCGGTAACGATAAGCGGTTTTACAAAGAGATGTTGCCGGTCGCTGAGGCGGAATACGCCAAGCACTTAACTGAGTTGGAGGTAGGGTAATGGGAAGAACACTGAATGAGATGCTGGCCTCCCGCTCGGTGGATAGTCAGCAGCGGATCCAGGAGATGGCTAACGAGCTGCTGCTGGAGGTACGCTTGCAAGCGCTGCGTGAAGAGTTGGAAGTGTCCCAGGTGGAGTTGGCCTCTGCCCTCGGGATCAGCCAACCGGCCGTTGTGGCGATGGAGCAGCGTGGGAATGATATCAAGCTATCCACCATGAAGCGTTACGTGGAAGCAATGGGTGGGAAGCTGCGTGTTGATGTTGAGCTTCCTACAGGGAGGCATGTCGGTTTCAACGTCTAAAGGAAGGCAAAAAAGCGCTTGCTTTTGAACGTCGACTCGCTGAATCACTACCAAGATCAGACGAGTTATTAGTGTTAAAAAACCAAATTCTCCAACATGGCCAATGATGCTAAAAGCTGGAAATTAGTATTGCCGTATTAGTCTCAAAAGACGATGAGAGTTTTCGCTCAGCAAAATTGCTGCTTCCTGGTTTTGGCTTTCTTCACCAGTCCCTCGTCAGCGGCAGCTCGGCGCAACACTTCATCACCGACCATTTGAAGAAGAGCACTACGTGCGCCTTCAAAGTACTGATAATCGAGTGCTTATCAGCCAGGCCGTAAAACCCCGTCATTTATGGCGGGGATATAAGGCTGCACTTGCTTGTGAACCAGTCCTGCGCAATACTGCTGTATATATATCCAGCGTAATAACCCAGAGCCGCCAGTTGTGAAAGATTTCCGGGTCATCAAAGTCAATATCGGTACGCCGACTCGCAGACAGACCGAGCTGCGGGTCGAGGCCGGGCGACTCTGGCGCCGACTGGTCCGGTTGCACAAATACTGCCGCCGCCGTCACTGGGCATGGCCCTCCGAAAGCCAGCTCAAACAACATTTCAAAGGCCGGTTTGGTCTGCATTCCCAAACCATCCAGGCACTCATCGAAAAGTTCATCGCCAATATCGACTCCACCCGCACCAAACGCAGCGCAGGCGACAAGAGCGCCCGCTATCCGTGGCGCGACCAGAGAAAATTCCAGGTGGTCATGTGGAAGCCCTCGGCCATTCGTCGTCACGGTAACCGGCTTTCCTTGTCCAACGGCGCCGGACGCAAAAAGCTCACCGTGAAGCTGCCAGCCAGCCTGCCATCGGGAAAGATTGTGGCAGTCGAGCTGGGCTTTCGGGAACTGCGCCTGACTTTGAGTCAAACCGTGGCCGAGCCGGTTTCTGCCGGAATGAATGTGGTCGCCGCCGATATGGGCATCATCCATCTGGCTGTCATGACCGATGGCATTCAATCCAGTGGCGTTGTCGGCCGTGGACTGCGCTCGCTGGTACAGGGCAAGAACCGCAGGCTGGCCATCTATCAGACCGCGCTGTCGAAAACCCAAAAGGGCTCGCGGCAAAACCGCAAACTGCGTGTGGCCAAAGCCCGGATGTTGCAGCGCTACCGCAATCAGGTTCACAACCTGCTGCACCATGCTGCCAACCAGATGTTGGACTTCTGCCAAGCGCGTGAAGCCGGAACCCTGGTGGTCGGTGACATCACAGACATGCCGCGCAACAAGCGCAAACAGAAGAAGGGTTCACGCCGTCTGAACCAGGGCAACTCGGGTAACCCGCTGGGCCAGCTCTATGGCTATCTGGCCTACAAGGGCAAACGCCGGGGCATCGAGCTGGTCAAGCAGAACGAAGCCTATACCTCGCAAACCTGTCCTGCGTGTGGCCATCGCCATAAACCCGCAGGCCGAGTCTACCATTGCCGCCAGTGCGGCTATGTGGGCATTCGGCACAATGTTGGTGCCTGTAACCAACTGAACAAATACCAGAACGACGGGCGGATAATCGCCGGAAACTGCACTCCCCCCGAGCTGGTGAAGTATCGCCGCCCCGTAACACTACGGCGCGGCGTAGACCGTCTGACTGGCGGCATGTTGCTGGATACCACCCTCACTGCGGATGCAGGCTCTTCGGGGCCAGGCTCTCACAAGCCGCTGTGTCTGCGGTCTGTGGCTTGATCCAGAATCCTCTTCCTTCAGGGGGAGGAGCAGTCAAAGTTGCCCGCCTACACCCTTGAACTTCTCAACAAAGGCAGCGATCTTCTGGAAGACAGTCTGCTTCTTGGTCAGGAATTGCGGGTTCAATGGGCTCATCTTAGGCAGAACCGCATTGAGCTCCGTGCCATTCTCGGTGGCGAACTCGCGCTTCAGTGAGTTGGTGATATAGCGCTTGGCGGCTTCTGCGTTCAGGCCCTCGTCGCTAATCAGCTCTGCAGCCTCTCGCTGCTGTTCCGCTTGAGCGAAAGTGAAGAAGGCCTCAATTACGCTGGCCTTGTCGCCGATCTGGTCCAAATCGGTCTGGTTGATGAAGTCCACCACCAGACTTTCTTTCGCGCGGTTGCCCAGGCTGGCACGAATCACACGCCGCACTTCATCCACCAGTTCAGACTTGCTCTTGGTCTTCTTGTTGTGCTCGAAGATCAGTTCCAGGATGTAGTCCAGGTTGATTTCCTGAGACTTCAATAGGTCCACCTCAAAGACCACGTCATCCCAGTCGATGGTGGACTTCTCTTTCTCGGCCCCAGCCTTCTCACGGCGTAGCCAGTCGCGCACGTCGTTGTAGGTCGAGCGATAGTCCTGAACCTTCCGCTCGGGCGGGAGCGTGATGGCTTGCAGCGCGGTCAGATCTTCGTCGCTGAGGTAGTGCTTGGCCTTGAATGCCTCAACTGCGGCAGGGTCGGCCAGATCGACGCTTTGCAACTCCTTCAAGCTGGCAAATTCGTCATAGTTCTGCAGCACGTTCTCGACGCGTAGGTATTCGCCGAACAGCTTGGCGAAGGCCTTCTTGTCCGACTCCTTCTCAATGGCGGCCGGGTCAGGGAAGCGGGCTTCCAGTTCCTGCACCACATCCATGAAGCCCCGCCGCGCCTCACCGGTGGCCGCATCGGTGAAGCCTTCCATGTACTCCTGGTAGCTCTTCTCCAGCACCACGTTCTTGGTGTTCTTATCACCGAACAAGGTGATGGCGTCGATGGTCGCCTGTTCCAGGTCGCGGAAAGTGACGATATTGCCGAAGGTCTTGGTGGCGTCAAAGATGCGGTTAGTACGCGAATAGGCCTGCATCAGTCCGTGGAAGCGCAGATTCTTGTCGACAAACAACGTGTTGAGCGAGGGCGCATCGAAGCCGGTCAGGAACATACCCACCACGATGAGCAGGTCGATCTCCTTGGCCTTCACCTGCTTGGCCAGGTCTCGGTAGTAGTTCTGGAAGCCGTTGCTATCCACGCTGAAGTTGGTTTTGAACAGTGCGTTGTAATCCGCAATGGCTGCGCTCAAAAACTCCTTGGCGCTGCTGTTCATTGCGGATACATCAAAGCTTTCATCCTGAATATCGCCGATAGCATCCTGCTCCTCATTGGCGGCGAAGGAGAAGATGGTCGCCACGCGCAAAGGCTTGTCGCTATCCTTCTGCAAGGTCTTGAACGACTCGTAATACAGCTTGGCGGCATCGACGCTGCTCACGGCAAACATAGCGTTGAAGCCCTTGTTGCCCGCGTGCAGGCGGTGGGTTTTCTGCCGGAAGTTGGTCAGGATGTACTGGGTAATTTCGCGGATGCGGTCAGGATGCAGCAGGGCTTGCTTGTTCTCTGCCGCACTCAGCTTCTTTTCGTCCTTCTCGGTCTCGATGGCCTTGAACTGCGGGCGCACATCGTTGTAATCCACCTTGAACTTCAGCACCTTCTCATCGCGAATCGCGTCGGTGATCACGTAGGAATGCAACTCGCGGCCGAATACGCTGGCGGTGGTTTCCGCACCCAGCGCGTTCTCCGGGAAGATTGGGGTGCCGGTAAAGCCAAACTGATAGAACCTCTTGAACTTCTTCTGCAGGTTCTTCTGCGCTTCACCGAACTGGCTGCGGTGACATTCATCGAAGATGAACACGACCTGTTTGCCGTAGATGGGCAAATCACCTTCACTCTTCATCAGGTTATTGAGCTTCTGGATGGTGGTGACGACGATCTTGTTGTCGTCCTTCTCCAGATTGCGCTTGAGGCCAGCCGTACTATCAGAGCCATTCACGCTGTCGGGAGAAAAGCGCTGGTATTCCCGCATGGTCTGGTAGTCCAGATCCTTGCGGTCCACCACGAAGAACACCTTGTCGATGAAATCCAGCTCCGTCGCCAAACGCGCCGCCTTGAAGCTGGTCAGCGTCTTGCCGGAACCGGTGGTGTGCCAGATAAAGCCACCGCCCTCAAGACTGCTCCAGCTCTTGGCCTGATAGGCGCTCTTGATCTTCCACAGAATGCGCTCGGTGGCTGCGATTTGATAAGGGCGCATCACCAGCAGTGTATCGCTCACGTCGAACACCGAGTAATGCAGCAACACATTAAGCAGGGTGTGTTTCTGGAAGAAGGTGGCCGTGAAGTCCTTCAGGTCCTTGATCAGCGTGTTGTCCGCCTTCGCCCAGTTCATGGTGAAGTCGAAGCTGTTCTTGTTGCGCTGCGTGGTGTTGGCGAAGTAGCGGCTGTCGGTGCCGTTGGAGATCACAAACAGCTGCAAATACTTGAACAAGGAATTCTCGCTGTTGAAGCTCTCCTTGCTGTAGCGATGCACCTGGTTGAAAGCCTCGCGGATGGCCACGCCGCGCTTCTTCAGCTCTACTTGTACCAGTGGCAGGCCATTGACCAGAATCGTCACGTCGTAGCGGTTGGCGTGGCTGCCGGCTTGCTCGAATTGCTTGATCACCTGCACCTTGTTGCGGGTAACGTTCTTTTTGTCCAGCAGGTAGATGTTCTGGATGCGGCCATCGTCAAACACGAAGTCATGGATGTAGTCATCATGAATTTTGCGCGTCTTGTCGACGATGCTGTCGCTGGGTTTGTCCAACCAGGTCTCAACAAAACGCGCCCACTCGCCTTCGGCAAACTGCACGCTGTTCAGCGCCTGCAATTGCACCCGCACATTCGCCAGCAAGGCTTGCGGCGTGTTCAGCGTGGGCAGAAATTCGTAACCCTGATTGACCAGATCCTGAATCAGCTCGCGCTCCAGATCACTTTCGCTCTGGTAGCCTTCTGCGACCTTCCATTCTGGGCTGTATTTATCCAGAACGATAAAGTTGTTCGATTCGGCGATGGTTTTGTAGTCGCTCATTCTTCGGCGTCCTTTTTCTGCAGCAGTTTTTTCACTTCACGGTCAAAATCGGATTCGATGCGCTGCTGCTTGTTGAATTTCTCGTATTCGGCGAAGGCTTTTTGTTCCGCCTGCTGGCGGGAAACCGTTCCGAAACCCTCCAGAATCCGGTACTCATTGAAGGCAAGAAATTTGTTCACGCTTTCAGCAAAGCTTTCCATCGTAAAGGTATTGCGCCGCTCGATAATGCCTTCGATGTAGTCGAAAAAAGCTGAAACAGCGCGCTCCAGTTTTTTGATATCGGCTTCGCTCAGATAATTTTTTGCCACGGCCGCATCCGACTTCAACACGCGGCCATCCGGCGCATTTTTATAAGTGCTCATGCCCATCAAGGGCTTGCTGGCATCGGCATTCAAGGCAATGATTTCTGCCGCCGTATGGCCGGTAATCGCAAAATGGAACTTGTCCTGCACATGGGCATAAAACAACCGCGTGGTTTCTGATTTCGGGTCGTAATCGCTGCTGCACTCGGCAAAGATATCGGTAATCTGTTGGTAAATGCGCCGCTCACTGGCACGGATAGAGCGCACCCGCTCCAGCAGTTCGCGGAAATAGTCTTTACCAAAGAAACGGCCATTCTTCAGGCGCTCATCATCCATGGCAAAGCCCTTGATGATGTACTCCTTGATCAGCTGGGTGGCCCAAATGCGAAACTGTGTGGCCTGTGCGGAATTCACCCGGTAACCCACCGAGATCACCGCATCCAGGTTGTAGTACTCCAGCTTGCGTGTGACTTGCCGCGCCCCCTCTTGCTGAACTGTTTCCAAAACGGAAAGAGTTGCCTCGCGCTGGAGTTCGCCCGATTCGTAGATGTTGTCCAGGTGCTTGGAGATCGCCGCCACGCCCACGCCAAACAACTCGGCCATGCGCTTTTGCGTCAGCCAGATGGTTTCATTGCTGAGCAGCACCTCAACCTTGATCGCGCCATTGGGGGCGGTGTAGAGCAGGAACTCCGTGGTCTGGTCGCGCAGGCTTAAATGCTTGGACATCGGGTTCCTTCCTTATGTGTGAACACCTGGGGACAGTTTGACCCTAGGGATCGGCCTGATGATTTCCAGCCTCAACTGGTTAGCCGTACTACCCGGTTGACTGTCCCACAGGCTGTGGGACAAATTCAAACCGTGACAAGCTGTCACGGTTTCAGTGCCTTGCGCACTCATGCCGCTGCCTCTTCCGGCTTGGGAAAGCCGAGCAGCAGATTGCGGTAATGCTCGTATTGCTTCTGGCGCAATTCGATTTCGCGTGGCAAGCCTTCGGTCAGGGATTCTGTCAGCGCGTCAAATTTGTCGAGGATGGCGACGATGCGGGTTTGTTCTTCTAGTGAAGGAACTGGCACCAACCTTTTCTCAATGGCCCCTTTCCCAACGTGCATCATGGTTGAGCCGGTTCCATGTTCAGTCTTAATCGATTCGGTATCCCAAGCCAAAACGTAGAAGAGATACTTTTTCAAAATCAGATCAGTATTCGGAACTACCTTCCAGATATGGTAGTGATAGATGACTTTATTGCCGTCCCATATCTTGGGGCCAAAGGAAGCGGACCATGCATATAGAAGATCACCGGCATCGCAATACTTGTCATCCTCAAGTTCTAAGTTCGAGAAATACCAGTTGCCGTTTGTAAAGAAGTTTCCAACCCTTAAAACAGGATATTTTCCTGATTCAAGCAGCTCAGGCTGTTTATAGGCCCGGCCATTGATAAACCTGCACACTTCCCCC
>ERZ650300.640-NODE-640-length-21281-cov-7.603694_pt1 | contig 21281 bp, 16 predicted proteins | sample MGYA00376236_ERZ650300 | MGnify/ENA primary metagenome ERZ650300 (study PRJEB26733, sample SAMN07839303) | wastewater metagenome | biome: urban; feature: wastewater treatment plant; material: waste water | place: USA: North Carolina | collected 2016-04-28 ...
TTGATCTTAAATACCAATCTCCATCTGTTGGTGTTGACACTCCATTTTTAAACAAGCTATATTCATATGCTCCTGCTTGCACTGGTGATGCTAATGTAAATGTTGCTCCACTTGTTCCACCTACTGATACAACTTTTATTCCAGTTGATGTTTGCGCTCCTGTTCCACCTACGTTAGCAACATTTATTGCAGTTGCCCCTGATGAATTTCCAGTTATTGCTAAATTATCTGTTGTTGATGAGTCATTTCCTAGAACTGTATCTATTTTATATGTACTTCCTGATACACCAGTATAATCTCCACCTACAGTTATTACATCTCCTGCTGCACCATCTTGAGTTGTTATTGTTCCTGCATTTGTTACTGATCCAGAAACACCATATACTCCTGAACCTGCTCCATATCCTTGGAATGTTGATGTACTATCTATATCTAAGTTTCCTGTAAGATTAAATGTTATTCCTGCATTTAACAGCGATCCATTTGTTAAGAATAATCCATATCCTGAATCTGTACCCGTTATTAAAGCATTATCTGATGATTTAAGTGTTGTTCCATCTAATATTATTTTTTCCCAATTCAATAATTCTGTTGTTGCAACAGATGTATTTGATAATGTTAATGTATCTATGAATCCATCTGCTATTAGTGTATCATCTCCACCATCTAATGTTGGTATTGTTGATAAATCAATATTACTAATTGTTGATGTATCAGAGCCATCCGCCAAATATACTGAGCCTACTATTTTTCCACCTGTTGCAGCAAACGTATCATTCCCTGCACCTAAATAAGTTGATCCCATCAAACTTCCTGCATCTTGTGTGTATGTGTCATTCCCTGCTCTTGTTACTATTGCATAAAAATTATCACTGCTTATAATTCCTGAATTAGTAATCTGCACTGCAGAAGTGTTTGTATTTGCTGCACTTAACGAAACTGCATAACTTGCACTATCAGCTTTTACAACTCCTGTTGATGTATTTATAAATACAAGTGGTATAGATACTGACGATGTCCCTGATGTTATAAAGGAAATCGCTGAACGACCTACTGAGAATGTAACTCCTCCTTTTAGTTCTATCGTTCCACTATTAACAATTTTAGCTGATGTTGCTGATGTTGTCAAAGCACTTATACCTACTGCTTGTGTATTAGTACCTAAAGCTGATACTGTAACTGTTCCACTATTATTTATAGATGCGTCTCCATTTGTCCACGCCCCATAAATTCCAATTCCCTGAGCACTAGAACCTTGATTAGCATTAACTATAACACTTCCACTGTTTATGATTTGTGTATTTCCCCCTGCTGCTGCTATACCCACAGCATCTCCTGATCCATTTGTTGATGTGCTTGTTGTTGTGATGCTTCCTTTATTATACAATGTTACTTGTCCATACCTAGCAGCCACACCTACTGCTGATATTGCTCTTCCAGATGACAAATTAGTTGTTATATCAACTGTTATTTCTGCTCCTAACTCATTAACAAAACTGGCTGCTGTTAAATTATTAGTAGTTATATACCCCGCATTTACTGCTGCCCGTGTTCCTGTCCCTGTTCCCCCATACTGCGCATTATTCCATGATATAGTTCCTTGATTAGTAACATTTATACCCGTTGTCGTTGTTGGTTGAGATATTATAATTCCAAATTGTCTTCCTGTACCAGTCATGTCCCCTTGATTTAGAAAAGTTACATTTGCTGCATTAATACTGTAAACTCCTGTTGTAGTACCTGTACATGTAACAGTTGATCCTGCAGTTGCCCCATTACTTGGGACACTACAAGTTGCATAACTATTAACTGCTCCCACAAGTGAAGCTACAATTATTGCTTTATTTCTATTTTTCATATAATTACCTCTTTTCTATAGTTTATATAAATTTTAATTATTATATGAGTATTATACTATTTTTCAGGCTTTATTTCAAACAATTTTCGTTTACTTAAAAGTAAATATAATTGATTTGAACCTAATATACTGATATAATAGATGTATAAATATATATTAGAAAGGATTAAATAATGAAAATTTACATAGCACCAATGGCAGGTATAACTGACTATGCATTTAGAAGTATTCTTAAAGAGTTTAATCCTGATCTCATTTTCACAGAAATGGTAAATGCTAACCTAGTGAATATGAATGATGTGAATACATTCAACACATTACTGAAACGTGATGGAGATGAGTCTGTACAAGTCTTTGGATCAGGGAAAGAACGTTTAGTAGATGCTTTCCTTAAACTTGAATCTATTGGAATTAAACATCTAGAGCTAAATATGGGATGTCCTAAAACTAAAATTATTAAAACAGGAGCCGGATCAGCACTTCTCCCAGAGAAAGAAAATATGACTGACTTATTAGAAACATTAAGATCTCAATTAAGTGATAATACTGAACTTTCTATAAAGATTCGTACTGGATTTAGAGACTTTCATGAGCCTGAATTTTATATTAATCTTGCAAATAGACTTAATCTTAAATATATTTGTGTTCATGGTCGTACACGAGAGCAAGAATATTCTGGAATTGCTGATTGGGATCTTGTTTCTAGATTAAGTAAGATTGATAGAAAAATAGACTTTATAGGTAATGGTGATTTATTTGATGTTGATAAAATAATGACTGTTATAAATTCATCTAATCTTGACGGAGTTTTATTAGCACGTGGAATTATCGGTAATCCTTGGCTAATTACTCAATTAAGAGAAAAGCTAAATAACGGTGTAGTAAAAACACTCCCTTCACTTGATGATATAAAAAACATTATAATAAAGCACTATGAATTATCACATGCTAATAAAGGAGAGAAATTAACTTGTTTAGAAATGAATAAATTTGTTAAATACTATTTCAAAGATTACCCTCATCTCAATGAACAATTGAATAGCATTATTCTTGATTACAATTATCTAGATATCTTATCTAAAATAGAAAAATTATAAAAGGCTCTGATATATTACTGATCAGAGCCTTCCCATGTTTTAAATTATTTTTTTGTGTTTATAAAGTTATTATATATTAGCAACCCTATTACCAATGACATCATGACAATATTTACAATAAATGGTAAATACGAGTCCATAGCTAACAAATATCCTGATATTAACGATCCAACTGCCATTCCAAGCGATCCCATTCCTGTTGCAATTCCAAGTATTTTACCTTGATCTCTTTTAAATCTGTTGGCCAGTATACTATTACCTAAAGTTCTCACAATCTCATATGACATTGTGTAAATAGAGAAAAGTACGTATGGTATTAGTCCCTTCTCTAGAATTACTAATGATAATATCATTATTAGAATACCTAAAGTAACAAATACTCTGTATATTGAAATTTCTTTATGTTTTTTAAGCATCCATTTGAGTAAGAAACTTGTTCCAAGAAATGCTAATAATGAAGATAGCATTGTAAATGTACCTATTGTATTGGAACTTACATTTTTATAGAACTTAAGAAAATAAATTATCGAACTGTTGTAGCTGAAAATTCCTACACCAGACATAAATATTATTAATACGAAAAATTTCGAACTCGAATCTAATTCTTTTATATATTTAAATGTTGAGAATGGATTCAATCCTTTTAAGTCAGATAATCTTTTTGATTTTGTCTCTTCCTCATCTTCTTCTGTATCTTTTAAAAAGAAAAATAATAATCCTGTTACAACTATTGATAGTATTAACTGTAATATAAATGGATACGTTGTGTTCATTACTGCAACTTGCCCACCTATTTTAGCTCCTAATGCACCACCTATTATTGCTATTGAACCTATTTTTGCTATATTTGCAGATTTCATTTGTCTCTCACTAATATCACTAACATATCCGTATGCAACACTGTATGTAGCACCTGCAAATATTCCTGAAAATAACCGTGACAATATCATCATTGGTAAATTTCCTGTTAGTGCAAACATAACTTGACTTAACCCATAGCCTAGTGGCAGGAACACAAATACTTTCTTTTTCCCTATTTGATCTGCTATTGCTCCTAAATATGGTGATGATAGAAACATTGTTAAACTCATAGCAGCTAAGAAAACTCCTGATATGCTTTTTGAAAGTCCTCTTAACTCTATAAGTCCTGGTGTTGCTGGATGTCCCATGTTGTATATTAACATTATGAAAAACATCATTATAGTCATTATTTTAATATTCTTTGCATTTTTATTTTTTTGTACGATTTCCATTTTTCTCCATTCTATTCATTGCAACTACTTTCCACTGTCTCCGTAGTTTGATAATACTCTTGCACTTGGATCATTTACATTACAACCATCCCAAGTTTTATTAGGCATCCAGAAATCTTTTATCCATTCAGCTTTTCCTGGATAGAATTTCTCAAATATATCTCTATATAGTAATGATTCTTTTGTAAATGGTGTTCCATAAGTATATTTTGTTTTTGCTGCTTCTAAATCTGCATCTGTATATTTTTCTTCTGCATACTCTTTCAAATAATCAACCATAGAATGTCCTACAGCATCACTAAATGCTGCTTTTTCTCTGTAAAGTATACTATCTGGTAAATAGTCTAATCCTTCAAATGCTTTTCTTAAAAGATATTTCCCTTGCCCGTAAATGTTCATTTTTTTAGCTGGATTTATGCTCATACAATAGTCAACAAAATCCAAATCTCCGAATGGAACCCTAGCTTCTAATGAATTTGCTGCAATTGTTCTATCTGCTCTTAATACATCATACATATATAATTCTCTAATTCTTTTTTGTGATTCTTTTTGAAATTCTTCTGCACTTGGTGCAAAATCTGTATATTTGTAACCAAATATTTCATCACTAACTTCACCTGTTAATAATACTTTTAACTCCGTCTTCTCGTGTATGTGCTTACATATTAAATACATTCCCATACTTGCTCTAACTGTTGTTATATCCCATGTTTCTAAGTGCCATATAACTTTTTCTAGCGAGCTTAATATATCATCTTTCGTCATTATAACTTCTGTATGCTCAGTCCCTAAATAGTCCGCAACTTCTTTTGCATATTTAAGATCTATTGGATCTGTTTCCATCCCTACTGCAAATGTCTTGATAGGTTTATCTAAGTGTTTCTGTGCCACTGCACAAACTAATGATGAATCTAATCCTCCACTTAATAAGAATCCTAATGGTGCATCTGAGTGAAGTCTTTTTATTATTCCTGCTTCTAGTTTTTCTCTTATATTTTTAACTATAACTTCTTCATCTTCATCAATTATCATTTTTGGATCAGCTATATCGTTATAAACATGGAATTCACCATCTCTATAATAATGACCAGGTGGAAATGGTTGTACACCATCACAAAACTCAATTAATCCTTTTGCTTCTGAAGAGAACGAAATGCTCCCTGTCTTAGTAAATCCATAAAATAATGGTCTAATCCCTATTGGATCTCTCGCTGCCATCACTTGCCCTGTTTCGCCATCATACAGAACCATTGCAAATTCAGCATCTAACATTTTAAGCATTATTTCTAACCCATATTTTTCATATAGTGGTATTAATACTTCACAATCACTCTCAGAATGAAATTTGTAAATATCTTTTACCAATTCACCCAATTTTTCAAAGTTATACACTTCTCCATTACACATTAATTCTTTTTTATTGTGCATAAATGGTTGATTTCCATTATCACTCAAATCCATTATTGATAATCTATGAAATCCCCATATTCCACCTTTTTCAACTGATAAACTTTGGTTATCAGGCCCTCTATGAAATATATTATCATAACTTCTTTTAAATCCCTCTTTATCTAATTGTTCTTCCGATGAAAATACAAATCCACACATATCATTCACTCCATTCTTTTATTCTATATATTTTAATTTATAATCTACTAATAGTGTACTAAAAAACCCGCACTAAGCGCGGGTATCTATATTTATATAACTAAATTTTCAAACTTTTTTTAGTTACATGATACGGAAATACTTTAAAAGTATTCGATACCCGCCAATACTAACGTAATTGGATAACGTCCTAGTCTAATAATATTAACTCCATAAAATTTCATAAAGAGTTGATACTTTCGGTAGGCAGCTCCTAGGTGTTCTTCGCAATTAACTCCACTATTAGGCTCACACCGTCCCTAACTCGCTTTAGCATCTGTTAAATGTTACTCTCCTAATCATAGCCTTTATTTCTATTTCATTGATATATTGATTATAGTTTATCGCAATGAATAAGTCAATATTTTTTGTAATATATTATTTTAATAGTTTCTTTTGCTCAGCTGTCAGTATACTCATAACGCCTTCATTTCTTATTACTTTTAACTTCTCATACTCTGACATAAATTCTGGTGATGATATTGATTTTACAGTTAATTTCTCAAGACTTCTATCAAAATCTCTTTCTACTTTTAAAATATCTGATTTTTGTTCATTAGTTAAATCCAATTGATCTATAGTTCTAGCTATTTTATCATTTTTAGCAGAAAATTCCATTTTTTTAGAATTTATGTACTCATTAAATATTAACATTTGATCACTAGTTAGTATTTTTGCTAAATCTTGATATCTTTCTCTTTCAATATTATCTATTTTTTCTTTTTTATTATCATATTGAATTGTAGAAGCCTCTATTAATTTAACTCTATTTTTATAGCTTTCAAACAATTTATTCAACTTTTTCTTTTGATCTTCTGTTACATTCATTTTTTGGTATATTTCTGTTTTTGATATTTTTACAATATAAATCTTTTTGTAATTGTCTTCATACGAAAACGACATTGAGAACATTAGTAAAAATGTCATTATAATTAATATTTTTTTCATAGTTATCTCCTTTGTAATATTGTTAAAATTATATCATAATCTTATGTAAAAATCAAATTTCAACACTATTATCAAGATTACTTACCCAATCACTGTAACTTCCTGCATATAATTTTGCTTCTATTCCTTGCTCACTTAGAAGTAGAACATTTACTGCTCCAGTAATTCCAGAACCACAATAAACAATTTGATTCTTCGAAGCATCGATAGTCTTATAGAATTTTTTTAATTCTTCAATACTAGGGACTAATCCACTTCCAAATGCACAATTAAAAGGTATATTAATCGCACTTGGAATGCGACCTGGTACTCTATCTATTGGCTCTATCTCTCCTCTATATCGTTCTGGTGCTCGCGAATCAATTAATTGGGTATTTTCATTATTTATCACTGCTTTTACATCTTCTTGAAAAACTAACATATCATCTTTTACATTAATTGATAGTGTCTTTTTCTTATCCGTATAGCTAATTGTATTAATCATTGGTGATTTCTCTGTAGATAATTCATATCCGAGTCGTTTCCATTCTTCTATTCCACCATTCATAACTTTAACATTATCTTTTCCAAAATATTTGAGTAGCCACCACAAACGCGCTGCACCAGCCAAATCGCCATCATCATAAACAACAATATCTGTAGAATCATCAATGCCCAATTCTTCCATTTTTGATTTGAATACATCTGCAGTTGGTAATGGATGTCTTCCACCTACTCTTGAAGGCAAAACATCACCTGTTAACTCATGCTCAAGATCCACATACACTGCATTTGGTAAATGACTTTGATTATACGAGTTACTTGCATATTTAGGATTTCCTAATTTGAAACGTGAATCTATAATTCCAATTTTATTAATATTATTTAAGACCCATTCACAAGAAACTATATTGCTATTTATTGCTCCCATATTTCCTCCATATAACGTTTATAACATCTTAATTCCTAGTGCTTTGAACTTTGATAATTTGGTGCTTCTTTTGTTATTATAACATCGTGTGGGTGGCTTTCTGCAAGACCCGCATTTGTTATTCTAACAAATTTTCCATTTTCTTTCAGTTCTGGTATTGTTGCTGTTCCACAATATCCCATCCCTGATCTTAATCCACCGCATAATTGATAAACTGTATCTTTTAGCTTACCTTTATATGGAACCATTGATTCTATTCCTTCTGGAACTAATTTTTCTGTTGCTGATTCCAACTGAAAATATCTATCCGAACTTCCTCTTTTCATAGCTGCAAGTGATCCCATTCCAGCATATGTTTTGAATTTTCTTCCATTGAATAGTACTTCTTCTCCAGGTGCTTCATCTGTTCCAGCAAGAAGTCCTCCAAGCATTACACAATCTGCTCCTGCTGCTATTGCTTTTACAACATCTCCAGATAATTTTATTCCACCATCTGCTATTAGCCCTATTCCTTTTTTTCTACATACTTCTGCAACTTCCATTATTGCACTTATTTGCGGTACTCCAACTCCCGCTACAACTCTTGTTGTACATATAGATCCTGGTCCCACACCAACTTTAACGGCATTTACACCCGCTTTAATTAAGTCTACCGCAGCTTCCTTCGTAACAATATTTCCACCTATTAAATCTAACTTTGGAAATTTCTTTCTTATTTCTTTAATTCTATTTACTACACCTGCTGAATGTCCGTGTGCTGAATCTACTGTTATAATGTCAACTCCAGCTTCAACTAGTGCTTTAATTCTATCAATTGTATCTTCTCCGACTCCAACTGCTGCACCCACTCTTAATCTTCCTTGTGTATCTTTACACGAATTAGGATAGTTAATTACGTTATCTATATCTTTTATTGTTATTAATCCTTTTAGTTTCTTACCTTTAACAATTGGTAATTTTTCAATTCTGTTTTCCAATAAAATTGCTTTCGCTTTTTCTATTGTTGTTCCAACTGGAGCAGTTATAAGATTTTCTTTTGTCATTATATCTTCAACTTTAACATTTAAATTTTCTCTATATTTCAAATCTCTATTTGTTAATATCCCAACTAATGTACCATCTTTTTCAATAACAGGTAATCCAGAGATTTTATATGTTCTCATAAGTTCATCTGCTTCTTTTAATGTCTTAGTCCTAGATAATGTTACAGGATTTGTTATCATACCACTCTCATATCTTTTTACTCTCTCAACTTCTTCTGCTTGTCTTTCAATCGTCATATTTTTGTGAATGAATCCTATTCCACCTTCTCTTGCTATTGCTATTGCTAGTTCTGCTTCAGTTACTGTATCCATTGCAGCACTTAAAATTGGCACATTTAACTCAAGATTTTTTGTTATCTTTGTTTTTAATGACACCTCATGTGGTAATATAGAAGATGCTTGTGGTACTAATAAAACATCATCAAATGTTAATCCTTCCATGACTATTTTCGAATTTTGACTCACCTTTACTCCTCCTTGTATTTTATTTATTATAAAAAAGCTTACACTAAAACAGGTGTAAGCGAAAATTACACCATAGAGACTAATTTACGGTTAGTCGTAGAGACACTTGACCTTATTACAAGCTTATATGGACTTTATTACATTCATTATATCTTTTTGATCTATCTAAGTCAATAAAGATTTTACTACTATTTTTTTTCATTTGAATATTTTGATATGTAATAGACAATATCATAAATTGTTCCAATATAAAAAAAACCAAGTGTTAGAAAATATAAGAAGCCTTTTAGTATTTTCTTTTGCACAAAATGCTGTATCCCTGCAATTCCAAAAAATCCTAAAAATGAAAGTGCTAAATATAATAGATACTTATTTTTTTGATTATAAAATTTGAAATTAGTTTCCAATGGCTTCTTTTTACTATTTTTTTCAGGTTTATCAGCAAAGAATCTCTCATAACTACTTTTAGTATTATCTTTTGTAGAGTTACTTTGTAATTTAGGATTTATGTTTAGAGTCGGGGTAAATACTGTATTAAATGCTGAAAAATCCTTGATTCTCCAATATTTTTTAAAGTTCTCTGTTTCTTCAACATTATTTTTTATGATTTTAACATTTTCTTCTAGAAGGCGTGTCAAATAATCTATGTTGTAATCAATATCTAACTTTATATCAGATCTTGAAAGTCTCAATAATGGAATAAAGTATTCTGGTATCAGAAAATTCTCTCCTATTGCCTCTATGAAAATAAATTTATAAGAGTTTTTGACAATTTCTTTTATATTTTTATATGTATTGTTGTTCTCTGAAGTCATACCATCAAAACATTTATTAAATAGAATTATTTTATTTTTAAAATAACTCGTATCATAATCTGCACTTCTTAACTTTCCAATATTGAAAAAATCAATTGAAACATTATTTTTTAAAGCTGATTTAAATATTTTTTCTTTGTTCTCTTTTTGAGAAATCACAACAATTTCTTCATCATAAATCCCCATATTTTCAAAAAATATACCTATATTAGGATTTTCATTATTTATATCTATTACATTATTCTTCATGCCTGTATCTTCAAAGAATATAGAAACTTTTTTATTTTTAATAATTTCACCAATATTCATAGAGTACTCCTAATTTAAATTTTCTATTTTATTTTCTGCTAAATGCTCTTCTAGCCTACTAATAAAGTGTTTATCGTAATCATTTACTATTCTCGGTATATTTTCAGCAATAATTTGATATGCTTTAATTCTTTTCTCTTGATCGTTTCTAGAACCTTTGCTCCCTGATTGTTTCGTTCCAATAATACTTTCAAAACCTCTCCAGTTAAAGTCATTTTTTGTTAATTCAAATACATCTTGTGTTTTTAAAACTGAATCAATCGGAGAACCTTCTTCAATAGTTAGTGGCGCTTCAATTAGACAATATGAATCATTGTTGTTTCTCCCTACTCTTCCTCTTAGTTGGTGAAGTTGTGATACTCCCCATTTAATTTTCATTGAGTGTGGATAGTGAATTACTATGACGCTAGCTCTTGGAATATCAACCCCCACTTCAATGGATTTTGTTGCAACTAATATATCAATCTCCCCGTTAACAGTTTTATCTATTAAGTCTTCTTTTTTTTCATCAGCCATATTTGACATTAATTTTTCTACTGTCAAGTCTGGAAATAGTTCTTGGTACTTTAAATGAGCTATTTTAATTGACTCAAAATCACCATCACCTCTTTTATTAACCAGTGGGCAAACAATAAGAATAGCATTACCATTTTTTGCTTCTTTGTTTATTAATTCTATATGTTGCGAATCAATTTCTGTAAATGTTTGAGTGTTCTTAAGTTTTCTCCCTGGAGGGAGTTGTTTAATTTCAATTATATCCATATTACCAATTAATGATATTAGTTTAGTTCGTGGATGCGGTGTCGCAGTAGTGTAAAACATATCTATGTTAGAATATTTTTTTTGAACTTTATTTCTTTGTTCTACTCCAAATAATTGTATTTCATCAATTATACCTAAAGAAAATTCTACTTCAGAAAACTTTTTATCACTAAATGAATACCCATTTACAACTATATCTGCATCTTTAATTTCAAAATTTTCACTTGCGTCATAAATTTTAAAATTAAATCCAAATAATTCATTATACTTTTGTAACGTTCGCAAGTGTTGTAGTCTAAGTACTTTTCTTGGTACTATATAAACAGATTTCATCTTATTTTTTGCAACAAGAAACATAAGTACAATTGTTACAATTGTTTTACCAGAAGATACATCTCCTTGGATTAAGCAACTCCCTGTTGTCTCTCTATTTAAAATTTCTACACTTCTATAAATGGCGTTTTTTTGGTCCTCTGTAAGAGTGTATAGTTTTTCCTCAACAAGATTTATCATTTTCTCTACTGAATCAGCTGTAATATTTTTACTTTCCCCATAAATACTTAATTTTCTTTCAATTGACTTACTGATAGAGTACAAAAAGTAGTCTTTTATATCTTCAATTTCTGTATCTTTCTCTATATCTAACATTTTTATAGAATTCTCAAAAGGTGAAAGTAAACTATTATAGTTTGAAATTATTTTTTTTACTTTAGTATTTAATTCAATTAATTTTTGAATTAGATCATTTGCGTCGATTGCTTGAGAAGTATATAATTCCCTTTTGTGAAAATACTCTTCTTCTAACTCTCTATATTCAAATTTTAAAACTTTCTCTAAAATTGCATTAACGCTTGTTTTTATTTTTAATCTCTCAAGTTCTATCTTTATATCATCAAAATAGCTTTCAATATTCTTTGAAATACTTAAAAGTTTTAATAGACTTTCCTTATCTTCAACAAATTTCTCATAAATTTCATCATTATATGTTTCAAAACTCAAATTTCGGATTATATCAACCCAAGCTTTTTTTTCATTTAATTCCTCTACATTAGGACAAAAACCTCTTTTATCAGTGAAATTCTCAAAAAAATCAATTAAATTTATATAATTGTGTAATTCTTTAATTTCATTCAATACGGTTTCGGAAGATTCATTTTCAGTAATATCTTCTCTAATAACTTTTGTAATAAACTTAGCATTCTGATGAAATAAATTAAACTTACTTATTAAACCATTGATGTCTTCAATTTTTTTTATAACTGAATTTCTATTTGCAATTCGAGTATCTATATCCTCAATTATTTTCTCAATATTTGATACGAAATAGTCTAAACGTTCAATTCTAGATAACTCTTCTGTAATTAATAATTTATCTTTCTCATCAGAAAATGATTCTTTGTACTTATTAATTTTTTTAGAAAAATCTTCAATTACTGCATTCGTATAGAGTAAGTCTCGAGTCCTTTTTTCAAATAAATCAATCTTGATATCTTTCTCATAATACTGAGTATACTCTCGATCATAAAACTCTATACTAAATGTTTTTATTTTTTCATTGAGTGAAAAATTACTATGGAATTTATCTCTATTCGTCATATAACATTCTTTTATTTTATTTTTATTGTTTTTAAACATACCAAACAGCATAATATTCCTCCTAATTTCTTCAACTTTAATCATATTTTTGTATAAATAATATCATTTAAACTCTAAAAAGTAAAGTTTCTATTTATCGTTTTTCATAAAAAATAGTTGCATTAAAATTAAATTTATGATAATATATAGTTATCTTTTCCCAAAGTGTGTCTCGATGTTAAAAAATTGACTTTTTTAACAATATGGGGTATTATTTGGTTAATATAAGGAAGGGGATGAAAGAAATGGCTACAAAAAGTTTTACAAATGATGTAAATTTTGATAAAAAATCTGTAAATAGCTTGATTGAAACCTTAAATAATGATAAATCTCCAAATACAAAAAGTATAAAGAGTGTCAAAATTATAAATGATTCTGAAACAATTAAAAAAATTTTGGGTCTTAATAAATAGATGGAGTTAGAAGAGGTAAAAATAGTCTCTTTGCAAAGATTACTTGAAGAGGCGGATGATAATAAAAAAATTATTTCAATTTTAAAAACCTTCAAAAGTAATCATAATAAGGATGTTGAGTTTTTTTTACAAGAAAAATCTATTGAATATGAGAAAGCTGGTTTATCTACTACTCATTTAGTTTTTAGTAAAAACTATGATCTTTTGGGCTATTTTTCGTTTGCTAATAAGCCTTTATTAATCCCAAAGAAGATTTTTGAAGATTTATCAAAAAATCAAAGAAAAAAGTTATCTCAAAGTGGAAAAAAATTGGCAACAGATGGATACATAGTTAATAGTTACCTATTAGGACAACTAGGAAAAAATTATTCTAAAGAAATTAAGAAAGAAGAGCGTATTGATGGAATGCAGCTATTAACATTAGCATATGATATGTTGGTTAAAGTAAAAAGAATAGTCAATATAAAGTATATTTGGTTAGAATGTGAAGATAACGAGAAGCTAGTCTCTTTTTATAAGAATTTTGGTTTTGATGAAGTTAGAAATTTTATATCAGAGAATAATTTAAAAGTACTAATTATAAGAATAAAAGATAAATAACCTAGCCAATTCAAGCTAGGTTATTTTTTAGTATCATTTTAGTATCATTTCATTTTCTAAAATTATTAATATCAATATTATCAGTATCTTCAAATATTTACAACATTACTCCCACTCAATTGTTGCAGGTGGCTTAGATGAAATATCATATACCACTCTATTTATACCATTTACTTTATTTATTATTTTATTTGAAACTGTTTCTAGGAACTCATAAGGTAACTTAGACCATGTTGCAGTCATAAAGTCTATCGTATCAACTGATCTTACAACCGCTGTGTATTCATACGTTCTTTGGTCTCCCATTACACCAACTGATTTAACAGGTAATAATGCAACAAATGCTTGATTTACTTTACCATAGAATCCTTGATCTATTAATTCATTGATAAATATGTCATCTGCTTCTTGTAATATCTTCACTTTCTCTGCATCCACTTCACCTATTACTCTTATCCCTAATCCTGGACCCGGAAACGGGTGTCTATTGATCACGAATTCAGGTAGCCCTAATTCTCCGCCAACACGTCTAACCTCGTCCTTAAATAGCTCTTTTAATGGCTCTAGTAACTCAAATGCTAAATCTTCTGGTAGCCCACCTACATTATGGTGTGATTTAATTGTATGCGAAGGTCCTTTAACAGATTGAGATTCTATTACATCAGGATAAATTGTTCCCTGCGCTAAGAATTTCGCACCTTCTCCTTTAAGTTTTCGCGTTTCTTCACTAAATACTTCTATAAACTCGTTTCCTATAATCTTTCTTTTAGCTTCTGGCTCATCTACACCTTTTAATTTATTAAGAAATCTATCTTTAGCATCAACAAATATGATGTTTAGATCAAAATGCTCTTTATAGTAATCTAACACTTTTTTACCTTCGTCTTTTCTAAGTAAACCAGTATCTACAAATACACACGTTAATTGCTTATGTATTGCATTATTTATTAAAACTGCAGCAACTGATGAATCTACTCCACCTGATAATCCCAATATTACATGTTCGTTTCCAACAGTTTCTTTTATTTGTTTTGTTTTTTCTTCTATAAAACTCTTTATTTTCCAATTTTTCTCACATTTACATACATTAAACAAAAAGTTTTCTATTAGTTTTGCACCTTCTTCAGAATGAACAACTTCTGGATGAAATTGTAATGCATAGACACCTTTGTTATTAGTAATTGCAGCTATCGAAGAATCTGTCTTTGCAATAACAGTGAAGTCTTTTGGTAATTCAGTTACATGATCACCGTGACTCATCCATACTTGTGATTTTTCCTTTACATTAACTAACAAATCATTTTGTGGTTCTAGGACTTCTAATATTGCTTTACCAAACTCTCTTGATTCTGCTTTTTCAACTTTACCACCATTTAGATGTGTTATAAGTTGCATTCCGTAGCATATTCCAAGTATTGGCAATCCTAGTTCAAACACCTCTTTATTAACTGTCGGTGCTCCTTCTTCATAAACAGAAGCTGGTCCTCCAGAAAATATGATCCCTTTTACTTTCTCTCTACCAGATTTTATTGCATCCACATCTATTTCATGTGTTATTTCACAATAAACTTCCATCTCTCTTATACGTCTTGCTATAAGTTGGCTGTATTGCGACCCAAAATCAACAATTATCACTTTTTCCTTCATATAACTTCCTTTCATTAAATGCTTTTTGATAATAAAAAAACTTACACAAAAATGAGTGTAAGTTAAAAACAACCTATCACCCATAGAGACTAATTTACGGTTAGTCGTAGAAACACCTGACCTTATTACAGGCTTATATGGCTTGTATTCTAAAAATTATTTATCAAATATATTTTTATATTTATTATTATATATGTTTCATAGAGATATGTCAATCATGATTTCTACAGACTCTTGCACGAATCCTCTTCTAATTCTTTAAATGTAATTCTGTTCTTGTTTTATACAAAATGTTGTGGTATACTTTAGTAAATAATACAAGATGTTGTGGAGGAGCTATGTTATCAGAGAAGAATTTTAAACAAATTATGGAAAGTATAATAAATATTGAAAGAAATGATATTAGTAATGAAAATGCTAATATGTCTGCATTTACACCAGCAGGTCAGATGATGAAATGTGCAAGTGAGATGACAAAACTTTATGCTCTAGAATACTTAATCTCACCAAAATTCAAACAAGCCCATCAAAATGGAGAAATTCACATCCATGATCTTGATTTCTATCCCAGCAAGACTACAACATGTTTACAGTATGATCTAGAAGATCTTTTTGAAAATGGATTTACTACAAAACATGGATTTATAAGAGAACCTAAGAGTATATCAACTTATGCAACACTAGCAACTATAATCTTTCAAACAAATCAAAATGAGCAACATGGTGGGCAATCAATACCTGCATTTGATTTCTACATGGCAAAAGGTGTCTTAAAATCATTTAGAAGACATTTTAGATACAGACTGCTTAGCTATCTTTCAAAAGACTACGCTAGATCTGCTAATAATGATATAAAATCATATGTAAATACTAATATTAATAGCATCATTGAAACAAATGAAACGATAAATAATCTTTCTTCATTTTTAAAAATAGAAAATGATACGATTGAGCATCTTTTGAAAATCGCTTATGAAGATACACAATTAGAGACACATCAAGCACTCGAGGGATTTATTCACAATCTTAATACAATGCATTCACGTGGTGGAAATCAAGTTGTATTTTCATCAATAAACTACGGGACAGATACATCTGAAGAAGGAAGAATGGTTATTAGAGAACTTCTCAAAGTCACTTCTGAAGGACTAGGAAAGAATGAAACACCTATTTTTCCAATCCAAATATTTAAAGTAAAAGAGGGACTTAATTTTTCAGAGACTGATTATACAAATGCTATGAATAACTTTCAAAGTGCTATGAATGGTGAAATTAAATTTGATAATCGTAACTTTGACCTTTTGCTACTGGCTTGTGAGACTAGCAGTAAACGTTTATTTCCTAATTTTGTATTCCTCGATTCACCATTTAATCATCACGAGCTTTGGGACATTAACGATAGAAACAGATATAAATATGAAGTTGCAACTATGGGCTGTAGAACGCGTGTTTTTGAGAATATTAATGGTGATAAAACAAGTCTTGGAAGAGGTAACTTGTCATTCACAAGTATCAATCTCCCACAGTTAGCAATTATTGCTAAACAACATGTTACCTCAGAACTTCAAGGGAAATTTGATATTAATTCTACTGAAACTATTGATAAGTTAGTTGCAACATTCCAAAATATGTTAATTGAGAAAACTAATTTAGTTGGAGAACAATTACTAGAGAGATATAATTTTCAAAAAACTGCATATGCAATGCAATTTCCATTTATGTCTACAAATAATTTATGGAATGGCTTGGGATCTCTTGCTTCTACTGATGAAGTTGGTGATGCATTGAATTCTGGTACACTAGGGATTGGTTTTGTTGGTGGATCGAATGCAATGTATGCGTTATTTAGTTCTGACCATAGTGTCAATAAACTGGCTTATCAAACATTATATGAAAGCATTCAACTAATGAATAATGTTGTTTCTGATTTGAAAGATAAGTATCATCTTAATTTTTCTATTCTCGCGACTCCTGCTGAAAGTTTAGCTGGACGTTTTGCTAAGATTGATCAGAATAAATATGGAATAATTGAAAATGTTACAGATAGAGATTATTATACAAATTCATTTCATATTGATGTTAGAAATAAAATTAGTATGTTTGAAAAAATAAAACTTGAAGCGCCATTTCATAAAATAACACCTGGTGGGCATATTACATATGTTGAACTTGATGGTGAAGCAAAGAAAAATGTGAGTGTTATATTAAAGATTGTTCATGAGATGAAAAAACAGAATGTTGGATATGGTTCTATTAATCATCCTGTTGACAGATGTAAAGATTGTGGATTTGAGTCAATCATAAATGATGATTGTCCAATTTGTGGTAGTGAAAACATTTCAAGAATACGAAGAATTACAGGTTATTTAACAGGTGATTTGGATAGCTGGAATTCAGCAAAAAAAGCAGAAGAAAAAGATAGAGTGAAGCACTCTATTTAATAAGAATCCCTAAACAGCACAAAAGGAGGATTTTCATGGTATATAATAAATTACTCAATAAAAATATTTCGTTACGAATTTTACATACATTTAGTGAAACTATAGTCGATGGACCCGGACTTAGGTACTCTATTTACTTTTCTGGATGCAGTCATCAATGTGACGGTTGTCATAATAAGAAATCTTGGAATCCTCTAACAGGTGATTTAGTTAATGATGAAGTTCTTCTATCTATTGTAAATGAAATCAATAGTAATGATCTTCTCGATGGAATCACAGTTAGTGGAGGTGATCCTCTATACAATCCAGAAGATTTGTATTTCATATTGAAATATTTAAAAGAACATACTAATAAAAATATCTGGCTCTATACTGGATACACATTAGAAGAAATAAAAGAATGTACTTCTCGGTCAAAATGTTTAGAATACATTGATACATTGGTTGAAGGGAAGTTCATAAAAGAATTATATGATCCTAACTTAACATTTATTGGAAGTGGTAATCAAAGAATTATTCCCAAATCAAACTTCATATCATATTAGCATTACATATATCAAAAGGGATAATTCAATAGAATTATCCCTTTTTTGTTAAATATATTTATCTGCTATTTCTTGTAAATTATTATTTCCCTCTAAATATGCTTCGATCAATTCTTTACATGCTAAATATCTTCGCTCGTAATTATCTGATTTTATTGTTATATACGGTATTTTATACTCATCAAATAACCTTTTCAGTAACTCTTGAAATTCTTTACGTCTATTTGTTTCTCCTAAAGTTCTTAATCCATCATTTACCCATGTTACATTGTTTTCAAGTAATATCGTTAAATCAAATGTATAATTCTTTATAAATTCTCGAATTATAGGATTATCTTTTTTTTCATATGTTAAACAAAATGCTAGTGTAGTTATATAATCTGTATCAATTAATGCAAATTTATTAGCATTTCTTTTAGCATACAATACATTTGCTTGATGACCAAATACTATTTTCTCATAATCTGAGTACTGCAATGCCTGTTCATCTCCACCAAGTTTCTCACTTACATACTCACGTCCGTATTCCCAAGCTGATGCCGTGCTAAAAACATTTGCGAGTTTATCAATCATAACACTCTTACCGCTACTTTCTCCTCCACAAATAGTTATTGCTGGTATCAAATGCTCCCTGACTTCCCTAGGTAAATATTCCCAATAACGACTTGGATTCTTTCTTATTTCTTTCGAATTTACATTATATTCTTTATAGTCTGGATCTATTGATTTTGTTTCTGAACCAAAATATTTCAAATTATTTGATACATCTTCTTTTCTATTACTTATGAATAGCACCTCATTTTCCCAGTCAATTCCAGGTTCGTATTCTTCAATAGCTTGCTTCATAAGATCAGACCATACTTTCCAACCATCTGGATAAGGCGGACAATTACTCTCATCAAATAAAAATGAAGTGATGTTCTTCTGATGCTTAAATGTTTGTTTTACAAATCTCAATCTATCTTTAGGGTTTATTTCTTTTATAAAACGAGACTCATTTATCATTTCAGCATCATTGTCATTGGAGTGAGAAATTACAACATAAACTCTATCAACCAACCCACTTGCCCTTTGAATAAGGTTTACATGGCCTAAATGAAGAGGCAAAAACCTTCCTACTACAATTCCTATTTTCATATTAGTCCTCTTTTACTACTTCAATTTCAACATCCGCTACCCCTGCACTTAAACTTGCAATTTGTGCAAATGATGATTTACTCATATCTATTATTCTTCCTTTTACAAATGGTCCTCTATCGTTTATTGTTACTATTACTGATTTTCCATTCTTTACATTTGTTACTTTTACTTTTGTTCCAAATGGTAATGTTTTATGCGCTGCAGTCATTCCTTTTGATCCAGAATATGATGCCTTACCTTTTTCAGCTAATGTTATGATTGATGTTAATAACACCAATATAATTATTATAATTTTTTTCATTTGACCTCCTTTATTTTTAATATTATATCATAAAAAAAGGAAGTTTTTCAACTCCCCCTTTTTTAACCTATTAAAATATAAGCCAAGTAGGTTTGAATATCAACATTAATCCTAATAGAACCATTAATATTCCACCAAATAAATTTGCCCATTTTGCATATCTCGATGTCAAATGTAGTTTATTTACACTAAATAATGCCAATCCAAATACCAACATGTCATCTAACATATAACCTATTATATATAAGAAGTTATAAAATTGTCTTGTTATAAAATTTACATCATTCATTTGAAGAATTTTAGTAAATGTCTGAGGTATTCCTATCGAACAAGCAAATTCAATTACGTTTACTGATAATGCTAGACCGATTATTGCTAATGCTGTTATTATATTAAATGGTTTTTTTGCTATATCTTGAATTCTTGTAGAAATTTTTGCTTTCTTTTCAAAATCAGTAACTTCACATGCTAATTCATCACCATTTACAACGAAACTTCTTATAAAGAATATTCCACCTATAATTCCTACTATACCTACAGTGGGTGTAATAATTTTATCTAATCCCACAAAATCCCATGTATATAACCAAACATTTAAAATCATATAATACATTATTGCTTCCGCTAATAAGAATAAACCTGCCACCTGTATCATTTTAGTTCTATTTCCTACTGCAACAAGTGCAGTTAAGAAAAGTACAAGAACCCACATTGCACATGGATTAACTCCATCTATCGATCCTAATATAAATGAAACTAGCGGTAATGAGTATTTTGATAAGTCAACAGTTTTATTTATAAATGGGATATTCACAATTAACTCTTTTTGCGGTGTCTCGCCACTAATAGAGCACTTTGATGTTCCTGTACAAACACTTCCATTAGATGAAATTTTTGAATAATCTCCATTTGCGACATATTCATCTAGAGTATTTACTTTGTCTTTAGTTTTAGCCACATCAATTAATTTTTCTATTTCTTTTCCTGTTGTATCTGCACTATTGAATCCTTGAATAATCGTATCATCAATATATATTATTGGTGTTCCTTTAACTAATTTTAGTTTTGTTGTAACTTCATCAAATTTCTTCTTACTACTTGGATCTTTATCAATTTTATATTCAAGGACCTCAAAATCTGTTCTCTTTTGTTCTAATTCTCCTAAATATTTTTTCAGATTAATACAGTTTTTACAATCTGCCCTTCCAAAATATTCTATTTTAACTTTTGTTGCTGAAAAACTTTCTACATTTACAAAAATAAATGTGAATAAGACCGCAATTATTGTAGCTATATTTTGTATTCTTAATTTCATCCTATAATTCTCCTCTATCTTTTTTTACATTTATTTTTCTTTGAAACAAATTTTAAACTTTGTTCCCCTATTTAATTCGCTCTCTACCTCAACAGTTGCACCCATATTTGAAATTAATTCTTTTACAATAGATAATC
>ERZ650300.648-NODE-648-length-21158-cov-12.119841_pt1 | contig 21158 bp, 22 predicted proteins | sample MGYA00376236_ERZ650300 | MGnify/ENA primary metagenome ERZ650300 (study PRJEB26733, sample SAMN07839303) | wastewater metagenome | biome: urban; feature: wastewater treatment plant; material: waste water | place: USA: North Carolina | collected 2016-04-28 ...
CAGAATCTAATAATGTAGGTAATTCTGCAGAAGATGGTCTTGGCGCATCAGCTTTCACAATATTTCCATTTGGATCTACCAATATAAACCTTGGAATTCCAGTAATTTTATACTCCTGTACAAACTTAGAATTCCAATCGTTATCAGCAAAAACCTGAACACCACCCAATTCTTTTTCTTTCACCATAGTTCTCCATTTTTCAACATCTTTTACTTTATCAATAGACATACTCAAGAATACGATATTTTTACCGTGGTATTTTTCTTCTGTCTTTTTCAAAAATGGAATCTCCTGACGACAAGGTCCGCACCAAGTAGCCCAAACATCAATATAAACATACTTTCCTCTAAAATCCTCTAGCTTCGTTTTTCCTCCTTTATAATTGTCATATTCAAAAGTTGGTGAAACACTACCATTCATTTTATTACTTTCTACTATTTGTTGATGGTATTGTTTTAATGAAGCCAAATTCATTTCGATACTTTGCTTTTGTAGCATAACAAATTCAGCATCTAATTTTTTACCTTCTAAACTAGCCAAATCGGCAGCTTTTTTCTCTTCAATGCGTTTAGCAAAATTAGCTTCGTCTGCTGCCAAAAGAGAATTGTAATCAAATTTAGATTCTGAAACAGCGTTTTGAGCCAAGAAATTATTCTCAACTGCTCCCACTCCTGTGTAAACAATTGATTCGTCAAATTGTTTGGCATCCATTTTTAATTTCAAGTTGAAATTGTTTTTCAAATACAATTGTGTGTATTCCTTACCATCATACAACATATAGAAACCTTTTTCAACTGGAGCACTTCCTTTAAAAATTCCTTTTTTATCAACGCCAATTTTCAAAAGTTCTTTCCCATTAGTTCTATTTAAAATTCGAATCGTATCACTGTTTCGATTTGCAATTTCGGCTTGAAGGGTAAAAGCTTCTTTTTTTTGTGCCTGACTTTCGTGTATTCCCAAAGCCAAAAGAGCTACAATACATAGTTTTTTCATAAAGTTATTTTTTGTGTTAATGCATACCAAACATAGGAGTAAAAATCAAGTAAAATAAAAAATTAACATATTTTTAAAAATGAAAAGGATGTTGCAAACTTTTGGCGTTAATTTAATTTTTGTGTTTACTTTTGCAGTCTAAAATTTGGAACATGTATAGAAGTCATAATTGTGGCGAATTGAACGCCTCACATATTAATCAAGAAGTAACTCTAGCGGGTTGGGTACAAAAATCTCGAGATAAAGGATTCATGAATTGGGTCGACCTAAGAGACCGCTACGGAATTACACAATTGATTTTTGACGAAAGTCGTACTGACAAAACGGTATTTGAATTAGCCAAAACCTTAGGAAGAGAATTTGTAATTCAGGTGAAAGGAACCGTTATTGAACGCGAAGCCAAAAACAACAATATTCCAACTGGAGCCATTGAAATTCTAGTAACAGAATTAACAATTTTGAATGCGGCTTTAACTCCTCCATTTACTATAGAAGATGAAACAGATGGTGGCGAAGACATTCGAATGAAATACCGCTATTTGGATATTCGAAGAAATCCAGTAAAAAATAGTTTGCTTTTCCGTCACAAAGTGGCTATGGAAGTGCGCAAATACCTTTCTGATTTAGATTTTTGTGAAGTTGAAACTCCTTATTTAATAAAATCCACTCCAGAAGGCGCGAGAGATTTCGTAGTTCCATCTCGAATGAATGAAGGACAATTTTATGCATTACCACAATCACCACAAACCTTCAAACAATTATTGATGGTGGGTGGAATGGATAAATATTTTCAGATTGTAAAATGTTTCCGTGATGAAGATTTACGTGCTGACAGACAACCTGAGTTTACACAAATCGATTGTGAAATGGCTTTTGTAGAACAAGAAGACATTTTAAATGTTTTTGAAGGGCTAACCCGTCATTTATTAAAAGAATTAAAAGGCATCGAAGTAGACAAATTCCCAAGAATGACTTACGAACATGCCATGAAAACCTACGGAAACGACAAACCAGACATTCGTTTTGGAATGGAGTTTGGCGAATTGAATGCTTATGCACAACACAAAGAATTCTCTGTTTTCAATGCTGCTGAATTAGTAGTAGGTATTGCTGTTCCAGGCGCAGGAAACTATACTCGTAAAGAAATTGACGCATTGATTGATTGGGTAAAACGTCCACAAGTTGGCGCAAGCGGAATGGTCTATGTAAAATGTAACGAAGACGGAACCTTTAAATCATCTGTAGATAAATTTTACGACCAAGAGGATTTAAGTAATTGGGCAAAAACTACTGGTGCCAAACCTGGAGACATGCTATTTGTATTGTCTGGTCCTGCCGACAAAACAAGAGCACAACTTTCAGCCTTACGTATGGAATTGGCAACAAGATTAGGCTTGAGAAATCCAGCTGAGTTTGCTCCTCTTTGGGTAGTTGATTTTCCTTTATTAGAATTTGATGAAGAAAGCGGACGCTATCACGCCATGCACCACCCATTTACTTCACCAAAACCAGAAGACTTGCATTTGCTTGAAACCAATCCTGGAAAAGTAAGAGCCAATGCTTATGATATGGTCTTGAACGGTAACGAAATTGGAGGAGGCTCTATCCGTATTCACGATAAAGCAACACAGCAATTAATGTTCAAATACTTAGGTTTCACAGAAGAAGAAGCCAAAGCACAATTCGGATTCTTAATGGATGCGTTTCAATTTGGAGCCCCACCTCACGGCGGTTTAGCTTTTGGATTAGATAGATTAGTAGCGATTTTAGGAGGACAAGAAACCATTCGTGATTTTATTGCTTTCCCAAAAAACAATTCTGGTAGAGACGTAATGATTGACGCACCATCAACAATTGATGATTCTCAATTAAACGAATTACACATTCAATTAAATTCAAAATAAACACTGAATAGTCTGTATATCAATATTTTTGAAAAAAAAGTATGACACGAATCATTTTTGTATTGTATTAAAGATTACATTTGTCACATTATAAATTATTATTATTATTACAATGCGTACAGGTACAGTTAAATTTTTCAATGAATCTAAAGGTTACGGATTCATTACAGACGAAGAAACAGGAAAAGACATTTTTGTTCATGCATCAGGAATCAAAGCGGAAGAATTACGCGAAGGAGACCGTGTGAGCTATGAAGAAGAAGAAGGAAGAAAAGGTAAAGTTGCTGCTCAAGTTGTAGTACTTTAAGCATAAAAATATTACAGTATTTTTTGCAGAATGGCAAAACGCTTCGAAATTTATCGAAGCGTTTTTTTTTGCCTTATACTAAAATTAAGAAATAATTATAATTTTTATTTATAATCATTAAAAATTAGGACGGATTAACAAACGTTTAGAAGTGAATTCAGGCATTTAACTTGTGTTTTAAATCCTTGCAACCTATCTTTGTGGCTCGTTTAAGCAAGAAAAAAAACTACTATGCAAACCGAACAAATCAACTTTATTCCAATTTTAATGCAATTGCTTCTAGCAGTTGGATTTGTAGCAGGAATCATCTTTATTTCTGGCAAATTAGGTCCAAAAAGAAATTCTGAAAACAAAGATAAAAATTTCGAATGCGGAATTGAATCCGTAGGAAATGCCAGAATTCCTTTCTCTGTGAAATACTTTTTGGTTGCCATCCTATTCGTTTTATTTGATGTCGAGGTTATCTTTTTATATCCTTGGGCCATCAATTTCAAAGAGTTAGGTATCGAAGGTATGATAAAAATGATTATTTTTATGCTTTTGTTACTAGTTGGTTTTTTCTATATTATCAAAAAGAAAGCCCTTGAGTGGGAATAAATAATAGAAATTGAATACTATATCAATTATGACAGATTCTAACACAAAAATGGTCGCTCCTCCAGAAGGAGTTGTTGGTGAAGGTTTTTTTGCAACCAAATTGAATGATGTTGTGGGATTAGCAAGAGCCAATTCATTATGGCCTTTACCGTTTGCTACTTCTTGTTGTGGTATCGAATTTATGGCTACCATGGCTTCTCATTATGACTTAGCACGTTTTGGCTCTGAAAGAGTAAGTTTCTCTCCAAGACAGGCAGATATGTTGATGGTTATGGGAACTATTTCAAAAAAAATGGGCCCAATTTTACGTCAAGTATACGAACAAATGTCTGAACCAAGATGGGTTATTGCTGTTGGTGCTTGTGCCTCTTCTGGCGGAATCTTCGACACGTACTCAGTACTTCAAGGAATTGACAAAGTAATCCCCGTTGATGTTTACGTTCCAGGATGTCCTCCAAGACCAGAACAAATAGTTGAGGGTGTTATGAAACTTCAAGAAATCGTAAAAAACGAATCGGTTAGAAGAAGAAGCTCCCCAGAATACCAAGAATTATTAGCTTCTTATAATATCAAATAAAAGATGGCATTAGAAACAACCGAAATACAAGAAAAATTAGTAGCCACTTTTGGAACCGCTGTTTTTCAATTCAATCAAGATAGAGACATTTTTTCATTTGAAGTTTCAGCTGATGTAATTACTGCTGTAATTCTTTTCTTAAAAAATGACCCAAGCCTACGTTTTCATTTCTTAACTGATTTATGTGGTGTACATTACCCAGACAATGAGGAAGAAAGACAATTTGCTGTAGTTTATCACATGCACAATTGGTATGAAAACAAACGCATCCGAATCAAAACCTTTTTGAACGGTTCACAACCAGAAGTAAAATCTATTGCTAATATTTTTCTTTGTGCCAATTGGATGGAACGTGAAACCTATGATTTCTTCGGAATCAACTTCATCGGTCATCCTCAATTGAAACGAATTTTGAATATGGACGAAATGGTTTCTTTCCCTATGCGTAAAGAATTCCCAATGGAGGACAGTGGAAGAACAGACAAAGATGACCGATTCTTCGGAAGAACACCTTCGAATTGCTAAAAAAAGAACTTATAATTTTTCACATTAGATAAATGTCAGAACTATTATTACCACCAGAGCATCGCTATGCTAAAATAATCAAAGAGCGTCATAATGAAGACGGAAGTGAACTTTCGATTCTGAATTTAGGCCCTACTCACCCAGCTACTCACGGTATTTTTCAAAACATCTTGTTGATGGATGGAGAAAAGATATTAGAAGCTGAACCAACCATTGGATACATCCATAGAGCATTCGAAAAAATAGCCGAAAATCGTCCGTTTTATCAAATTACGCCACTTACAGACCGTATGAACTATTGCTCATCACCAATCAACAATTTAGGATGGTGGATGACATTAGAAAAATTATTAGGTGTTGAAGTACCGAAAAGAGCACAATACCTAAGAGTTATTGTAATGGAATTGGCACGTATTGCCGACCACTTAATTTGTAACTCGATTTTAGGAGTTGATACTGGAGCCTATACAGGTTTCTTGTATGTATTTCAATTCCGTGAAAAAATATACGAAATCTACGAAGAAATTTGTGGTGCACGTTTAACTACCAATATGGGAAGAATTGGTGGTTTCGAAAGAGATTGGTCACCAGAAGCTTTCCGTAAACTAGATGTCTTCTTAGAAGAATTTCCAGTTGCTTGGAAAGAATTTGAAAACTTATTCGAAAGAAATAGAATCTTTATTGATAGAACTGTAAATGTAGGCGCTATTACTGCTGAAAAAGCTTTGGCTTATGGATTTACGGGTCCAAATTTACGTGCTGCAGGTGTAGATTATGATGTTCGTGTGGCACAACCTTATTCTTCTTACGAAGACTTTGACTTTATCGTACCAGTAGGAAAATCAGGTGATACGTATGACCGTTTTTGTGTACGTAATGCAGAAGTTTGGGAAAGTTTAAGCATCATCAAACAAGCCTTAGCTAAAATGCCAGCTGGTAATGAATACCACGCTGATGTTCCTGAATATTACTTGCCTCCAAAAGAAGATGTGTACACTACTATGGAATCTTTGATTTATCATTTCAAGATTGTTATGGGTGAAGTGCCAGTTCCTGTTGGAGAAGTATACCATCCGGTTGAAGGAGCCAATGGAGAAATTGGATTCTATTTAGTTTCAGACGGAAGTAGAACACCGTATCGTTTGCATTTCCGTAGGCCTTGTTTTATTTATTATCAAGCCTATCCAGAAATGATTAAAGGTTCTATGCTTTCAGACGCGATAGTAATATTATCAAGTTTAAATGTTATCGCAGGAGAATTAGATGCTTAACGATTTTAAAGCAGTGCTTTTTTAGATTTAAAATTTAAAAAAACTTTGTGACTTTGAGCCTTTGCGGCAAACAATATAAAAATGGAAAGAAAACATTACAATCAAGAAATAAATATGACTGAAGCATTGATGGAACGCATCAATGAACTAATCAGTCATTATCCTGAAGACAAAAGAAAATCAGCGCTATTGCCTGTTTTACATGAAGTTCAAGATGCTCATGACAACTGGTTAAGCATTGAACTACAGAATAAAGTAGCTGAAATTCTTCACATCAAACCCATCGAAGTCTATGAAGTGGTTACTTTTTACACCATGTTCAATCAAAGACCTGTTGGGAAATACATGTTTGAATTTTGCCAAACTTCCCCTTGTTGCTTGAATGGTGTAGAAAATTTAATGGACTACACTTGTGATAAACTAGGTGTTAAAGTTGGAGAACCAACTGCTGATGGCTTGTTTGAAGTAAGAGGTGTAGAATGTTTGGGAGCTTGTGGTTATGCGCCAATGATGCAACTAGGTGACTTCTACAAAGAACATTTGACTGAAGAAAAAATCGATCAAATCATTACTGATTGCCGAGATAATAAAATAATATTACACGATAAATAAGATGTCACAAAAAATATTATTAGACAAAATCAATATTCCAGGAATAAAAACCTACGAAGTCTATCGTGCGAATGGAGGCTACGCTTCTGTTGAGAAAGCCTTAAAAACATTAACACCTGACGAAGTAGTTGAAGAAGTAAAAACTTCTGGACTTAGAGGCCGTGGTGGAGCGGGATTCCCAGCAGGTATGAAGTGGAGTTTTATCGATAAAAAATCAGGTAAACCACGTCATTTAGTTTGTAATGCTGACGAATCTGAGCCAGGAACCTTCAAAGATCGTTTCTTAATGGAATATATTCCTCACTTGTTAATTGAAGGGATGATTACTTCTAGTTATGCACTAGGCGCTAATCGTTCTTACATCTACATTCGTGGTGAATACATGTGGGTTTACAAAATTTTAGAAAGAGCCATTGCTGAAGCAAAAGCTGCAGGATGGTTAGGAAAAAATATATTAGGAACAGGTTACGATTTAGAGCTACACGTTCACTGTGGTGGTGGAGCTTATATTTGTGGAGAAGAAACTGCTCTTATTGAATCTTTAGAAGGAAAACGTGGTAATCCACGTATCAAACCACCTTTCCCTGCGGTTTCTGGTCTTTGGGCTAATCCAACCGTAGTTAACAATGTGGAAACTATTGCGGCAGTGCCTTGGATTGTAAACAATTCTGGAGCTGATTATGCTAAAATAGGTGTAGGAAGATCTACAGGAACCAAATTAATCTCCGCTTCTGGACATATCAAAAACCCAGGAGTTTATGAAATAGAACTAGGATTAAGCGTATACGAATTCATGAATTCTGATGAATATTTAGGAGGAATGAGCTCAGACCGTCCTTTGAAAGCATTTGTACCAGGAGGAAGTTCGGTGCCAATTTTGCCAGCTAACTTAATCTACAAAACTGCTGCAGGTGAAGACCGATTGATGACGTATGAGTCATTGAGCGATGGTGGTTTTGCTACGGGTTCTATGTTAGGTTCTGGTGGATTCATCGTTTATAATGACACTAGTTGTATTGTTAGAAATACTTGGAATTTTTCTCGTTTCTACCACCATGAAAGTTGTGGACAATGTACACCTTGCCGTGAAGGTACTGGTTGGTTAGAAAAAGTATTGCACCGTATCGAAAACGGACACGGACGCGAAGAAGATATTGATTTGTTGTTGAGTATTCAGAGCAAAATCGAAGGAAACACTATTTGTCCATTAGGTGATGCGGCTTCATGGCCAGTAGCTGCGGCTATTCGCCATTTTAGAGACGAATTTGAATACCATATTCGTTTCCCAGAAAAAATAAAAAACAGAGATCATTTTGTTGCAGAACCTTTCGAACAGGTTAAGCACTTAGTTGGTAAAGTAACAGTTTAAGTTAGAAGTCAGAAGTTAGAAGGTAAAAGTGTATGACACTTGAACTTTAAACTTTTAAACATAAAAAAAATGAAAGTAACAATAGACGGTCAGTCCATAGAAGTAGAACCAGGAACAACCATCCTACAAGCCGCTCGTATGATTGGTGGAGATGTAGTTCCACCAGCAATGTGTTATTATTCTAAACTAAAAGGAAGCGGTGGTAAATGCCGTTGTTGTTTAGTTGAAGTATCCAAAGGAAGTGAAGCTGACCCAAGACCCATGCCAAAATTAATGGCCTCTTGTGTAACAGGCTGTATGGACGGAATGGAAGTAAACAGCAAATCTTCTGAAAGAGTTACCGAAGCAAGAAAAGCGGTAACGGAGTTTTTACTCATCAACCACCCCTTAGATTGCCCAATATGTGACCAAGCAGGAGAATGTGATTTACAGAACTTAAGCTTTGAACACGGAAAATCTCAAACTCGTTATATTGAAGAAAAAAGAACATTTGAGCCAGAAGATATTGGTCCAAATATTCAACTACATATGAATCGTTGCATTTTGTGCCAAAGATGTGTACAAGTTGCCGACCAACTAACAGACAATCGCGTACACGGTGTATTAGACAGAGGAGACCATGCTAATATCTCTACTTGTATTTCTAAAGCGATTGACAATGAATTCTCAGGAAACATGATTGATGTATGTCCTGTTGGAGCATTGACTGACAAAACCTTCCGTTTTAAATCGAGAGTTTGGTTTAACAAACCTTATAATGCACATAGAGAATGTACTACTCCAGGATGTTGTGGTAAAACTACCGTTTGGATGTTTGGTGGAGAAATTCAACGTGTGACAGGAAGAAAAGACGAGTATCACGAAGTAGAAGACTTCATTTGTAACACTTGTCGTTTTGATAAGAAAGATGTAAATGATTGGGTAATTGAAGGACCAAGAGTGTTTGAAAAAGATTCAGTAATCAACCAAAACAATTACACCAAAACAGAAAAAGTAATCATCAATACAGAAGAAAATATCTTGTTAGGTAGAGCTCAAGACCGTAAAAAAATCAGTATGGCTGAGATTGATTACAATGAAAAAATTGATGGCAACTTAATAGATTCGAACAAAAATGGATAGTACTTTTATAATAGAAAAAAGTGTTGTAATCGTAGTTGTATTTGCAATTACTATGCTTGTGGCTATGTATTCTACATGGGCAGAACGTAAAGTTGCAGCATTTTTACAAGACCGTGTTGGACCAAACAGAGCTGGATGGGGTGGTTTATTTCAACCTTTGGCTGATGGTTTGAAACTTTTTGCTAAAGAAGAATTTGAACCTAACACGCCAAACCGCTTTTTGTTTTTTGTAGGTCCTGGTATTGCAATGGGAACTGCTTTAATGACCAGTGCTGTTATTCCTTGGGGCGACCGTTTGCATCTTTTTGGAAAAGACATTTTACTACAAGCTACAGATATTAATATTGGTCTTTTATACTTTTTTGGAGTAGTTTCAATTGGGGTATACGGAATTATGATTGGTGGATGGGCTTCTAATAATAAATTCTCATTGATGGGAGCTGTTCGTGCGGCTTCGCAAATGGTATCATACGAGGTGGCTATGGGATTATCAATGATTGCTTTATTGATGATGACAGGAACTTTGAGTTTAAGAGAAATTTCGGCTCAACAAGCAGGAATGAACTGGAATGTATTTTATCAACCGCTTTCGTTCTTAATCTTTTTGATTTGTGCTTTTGCAGAAAGTAACCGTACACCATTTGACTTACCAGAATGTGAAAGTGAATTGATTGGTGGTTACCATACGGAATATTCTTCCATGAAAATGGGATTCTACTTATTTGCTGAATATGCTAATATGTTTATCTCATCGACTATATTGTCTATTTTGTTCTTTGGTGGGTATAATTATCCAGGAATGGCGTATGCTGTTGAAAACTGGGGAGTGAATATTGGAAATATTATCGGAATAGTTGTTTTATTTGCAAAAATATTCGGATTCATCTTTTTCTATATGTGGGTAAGATGGACAATCCCAAGATTTAGATACGACCAATTGATGCACTTAGGTTGGAGAATTTTGATTCCACTTTCGATTATCAATATTATCATTACTGGAATTGTTATTTTGAGAGCAGATATTGCTGCTTATTTAGGATTCTAATTTAATTACGAAGAGCCCTAGCCCTGATAGTAGCGGCATCCTTTTGTTTTTTTCTTTAAAAAACAAAAGATATAGCGGATAGCAGGATTAGCTTTAAATAAAAAGAAAAAATGTCAATAGAAACAATATCATTATCGGGTAGAAAAAAGATGGTTTCCAATAAGGAGATGACCTTTTTGGAGCGTATGTATCTTGTGGCGATTGTAAAAGGTTTAATCATTACAATCCAGCACTTCTTTAAAAAGAAAGCCACGATTCATTACCCAGAACAAGTGCGTACTATGAGTCCAGTTTACAGAGGACAGCACATGTTGAAAAGAGATGAACAAGGTAGAGAAAACTGTACTGCATGTGGATTATGTGCGTTGTCATGTCCTGCTGAAGCCATTACGATGAAAGCAGCTGAACGTAAACCAGATGAAAAACACTTGTATCGCGAAGAAAAATATGCCGAAATCTACGAAATCAATATGTTGCGTTGTATTTTCTGTGGTTTGTGCGAAGAGGCTTGTCCTAAAGATGCTATTTATTTAACTATTTCAAAAGAATTAGTTCCTGCTAATTACGATAGAGAAGACTTTATTTTTGGAAAAGATAAATTGGTAATGCCTTTAGAAATGGCGATTAAAAATACTCAACTTCAAAACGCTAACTAATGTCTACAGTACTCCTCGTTTTTTGCCTGTTAGGCTTTATTACATTGGCAAGTGCCTTTCTAACGGTTTTTAGCCGAAATCCAATACACAGTGCTATTTACTTAGTGATTTGTTTCTTCTCGATTGCAGGTCATTATTTATTATTGAATGCTCAATTTTTAGCCATAGTTCATATCATTGTTTACTCTGGTGCGATTATGATTTTGTTCTTATTTACAATCATGTTAATGAATTTGAATAAGGAAGATGAAGTACATAAACCAAGAATTACACGTTTAGGTGCAATTGTTTCGTTTTGTTTAGTATGCTTGGTATTGATTGCCATTTTTACCAATTCAAAACCAATCGTTGGAGAATATGTAGCTACTGGAGAAGATTACCAATCCATCAATGTTTTGGGTAAAATTCTATTAAACGAATATATGGTTCCGTTTGAATTCGCCTCTATTTTGTTATTGACAGCTATGATAGGAACGGTTCTATTGTCTAAAAAAGAAAAATTAGAAAAGTAAGATGAATAATATTTTAAACCAGATTGGTATCGAAAACTACATCTTTTTGAGTGTCATACTTTTTTGTATCGGCATCTTTGGAGTTTTATACAGACGAAATGCCATCATTGTTTTCATGTCGATTGAGATTATGTTGAATGCCGTGAATTTACTTTTTGTAGCTTTCTCCACTTATCACCAAGACGCGCAAGGACAAGTTTTTGTGTTTTTCTCAATGGCGGTAGCAGCAGCAGAAGTAGCTGTTGGACTTGCGATTTTAGTTTCTATTTTTAGAAATCTAGGGTCGATTAGTATTGATAATTTAAAAAACTTAAAAGGATAAATGGAAATGAATACCAACATAGCATTAGTCTTAGTTCTAGCTCCTTTAGTAGGCTTTTTAATCAATGTGTTTTTTGGAAAAAATTTAGGAAAAACAGTTTCGGGAGCTCTTGGAACTTTGACCGTTTTAGTATCGTTTATCGCTACTTGCTTTTTCTTCAGTACAGTTTCTTCATCAAAAGAAGCAATACAAATTTCATTATTTGATTGGATTCAGATAGGAACATTTAAAATTGATTTAGGTTTTTTAATTGACCAACTATCGGTATTGTGGTTGCTTTTTGTAACGGGTATTGGTTCGTTGATTCACTTATACTCTATTAGTTATATGCATGATGATGAAAATATGCACAAGTTTTTTGCGTATTTGAATCTGTTTGTGTTTTTCATGATTACTCTTGTTATTGGAAGTAACTTATTAGTTTTATTCATCGGATGGGAAGGCGTTGGACTTTGCTCTTACTTACTTATTGGTTTTTGGTATAAAAATCAAGACTATAATGATGCTGCCAAAAAAGCTTTCATTATGAACAGAATTGGTGACTTAGGGTTATTGATTGGTATTTTCATTTTAGGAAGACAATTCAATACTTTAGATTACACTTCTTTAAAAACTATCATTTCTGGTGCTTCAGAGCTTAATTTATATGCTGTTGCAGTAGCTGCTTTTGCTCTATTTATTGGAGCATGTGGTAAATCGGCACAAATTCCGTTGTACACTTGGTTACCTGACGCGATGGCTGGACCAACACCAGTTTCGGCTTTGATTCACGCTGCAACGATGGTTACTGCGGGTATCTTTATGATTACTCGTTTGAATTTTATCTTTGATTTAGCTCCAGACGTTCAAAACATCATTGCAATAGTGGGTGCTATAACTTCTCTTGTAGCCGCAACTATTGGATTAGCGCAAAATGATATCAAAAAAGTATTGGCCTATTCTACCGTTTCTCAATTGGGATTAATGTTCTTGGCTTTAGGATTAGGTGCTTATGAAGTAGCCGTTTTCCATGTTATCACTCATGCTTTTTTCAAAGCTTGTTTGTTCTTAGGTTCTGGTTCTGTAATTCATGCTTTACACGGGGAACAAGACATGCGCAATATGGGTGGTCTACGTAAAGTTATGCCAGTAACTTTCATCACTATGTTGGTGTCTTCTCTAGCAATTTCAGGTGTTCCTTTGTTTTCAGGATTTTTCTCTAAAGATGAGATTTTGTTAACTGCTTTTCACCACAACATTCCTTTATGGGTAATTGGTTCTGTTGCGTCTATTATGACTGCTTTTTATATGTTCCGTTTGCTTTTCTTAACTTTCTTCAAGGAGTTTAGAGGAACCGAAGAACAAAAACATCACTTACACGAAAGTCCAGCCTTGATTACTGTTCCGTTGATTATATTAGCTATTCTAGCAACTTTTGGCGGATTGATAAGCTTACCTGGAAATAGCTGGTTGAACCATTATTTGATTCCAATACTACCAAAGTTAGCTACTGCTGAACATCATTTAGGCACAACAGAATATACTTTAATGACTATTGCAGTAATTGGAGGATTAGTAGGTATTGCAATTGCTTACTTCAAATACATCAAAAATGACACAGTTCCGCCAGCTGATGCTGAAATCACTGGGTTTACAAAAGTCGTATACAACAAATATTATGTTGATGAATTGTATGATACGCTTTTTGTAAAAACAACTAATGCTCTGTCTCGCTTCTTTAGAGATTATGTTGAAACAGGTATTTCTAGCTTTGTTTTTGGTCTTGGAAAAGTAACTAACGAATTAGGATTTTATGGAAGAAAAGTACAAAATGGAAGTGTAGGTTTATATCTATTCGCTTTTGTTTTGGGACTTTGCGCGATTATTTCCTTTTTATTTTTAGCACAATAATACACACATACTATGAACGTATCTCTTATATTACTATTACTTTTAATTGGCGCTTTAGTCACTTATTTGGCTGGTGACAAACTCGCTTCAAAAGTAGCCTTGTTGTTTGGACTAGGTACATTTGGAGCCTCTATTGTGCTTTTGAATCAGTATAATGCAGGTGAAAACATTAGTTTAATAGCTAATTGGATTAATCAACCTAAAGTGGTTTTTGCACTAAAAGCAGATGGATTATCATTAGCAATGCTATTATTAACTACAGCATTAACTCCTATAATTATTTATTCTTCTTTTGGAAATGACCTAAAAAATGCCAAATCATTTTATGCCTTAGTTTTATTTATGGCTTTTGCAATGGTGGGTACGTTTTTAGCCTCAGACGGTCTTTTGTACTACATTTTCTGGGAACTAGCTCTATTACCTATTTACTTTATTGCTTTAGTTTGGGGTAATGGTGATGCTGAGGAACGCAAAAAAGCAGTGGTTAAATTCTTTATATACACACTTGCAGGTTCCTTGTTTATGTTGGTTGCCTTTGTTTATATGTACCAACAAGCGGGAAGCTTTTTACTAGAAGATTTATATAAATTAAACTTAACTGCTTCTGAACAAAAATGGATTTTCCTAGCTTTCTTCGGAGCTTATGCTATCAAAATACCATTAATTCCATTCCATACTTGGCAAGCTAATGTATACCAAAAAGCACCAACTGTTGGTACGATGTTGCTTTCAGGTATTATGCTAAAAATGGGATTGTACAGCGTACTGCGTTGGCAATTGCCTTTATCTAGAATTGCAGCTAAAGAATATATGCCAATTTTTATCGCTATCGGTATTGCTGGTGTTGTGTATGGTTCAATTGTAGCGCTAAGACAAAAGGATTTAAAAAAATTATTGGCTTATTCTTCCTTAGCTCACGTTGGGTTAATCGCTGCTGGAGCTTACACTTTAACCATCGATGGATTTAGAGGAGCTGTTTTGCAAATGATTGCTCACGGATTTGTAGTGGTAGGTCTTTTCTTTGCTGCTGAAATCATTTACAGAAGATATGAAACAAGAGCCATTTCAGAAATGGGAGGTATTCGTGCTTTAGCACCAAAATTTACTTCTTTGTTTTTAATCTTAGTTTTGGCCTCTGTTGCTTTACCAACAACTTTCAACTTTGTTGGGGAATTCACCGTTTTGTATAGCTTATCTCAAATCAATATTTGGTTTGCCATCTTGGGTGGTACAACCATAATTTTTGGAGCTTATTATATGCTTAAAATGTTTCAATATGTTATGCTTGGTGAAACAAATACCAAAACGTTTTATCCACTTTCATTAAGCGAAACCATAACGTTACTAAGTATAGTTGCTGTACTGTTCTTTTTTGGATTGTATCCAAAACCAATTACAGACTTAATCACACCAAGTCTAGAAGAAATTTTAACACAAATCAATAAGATTTAGGAATTTAATAATTAGGAATTAGGATTTTTTAAAAATGACAAAAGAGGAACTTAAAAATAGAACCAAACAATTTGCTTTGGATGTTTTTAAATTTTTAATGAGTCTTGAGAAAACAAAAGCAAATGATGTAGTCTCTTTTCAACTTTTTAAATCATCATCATCAGTTGCAGCGAATTACAGAGCTGTTTGTAGAGGAAAATCAGATGCTGATTTTTTAAACAAACTAAAAATTGTAGATGAAGAAGCAGATGAAAGTTTGTTTTGGTTAGAATTTATAAAGGGTTTAGAAGTACCTTGTGATAAAACAGTATTAGATTCACTAATAAAAGAAGCAAATGAATTAGTATCAATTTTTTCAGCTGCCATAAAAACAATAAAAGAAAAAAATAACAGTAAAAAATAGGGCTTTTGAGATGGTGAATTAAGTGTTACTTTTAAATCCTAAATCAAAAATCCTGAATCAAAAAATCAAAAATGAATACATTAATAGCTATAATAGGATTAGGTGTTTTATGCCTTTTATTTGAAATTCTTGATTTCAGAAAAGCAATTATTCCTGTAACCATCATTGGATTATTAGGTGTACTTGGCTTAACCGTTGCCGATTACAATGCACCTGCTTCTTATTACAACAATATGATTTCGGTCAATAATTTCTCTGTTACTTTTTCGAGTTTATTTATTGTACTTACCATATTTTTAGTGGCATTAAGCCATAATTTTTACGAAAATCATCAGTCAAAATTATCTGATTTTATTGCCATAAAAATATTCTTATTATCAGGGGCTGTTGCTATGGTTTCTTTTGGAAACTTAGCTATGTTCTTCTTAGGCATTGAGGTTTTATCTATTTCTTTATACATCCTTGCAGCGAGTAACCGTATGAATGTGAAAAGTAATGAAGCTGGTATGAAATACTTTTTGATGGGTTCTTTTGCTTCAGGAATTATTCTTTTTGGTATTTGTCTTGTTTACGGTGCTATGGGAAGTTTTGATGTTTCAGAAATAAGTCAAATGTCTCAATCTGCTGAATTACCTATATGGTTCCCAATTGGTATCATTTTATTGAGCATTGGTATGTTGTTTAAAATTGCTGCTGTACCTTTCCATTTTTGGGCACCAGATGTTTACGAAGGTTCTCCATCAATGACTACTGCGACGATGAGTACGTTAGCAAAAGTGGTGGCAATGGCTACATTTTTCAAATTACTAACAGCTTTGAATGCCGATTTAAATTATAACTTCCAATTGGTGATTGTTATTATTTCTATTGCTTCAATGACAGTGGGTAACATAATGGCTTTAAAACAAAGCAATGTAAAACGTATGTTGGCCTTTTCAGGTATATCTCACGCTGGTTTTATGATTATGACTTTGTTAAGCATCGGAACTTCTGCTGGAAGTTTATTGTACTATGCTACTGCTTATTCTTTGGCTGGTATTGGTGCTTTTAGCGTGCTACTTTACGTATGCAAAAACCAAAACAACGAGGACATTACCAATTTCCACGGCTTAGGTAAAACAAATCCGCTATTGGCAGCAGTTTTAACAGGTTCATTATTGTCTATGGCAGGTATTCCTATTTTTTCTGGTTTCTTCGCTAAATTGGCTTTATTCAACCAAACTATTGATGCTGGTTACTTAGTTGTCGTAATTGTTGCCGTAATCAACTCTATCATAAGTGTGGGGTATTATTTCAAATTAATTTTGGCGATGTACAGCAAAGAGCCAAACGAAACAAGAACTGGAAAGCCATTCTTGATTTATGCTGTGGCCATTCTTTCATTGTTATTGAACATAGCGTTAGGACTTTTCCCTTCCCTAGTAATGGATTTGATTTAAAAACTCAATTCAATATAAATTGCAACCGTCTCCAATGTACTTTTGAGACGGTTTTTTTATAATATAGTGTTTAAAAACGAAGCTTTGCTTTGAAATCAGTTATTTTTGTATCACTAAATAAAATAAGATGTCATCAATGATAAACATACAAATTTGGTCTGATATAATGTGTCCGTTTTGCTACATTGGAAAACGAAGACTAGAATCAGCCATTGCACAATTCGAATATAAAAATGCCGTAACTATCGAGTGGAAAAGTTTTCAATTAGATGCCAACTTCGTCGCCACAAAAGAAGATAGTTTGGTTGAACATTTAGCAGAAAAATATAGAAAAGATACCGATTGGGCACAACAGATGCTCGACGATATGACACAGAATGCTAAAAACGTTGGTCTGAATTTTCACTTTGAAAAAGCTAAAATGGCGAATTCGTATAATGCACATCGTTTGTTGCATTTGGCCAAAGAAAAAGAAGTCGCGGATTCGTTAAAAGAGCTGTTATTCAAGGCCTATCTTACCGACGGATTGGACATCAACAACATTGTCGTACTAACTGCTTTAGGCAAAGAAGTAGGATTGGAAGAAGAAAGTATAAATTCAGTCCTCTCCTCAGATAAGTTTGGTGACGCCGTTAGAAAAGACCAACAAGAAGCACAAGCTATAGGCGTACAAGGAGTTCCCTTTTTTGTTTTGAATAATAAATATGCCATTTCTGGAGCGCAATATCCCGAAACATTTTTGAATGCTTTGAAACAAATTTGGGAAGAAGTAGAAAACACCAGCATCAACACAGAAGCAGATAACTCTTGTTGTGGCATAGACGGATGCAATTAAAAGGCAATGGATATAAAAAATAAAACAATCCGCTGGGGAATCATTGGTTGCGGTAATGTAACCGAAATTAAAAGTGGACCCGCCTATCAAAAAACAGAAGGATTTACCATCGGAGCGGTGATGCGTCGTGATGAAGAAAAAGCGGCTGATTATGCCAAAAGACACGGCATAGCCAAATACTACACCGATGCTGATGCCCTAATCAACGACCCTGAAATAGACGCGGTTTATATTGCAACGCCTCCAGATGTTCACAAATATTATAGTCTAAAAGTAGCCGAAGCTGGAAAACCCTGTTGCATAGAAAAACCATTAGCACCCAACTATAAAGATTGTGTCACCATCACCGAAGCATTTGCCTCTAAAAACATTCCTCTATTTGTTGCCTATTACAGACGAACTTTGCCTAGATTTGAGCAAATAAGAGAATGGATTAACACAAATAAAATTGGCACGATTAGGCACCTTCATTGGCATTTGAGCAAACCCACCTCAGCACAAGACCTTTCAGGAGAATACAATTGGAGAACCGATAGTAAAATTGCTACAGGAGGCTATTTTGATGATTTGGCCAGTCACGGATTGGATTTGTTTGTGCATTATTTTGGAATCATAACCAATGTTTCAGGCATCAGTCTCAACCAACAAGGTTTGTATACCGCAAAAGATGCCGCAACCGCTTGTTGGTTGCACGAATCAGGAATCACTGGAAGTGGTTGTTGGAATTTTGGCACCTTAGAACGGGAAGACAAAGTAGAAATTTTTGGAAGCGAGGGCAAAATTGTTTTTTCAGTTTTTGAAAACGAACCTATGTTACTCACAACTTCAGAGGGCACAACAGCACACGAAATAGCACACCCAGAAAACATTCAATTGTATCATGTACAACAAATGAGAGAGCACTTATTAGGTCGTTCACAACATCCCTCAACGGGAGCAACAGCTACTCATACCAACTGGGTTATGGATCAAATTATTGGAAATGAAATATAAAAAAAGCATTTTTTGAGTATTTTTTATATCACTCTAATCCTATCTATTAACCAAACCAACCACAATGGCAAAAGTAAACGGATCAAAAATGCCAGCCTCAAGAAAAAAGGCTTTTGAAAAACTCAACATCAATCACAACAAAAGAGTCATTTTATGCTTAGATGGTGGCGGGATGAGAGGAATTTTAACCCTTCAACTGCTCAAAAAATTAGAAGAAACCGCTGGGATTCCTTGTTTTGAATTGTTTGATATGGTTTCAGGAACTTCTACTGGAGGCATCATCGCGGGACTCATAGCTTCTGGCTATACCGCAGCAGCGATAGAAGAGAAATACAGTACACTAATCGAAGAAGTATTTGACAAAAAACCTTTGGGAGACCGTTTTGTAAATCCGCCAAAATACCTAAAAGGCAATTACCGAAAGTTACTTTTCGAAGAAATTCAAAACACTACCCTAGCCGAAAGTTGTGCCAAAACCGATATTGATTTGATGATTACGGCGCACGATATGACTGCTTCTGAAGAGACTTTTTTTAGTTGTTTCAAACAAAAAGACGGTAGTTTTTATGGCACCTACAAAGACGTATTACTCCGTGCCGTACTCGAAGCCACGATGAGTGCTCCTACTTATTTCAATCCACTTGAACGTTTTGTAGATGGTGGAACGACTACCTACAACAATCCTGTTCTTGCTGGATTTATGGAAGCCATTTCCTATAGCTTTCCCAAAGGCAAGGAAGAAGATTCTGCTTATGATATCACCAAATTATGCATTTTCAGTTTCGGGACCGGAATCTCCAGACAATTTGTACAACCCGACGCTACTCTCAAAATCAAAGGACTGGATATTAAGTTTTGGTTGGAGTGGCTGATGACACAAATGGGACAAGATTCTAGCGCTATGCAAGTAAACACCTTGCGCTCTCCAATAATTAATAAAATCATCGATTTTCGACGATTCCAAATTTCATTAGACCCTCTCTCTATCAAAAAAATACCGAATACCGACGGATTAGACCCCAAAAAATATCCTTCAAAATGGTTGCACGATGTAGATTATTCCATCTTGAACTCAATTGATATGGCTGATATTAATCGCTTTGATTTGATGCAAGTCATAGGTCAACAAATGGCCGAATACATCATCCAAAAAGGCGGCGCTTTTCAAAAAGATTTGGTCGACAGCAACAACAACGACGCTTTGGTGACTACGTTTGGCGACATTGAAAGGATTCAAAAACAAATGAGCGACCCCAATTGGTTGGATAATTTTCACGCCTAAAATAATTGGTGGTTATCTTTTATTTAGTAAAATTCCACACTATTTTACTTTCAACACAGAGAAAAGCTGAATCCTTCTTTTTATGTTAAAAGAAATTACTGCGTAACAAATTCATCTAAAATCACTTAAATTTGCTTAACTTTCTCTTTTAAATAAGAACATAAAGCCGTTGTAAAACGCTACAAATCATATTTCAACTATGGCTACAACCACCTTTGAACAAGTCAATACCAAACTTAAGAATCTTCCCGATTCTGTTTTAGAAGAAGTAGAAAACTTTATTGACTTTCTAGCTTACAAACACGCTCAAAGCGCTCTAGAAATTCCGCAATGGCATAAAGAAATTGTCTCCAAACGTATTGAAGACAATAAAAAGCCAGTTGACGCATTTGAAATGCTAGACAACCTAGACGTTTAAATGACGAAATATACCATTACTGCTGATCCAAGAGTAGCAGACGATTTAATAGAAGCTCGAGATTTTTTGAACTCAAGAAGAAAAGGATACGGCAAAAAATTTTTAAATGAATATCGTAGTTTTTTAAAAAGTTTACAACACAATCCCTTCTTTGAAATACGATACAAACAAGTACATTGTGTACCTCTTAAAACCTTTAAGTATATGATACATTTTAGCATCAATACACAAACCAAGGTTGTACATATTTATGCGGCGCTATCAACCTATCAAAACCCTAACCAACACTGGATTAAGTAAATACCAATTTTATTTTACGATTAAATATAATTTTTATTCGGTATTAATAAGATAATTTAAATGACAATCCGTTACTTGCACTAATAATAAAAATGGCACGCGGATGACGCAGATTTAAACGGAATTTTGATATACAAATCAGCGAAAATCTGCACCATCCGTGTCATCCGTGTTCCATAGTTGAATTGCTCGTACACATAGCAAACAGCCATATAATTTAATACTGTGTTAACTTATCAACAGCTACAAAAAATTAACTATCGTTAGCTACTTACGGCAGTTCGAATGCTGTAAATTTGTGCTATGTATGCTTTAGTCGATTGTAATAATTTC
>ERZ650300.650-NODE-650-length-21071-cov-11.549867_pt1 | contig 21071 bp, 12 predicted proteins | sample MGYA00376236_ERZ650300 | MGnify/ENA primary metagenome ERZ650300 (study PRJEB26733, sample SAMN07839303) | wastewater metagenome | biome: urban; feature: wastewater treatment plant; material: waste water | place: USA: North Carolina | collected 2016-04-28 ...
CACAAATCAGAATGATATGTATTTTGTGGATTATGTGAATTTTGCCAATCGCAATTTGCCTCAAGGATGGAATGATGATATCGGAGGTACATTTCAGATGTTGGATGGACGTTGGTATAATGCATCACGTCATTATTTCCGTGGAAATATGACATATGAAACTCCTTTTCTATTATTATATCCTGTAAGTCGGTTGCTGTCGTTTATTCAAAAGGAAAGAGTTTATGCAGGTATCTTGTTCATGCCTCATTTGAATCCCTATCTGGAATTAGGTTATGGAATAGGTACACATTAGCGTGGGCTCACCCTGATTGATCGCCACGTGCAGAATGCTCACCATGCGGTCGTCCCGGTCTGCGGCCAACGCCGGACCGAGTGCGCCAGACCGTGTTCAACTGGCTAGGACAGGACATGCACGGGCGGCGCTGCCTGGATTTGTTCGCCGGTACCGGCGCGATGGGTTTCGAAGCCTTGTCGCGCGGCGCCAGCCAGGGCCTCGCACTGGACCTGAACCGCGACGCCGTGGCCGCCCTGCGCCGCCGCACGGCCTACCTCTCGGAGGCGGTCTTCAACACCTACCGCTCGGAAAGCGACCTGATGCGCTACATCAAGAAGCTCGAACTGAGGGACATCTCGCTCGCCAATTCGATGATCTCTTTAGGTTCGTGCACCATGAAGCTCAACGCCGCGGCGCTCATGCAGCCGCTCTCGCTGGCCGGCTTCCAGAACATGCACCCCTTCGCCCCGGCGGATCAGGCCGAGGGTTACATGCAGTTGATCACGGAGTTGGAAAACGATCTGGCGACGATCACGGGCTTCGCGGCCTCGTCGCTGCAGCCCAATTCGGGCGCGGCGGGCGAGTACACGGGGCTGATGGTGATCCGCGCCTACCACCAGAGCCGCGGACAGGGCTACCGCAACGTGGTGCTGATCCCCGCGTCGGCCCACGGCACGAACCCCGCCTCGGCGGCCATGGCCGGCATGAAGATCGTGACGGTGGCGTGCGACGAGCGCGGCAACATCGACGTCGCCGACCTCAAGGCCAAGGCCGAACAGCACAGCGCCAACCTCGCCTGCATCATGATCACCTACCCCTCGACACACGGCGTGTTCGAGGAGGCGGTGCGCGACATCTGCGCCATCGTGCATGCCAACGGCGGCCAGGTGTATATGGATGGCGCCAACCTCAACGCCCAGGTTGGCCTGACTTCGCCCGGTTTCATTGGCGCCGATGTCAGCCACATGAACCTGCACAAGACCTTCGCCATCCCGCACGGCGGCGGCGGGCCGGGCATGGGCCCGATCGGTCTCAAAGCCCACTTGGCGCCATTCATGGCGGACCACGTGGTCACCCCCACCAGCGGCGAAGGCCGTCCGAATGCAGGCCAGGGTGCCGTGTCGGCCGCCCCTTTCGGCTCGGCAAGCATTCTGCCGATCTCGTATATGTACATCACGATGATGGGCGGACGCGGCCTCACCCGCGCCACCGAAGTGGCCATCCTCAACGCCAACTACGTGGCGAGCCAGCTCAACGCCCATTATCCCGTGCTCTACACCGGCAGCCAGGGCCGCGTAGCCCACGAGTGCATCCTCGACATCCGCCCGATCAAGGCGGCAACCGGGATCTCCGAGGTCGATATCGCCAAGCGCCTGATGGACTACGGCTTCCACGCCCCGACCATGTCCTTCCCGGTGGCCGGCACGATCATGGTCGAACCCACCGAATCCGAGGACAAGGGCGAGCTCGACCGCTTCATCGCCGCGATGGTCAGCATCCGGGGCGAGATCCGCGCCATCGAGGAAGGCCGCGTCCCGGCCGACAACAACCCGCTGAAAAATGCTCCCCACACCCAGGCAGACTTCATCGGCGATTGGGACCGCCCCTATTCCCGCACCGAAGCCGCCTTCCCGCTGCCGTGGGTGGGCGACAACAAGTTCTGGCCGAGCGTCAATCGCATCGACGACGTCTATGGAGACCGCAACCTGTTCTGCGCCTGCGTGCCGATGGACGAACTGAGCTGATGTAAATACGCAAAGAAAAGCCCGGGTTCATCTCGATCCCGGGCTTTTTCGCGTCTGAGTAATGGACTGCTCAGGGCTTAAGCAGGGCCTTGAGAAACGATGAAGGGATCGCGAAGGAGATGCCCGAGGGGTTAGTGATGGCGCTTTCCTTCGAGCCTCTCACGAAAACCATATTCACGATGCCAAGGACCTCGCCGGTATTGACGTCGTAAAGCGGACTGCCGCTGTTGCCCGGGTAGGACACGATGTCGAGCTGGAGCACCGAATAAGTTCCTACCGATAGCCTGCGCAGCGTCTGGGTATCGAGCTCCCGCGCGCTGTTGACCAAGGGCTGACCAACCGGCGTGATCGCCGAAATGATGCCTCTGTGGGTCACCGACGTGATGCCCATGGCGCCACCGAGCGGAAAACCCGTCCACGCCACGTCCTGCCCATCCCGTGCCGTTGCAGAATCACCCAGGCTCAACGCCGGCATCGGCGGCCCCTCGAAACGCAGCAGCGCAAGATCGTGATCGGGATCGGCAGCTTCCTTCGTTACCGGCCGCGCCAGCACGCGCCCCGAACCCGACAGGGCAATGACCAGCTTTTCGTTTTCGTCGTTCTGCGGCACAGCCGCAAGCACATGGGCATTCGTCACCACCTGATTGCCGTTGCCAACCACAAAGCCGGTCCCGAGAAAACGAAAACGCGGATTGCGCAGCGGAGAAACCACCCCAACGGCCACCACCGAGCGCTTGACCTCGGCCACCACATCCGGAAAAGCGGCTCGCGCAGAGCCTGCTGCGCACTCCGCAAGGACAAGCAAACCTGCAGATAAAAGCCTGAGCCTCGGCAAGCGCTTCGGCTTCATGATTCGCTCAGGGGCTGACGGTCTTGAGCGCCTGTAGGGCCGGTGAAGCGCCTACCAGTCGCGCATCGAACGGATGATCGGCGCGGGGGAAAAACTCGAGGATGCGCCGCACGTAGTTCTGAGTTTCCTTGTACGGGGGCACGCCACGATAGCGGTCCACCGCACCTTCGCCGGCGTTGTAGCCGGCCACCGCGAGCGCCACATTGCCACGGTAATAGGCGAGCAGCCAGCGCAGATAAGCAAGACCGCCCTTGATGTTTTCGACCGGATCGAAACTGTCTTTTACGTTGAAACGGCTGGCCGTCTCGGGGATGAGCTGCATCACGCCCATTGCACTCTTGGGCGACACCGCCTTGGCGTCGAAGTTGGACTCAGTCGTCGCAATGGCCAGCGCCAACCGGGGCTCGATGGAGAAACGGGGCGCAAGCGTGGTAACCAGTTCGACCACCCGCTTTTTCCGCTCGGGCAAGGAGGCCAGATATTTCTGACTGTCCCAGTTATCGCGAATGGTGAATGCCCATTCGACCGGCCGCAGCTTGAGGCATTCGGGCACCGCACCCGAGTAGTCGCCCACCATGCGGCGGGCCTTCTCGGCACCGGCATGCCCCTTGACGATCGCCATTTCAAACAGGGTCGCCGCGTACCCATCGTCCCTGGGTACACCGCGTCCGTTTGCATACATCCAGCCCAGGCTGTACATCGCCTCCGCGTTGCCGGAGCGGACGGCTTCGCAATACAACTCGGCGGCCCTTTCAGGATCGCGGGGAACGCCTTCCCCATGCTCGTAGGCGAGCGCCTGCTCAACGAGTGGCCGGGAATCGATGCCACCGGACTCGTCCGCCTTCGCGCAAAACGCGCTCCCTGCCAAGCCGAGGCTCAACAGGGTTAGGGAGAAAAATTTCCTCATGCGCGCCATGCTACGCCATTTCCCGCTTAAAGCCGCCAAACCTTCGCCCCGGCAGCTTCCAGCGCGGCCTGGTCGTAGAAGCTCTTCACATCGGTGAATACCCCGTTCGGCACCAGCTTTTCGCACAGTTTGCCGACGCCCAGGTCGGCGTATTCCTTGTGCGCCACCGCGGCAACGATGGCGGCCGCGCGCGGCAGGTCGTTCCAGGCAGAGAGGCTGACGCCGTACTCGTGCTCGGCTTCGGCGGATTCGGCCACCGGATCGTGCACGCGCACATTGCAGCCGTAGCTCTGCAATTCATGAATCACGTCGATGACCTTGCTGTTGCGCAGGTCGGGGCAGTTTTCCTTGAAGGTCAGGCCCAGCACGATGACTTCGGCGCCCTTGATGTTGTGACCGGCCTGGATCATCTGCTTGACGGTCTGCTCGGCCACGTAGGCGCCCATGCTGTCGTTGATGCGACGGCCCGCCAGGATGACCTGCGGGTGGTAGCCCAGCATGTCGGCCTTGTGGGTGAGGTAGTACGGGTCGACGCCGATGCAGTGGCCGCCGACCAGACCCGGACGGAAGGGCAGGAAGTTCCACTTGGTACCGGCGGCTTTCAGCACTTCGAGGGTGTCGATGCCGATCTTGTGGAAGATCACCGAGAGTTCGTTCATCAACGCGATGTTGAGGTCGCGCTGGGTGTTTTCGATCACCTTGGCGGCTTCGGCCACCTTGATCGAGCTGGCCGGATAGACGCCCGCGACAATCACCGAGGCGTAGGTGTCCTGGACGATCTTGAGGGTTTCCGGGGTATCGCCGGAGACGACCTTCATGATCTTGGTGACGGTGCGTTCCTTGTCGCCCGGGTTGATCCGCTCGGGGGAGTAGCCGACGTTGAAGTCCTGCTTCCACTTCATGCCCGAGAACTTCTCGAGGATGGGAATGCACACTTCTTCGGTGGCGCCGGGGTACACGGTGGATTCGTACACCACGATGGCGCCCTTCTTCATGTACTTGCCGACGCTCTCGGACGATTTGACCAGCGGCGTGAAATCCGGCTGGTGGGCTTCGTCGACCGGGGTAGGCACCGCCACGATGATGAAGTCGGCTTCGGAGATGATCTTCGGATCGGTGCTGCAGGTGAGGTGTACGGCGGCCTTGAGGTCCTCGGAGTTCACCTCGCCGGTCGGGTCCACATGGCGGGCGTAGGCGTCGACCTTCTCCTGGTGGAGGTCGAAACCGACGGTCTTCATCTTTTTGCCGAATTCGACGGCGAGGGGCAGGCCTACGTAGCCGAGGCCGATTACTGCGATGGTGGTCATTTGCTCGTTCCTAATTTCGACTCTAAAAAATAGCGCTGTCAGAGCGTCGCACGGAGCTTGTCGATCTCGACGCGAAGCGGCGCCTTCTCTGGCGCACCTTGCTGCGCCTCATCCAGTTCCTTACGGGCGCCAGCCTTGTCGCCGCTCTTGATAAGGGCACGCGCCAGACTCAGATGCAACTGCGGCACCTTCGGTCCGAGGCTGACGGCCTTCTTGAGATATTCAAGCGCCTTTGCGACATCGCCGTTGTCGAGATACAACATGCCCAACGTATCGAGCACGACCGGACTGTTCGGCGCCAATGCAACCGCCTGCTCCGCGATACCGATGGCGCTCTTGTCGTTGACCTTGCCGAGCGCCCAGGCGAGATTGTTGAGCACCATCGGATTCTTCGGTGCAAGCTCAGCCATCTGCCGATACTGCTGCACTGCAAGGTCATACTTCTGCTCGGCAAGGCTGCGTTCAGCGAGGTAGGAACGAACAGCCAGATCCTTCGGGTTCGCCTTGACCCATTCGGTGGCCAGCTTGGACGCTTCCGGAGCCTGACCGGCCGCCAGCCGTGCCGCATGCAGCCGGATAAGCGACTGCGCACTCTTGTCGCGCTTAAACGCCTCGCCGTAGGCTTCGACAGCTTCGGACTTCTTGCCCGTGGCCGCCAGTATCTCGCCCTCGAGGATGAAACCGACAGCCGCATCCTTGCGCTGCTTTTGAATATCCTTGGCAATGCTGATTGCCGCATCGCCACGCTTGTCGTTCACCAACAGCGCGATCAAACGTTGCTGGGCCTCGACGGCATCCGCCTTGACGCCCAGAGCCTTGCGCAAGCTCTGCTCGGCCGCGGTGAAATCTTTGCCGGCCATTTGCAGATCGGCCATCGCAATCAAGGGCGCGGGCGAATTGGGAACCCGTGACGCCAGCTTGCCGTAGGTGCTGAGCGCCTGCTGATTTTCGCCCGCGGCAACCTGCGCCCGACCCAACAGATCAAGCGCAACCGGATCGTCCGGTGCCGCAACCGACGCCTCCTGGGCCAGCGTCAGCGCACGCTTCGTGTCGCCGCTCTGCACCAGAAGGCGGACAAGCGCGCTTCTGATTGGCATTGCCGTCGGAACGGCCGCCAACCCCTTTTCAAGCATGGCCTGAATATCCTTGGCCTTTCCTCCCGTCACAGCGAGAAGCTCCGCAGCCTGCAGGTAGGCGAGACTCGATTTGGGGTTCTTGGCGATGAAGTCGTCGTAACGCTTGCGAGCCACTTCGATCTTCTTGTCTGCAATGTCAAGGCGGGCCAGATTGCTCAAAGCCGGCAGGAAGTCCGGCTTGATCTCCAGAGCCTTCTCGAAAGCCTTGCGCGCACCGGCCATATCCTTGCTGGCAAGGAGAACACCACCCTTCATGTTGTGGGTGATGGGGTCGTTCGGTTTCTTCTTTTCGAGAGTGCCGACCGCCGTAACCGCCTTGGCGATTTCGTTTCGGCGCAGGTGTGCCACGATCAGCGTGATGTCCGCCTGGATGTTGTCGGCATCGAGTGCGGACGCGGCCTCGAGATCATGGAATGCCTGGTCAGCCTCTCCACCGACCAGCCTCGACACACCGAGACGGGTACGGTATTGCGCGTTCTTGGGATCGGCGGCACTCGCACGCCCGAAATACTCCTCGGAACGGGCAAAGTCGCCGTTCATCGCATAGACTTGGCCGGCCAGATTCAACAAAGCGACATCGTCAATCTTGTTTTTAAGCAGCGGCTGCAGGCTCTCGAGTGCGCGGCCCGGTTCGCGCATCCCGATATACGAAGCAACCAGCAGACGATGCGCCAACTGCATGTTGGGTGCCCGCGCAATCACCTTCTGGAGATTCTCCTGCGCCTGGACATAATCCTGACGCTGCAGTTGCAGAGACGCGGCAAGCAACTGCGCCGGCATGTAATCCGGCGCACTGCGCAGCACCTGCTGAATCTGATCGTAGGCCTCTGTGGCCTTGCCGTTGCGCGCATTGAGGTAAGCCTGCAGGTACACCGCCAACGGATGTGCCCCGAGAGCCTTGCGCATTTCGCTGATCTTGTTCTGCGCAACATCCAGTTTGTTCTGCTGGAGCAATAGCGAGACAAGCGCCTGATGAGCCCCGACATCCGTGGGCCTTTCGACGACCACGGCCTCATAAGCCAAAATAGCCTCATCGAGCCGGTTCGAGGCGGCCAGCAGATCGGCACGCAGTGAGAGCGCCTCCGCAAGCTTGGGCGCATCCTTGAGAATTCCGTCAAGATCGGCCAACGCGCCGGCAAAATCGCGGTCAATCGCCCGCAGACGGGCCAAACCGACCTTTGCGAGGGGATAGCCGGGAGACTCTTTCAAAGCGGAGTTCAAGAGCGCTACGGCATCGTCACGCTTGCCCTGCCCCAACTGGTAGAGACCCTGGGTGGCCAGCAGCGCAGCCTTGGCCTCCGGCTGACTGAGTTGGCGGTTCGCCAAGTCGGTCGCGATCTTTTCACCCTGGCCGGACTGAAGCATCACCTTGGCCAGCAAGGGAACAACCTCATCGGCGGAATACCCCGCATCGAGCGCGCGAGTCAGTTCCTTCTGCGCACCGAGATAATCGCCCTGGGCGGAATAGAGTTTGCCCAGCAGAAAACGGGCTTCGGCGTTATCCGGCTTTTTCTGCAGTGCATTCTTGAGCTGGATGGTCGCCGCATTGCTGTCGTTCTTGGCGATGTATTGCTTGGCGGATGCGACCATCGACTCAGGGCTTTCGCCGCATGCGGCAAGAAGCAAAGCGCAAAGTGCGCTGACTGCAACATTCCGGACTTTGCTACGTTTGGTCTGAGCACACATCTGCATGATTTTCTGGGTCACGTTGAAGTCTCTTTCTTGATTCCGAAACGATTCATCAGGTCGTAAAGCGTCGGCCGGCTGATACCGAGCACCTCGGCCGCGCGGGCGACGTTGCCATTTACCCTTGCAATAACGCGCACCACGGCACGCCGCTCGGCCTCTTCGCGCACGACACGCAAATTCAATGCCTCGAGTTCTTCGTCGGGATTGACGTCAAGGCCGATATCGTCTGCCGAAATGCAATTGCCGTCGGCCATGATGACCGCTCGCTTGATGGCGTTTTCCAACTCACGGATATTGCCTGGCCAGCGATGCAACTCGATGCTTTGCACCGCGTCGTCGGTCAGGCTCATGGAGCCCCGACCGTGATCGCCTGCAAAACGCTGAACGAAAGCATGAGCAAGAAGCACCGCATCGCCATCGCGATAACGCAGCGCAGGAATGTCGACGACGATCTCGGCGAGGCGATAATAAAGGTCTTCCCGGAAACGTCCCGCCTGGATCAAACCCTTTACGTCCTGGTGGGTTGCGCAAACGATCCGTACATCGACGGGAATCTCTTCGCGTCCGCCGATCCGCTCGATGACCCGCTCCTGCAGAAAACGCAGCAGCTTGGCCTGCAGCGGCATCGGCAGATCGCCGATTTCATCGAGAAAGAGCGTGCCCTTGTGGGCCACCTCGATCTTGCCGAGGGTCTGCTTGACCGCACCGGTAAACGCGCCCTTTTCATAGCCGAAGAGTTCGCTTTCGAGGAGATTCTCAGGAATTGCAGCACAGTTGATGGCCACAAAGCGCTCGTTGCGACGCGGCGAAAGCTCGTGCAAACCACGTGCCAGCACCTCTTTGCCGGTGCCGCTTTCACCAAGAAGCATGACAGTCACGTTGGCCGACGCGACCTTTTCGATGAGGCGGCACACCTTCAACATCCCGGCATCGCGGGTAATGACGCCGGACAAGGCACTGCCCTGCTGCACTTTCAGACGTCGGTTGTCCTGTTGAAGATCGTAGAGACGCAAAGCGCGATCAAGCGTCAAGGCCAGCAACTCGGGCTCAAAAGGCTTGGCGAAGAAGTCGTAGGCGCCCATTCCCACCGCCCGCACGGCGTTTTCGCGATCGTGCTGACCGGTCAGCACGACGACCTTGGTATCCGGCGCAAGGGCCAGAATCTCCCCCAGCAGCCGGAAACCTTCTGTGACGTCGTCGGGAGCCGGCGGCAAGCCCAGATCCATCGTCACGATAGCCGGCTCATGCCGACGCAGCTGTGCGATGGCTTCTTCCCGATTATTGGCCACTACCGTTTCAAACTGATCGAAAGCCCAGCGCATCTGCTTCTGCAGTGCCGGATCATCCTCGACAATCAGCAAAGTCCTGCGTTTATCAGTCATATACCTAGTCTGCTACCGCTTTGTTACCCGCATTCTGTGCATCCGCGGCAAGAGGCAGGCGGATCTCGAAGCGGCTGCCGACACCCACTTCGCTCTGCACCTCCATGCTGCCCCCCAACTCGCTGACATACTGGTGAGCCTCATAGGCGCCAATCCCCATCCCAGTCGCCTTGGTGGTCTGAAAGGGTTTGAAAAGCTGATCCCGCATGAATGCAGTCGACATCCCCGATCCGGTGTCGCGAATCACGATGCATGCCTGATTACGCTCCTGGGATAGCTCCACCGACACACTACCATGCTCGGAAGTAGCGTCCAGGGCATTTTGCACGATATGCCCGAGGATGCGCTCAAGCCTTTCGGAATGGGCGATCACCGACAACTCGGGAGCCCCTTCGATCAGTTTTGGGCGAGGATTGAACATTCTCTTGGACTGAACGATATGTTCCAGCAAAGCTTTCAGCTGGACGGGTTTGCGCTGATTGATGGGGGTTTTTTCCATCAACTGAGTCATCAGGCTGCGCATCCGCGCCTCGACGTGCCGAACGGTATCGAGCATGTCCGCCTGGAATTCCGGGTTGTCTTTGTGACGCTCGGCATTGCGCAGCATCAACGACATCTGGGCGACAAGATTTTTCAGATCATGCACCACGAACGCCGACATGCGGTTGAAGGCATCGAACTTGCGCGCCTCCAGCAAGGCTTCAGCCGCCTGCATCTGGGCGAAGTAACTCGCCGCCTGCCGCCCAGCCATCTTGAGCAGATCGAGCACCTCCCAGTTCACGTCGACCGGCGTGCGTGGGGTGAGGAGAACGACGAAGCCCACCAGAACACCGGATGAAATCAAGGGCACGACCAGCCACATATCCGACAACTCGGAAACCCAATCGGGCAAATGCATCTGGTTGCCGGACGAAACACCGCTGCGCAGTTCCTGCATGTTCACAATCCATTCACGTTCCAGCATGAAACGGGTGAAATCGGACCCTTCGTGCTCCTGGAAGCCATAGTGCGGCATGTTGAGACGCGCCTGCTGGTTATAGCAACCACTCGAATCGCGCAGCCATACGCCACCGCCAGGGCTTTCAACCAGATCGGCCAAAGCCTTCACGACGGACTCGCCGAGGCTGAGACCATCGCCGGCGACGGACAACGCCTGAGTGACGCCCAACCACTCCGCACGATAGTCGTAACGATAGGCGAAGAAATGTTTCGCCAGAAAAACCTTGAGGCGCGCCCGCGAGGCTCCCGACACAACGATCGTGCCAAGAAACAGGACGCCCCCAAAAAGCAGCGCCAGCTGCAAGGCCTCGCCCCACTCGCCACCGAAATAGCGCATGTAGTAGCCGGCAGCCGAAATGATCAGCAGGTATATGCCGGACCCGGCCAGCGCCGTGGAGTGGAATACTACGTGACGGGATAGCGACACGCGGAAGGTCCATTCCGGATTGCGGGAAGCCGACACCGCCACCAACGGCAAGGCGAGCGTATGGGCAAATCCGCGGACGCCCCAGATCACCGGATGGATACGGCTGAACAGGAGCATCTCGGAGTACAGATAGACGTCAAACGCAAACAGACCACCAAGCGCCAGGACAAGCGGCTTGATACCCCATCGAGAGCGCTCGGTAACCGAACGATAGAATAGCTCGAGCAGCACGAGCCCAAAAACGGAGGTCAGCAACGACGTCGCGGCCCACGTCCGCAAGGGCGTTCCGTAAAGCGGCAGACCCAGGGTCAGACACACCACGCCGAGCGCTGCCAGCGAGATAACGGCCAGCATCCCCGGCCGGGGCCAGCCCGGCAGTCCGTTGTCTGCAAGGCCGGAGGTCGGCTGAGTGAGCATCGCCACCAGAAACCCGAACCAAGCCGCCATTCGCAGCACGTCGAGCAGATTGCCTAGATGGAAAACCCACACCCAACCCGTAGCGGCAAAAGCCCAACTCGCACCCGCCCAGAGCGCACTGCTCGCGATCGCGGCAATGAGAAAGACACCTTGCCGGCCCTTGTGCCAAGCCACGCCAAGGTAAAGCCCGAATAGCCCGTGGAGAACCGTGGCGAAGGCGTAGCACCACGCCGAAAACTGGGAAAGGATGGACTCCATCGAACCTCAACGGAAAAACAAACGCCCCCTAACTAGGGAGCGTCCGGACGGCAACCCTTCAGGAAGGGAGCATCTGCGAAACCTAATGTGCGCCCTCACCGGTAAGCACAACCCTCACCGTTTCGAAGAGGACGACCGTATCCAGGAAAAGCGTATGGTTCTTGACGTAATACAAATCGTACTGGAGTTTGTTGATCGCGTCGTCAACCGACGAGCCGTACTGATAACGAACCTGAGCCCAGCCCGTGACACCCGGCTTGACGCAGTGGCGTACCGCATAGAAGGGAATGTCGCGGGTCAGTTGATCGACGAAGAAAGGGCGCTCGGGACGCGGTCCGACCAGACTCATGTCACCCTTGAGGACGTTGAATAGTTGCGGCAACTCATCGATCCGCACCTTTCGAATGAAACGTCCGACCCGAGTCACGCGATCGTCGTTGGCGCTGGCCCAGCGCGGCTTGCCATCGCGCTCCGCATCCCGGCGCATGCTCCGGAACTTGATGACCTTGAACAAACGTCCGCCCAGACCCACGCGCTCCTGACGGTAAAAAACCGGCGCGCCATCTTCCACTACGATCATCAGCGCAGCCAGCAGCATCACAGGCGTTGCAAGCGCAAGAAGAAAGAGCGAGACGACGATGTCGAAGGCGCGCTTGACCAAAGTCCGCCCCCAACCTTGGCGGAAGCCTTCTCCATAGATCAACCAACTCGCCCGCAGTGAATCGATACGGACTTGGCCGCGAACCCGCTCGAAGAAACTCGACAGATCGAGCACCTTGATGCCGGCCATCTTGCAATCGAGCAGTTCGCGCAGCGGAATAGCGCCACCGCGCCGCTCCTTGAGCGCGACGATGATTTCATTCACGCGAAGGTGATGTGCCGCAGCAAGCAGGCTCCCGTCGAAATGGATGATCTTCTTCGGATCAATCCGAACTTCGTCGCCCGAAACCGCTGGATAAAACCCGACGACCTGAAGACTGGAACTTGCCGGATGGGTCAGCGCATGCTCGACAGCGGCAGCGTCCGGCCCCGTCCCGATTACCATGATACGTTTCACAAAAACCCCTGCACCCGTACGCCGGGCAGTGAAACCGCGGACTGCGACCACAAAGCCAAGGAGGGCGATTACATTCAGTTCGAGTGCATCGTGAGCAAAATGGCCCCACGGCAAAACCTGGAATATACCGTAAGCCACCGGAACGCTCAGTACGATGGACATGCCGATGCGCAGCAATGTCTGGCGGAAATCGGCGCCGAAGCCCGGACGATAAAGCCCGAGCGCGCCATTGAGGATCATCATCGCGACGGCGAAGACGAAGGCTGAAGGAATCACCGCGGCCACAAGCGCCCCGTCAACCCGGGCCTGCAACACAAATACAACGACGACCGCAACAAACAGCAACATTGCATCGAAAACCAGTTGCAGAATCGTGTTTGACGGTACGTAATGATTGAAAAGTTTGAGCATTCCGAGCTTCGGTCGATCTTTCGAAACGACCGCCCATGCAAATGAGATCCGCCAACGAAGCGCAGAACCACGCGTGCGCCCCACAAAAATCCGCGCGCCATCCTCAGCCGAGTCTGACTGCCGGCAACCGCCGATTATGCACCGCCAATTTGCAAAATGCGTGAAGAAGCGTGTGGGCGAACAATAACGCCAATGGCTCCCGGTGCCCGTGATACCCGTCACAAGGAAAATGACATCTCCCCCACCGGACAAGCCGGTGGACGGCGTAAGGGAGCCGTCTTCGACACGCCTTGAACAAAACCCAGGCGACATGAAGGGTGCAAACTGAGCCGCCACATGGGCCGAGCACTTCCCGCGGCGGGCGAGACGCCTGCAAGACAGTAGGCATCGGATATTATATCGTCCTAAGCCGCAAAATAATTCCAGCAGCGTCTGCCACAAAGTTTGATAGTTCGACCGGAAGGCTAATGGCCGGAAAGCCTGACAAACCGGCCGTCTCCCGAAATGCAGAGTGCCTGCTCAAAGCATTCGAACAAACAACTATTTCCCACCTCATCATCATCGATACCCCATCGGACCGACAGATCGCTGGCAACCGCCACACCGCGCCAGCACTGCAAAGTCGTCTGAATCGTCCTTGAAACCATAGCAAGAAAATCACCGCGCGGCGCTACGACGGCGCCCGGTAGTTCCCGACGCAAACGCCCATAGGGACGGGGAAGGAATACTACCGCACCGCAGCAAAAATGAGCGACCGAAGATGACAATCCGCTCATGAAGACGAGCACGCCAATCAAATCGCCATAAGCGCCCGTCGCATAGCGATACAATTGGCCGAATTTTGCAAAAAACCGGTTCCCGGCTCCTTCCCTGCCCGCGATGCACCCTGACCTCCGCATCCGTACTCTCCTTGGAATCACCGTCGCCTACGCCGTTTGTGGCCTGGTCGCCCTGCACATCGCGATCCCACCCGGTTACGTCGCCCCGCTCTTTCCGGCCGCGGGAATCGCCCTTGCGGGCGTGCTGATCTACGGTCCCCGCATCTGGCCGGCAATATTGATCGGCTCGCTGATCACCAACGCCGAAGCCGTCATGCGCAGCGGCCTCGGTGGATGGGATTGGATCATTCCAGGATGCGTTTCGGTCGGCGCTGTGCTGCAGGCCTTGACCGGCCGCGCCCTGGCGCTCCGCTGGGTCGGTTTTCCCAATGCACTCGATAGCGGAGGCGCGATCCTGCGCCTTCTCTTCGTGGTCGCCCCGATGAGCGGGCTGATCGGCTCCAGCATCGGCGTCGGCGCCTTGGCGCTGTCCGGCTTCCTTCCGCCCGGCGAAGTCAGTTTCAGTTGGTGGAACTGGTGGGCTGGAGACGCCATGGGCGTCCTCATCGCTACGCCGCTCACATTCGCCTTCATCGGCATTCCCCGCAATGACTGGGAGCCGCGCCGCTGGGCGATCGCCTTGCCGATGTCGATCGCCCTGATCCTTCTGATCGGACTGGAAGTTCAGGTCGGCAAATGGGAGCGGCAACGCCTCCAGTCGCGCTTCGAACGGGACGCCAGCCACCTTGCGAGCCTCGTGCGGACGCGGCTGTCCGACTACCTCGGCGTGCTCCAGTCCGCAGAACGGGTCATGGTCGCCGCTCCCGCGCTCGATCACGACCACTTCGAGGACTTCGCCGCCACCTGGCTGTCGCGATTCGGGGGGCTGCAGGCGATCGGCTGGATACAGCGCACGCCCCATGACCGGCTTGCCGAACTGGAGCAGAATGCCCGCGCCACTCCGGCAACCCGCGACTTCCGGGTCGTCGACCGCGATGCGAACAACCAGTTGGTCCCGCTCTCCCGTCGAGCCGAGTACTACGCGATCCGTCACATCGCGCCCCTCGAACACAACCGCCGCGCTCTCGGCATCAATGTTTTGTCCGTTCCGGATTCCGCCGAGGCCATTGCAAGAACCATCGCAGATGGCCGGGCTGCCGCAACCCGAGCCTTTGAACTCACCCAGGAAACCGGACACAAGCTTGGGGTCGTGATCTATCAGCGCACCCTATCCCCTGGAAAAGGCACCTCCGCCGCCCCCGACGGACTGGTTTTCGTAGCCTTGCGCATCGATGACGCGGTCAATGGCCTCCTCGAAGCGAACGGCATGCCCGGCATCGACTACTGCCTGGCCGACATCACGCCCAGCAGCACCGACACCAAACAGCTCGCGGGCCACGCCAGCTGCGATTCAGCCGGCGGGCCGGGCCCGGCCGGCGTCGTCCCCTGGCAGGAGAGCTTCGATTTTGCCGGGCGCACCTGGCAGTTGAACTTCGTGCCCAATCCCACTTTCGCCACCCTCAACCGCGGCTGGGAATCCTGGACGCTGATCCTCATCGGTTTTCTGTCGACCGGCATGCTCGGCGCCTTTCTGCTGGCCACCACAGGACGCGCCCGACGCATCGAAGAACTGGTCGCGCTGCGGACCGGCGAACTGGCAGAGGCCGGCCGGCGCCTGAGCGACCAACAGGCCATCCTGACCCACGCCGAACGAATCGCACGGCTCGGCAGCTGGGAAGCCAAACCGGACTCCGGCGAAGGCCACTGGTCAGCCGAGCTGTATCGCATCATGGGGATTGCGCCGACCCATGAAGGCAATCTGACCGAACTGCTGGCGGCCGTTCACCCGGACGACCGCGCACACCTGCAGCGTGCCCTGTCGGATGTCGAAAACGGCCAGAACGGCGTGAGCCTCGACGTCCGCCTGCCCGCAACCGGCGATGCCTGCCGGATCCTGCATTTCACCATCGAAGCCAGCCCCAGCGCCGACGGCCCGATCCTGCGCGGAACGGTGCAGGACGTCACCGCCAGCCGCGCCACCGAAGCGCATATCCACTACCTGGCCCATTACGACACCCTGACCGGCCTTCCCAACCGCAGCCTGTGGCTCAATCGCGCCGAGCAGGCGCTCGCCGCCGCACGACGCAATCAATTGCGGTTGGGCGTGCTCTTTCTCGATCTGGACAACTTCAAGACCATCAACGACACCCTCGGCCACCCGACCGGCGACCGTCTCCTGGCGAGCGTCGCCAAACGTCTCGCAGGCTGTCTGCGCGACGAAGACGTGCTGGCCCGCCTGGGCGGCGACGAATTCGTCGTACTCCTGCCCCGGCTCACCCGCCCCCACGATGCCGCCATCGTCGCCGACAAGCTCATTACCAGCCTGACCGCACCGTTCCAGATCGACACCCACGAGCTGATCATCACCACCAGCGTCGGCATCGCCCTCTACCCCGGCAACGGCGCCGACATCGATCTGCTGCTCAAACACGCCGATACCGCCATGTACGACGCAAAGAACGCGGGCCGCAACGACTTCCGCTTCTTCACGCCGGACATGAACAGCCGCGCCTACGCCCGCCTCAAACTCGAAAACGCCCTGCGACGCGCCATCGAGCGCAACGAACTGACGCTCGAATACCAAGCCCAGTGGGAGATGCCGGCTCAACGCCTGGTCGGCGTCGAAGCACTGGTCCGCTGGCATCATCCGGAGCGCGGCAGCATCTCGCCGGCCGAGTTCATTCCGGTTGCCGAAGAGAGCGGCACCATCCATGCCATCGGCGACTGGGTGCTGCGCGAAGCCTGCCGCCAGCAGGCCGCTTGGCGAGCCGCGGGGCATCCACCGCTGCGCCTCGCAATCAACATCTCGGCCCTGCAGTTCCGCAAGCAGGGCTTCCTTGAACGGGTACGCGAGATCATCGCCGAAAGCAGTGCGAGCCCCGAGTACCTGGAACTGGAACTGACCGAGAGCGCGCTGATGCAACCGAGCCCCGAAACGGAGACACAGCTGGTCAGCCTGCGCAACATGGGCGTCGGCCTCGCCCTCGACGACTTCGGCACCGGCTACTCCAGCCTTTCATACCTGAAGCGTCTGCCCCTCACGCACCTGAAAATCGACCGCTCGTTCGTCCGCGACCTGCCCGGCGACACCGAGGACGCCGCGATTGCCGCCGCAACCTTGTCCATCGCCCGCGACCTCGGCCTCGCGGTGGTTGCCGAAGGCGTGGAAAACGAAGCCCAGCGGGATTTCCTGCTCGAACGTCAATGCCGGATCATGCAAGGCTTCCTGTTTGCACGACCGATGCCGGCGGATGAAATCGGCGCACTGCTCGAAGACGAAGCCCGCCGCCAGGCCGAAGTCGCCGGGTCATATCCGGCGGCAATCCCCCTCAATCCCGCGTCGGCTCCTTGATCCCCAGGCGCTCCAAGCGGTAGCGCAGGGAGCGGAAAGTCACCCCCAGCGCACGCGCCGCCGCGGTGCGGTTGCCGCCGGCTTTCTCAAGCGCGTCCGCGATCACGTGGCGCTCCACCTCGTCGAGATAGTCCTGCAGGTCGGCCTTGCCCGGCGTAGCGGGTGCCGACAGGTTGGCCTCGCCCATGTCGTCCGGGTTGAGGAGCAGATCCTCGGCCTCGATCGCATTACCGCTCGACAGTGCCAGCGCCCGCTCGAGAATGTTCTCAAGCTCGCGCACGTTGCCAGGAAACGCATAGGCCTTGAGCGCCTTCAACGCACTGGCGCTCAGATGCGCCGCCGGCAGACCGGACGATTCCGCCAGCCGCGCCAGCAGGATTTCGGCCAACTGGGGAATGTCCTCGCTGCGCTCCCGCAACGCCGGCATGCGCAATTCGATGACATTGAGACGGTAGAACAGATCCTGGCGAAAACGGGCTGCGTCGACCATCGCCTTCAGGTTCTGGTGGGTGGCGCTGAGGATGCGCACGTCCACCGCCGTTTCCACGGTGTCGCCAAGGCGGCGGAACTTCTTCTCCTGAATGACCCGCAGCAGCTTCACCTGCATCGGCAGCGGCAAATCGCCCACCTCGTCGAGAAACAGCGTACCGCCGTGGGCTGCCTGGAAAAAACCCTGCCGGTCGCAATCGGCGCCCGTAAACGCCCCTTTCTTTGCGCCGAAGAACTCGCTCTCCATCAGGTTTTCGGGAATCGCCCCGCAATTGACCGCAACGAAGGGCGCCGCGGCCCGAGGACCGAGATCGTGGATCATCCGCGCCGCCCGCTCCTTGCCACTGCCCGACTCGCCGGAAATGAACACGGGCGCCTGACTGCGGGCCAGTTTTGCGATCAGCAAACGAACTTGCTGCATGGCCGGGGATTCGCCGGTCAGGCTGGAGTTGTCCTTGCCGCCGCGGTCCTCGTCGTCCTTCGAATTCACCGAAAACACCGACTTCACCAATGCCCGCAGTTGTTCGATGGAAACCGGCTTGGAAAGGTAATCGAAGGCGCCGGCCTTGAGCGCGGTCACCGCGTTGTCCATGCTGCCAAAGGCCGTGATCACCGCGACGGGCAGATCGCGCACGTTTTCGGAGATGTAGCGCACCAGTTCCAAGCCGTCGCCGTCGGGCAGCCGCATGTCGGTCAGGCACAGACGGTAGCGTTTCTCGCCGAGCAACTGGCGGGCCTCCGCAAGGGTCGCCGCACCGTCGCTGGCCAGGCCCAGGCGCAGGAGCGTCAATTCGAGCAGTTCGCGGATATCGTCTTCGTCGTCGACGATGAGCACGTCCGGGCCGCTGGAGCGGGCCCGCCTTTCAATCTGGGTCATGGTTTGACGCGTCCGATGAGTCGGAAATGGGCTCCAGGCAAACCGGGCGACGCTGTCGCACACAGCTCGAGCACCGCACCGTTGGCCTCGGCCAACTCGCGGGAGATATAAAGCCCAAGACCGGTTCCTTTCGAGTGGGTGGTAAAGAAGGGTTCAAAAACCTGCGTCCGCAGACCCTCCGGAATTCCCGGCCCGTCATCGGACACATCCAGCGCCACCCGACCGTCATCGCGCAGTGCAGCATCGACTTTTACCGCACCCGGCCCGCCGCTGCAATGCCGACGGGCATTGCCGACCAGATTCCACAAAATCTGCCGCAGATGGGTGCGATCCATGGCCATCTCGAGGCCGGGCGGCACCCTGTTGACCACCACGCCCGGATTCCCCAATCCGTCGGTCAGCGCAAACTCGTCCAGAAACTCCCCGACGAAACTCTCCAGCGGCAGCGCTTCCGGCAGCGCCTCGTCGCGCCGCCCGAGGGCCAGCACATCGGCGACGAGACGGTCGATACGCTGGGCGTTGTTGCCGATGATGCGGATCAGGCGAGCCTGCATTTCGCTCCGTTTTTCGTCGAGCAGCAACTCGGCCGCCTGATAGACGGAGGCCAGCGGGTTGCGGATCTCGTGGGCGATACTCGCCGTCAGGCGGCCGAGCGCCGCCAGCTTGGCCTGTTGGATCTGGTTGTGGATGCGGTCGAAGTCTTCGAGATAAACCAGGGTTTCGTTGGCTTCGCCAGCGGGCAGGAAGCGCGCCAGCAGCATCTTGCCACTGGCGTCGGCGCGCATACTATGGGCCGAATCGCCCTGCTCGGTGCGACGCCGCAGCTCTCGTTCAAGTGCCGGAGCAAAATCGACCAGCCGTCCGCCCTCGCGCAGACCTGCGCCCAGCAACGCCACCGCCTGGGGATTGAAGCGCCGCACCACCCCGCCATCGCCGACCACCAGCACCCCGTCCTGCATGTCCTGGATGATTTGGCGATTCAGCCGCAGCTGGCTGGCCAGATCGGCCCCCCGCTGGCGCGCCAGATCCTCGTTGGCCAAGGCGCGCAGCGCCAGCAGGCGGGCCACCTGGGCGATGGCAAAAAAACCGATGCAGGTGATCCCGACGGTGAAAAAATCCACTGTCGCCCGCCCGGAAAGCAGCCGGAAGGCATTTTCGAGGAGCACGGCCAGGGTCGCGTAGGCCGCATAGAACAGCACCATCCGCCCCTGACCGACCAGGCCGGCGCCCGCCAGCGCGATCAGGATCAGGATCGGCATCCCGCTGCGATAGCCGCCGCTGGCCCACATGATGAGCGTCAGCAGGGTGACATCGACCAGCACCTGGAGCGTGATCAGCCGACTCCGGCCCAGCAGCCTTTCCGCATCGGGAAAACCGAGGATCAACACCGCGGCGAGGTAGGCGAAGGACGCACCGAAAAAAATCGTCGGAGAGTCGCCCCCCAGATTGAGCGCCGGCCCAGCCACCAGAAACAGGCCAGCCAGCACCAGACGGAAGAGATTGAGGTAGCGCAGCGGCTCCGCCCGGCCCTCCGCGTCTGAGAATGCCGGGTCGGCAAGCGTCTGGCGCGTGGATGTCACCTGCGCACGCCGAGGCGGCGGTGCTCTTCGGAGCAGAAGAACTCACCCGCAGAGCGCACGCTCTCGCTTTCCGGCACATGCAGACCGCAATGGGCGCAGGCCACCATCTGCTCGATCTCCGGCGTCGACGCTTCACGCTCCCGCCGCCCGCCCGCCCCCTCGCCGGCCGACGGACGATCGTTGCCGCCCATCCGGCGCAGCGCACGCCGTGCATAGAAAAGGCCGATCAGGAACAGAACGAACAGAAGAAGATTGCGCACGAGCTTGGCTCCAGAAAGATCCGGACCAGTTTAGCAGAAGCGTTCGAGCCGCTCGAAGGCCGCCGCCAGCGTCTCGTCGCGTTTGGCAAAGCAGAAGCGGATGACCCGTTCGTCGCGTCCGTCGCCGAAAAAAGCCGACAGCGGAATCGCCGCCACGCCCACCACGCGGGTCAGCCATTCGACAAATTCGGTGTCCGGCAGATCCGAGATGGCTCCGTAACGGGCCGTCTGGAAATAGGTTCCGGTACAAGGCAAGAGCTCGAACCGCGTACTCGCCAGCCCGGCCCTGAACGCGTCGCGCTTGGCTTGATAAAACCCTGCCAGCCCCAGGTGACGCGAGGCATCGGCCATATAGTCGGCGATCGCCAGCTGCACCGGCGTATTCACGGTAAACACGTTGAACTGATGCACCTTGCGGAACTCGGCCATCAACTCCCGCGGCGCCAGCACATAGCCCACCTTCCAGCCGGTCACGTGGTAGGTCTTGCCGAAGCTCGAGACGATCACGCTGCGCGCCGCCAGATCGACGTAGCGGGCCACGCTCTCGTGACGCAGACCATCGAAGACGATGTGCTCATAGACCTCGTCCGCCACCACGACGATGCCGGTGCCGGCGGTGATCGCCGCCAGTTCGGCCAGATCGGCCGCCGTCCACACGGTGCCGCTCGGATTGTGGGGCGTGTTGATCATGATCATGCGCGTCTGCGGCGTCACCAAGGCCCGCACCGCCTGCCAGTCGGGCCGGTAATCCGGCGCCGCCAGCCGGGCACGGC
>ERZ650300.653-NODE-653-length-21015-cov-31.170611_pt1 | contig 21015 bp, 8 predicted proteins | sample MGYA00376236_ERZ650300 | MGnify/ENA primary metagenome ERZ650300 (study PRJEB26733, sample SAMN07839303) | wastewater metagenome | biome: urban; feature: wastewater treatment plant; material: waste water | place: USA: North Carolina | collected 2016-04-28 ...
CATCGCTTCTCCATAGGCTTCCTGGAGCTGCTTGATCTGTTTCTCGTACTGCTCCTGGATGTCCAGCGGGTTGGCACGCAGCGCGTTCTCCATGCCCCGCCGGGCCTCGTCGATCCAAGTCTCGATCTCCGACGGGGGCAGATCGTACGCACGGCTCGCCTCCGCCACCGTCGTCTTTCCTTGCAGGACTTCCATCACCAACGCGCTCTTGCGCTTGGCCGTCCAACGCTTGATTTCGTCTTCCATCGCCGTACTCATGTGTCGTTCCTTTCAAGGTTAACACCTGAGTAGGGTTTCACTGGGTCAATACAGCGCCTCGATCCGCGGCCGAAACCCGACTGGGCGCTTCCTGACCTGCCAGCCGCGCAGCTGGAACACCCGCTGCACCGTGTTCTTGTTGAACCCCAGCAGGTGGGCCACCGTCCGGTAGCCAAAGGACGGGTTGTCCTCGATCATCGCCTTGATCGGTTCGGCAAAATGGGGCTGAACTAGCTCCTGAAAACAAAAACCCCGGCATTGCCGGGGTTCTAGTGGGTTTTGCGAAGGCCGCCGATGGTCGGCGGCGGAACGGGGATCACTCCCACTCGATCGTCGCGGGCGGCTTGCCGGAGATGTCGTACACCACCCGATTGATGCCGCGGACTTCGTTGATGATGCGGTTGGACACCTTGCCCAGCAGGCTGTGGGGCAGCTCGGCCCAGTGGGCGGTCATGAAGTCGGCGGTCTGCACGGCGCGCAGCGCGACGACGTATTCGTAGGTGCGGCCGTCGCCCATCACGCCCACGCTCTTCACCGGCAGGAACACCGCGAAGGCCTGGCTGGTCTTGTCGTACCAGTCGGCGGCGCGCAGTTCGTCGATGAAGATGGCGTCGGCGCGGCGGAGGAGGTCGGCGAAATCCTTCTTCACCTCACCAAGGATGCGCACGCCGAGGCCCGGGCCGGGGAAGGGATGGCGATAGACCATCTCGTGGGGCAGGCCGAGGGCAACGCCCAGCTCGCGCACTTCGTCCTTGAAAAGTTCGCGCAGGGGCTCGAGGAGCTTGAGGTTGAGGGTTTCGGGCAGGCCGCCCACGTTGTGGTGGCTCTTGATGGCGTGGGCCTTGCCGGTCTTGGCGCCGGCGGATTCGATCACGTCCGGGTAGATGGTGCCCTGGGCCAGCCACTTGGCGTTGGGAAGCTTGGCGGCTTCGGCCTGGAAGACCTCGACGAACTCGCGGCCGATGATCTTGCGCTTGGCTTCCGGGTCGGTCACGCCGGCCAGGTGGCCCATGAACTGCTCGGTGGCATCCACGTGGATGACCTTGACGCCCAGGTTGCGGGCGAACATCTGCATCACCATCTCGCCTTCGTTGAGGCGGAGCAGGCCGTTATCCACGAACACGCAGGTGAGCTGGTCGCCGATGGCCTTGTGGAGCAGCGCAGCAACCACAGAGGAATCGACACCGCCGGAGAGGCCCAGGATGACTTCATCCGAACCCACCTGGGCGCGCACCTTCTCGATGGCCTCGGCCACGTAGTCGGGCATGTTCCAATCGTTCTGGCAGCCGCAGATCTCGTGCACGAAGCGGGCAATCATCTCCTTGCCCTTGATGGTGTGGGTGACTTCCGGGTGGAACTGCACCGCGTAGAACTTGCGGGCCTCGTCGGCCATCGCAGCGATGGGGGTGGATTCGTTGGAGGCGATGACCTTGAAGCCGGAGGGCAGCTCGGTGACCTTGTCGCCGTGGCTCATCCACACGTCGAGCAGGCCGTGGCCATCAATGTTGCTGCGGTCCTGGATGTTGCGGAAGAGTTCAGAGTGGCCGCGGGCGCGGATCTCGGCGTAGCCGAACTCGCGCTTGCCGGAGCTCTCGACCTTGCCGCCGAGCTGGCTGGCCATGGTCTGCATGCCGTAGCAGATGCCCAGCACCGGCACGCCGATCTCGAAGACGGCCATCGGGGCCTTCCATTCGGTGGCTTCATAGACCGAGTTGGGGCCGCCGGACAGGATGATCCCCTCGGGCGCGAAGTTGCGGACGAAGTCGTCGGAGACGTCGTAGGGATGGATTTCGCAGTACACCTGCTGTTCGCGCACGCGGCGGGCGATGAGCTGGGTGACCTGGGAGCCGAAATCGAGGATCAGGATTTTCTTGTGCACGGCGGGTTCCGGAGGTGAAAACGGGAAGCGGGGCATTATACCGCCAGCCGCAACTGGCTGCCTGTGCAGCGTTGTGCGCCGGTAGGCAAGGCGCGGCGGACGTGGCAGGATTGGGCGCCTTGTCCGGTCAATCCTTTATCCCCTAATCAAACATGAGCAAGCCCCGCATCGTCGTCGGCATCAGCGGCGCCAGTGGTTTCCAGTACGGCATGAAGGCCCTCGAGCTCCTGCGGCCGATGGACGTGGAAGTGCATCTCGTGATCTCGAAGGGCGCCCAGCTCACCCGGGCGATGGAGACCGACGTGCCGCCCGGCGCGGCGGAGGCGCTGGCAGATGTCGTCCATACGCCGCAGAACCTCGGCGCGGCGATCTCCAGCGGCTCGTTCCAGACCCTCGGGATGCTGGTGGCGCCGTGTTCCATGAGCAGCCTGGGGGCGATCGCCCACGGCATCACCGAAAATCTCCTCACCCGCGCCGCCGACGTGGTGCTGAAGGAACGCCGCCGCCTGGTGCTGATGGTGCGCGAGACACCGCTGCATCTGGGCCATCTGCGCAACATGACGGCCGTCACCGAGATGGGCGGTGTGATCTTTCCGCCGGTGCCGGCGCTGTATCACAAGCCGGCGTCGGTGGAGGCGCTGGTCACCCACAGCGTGGCGCGGGCGCTGGATCTGTTCGGCCTGCCGGTGGCGGGCATGCTCCGCTGGGGCGAGACGCCCGCCGATCAGCCCGAGAATGGCTGAGGCACGGGCCTTCAGCACAATGCCGTTTGCCTGTTGCGTCACTTCTGGATAGGCTTACAGCGATAAACAATTTTGGATTGTCAGAGGCTAGTCATGTCCGACCGTGAGGCGCTTTACCGGGCCGCCATCGGCCCAAAGAATCAGGAGTACTACCTCAGCCGCTTCCAGGCTTTCGACGAGGCCGGCAAGGCCGGGCCCAGCTGGAACTGGCCGGCGGCGCTGCTGACCTTCTTCTGGTTCATCTACCGGCGGATGTGGGCGGTCGGCTTTGCCTATCTCGTGGCCGCCAACCTCCTCGCCTGGATCATCGGGATAATCTTCGGCGACATTGGCCCGCTCATTGCGCTGATCGCCCAGGTGGCGCTGCCGGGCATGTACGGCAACATGCTTTACCACGCCCACTGCAACCAGAAGATCGAAGAGGCGCTGGCTGCGGGCACCGATCCTGCCTATCAGCTGGGCGTGCTCGAAGGAAAAGGCGGAACCAGCCGCAGCGGGGCGATCATCGGCTTTGTGCTGCTGGGTTTCGTGGTGCTCGGGATGTTGGCGGCAGTGGCGATTCCCCAGTACCAGACCTACGTGAACAAGGCCAAGGTGGCCGAGGCCGCAGCCCTCGGGCGCAGGGCGGTCGAGTCGGTGGAAGCCTACCGGCGTCAGCACGATGAACTGCCGGCCAAGCTGGTGGAGGCGGGCTTCATTCCCACGCCGCCGCTTCACGTCTACGGCATCGAGATGGACGGGCCGGCGATGGTCGTCACGATTCGCCAGGGCGCGGGCTTTCCGGACGGCGGCCGGCTGATCTGGGAGCTCACCGAGTCGGCCGACGGTAAAACGGCCTGGCGTTGCCGCGCCCAGCGTCTGCCGGCGCCAACCTTGCCGGAGGATTGCCGCTAAGGTCGGGATTGACGACCAGCGCTCTGGCTGAGATGGGTTCGGCTGGCCGTCTGCCTGAACGGTGATTCAGATCTGGCCTGTGAGTGGTGGTCGAACTGTACGATACGCAGGCGGATGGGCGAGCCGCCTGCGTCGGGTTGATGGCGCTGGTGATGGGGCTTGAGATGGGCCTTTGCCGGACGGACCGGGCCCGGCCGTCTTACCAGCCCGATTCGCGGATCAGCAGTGCGGCGCCGGAGCGGACGAAATCGCCGGCAAGGGATTTCGGCTGGCCGTAGATCGTCACCGCGCCGCGCAGCACATGGCCCGGGGGCTGCTCGCCTTCATCCACCGCCAGCACCACGCGATACACCGCCCGCTCGGGGATCAGCTGCCCGTTGCGTTCGCGCACCAGCACCTCGCCGCCGTGGCCCACAGCCAGCATGGCGTCCGGCAGGGCGCGGGTGGCGTCCCGGTCAATGCGCACCACCTTCAGGGCGCGGGTCGGCAGGCCCGGGGTTTCCGGCAGGAAGCGTCCGCTGTCGCCCACCGACACACGTTCCACCTCGGCGTCGGTGAGATAGGTTTCCACTTCCCACGCCTTAGGATCGATGAGCACGCCCAGCTGCTGCTGACGGCCCACGGTTTCGCCCACGCGCAGGTCGGGCGCGATGTCGGCGAGCACCCCGTCGAAGGGCGCGGTGACGGTGTAGCGCTTGAGTTCATCAGCGGTGCCGGCGAGTTCGGCCTTGGCGGCTTCGAGTTCCTCGACGGTTACCGGCTGACGGGCGCGCAGGGTTTCGTCGAGGCCCGAGACTTCAGCCTGCCAGGCCAGCCGCGAGAAGCGGGCTTCGGCGAGGCGGCGGCGGTACTCGGCGTCGTCGGTGCTGAGCTTCAGGATCATCTGGCCGGCGGTCACCCCATCGCCGGGCTTTACCGGCATTGCCTCGATCTGCGCCGGGCCCGGGGAGAATAACGGGTAGTGGCGCGCCGAGCGCATCAGGCCCTGGCTGCTCACCTGGAAGTTCCACGGCACGATGGCCACGAAGAGCAGCAGGATCAGCAGCCACAGCTTGCCGCGACCGCCGCCCTTGGCCTTGATCTCGGGCCAGCGGCTGCGCCACTCGGTGATTTCCTTCCACATGGGCAACATCACGAACCATCCGATCTCGACCGCAAACAACAGAATCCCGAGCGCCTTGAAGAAGTAGTGGTACACCAGCAGGGCGATGCCGATGAATAGCACCAGCCGGTACAGCCAGACGCCGTAGGCGAAGAGGATGAGCCCCCGGCGACGGGCCGCCGGCAGGAATTCCGGCACCGGCTCGCCGAGGCCGAACAGGCGCTCGCGCAGGTCCCAGCGGGCCAGCGCAAAGGAGCGGGCGTGGAGGTTGGGAAAGTCGAGATAGTCGGATAGCAGGAAGTAGCCGTCGAAGCGCATGAAGGGGCTCGCGTTGATCGCCACGGTGGCGACCCAGGTGGTGGTGGCCAGCATGAAGGCGGTGCCGCGCAGGGTGCCGTCGGGCAGCAGTGCCCAGGCGAGCGTTGCCCAGGCGGCCACGGCGAGTTCGGTGAGGATGCCGGCGGCGCCCACGGCGAGGCGGTCCTGCCGGCGGGTCAGGCGCCAGGCTTCGTTCACGTCGGTGTAGGCCACCGGCCACATCACCAGGAAGGCGACACCCATGGTCGGCACCCGGCAGCCCAGCCGCCGGGCGGTGAAGGCGTGGCCGAACTCGTGGAGCACCTTCACGAAGATCAGCGCCACGCCGTAGCCCATCGCGCCCTGCCAGGTGAGGGTATCCACCAGCGTGGCGGCGAAGTGCTCCCACTGGCGCACCACCTGATACAGCCCCAGCGCCAGCGCGGCGAGGGTGACGCGCAGGAAGGTGGCCGAGTAGAACAGCTCGACTCGCGGCAGCTGGCGCACCAGCCAGCGGTCCGGGCGGATCAGCGGCACGCGGAAGAACAGGTAGTGGTGCAGCAGCCATTGCCACAGGGTGTTGTGGCGGGCTTTCTCCTGAAAGACGAGGCGGGCGGTGCCGGCTTCGCCGAGGGGCCGGATGAGCTGGTGATCGGTGAGGAAGCGCACCACCAGATCCACGTCGTGCGCGTCGAGGTTGAGGGTGGTCTCGGCTTCAATGGCGTCGACGATCTTCGCCGGATCGCCCAGGTGCCAGCGGGCGAGGATCTCGAAGGTGGTCCAGTCGATGCGGTAGAACTGGTTGCGCACCGGATCGTGGAGGCTCCAGGTGGGTGCGCCATCAAGGCCCGCCGGGCCGTCGAGGAGGGCGAGTTCGTCGCGCAGCGGCGGGAGGTTGCGGGGAAGATCGGCCGCGAGGGCGGAGGCGTCGAGGGCTGCCTGCATCGCGCTGGCTCCTCAGAGGCCGGTGGCCTGGCGCAGGCTCGCCAGCGGGCGGCGCAGCACCCAGTAGGCCAGCGGCACGTGCTCGCCGCGCACCTTCACGGTGCCCTTGAGGCCAACCCGCGGCTTTTCCTGACCGTCGGCGAGCGTGGCGCGCAGGCGGTAGGCAAAGCTGCCGTCGGGCCGCGACACTGCCTCATGGGCGAGGTAGCGCACGGAGGCTTCCACCGGCTTCAGCGGCGAGGCGTTGAGGTAGAGGGTGACTTCGGCGCCCGGCGGCAGGTCGATGACGTCGCCGGGGCTGAGCCAGGCTTCCACCTCGGCGTCGTCGGCGCCGGCGATGGTGATGATGCGTTCGCCCGTGGACACCGGCTTGCCGATCCACTCGCTCGGGTCGTCCATCAGCACGATGCCGTCCCGCGGCGCGGTGGCCTGGGCTTTTGCGAACTGAGCCGAGAGCAGGTCGGCTTCGGCCTGACGCTCGGCGATGCGGCCTTGCAGGATCGCCAGCTGGGCCTTGCTCTTGGGGTCGAACACGGCTTGCTGGGCCGACTGGCGGTATTCCGCTTCGGCGGTCACCAGCCCTTGCTTGGCCACCGCGAGGCGGCTGGAGAGGGTGGTGAGATCGAGCTGGAACAGCTTGTCGCCGGCCTTGACCTGGCTGTTGGGGGTGACGAAGAACTTGTCCACCGTGCCGTCCAGCGGTGCGCGGACGACCGCCGGCTGGGCCGGGACGAGTTCGCCCGGAGCGAGCACGCTGAAGCGCACCGGAAACAGCGCCACGGCAGCGGCGAGGATCGAGTAACGCAGGGTGCGCCGGTGCCACAGGGCGGCCACATTGGTGCGCAGGTCGGCGGCCTGCCATCGGCGCATCCGCTTGAGCCGGAAGCGCCAGCCATGAAAGGTAAGCCAGTGGCGGCGCCAGGCCTTGCGGTCGGCAGCATCGGGCCAGGCGTCGGCCAGCATGCGCCAGCGGCTCCTGGCGTCGGGTTTAGCCTGGATCTGCCATTCGTGGCTCCAGATGTCGGCCCATTCGGTGACGAGGCCGATCTCACCCGGTTGCCACGGGGTGTCCCGGGCAAGCAGCAGGCCGCCCGGGGTCGATCTGGAAAGGGGCACCCACAGGGCGTGGGCCGGGAGCCATTCGTCCCATTCGGCCGCCTCGGCGGGTGCCAGGGTGTTGGGCGACACCACGCAGGGGGTGTCGCCTTCCTTGAGGAGTTGTCGTGCGACCCGCTCCAGCCACTGGGCGAAGGGGGCGTTGGCATCCGGGCTGACCACCCCGGACAAGGCCACCACGCCCCGATCGGCCAGCCACAGGGCGGCTTGCCGGTAGGGCGCGAGGGCCAGGGTCTCGTTCACCGCGATGAAGCCCAGTTCCGCCGGCGACGCCGCCAGCCGGGCCCGGCGCGCCAGGTGCAACAGCGCGCCGAGGGAGTGGGAAATGAAGGCGTCGTTATCGGACGGGCTGCTCACGGTGACCTCGACTGGGTGGCGGATCAGACGCTGCGGGCGCGGGCCTGGCGGGCATGTTCGACCAGGCTGCTCCGTACGGCGTCACGCCCGGGGGCGCTGGCCGTGCGGAACTGGGCGCTGAGGCCCTCACGACCGTTGAACGAAACCCGCTGACCATTGCTGACACGGATGCGGAAGACCGTCGACACCTGATTGCCGAAGTTGTCCTTGGCGGTGACCTTGACCTCGACATCGCCATCGAAGTCCGCCGGCGGAATGCCGATGAACTCGCCCTTGCGGGCGTCGAAGCGCAGCCAGTTGGGCAGCGGCGTGCCGTCGATGAGTTGGGCGGAGAGCTGTACGCGCGCATCCAGGCGGGTGTGGGTGAAGGTGTCGGGCGGAACGACCAGCTTGATCGGCGAGGACGGCCGGACGTCCTGGTCGTTGAGCGGGCGGCTCAGGACAAGGTTGGTGTCGGCCTTGGATTCCGGCGCCTGGACGACGATGCGGAAACCGTCGGAGCGGGTCAGGCCGCTCTGGCCGGTGGTCTGGGTGACCGGGCGGGTTTCGGCGACGGTGGGTGTGGTGCCGCCCACCGGCGCACGGCTGGCGTCGGGCGTCGGGGCGATGCTGGTGACCGACAGGGCGCGGTCGGCCGGACTGAAGAAGCCATCGCCCTTGGGGACCGTCCAGGTTCCGCCGATCGAACCGCTGCCGGCTGCTGGGGCCGTCCAGCCGGTGTCGGCCGGCGCCTTGACCGGCATCGGGTCGGCCACCGGCGTGACGGGCGGCTCGACCTCGACTTCCGGTTTGGCTTCGACCGGCTTGACCGGCACGCCAGCGACGCGGAGGGTGAAGTCGGCGTGGGCGGGCTGGTTGCCGTGGTCGTCGGCGATCACGCGGATCTGCAGCACGGCGATGTCGCCGCCGCCCGGGGTGCCCGAGAAGGTGCGGGTGACCGGATCGAAGTGGAGCCAGGCGGGCAGCGGGCTGCCGTCGGCCAGGGTGGCCGAGTAGTGCAGGGTGTCTTCGCCGTTGGCGTCGGCAAAGGTGCCGGTGGGGACGGTGAAGCTGAACGGCACGCTCTCGGTGGCGTCCTGGGTGTCGAGGGAGCCGGTGTTCTGCGGATCGACGTTGGTGACCGCCTTGAAGGCGCCGGTGGCGACCGTCTCGGTGGTGCCGTCGCCGCCGAAGACCTTGACCCGGACGAACTTGCCGATCTCGGCCGCGGTGAGGGTGTAGCTCGGGGCGGTGGCGCCGGTGATGGTGCGCAGGTTGGTGCCGGCGGCATCGTCGGCCACTTCCCAGACATAGCGGAAGGTGGTGGCCGGGTCGCCGGCATCCACGTCGTGCCACAGGCCCGGATTGGCGGTGACGGTGCCGTCCTGACGCAGGGTGCCGTCACCGCGGAAGTCGCCGCTGTAGCTCGGGGTGACATCGTTGATCGGGGCGTCGTTGACCGCGTCGACGGTGATCGATACCACGTTGGTCGCGCTCGAGAAGGGCGATGCGCCGCCGGTGGCGGCCAGGCTGGTGAGGGTGCCGGCGGTGCCGGTGGTGCGATCCCACGCGCGGTAGGTGAGGTGGGCGTTGGTGGGGTTTTCGGCGTTGGGGACGAAGCGGATCTTGTCGGTGCTGTTGAGCAGCAGGCCGTTGCTGCCGGTGAGGCCGGTGACGGTGTTCCAGGTGGTGCCGCCGTTGGTGGAGTATTCCCAGTGGCCATTGCCGTTGTCCGCGGCGGTGATGGCGATGCCCGGGAGGGCGCCGCTATCCACGTCGCTGATGGTGCTGCCGAGGAAGCTGGCGACAGTCTGGCCGGCGTTGGCAGTGTCGTCTTCGGTGATCGACGGGAGCGTCGGGGTCGCCGGGGCCAGGACCGGGGCGTCATTGACCGCGCTGACGGCGATGTTCATGCCGTTCTGCCGGGCAGAGAAGGCAGAGGTGGCGCCATTGGTGCTGGTGTCGGCGTAGCCGCCGCTGGTGCCGGCACTGCGGTCCCAGGCGCGGTAGGTGAGCGCCGCGGTGGTGGCGTTCTGGCCGTTGGGCAGGAAGCGGATGCGGTCGGTGTCGGCCAGCAGCAAGGCATGGGTGCCGGTCACGGCGCCGCCCACGTCGGCATTGACCCAGGTGGTGCCGCCGTCGGTGGAGTACTGCCAGGTGCCGTTGCCGCTGGTGAGGCCGGTGATCGCCACGCCTTGCACCGCACCGGAGTCGGCGTCGGTGGTGACGCCGCGCAGGGCGGAGACGAGCTGACCGGCGTTGCTGGTGTCGTCTTCGGTGAGCGGCGTGAGGGTGGTGTCGCCGGCTGCGAGCACCGGCGCGTCATTGACGGCGCTGACCGCGATCGACGCCTGGTTGTTGGTGGGCGAGAAGGCCGAGGTGCTGCCGGTGGCCGCCAGGCTGACCAGGGTGCCGGAGGTGCCGGTGCTCTGGTCCCACGCGTGGTAGGTGAGGGTGGCGGTGGTGGCGTTCTGGCCGTCCGGCACGAAGCGGATCTTGTCGGTGCTCGCGAGCAGCAGGCCGTTGGCGCCGGTGAGCCCGGTGACGGTGTTCCAGGTGCTGCCGCCGTTGGTGGAGTATTCCCAATGGCCGTTGCCGTTGGCGGTGGCGCTGATGGCGATGCCCTGCACCGCACCTGCATCCACGTCGCTGATGGTGCTGCCGATGAAGCTGGCGACAGTCTGGCCGGTGTTGCCGGTGTCGTCTTCGGTGAGCGGCGTGAGGGTCGGCAGCGCAGAGGCGAGCACCGGGGCGTCGTTCACCGCGGTGACGGTGATGTCCATGCCGTTCTGCTGGGCGGAGAAGGCGGAGGTGCCGCCGTTCACGCTGGTGTCGGCGTAGTGGCCGGCGGTGCCGGTGCTGCGGTCCCAGGCGCGGTAGGTGAGGTTGGCCGTGGTGGCGTTCTGGCCGTTGGGCAGGAAACGGATGCGGTCGGTGTCGGCCAGCAGCAGGGCGTGGGTGCCAGTGACAGTGCCGCCGTCGTTGGCGTTGGTCCAGGTGGCGCCGCCGTCGGTGGAGTACTGCCAGGTGCCGTTGCCACTGGTGAGGCCGGTGATCGCGACGCCCTTGACGGCGCCGGTGTCCACGTCGGTGGTGGTGCCACGCAGGGCGGAGATCAGCTGGCCGGCGTTGGTGGTGTCGTCCTCGGTGATGGCGGTGAGGGTGCTGTCGCCAGCGGCGAGCACCGGCGCGTCATTGACCGCGGTGACGGTGATGCTGGCTTCGTCGGAGGCGGACGAGAAATGCGAGGCGTTGCCGGTGGTGCTGGCATCCACGCCGCTGCCGGCGGTGGCGCCGGCGCCGTCCCACGCGCGGTAGGTGAAGCTGGCGGTGGTGGCGTTCTCGCCGTTGGGCACGAAGCGGATCAAGTCGGCGTCGGCCAGGGCGATGGCCGAGGAGGACGAAACCGTGCCGAAGGCCGTCCAGCTGCCGCTGCCGATCTTGAATTCCCAGTGGCCGTTGCCCGGGGTCTGGTCGACGATGACGATGCCGGAAAGGGCGCCGTTATCCACGTCGGTGATGGCACCACGGAAGCTGGCGACGGTCTGGCCGGCGTCGTTGGTGGCGTCTTCGGTGAGGCCGGCAAGGACCGGTGCGGCCGGGGTGAGGACGGGGGCATCATTCACTGCTGTCACGTTGAGGGCGATGGTGCCGGTGGCCGCCGTGGCGCTGTCTTCGCCGCCATCAGCGATCAAGATGCTGATGGTGGTGTTGACGTCGGTGTTGGTGCCCGGAGTGAAGTGCAGCGAGGCCAGCGCGGTGTTCACCGCCGAGACGCTGCCGGTGAAGGTCCACACGCCGGTGCCGGGGTTGTAGGCGGCGCCGGTGGGTACGTTGAGGCTGCCCAGGGTGGGGTCGGCGAGGGTCAGGGTGGCGGTGACGATTTCGTCCGGGTCCGGGTCGGTGACGGTGATCGTCGGCACGGTGACGCTGGCGGCACCTTCGGTGTAGCTGGCGGTGGCGCTGGTGGGCGAGATGGTCGGTGCGTCGTTCAGGTCGCGGATCACCAGATAGCTGGTGCCGGTGGCGCTCTGGGCGCCGAAGGTGCTGTCGGCCACGCCGTTGGCGTCGGTGATCGTCCAGGTGAGCGCGCGGCTGGCGCCGGTGTCGGTGGGCGAGGACGAGCCGTTCTGGTACTGGACGTGCTCGAGCAGGCTCTCGAACTCGGCCTTGGTGACGTTGCCGCTGGCCGTGGTGAGGCTCAGGGTGCCGGTGCCGGCGTTGTAGGTGACATTGATCTGGGCGCCGGAGCCGGTGGTGAGCACGCTGCCGGAGCGGCTCCAGCCGCTGGGCGTGGCCACCGACAGGACGTCGGCGCTGCTGCGGTTGTTGCTGATGACCACGCTGGCGCTGGCCACGTAGGCATCGTCCACGTCGCTGACGGTGGCGCTGCCGACGACGTTGGGGTTGGAGTTGTCGAGCACGTAAACCGGCGCGCCGCCCTGCTCGAAGACCACGGTAGAGGCGTCGAGCGCGGTGTTGTGGTTGAGCGCCAGGGTGGGCGCATCGTTGCGGGCGGTGATCGACAGGCTGCTGGTGCCGGCGTTGGCGGTGACGGTACCGCTGCTGCCATCGTTGCCGCCGGCTGCGTCGGTGAGGCGCGAGCCGAAGCTGCTGGTGGTGGCCCAGGTGAGGCTGCGGCTGGTGGCGGTGCCAGTGGGGTTGTCGCTGGACGTGGAGAAGACGATCGAACGGGCGACGGCCTGGTAGTCGGCCAGGGTGGCGGTGCCGGTGAGGGTGAGCACACCGGTGCCGGCGTTGTACGAGGCGGAGATGCCGGTGCCGGAGAGCGGCGCGGTGACCGCCAGCGTGTCGCCGCTGGTGAAGTTGCCGGAGATGCTGACGCTGATGCCTTCGAGGGTGGTGTCGTCGGCGTCGGCAAGGGTGATCGACGGGGCGATGACGGTAGCCGAGCCCTTTTCCACGTAGCTGGCGCTGCCGAGGCCGCCGACGCTGGTGGCGTTGTCGGTGGCGGTGAGGGCGACGCTGCTGGTGCCGACGCTGCTGTCGAGCAGGTTGGCGCCGCTGGTGGCGGCGTCGGCGTCGGTGACCTGCCAGCTGATGCTGCGGGTGCCGGAGACCGCGGTGGGATCGTCGGCGGTGCTGCTGTAGGTGACGGTGCGCAGGACGCTCTCGAAGGTGGCCTTGGTGGCGCCGGCGTGGGTGAGGGTGAGCACGCCGGTGGCGCTGTTGTAGCTGGCGGTGATGCCGCTGGCGCCCACGGTGGCCGACAGGGTGTCGCCTGCGGTGAAGTCGCCGCTGATCCACACGCGGGCTTCGGTGAGGTTGGCGTCGTCCACGTCGGCGAGGCTGATGGCACCCGCCAGCACGACGGCGCTGCCGCCTTCGGTGTAGCTCGCGGCAGTGCCGGGCAGGCCCGAGAGGGTCGGCGCGTCGTTGGCCGGGGCGACGGTGATGGTGCTGGTGGCGCCGGCACTGGTTTCGGCGGCGGTGCTGCTGTCGTTGGTGGCGGGGTGGTCCGTCAGGCGGCTGCCGAAGCTGTCGGTGACCGTCCAGGTGAGGGTGCGCGAGGTGGAAGTGCCGTCGCTAGTCGGGTTGTCGCTGGACGAGCTGAAGGTGATCTGGCGCAGCACGCTTTCGTAGGTGGCGAGGCTTGCGTTGCCGGTGATGACCAGCGACGTGGCGGTGCTGGAGGGGTCGAGCGCGAGGCCGGCCGCGCTGAGCACCGAGGCGTCGATCGCCAGCAGATCGCCGCTCACGCCACCGGCGGAGATGCTGACGGTGGCGGTGCTGAGGGTGGTGTCGTCCGGGTCGGTGAAGCTGAGGTTGGATATTGCGACGACCGGCGTGGAGCCTTCGGTGTAGCCGATGCTGGCACCGCCGGTGGTGACGACCGGCGCGTCGTTGATGGCTTCGATGCGCACCACGGTGCTCTGGGCGGCGGTGACCTGGCTCTCGACGCCGGCGTTGTCGGTGACGCGCCAGATGAGGGTGCGCAAGGCGTTGCTGGCGGTGGGGTCGTCGCTGGTGCTGCGGAAGCCGATCTTCTGCATCACGGCGGTGTAGTCGGCCTTGCCGGCGGTGCCGGCCGTGGTGGCGAGGACGATCTCGCCGTTGGCGGCATCGTAGGTGTAGCTGATCTCGACCGCGCCGCTGCCGTTAGTGCCGCTGAGGGTGCCGCTGAGGGCGGTGCCGGACTGGGTCCAGCCGGCTGCGCCGAGGGCGCCGGCGTCGAAGTAGCCCAGCTCGTCCTGGGCGTCGAGACCGGTGGTGATGCGGACAATGGCGCCGGTGATGGCGTTGTCGCTGCCGATGGTGCCGGTGTCGTCGAGGACGGTGAGGGCGCCTTCGAGGGTGGCCGGGGCGCCACCTTCGACGTAGTCGAGCGGGGAGGCGCTGGCCGACCCGGTGATGTTGGTGACCTGCGGGATCTCGTTGGCGTTCTTGAGGGTGATGTCGGTGGTGCGGGCGGCCGAGCTGGTGGCGCCGGCGCCGTCGGAGTTGGCGTCGGTGACCTGCCAGGTGACGGTGCGCAGATTGTTCTGGCTGCCGCCGGAGGTGAACAGGTCGACGTTGTCCGGATCGGGCGAGTTGTAGTTGGCGGTGTTGCCGTAGGTGACCGAGCGCAGCACCTTCTGATAGTTGGCGACGCTGTCGGTGCCGGACAGGGTGAGCACGCCGGTGGTGGCGTCGAAGCTGGCGGTGATGCCGGTGCCGGTGGTGATGGCGGCGAGGGTCTCGCGGCCGTCGGTCAGGTAGCCGGTGCCGGTGATGCTGACGGTGGCACCCGCCAACTGGGTGTCGTCCACATCGCTGAGGCTGAGGCTGGGGGCGATGACGCGGGCGCCGTCGTCTTCGGTGTAGTTCCAGGTGGCCGGCTGGCCGGAGAGCACCGGGGCGTCGGCCAGCGGCGTGACGTTGATCGTGCTGGTGCTGTCGGCACTGCTGACGCCAGCGGTGTCGGTGGCCTTCCAGGTGAGCGTGCGTGTGGCGCTGTTGACGGTCGGGTCTTCGGACGCGGTGTTGAAGGTGATCGAGTTGAGCGCGGCCTGATAGGTGGCGACAGACGCCGTACCGGACAGGGTGAGTACGCCGGTCTGGCTGCTGTAGCTGACGGTGAGCCCGCCAGCGGTGCCGACGGCCAGGGTGTCGCCAGCGGTGAAGCCGCTGCTGATGGCGACGGTGGCGCGGCTCAGCTGGCCGCCGTCGTCGGCGATGACGAGGCCGCTACCCACGTTGACGGCGCCAGCGTTCTCGGTGAAGGCGCCAGCGGAGGCGCCGGTGGTGAATTGCGGCGCGTCGTTCACGTTGGTGACGTTGGCGCTGAGGGTGTATTCGCTGCTCGAGAAGGCGTTGATGCCACCATTGGTGGAGACGTCAGCCTCGCCACGGGTCGCGCCGCTGGTGGCGGTGCCGCTGGTCTGATCCCAGCCGCGCAGGCTGAGGGTGGGTGTGCCGCCCTTGAAGCCGTCCGGGTTGAAGCGCACGCGGTCGTTGCTCTTGAGCAGCAGGGCGGTGGTGGCGCTGGGCGTGCCCAGGGATTGCCAGGTGCTGCCGCCGTCGGTGGAGTATTGCCAGCCGCCGGTGGCGCCGCCGTTGGTGGCGCCGGTGATGGCGACGCCCTGGACGGCGCCGCTGTCGGCGTCGGTCATCGCACTGCCGAGGAGGCTGGAGACGGTCTGGCCGGCGTTGTTGGTGGCGTCTTCGCTGATGCTGGCGAAGTTGGCCGGGGTGCCGAGCACCGGTGCGTCATTGACCGCAGTGACGGCGATCGTGGCGGTGTCGGTGGCGGTGGAGTAGGGGCTGCTGCCGCCGCTGGTGGCGGTGCTGGCGTACGTGCCCTGCTGGCCGGCGGTGGCGCCGGTCTGGTCCCACGCCTTGTAGGTGAAGCTGGCGGTGGTGGTGTTCTTGGCGTCGGGCACGAAGCGCAGCTTGTCGGTGCTGCGCAGCAGGAGCGCGTTGGTGGTCGAGACGGCGCCGACGTTGGTCCAGCTGGAGCCGCCGTTGGTGGAGTACTGCCAGGTGCCGTTGCCGCTCACCAGGCTGGTGACGGCGATGCCGGACGCGGCACCGCTGTCCACGTCATTGACCGAGGTGCCGAGCACGCTGGAGACGGTCTGGCCGCTGTTGCTGGTGTCGTCTTCGGTGATGCCGGTGAGGCTGGGCGCGGCGGCGGTGAGCACCGGCGCGTCATTCACGGCGGTGATGGTGAGTGTGGCGGTCTGCTTGGTGGCGGAGAAGGCGGTTTCGTCGCCATTGGCGACGGCCTTGGTGGAGCCATAGCTGGTGGCCGCGGAGAGGTCGGCGGTCAGGCCAGCGGTGCCGCTGGTGCGGTCCCAGGCGCGGTAGGTGATGGTGGCCGTGCCGGCGTAGTCGGCGGCGGGCACGAAGCGGATCTTGTCGGTGCTGCGCAGCAGGCGGGCGGCGGCATCGGAGGTGGTGCCGAAGGCAACCCAGTTGGCGCCGCCGTCGGTCGAGAACTGCCAGTTGCCGTGGCTGTTGTCGTTGGCGGTGACGGCGATCCCGGTCACGGCGCTGGCGTCAACATCGGAGGACGACAGGAAGCTCGACACCAGTGAGCCGGAGTTGTTGACCGCGTCTTCCTGGATGGCAGTCACGGCGGACGGGGCGTTGTTCACCGGGGCGTCGTTCTTGCGGACCGGGGTGATCGCGATGGTCTTGCTGAAGGTGGGCGTGCCGCCGTTGTCGCTGTACTCGACCACATACGGGAGCAGCGCGCTGTTCGGCAGGTCGTTCCATTTGCCAGAGGAGCCACCCGACGAATAGATCTCGCCGTAGTGCTCGGTGCTGCCCGAGTTGTTGGGTTCGCCGGCATTCCAGTAGGCGTAGCCGCCGCTGGCGGTGACGGGGCTGCCATTGCCGGTAGAGATCAGGGTGCCCTTTTCGGGGCCGGTGACCCAGTACCACTTGCCTTCGGCGGCGCTCTGGCTGGCGAAGGTGGTGGTGCCGGTGGCGGCGTTGATATAGGTGTAGTCGTCCGAGGCGCCGATCCAGGCGTCCGCGCCGAGCTTTTGCTTGATGAAGTCGTTTTCTCCCTGGCTGGTGATGGTGGCCAGGTAGCCCGTCATGCCCTGGAAGGTGCGGCCTTCGGCGGCGGTCTTGGCGGCGGTCCAGCTGTAGCTGCCGGAGACGTACTCGTAGTAGTGGGTCTTGCCACCAAAGCTCAGGGCCAGCGCATCACCGATGGTCATGCTGATGGTGCGGGCGGTGGTGGTCGGGTTTTCGCTGAGGTTGTAGTACTTCACCGCGCGCAGGGCGGCCTGGTATTCGGCGATCGTCGCGGTGCCGGTGAGGGTAAGGATGCCGGTGCTGGTGTTGTAGGCGTAGGTGATCTTGCCGCTGACATCGGTGCCCGAGGCGGGCTGCAGGCGGTCTTCGGCGGAGACGAGGTTGGAGGTGATGACCACCCGGGCGCCATTCAGGGTGGTGCTGTCCGCGTCGGTGAGGGTGAGGGCGCTATCGACGTAGAAGCTGCCGTCGTTCTCGTCGTAGCCGCTGCTGCTGCGGCTGAGGGTCAGCACGGCGGGGTCGTCCACCGCGGTGACGTTGATGGTGGCGGTACGGGTGCCCTGGAGGGCGCCGCCGCTGCCGGTGTTGCCGCCGTCGTTCAAGGTGTAGGTGACGGTGCGGCTGGCGGTGGACGGCGTGTCGGACGTGTTGGCGTAACAGATCACCCGGGCCAGTGCCTGGACCGCGGCCTGGGTGGCACTGCTGTTCAGGTTGATGCGCAGGGCGCCGCCATTGGCGCCGGTGTTGCTGGCGTCGATGGTGCCGATGATCGTGCCGCCGTAGGTGACGTTGCTGCCGGAAACGCCGATCTGGCCGGCGCCGGTGCCCTGGTTGAGCACCGAGAGCTGGTCTTCGGCGGCGCCGTTGGTGGTGATCTGGGCCTGCAGCCAGCCGCCGTTGAGGTTGGCGGGGCTGTCGGAATCGGTGACCGTCATCACCGTGTCGATGGGCGTGGCGACGGCGTTCTCGGTGTAGGCCAGGGTTTGGGCGGTGCCGGCGAGTACCGGCGCGTCGTTGGTCGGCGTGACGTTGATGAGGCCGGTGTCGGAGGCGCTGGAGCCGGTGGCGCTCATCGCGGTGACGGTGAAGACGCGCACGGGCGAGGTGACCGGGCTGTCGGAGGTGGCGTTGAACGCAACCTGGCGGGCGATGTTGGTGACGACGGCGTCGGTGACCTTGGAGCCGAAGACGCGCACGTTGTCGATGTACAGCGATGCGCCTGCGGCCCGGCCGCCCGAGAAGTCGTAGGTGCCGGCGACGAAGACGAAGCGGTAGGAGCCGTTGGTCGGAATGGTTGCGCTGGCGGTTGCCCAGTTGGTCGAAGCGCCGGTGCTGGTGCCGGTTTCGTCGAGCACCTTGGTGGTGGCGCCGGTGGCGGTGTTGAGGATGTAGCCATATACGTCGAAGGCGTCGCCCCCGGCGAAGGCGCGCCAGTCGAAATAGATCTTGTCGCCGGCGGTGGCGCTGAAGGCGTCGCTGTACACCGCCGGGCCGTGGACGACGTCATAGCCGGTGGCGGTGGTCATGCCCGAACTGAGCAAGCGTAGCGAGTGCGTGCCTTCGCTGTATTGGCTGGTGTCGATCGTCGTGGTGAAGGAGCCGGGGGTCGTGGGGTAAACGTCGTCGTTGCCGGCGTTGGCCGTGTAGGTCCCGTCGTTCGGGGCGGTGAAGCCGGCGATGGAGGTTGTGCCGAGGTTGACGACCTGGTTCATGGCCGTCCATCCGGTGAGGGAGCCGGATTCGAAGCCAGAGTTGGTGAAGGTGGAGACGAAGGTGATCTTCAGCGCCTTGCCGGCGGTGCCGTTCTCGGTGGCGTCGATGGTGCCGATGACGTCGCGGCCACTGCCATTGCCCAGGTAGACCGAGCTGCCGGAATAGGAGATCGCACCCGAAGCATTGACGTTGGCGGCGTTGGTCAGGGTGAGGATGTCGGTGCTCTGACCGTTGGTGAGGCTGAAGCGGACGTACTGGCCGTCGTAGGAGCTGCCGCCGGTGATGGTGATGTTGTTGTCGACGACGACCGGGCCGCTGCCTTCCACGTAGGTGGTGTCGTCCACCGAGCTGACGGTGGGCACGCCGAGAAGGAAGGGATCGACGGAATCGGCAAAGGCGAGGGACGCTGCCTCGACGGTGCCGGTGGTGTATTCGAGGGTCCAGTCGCCGCCTTCCTTGGTGGCGCCGGTGGCGTCGGTGGAGGCGGCCACGTCGGCCTGGGTGATCCGCGCAATCTCGTCCACCAGCGCTTTGCCGTCGCTGCCGGCGCCAATGTCGCAACCGTAGATCAGGATGTCGCCGTCGGCGGTGAGGCTGGAGCCGATGGCGGTCAGCGCGTCGGCGTGGGCGGCGAGGGTGCTTTGGTTGAGGTGCAGGTTGCCGAGGGTGATGTCGCCCTGGCTGCCGTGGGACAGGATGTGGATGGACTGGATGTCGTTGCGGCCGGCGACGGCATCCTGAATCTGCTGGAGGGCGTTGCCGCTTGGGTCGAGCACGACGACCCGGGCGCCGCTGGCGATGTTGCTGGCGAGCACGCCGGCGTTGGGCAATTGCCCATCGACAAACACGATGCTGGTGGCCGGCGCGGAATCCGTGGCGGCGGGGGCGACGGCGGCCGGTACGAGATGATCGGCCGAGGTGTCGGTGGCGTCGGCGGTCGCCGGGTGATCGGCAGCGATCTGGGCGACGGCTTCGGCACCGGCGGCGCCATCGAAGACGAGACGCTGTTCGAGAGCCAGCGGGGCCGGCCCCTGGCGGTTGAGGCGGCGCTTGCCGGTGGAGCTGCGGGTCGGATTCGAGGGCATCGTGAGCCTCCTGCTAGTTCTGATGGGCGTTATTTCGGCGAGGCGGGCGTGGAGGCAGGCGGTGCGAGTTGCACCCGCCCGCTCATGCCGGCGATCAGATCGGGGAACTGGCCGTCGATGACGGCGATGGTCTTGACGGACTGGCTGACCGGATCGACCTTGGCGCCAAGGCGGATCACCTTGGCCGGGTAGGTGCCGCCGGTTTCGTCGATCTTCACCTGGAAGCGGTAGCCATCCTTGAGCCATGCCATCCAGCGCGAGGGAACGATGAATTCCAGTTCGAGGGCGCTGTCGTCGAGGATTTCGAGAATGCCCTGACCGGGTTGGGCGAACTGTTGCTCGCGCACCTTTTGTTCGGAAACGCGGCCCGAGAAAGGCGCGGCGATCTGACACTTGGACAGGGTGGCGTTCATCAGCGAGACGTCGGCCTTGGCCTTGGCGACTTCCGATTGGGAGGTGTCCAGTTCCAGCTTGCCCACCGAGTTGAGTTCGGCCAGCCGGCGGTTGGCGGCGAAGGTCTTCTCGGCTGCGGTCAGCGAGGCTTTCGCCTTGTTGAGCTGGGCGGCCTGCAACGAGCAGTCCAGGACGATCAGCACCTGACCGGCTTTGAAGCGCTCACCTTCGCGTACCGCGATGCGATTGACCTTCGCCCCGACTTCGGCGGCGAGGGTGGTGAATCGCCGGGGCGAGAGTTGGGCGCGGATGTCCTGACGGTCAAGGGCTGGGGCCGTAGCGGCGGCACCCGGCGGCGGGGGCGGGTTGCCCCGCGGCGGCACCTGGGCCCAGGCGCCGATGACGGAGGCGCCCAAGGCGATGGCAAGCATGGAGCGGAACATGGAGAGCCTCTTCAGGGAGCGGTCTTGGGCGGGACGGCGGCGAGGGCGAGGCGCTTCATCTGGCCCATCGAGCGTTCGTGGATGTCGGCGATGGACCAGGCGGCGTTGCTGACCTTGGGTTCGCCGATGCCCTGTGCGGCCGAGATGTTCGACCACGCAAAGCCGCGTGCCGCGATCGGCGTCGCCGAAACCGGCGCGACGGAGGCAGGCTGCTCGCCATCGACGGCCGTGGTGCGTTCCCCTTCGGAGGCGGCATCGGCTTTCGGTGCCGGCGCCGCGGCGGGAGGTTGCAGGGCGTCGCCCCGGTTCCACTGCTCCATGCTGTTCTCGACGTTGCGGCGCAGATCCGACAGGGAGGTGTCGTTCAGGCTGGCGATCTCGGGTTCCAGCCCGAGGGTGGACTGGATGCGGCTGCTGGCGGCGTAGAGCTGGCTGAGCGCCTGGTAGCGGCGGAGCAGACTGACGATGGCCGAGGTGTTGCTGAAGATCAGGTCGAGGCGGCCTTTGGTGGCGGCGTCCTCGCGGCTCTTGCTGTGTTCGAAGATGCGCTGGTCGACGGTGTAGATGGAGTCGGCGCGTTCGAGCAGCTTGTAGGCGTTTTCGTATTGTTGGCGGGCCAGATGAACCTGGGCCAGAACCGCCATCTGGGTGGCCATGCGGCGGTGTTCGGCGAGTTTTTCCGAGGATTCGTTGAACTTGATGGCGGCGGGGGCGGACAGCAAGGTGAAGAGGTTCCAGCTGATCTGGGCGCCGGCTTCCTGCCAGGAGTTGTGGATCAGGTAGCTGTTGGTGTCGTGGCGCAGGCTGTAGTTGAAGGAGA
>ERZ650300.658-NODE-658-length-20918-cov-12.924843_pt1 | contig 20918 bp, 18 predicted proteins | sample MGYA00376236_ERZ650300 | MGnify/ENA primary metagenome ERZ650300 (study PRJEB26733, sample SAMN07839303) | wastewater metagenome | biome: urban; feature: wastewater treatment plant; material: waste water | place: USA: North Carolina | collected 2016-04-28 ...
AACCGCTGAAAGCATCTAAGCGGGAAACTCGCCTCAAGATGAGATATCCCTGGGATCTCGAATCCCCTAAAGGGTCGTTGAAGACCACGACGTTGATAGGCGGGGTGTGGAAGCGCAGTAATGCGTTAAGCTAACCCGTACTAATTGCCCGTGAGGCTTGATCCTATAACCTTGCAAAGCCCGCAAGTAAAAAACAGGCGAACTCGTAAAAAATCCAATCACACACCCAAACACCCAAACCCCACTTCTTCCCCTTTGACGTTTGCCAACCCGCAAACGGCACAAGTTACAGTCTGACGACCATAGCGCTTTGGTCCCACCCCTTCCCATCCCGAACAGGACCGTGAAACAAGGCCGCGCCAATGATAGTGCACACTCCGTGCGTGAAAGTAGGTCATCGTCAGACTTACCCCATTCCCTCACCCCCTCAGGCTAAGCGCCTCAGGGGGTGAGGCCGTTTACTCCGGATACACAAAACCACTGAACCCCTCGCACGCGATAAACGTAAGCGTCGTAAGCACTCGGCAAATCTCCCGATTCAGCGGCGTTGCTAGGAGGGGTATTTGATTTTTCGTCGTCTTGATGCATGAAAGACGGTCGGATAAGCCGTTATAATTCCAAAGTTAAATTTTCCATCTATGACTTGAAAGGATTTTTCCGATGCAAGAAGACGACGACAACCAGAACCTCGTACTGGGTATTCTGTTCGGCATCATCGCGCTGGTAATCGGTCTGGTGATCGGTCTGACCGTTTACGTGACCGGTCAGAATGCCGATGCCGCGCCGGCTGCGGTGCAGGAAATCGCTGAAGTGGGCGAGCCGCTGGTAAAGCTGTACTTCGATTCCGGCAAGGCCGAGTTGCCTGCCAACGCTGCCGAAGAAGTGGCCAAGGTCGTCGCAAAGCTGCGTGAGGAGTCCGGCAAGATCGTGCTGATCTCTGGCTATCACGACGAAACCGGCGGTGCTGCCGTCAACGCCGAAGTCGCCAAGGCCCGTGCGGTGGCGGTCAAGGATGCGCTGGTTGGTGCCGGCGTTCCGGCCGACAAGGTTGCCATGCGCAAGCCGGCCGTGACGCTCGGCGGCACCGACGACGCCGAAGCCCGTCGCGTGGAAGTTCGCGTACAGTAATCGTCCGCATCGCTGCACCCCAAAAAGCCGGTTGATACCGGCTTTTTTTGTTCCTGCGTCTGGCCGATTCGCTTTCGAGGCGAAGGGCTACGGGAGCGATCTGTCACCGGCGTTGACCGAAAGTTTCGCGCGGGGGTTGGGGCGTGGAGGCTGAATTGCGATAGCGGCCTGCTACCATTTCCCGATGAGCCTTTACCAGACCCTTGCCGAACAGACCGGACAACTGATCCTTGACGGCGTACTGCGTCCCGGCGAACGCTTGCCTTCGGTGCGTCAGGCCTGCCGCATCCACGGCATCAGTCCGGTGACGGTGACCCAGGCTTACTACCTGCTCGAGAGTCGCGGACTCATCGAAGCGCGGCCCAAGTCGGGCTATTTCGTGCGTGCCCGCGCCGGTCAGCGTCTGCCTGAGCCGGCCATGAGTCATCCACGCGGCGATTCGACCCAGCTGGAGGTGAGCGATTTCATCTTCCAGATACTCGACAGCGTCAAAGACCCGGCGGTGGTGCCCCTCGGTTCCAGCTTTCCCAGTCCCTACCTGTTTCCGCTTGATCGCCTCGGGCGCTGTCTGGCCGCGGCGGCCCGTCACCTCGACCCGTTAGCGACGATCGCCAACCTGCCGCCGGGCAACGAGGAGTTGCGCCGCCAGCTGGCGTTGCGCTATCTCGCGCATGGGGCGAACGTTTCGCCACAAGAAATCGTCATCACCTCAGGCGCGATGGAAGGTCTCAATCTGTGTCTGCAGGCGGTAACGAAGCCGGGCGACCTGATCGCCATCGAGTCGCCCACGTTCTATGCCGGTCTCCAGGCCAGCGAACGCCTTGGACTCAAGGTGATCGAGATTCCGTCCCATCCGCGCGAAGGCGTCAGCCTCGAAGCGTTGGAGGATGTGCTGCGCCATCATCCGGTGAAAGCCTGCCTGTTCATGCTCAACTTCGCCAACCCCACCGGCAGCGTGGTTCCGGACGCGCGCAAGCGGGCGCTGGTCGATTTGCTCGACCGCTACGAGCTGCCGTTGATCGAAGACGACGTGTATGCCGAACTGCACTTCGACGCCAACCCGCCCTTGTGCAGCAAGTCGGCCGATGCGCACGGCCGGGTGATGCACGTGTCGTCTTTCTCCAAGTGTCTGGCGCCGGGCTACCGGATCGGTTGGGTGGCGGCCGGGCGCTACGCGGAGCAGGTCCAGCGGCAGAAGCTTTCCACCAGCATCGCCACCACCGTGCCGGTGCAGATCGCACTGGCCGAATATCTGAAGCAGGGCGGTTTCGACAAGCACCTGCGCGCGCTGAGGCGCAGCCTGGCCAGTCAGGAAGCCGCGCTGGTCGAAGCCGTAGAGGCTCATTTTCCCGACGGCACGCGGCTTGCACGGCCGCGGGGCGGCTATTTTTTGTGGTTGGAGCTGCCCCGCATCGTGGATGTCCTGCGTCTGCATCGGGAGGCGCTGGAGCTTGGGATCAGTATTGCGCCAGGGCCGATCTTTTCGGCCAAGCGGGAGTTCGGTCACTGCCTCCGTCTCAATTTCGGCCATCCCGATCTCGCACTCCGGGGTGACGCGGTGGCGACGCTCGGCCGGCTCATCGCGGCCCAGTTGTCGCGGACATGATGTCCGCCAGCGGGTGAGTTCTATCTGTGTCTATTGGAAATATGATTTTCTGAATCTGTAACCATTCCAGCACCGATGGTCTACTGACGTCCATCGGGGCTTCGCCCCATGCGGAGATACGGAATGGAAACGCCCCAGGTCAAGACGCACGGCAAGGCCCGCGAAGCGCGGCTCGAGCTTTACCGTAAAAAAGGAAAAATCCACGCCCGTTCGGTGAGTGGCCGTTTCAACACGCTGCGCTGGGCAATGGTGTGGATCACCCAGATCGTCTTCTATGGCGCCTGCTGGCTCGAATGGAGCGGACGTCAGGCGGTGCTCTTCGACATCGCCCACGAGAAGTTCTACCTCTTCGGCCTGGTGTTGTGGCCGCAGGACGCCCTGCTGCTGGCCATTGCGCTGATTCTCGCGGCGACTGGGCTGTTTCTCGTCACTGCATTGGCCGGGCGGCTGTTCTGCGGCTTTGCCTGTCCTCAGACGGTCTACACCTCGATTTTCATGTGGATCGAGGAGAAGGTCGAAGGCGATCACCTGGACCGCCTCCGCCTCGATCAGGCGCCGCCGGGCCCGCGCAAACTGTTGCTGCGCACCGTCAAGCATGGCCTGTGGCTGGCCGTCGCGGCGTGGACGGCGATCAGCTTCGTCGGTTACTTCACGCCGATCCGCGCGTTGCTGGCAGCCTTCCCGGGCGGGCAACTGGGGCCGTGGGAGATCTTCTGGCTGCTCTTTTACGGCGCGTTCACCTACGTTCAGGCCGGTTTTGCCCGCGAGGCGGTGTGCCAGCACATGTGCCCATACTCGCGCTTTCAGGGCGTGATGTTCGACAGCGCCACGCGCACCGTCAGCTACGACGCCCGCCGCGGTGAGCCGCGCAAGGGCGCCGACGGGAGCCGGAGCGGCGGCGACTGCATCGACTGCGGCATCTGCGTGCAGGTTTGCCCGACCGGCATCGACATCCGCGACGGCCTCCAGTACCAGTGCATCAATTGCGGCTTGTGTGCCGACGCCTGTGACACGGTGATGACCCGCGTCGCCAAGCCGATCGGCCTGATCCGCTTCGCCTCGGAGCGCGAACTGGCCGGTACGCCAGTTAAGCAGGGTCTGCGTGGCCGGCCGCGGCTCGTGGCGTATGCCGGCCTGCTTAGCGCTTTCGTCGCGCTCGGAGTCTGGACGGTGGGGCAACGTTCGTTGCTGCTGGTGGACGTGTTGCGCGATCGGGGCAGCCTGTCGCGGGAGAGCGCCGACGGCCTGATCGAGAACGCCTACACCCTCAAGATCATGAACCTCGCCGAGGCACCGCGCGATTTCCGCGTCAGGGTGAGCGGTTTGCCGGGCATCGTGGTGGTCGGACCGGCGAGCTTCGCCAGCGAGCCGGGCAGCATCCGCGCGGTGCAGCTCACGGTTGCCGCGCCGCCGCAGAGCGGCGCCGCCGGCGTGCGCCCCATCGCCTTCGAAATCGACGCGCTCCAGGACGCCGCCACCCGCGTCGTCGAAAAAAGCACCTTCGTCCTTCCTTGAGATCGGACCACTCTGTCATGTACCTCTACAACGAAACCGACCAGCGCCTGGTCGACGACCGGGTGGCGCGCTTCCGCAGCCAGATGGAACGTTTTCTTGACGGCCGTCTGGGCGAGGACGAATTCCGCCCGCTACGTCTGCAGAACGGCCTCTACATCCAGCGGCACGCCCCCATGTTGCGTGTAGCGATTCCATACGGCACGCTGTCGAGCCGCCAGATGCGCACCCTTGCCGGCATCGCCCGGCGCCACGATCGGGGCTACGGCCACTTCACCACGCGCAGCAACATCCAATTCAACTGGGTGCGTCTTGAGGATGCGCCGGACATTCTCGCCGAACTGGCCACGGTGCAGATGCACGCCATCCAGACCTCCGGCAACTGCATCCGCAACATCACCACCGACCCCTTTGCCGGCGTGGCGGCCGACGAACTGTTCGACCCGCGGCCGGTGTGCGAGATCGTCCGCCAGTGGTCCGCGTTGGCGCCGGAGTTCCAGTTCCTGCCGCGCAAGTTCAAGATCGCCTTCGCCGGTGGCGCCGAGGATCGCGCCGCGCTGCGTTTTCACGACATCGGCGCCGCTGCGCGACGTTCGGACGAGGGCCGGCCGGGCTTCGAAGTCTTCGTCGGCGGCGGACTCGGCCGCACACCGATGGTCGGTCAATCGCTCAAGGCATTCCTGCCCCGCGAAGAGCTGCTCAACTACTTCGAAGCCATCCTGCGGGTCTATAACCGCTATGGCCGCCGGGACAACAAATACAAGGCGCGCATCAAGATCCTCGTCAAGGATCTGGGGCTCGACGGCTTTGCCCGCGAAGTGGAGGACGAATGGGCGTGGAGTCGCGGCGGGCCGAACACCATCGCCCCCGCCACCTTCGAAACAATGGAACGTTTTTTCGCCGGGCCGGGCTACCTACCCACCGCCGACGATTCCGGCTATCGCGAGGCGCTCGCAGAAAATCGCGCCTTCGCCCGCTGGGTCGAGCGCAACCTCGCGCCCCATCGCGACGCGGGCCACGCCATCGTGACCCTCTCGCTCAAGGCGCCCGGGAGGCCGCCCGGCGACGCCACCGCCGACCAGATGGACGGCGTGGCCGATCTGGCCGAGCGTTTCAGCGCCGGTGAAATCCGCGTCAGCCACGAGCAGAATCTGGTGCTGCCCCACGTCGCCCGCCGCGATCTGCCGGCCCTGTGGGCGGCTGCCCGCGGGCTGGATTTGGCGACGCCGACCCTCGGCCTGCTCACCGACGTGGTGTGCTGCCCCGGCGGCGACTTCTGCTCCTTGGCCAACGCCCGCTCGATTCCCGTCGCCGCGGCCATCCAGCAGCGCTTCGACGATCTGGACTATCTCTTCGACATCGGCCCGCTGGAACTCAACATTTCCGGCTGCGTGAATGCCTGCGGTCACCACCACATCGGCCACATCGGCATCCTCGGCGTCGATAAGAACAAGGAGGAGTGGTATCAGCTCACCCTCGGCGGCCGGGAAGGGCAAGCTGCCGCCCTCGGCAGGGTGATCGGGCCGGCCTTCGCCGCGGAAGAGATTCCCGACGTGATCGGGCGCCTGCTCGAAACCTATGTGGCGCTGCGTCACGAGGGTGAAATCTTCATCGACGCCCTGGAGCGCCTGGGCGTCGAACCCTTCAAAACCGCCGTCTATGGAGCGCCGCATGACCCGCATCATTAAAAACGGAGCGCTGGTTCCCGACCGCTGGCAGCGGGTCGAGGCCGGTGCCGCGCTGCCCGCCGACGACGCGCCGCTGATCCTGCCGCTGCCCATGTGGCTGGCCCATCGCGGCGGCCGCGACCCGGCGCTGACCGGCGTCTGGCTTGCGCCGGACGACGATCCCGACGCGCTGCTGCCGGCACTGGCCGAACTGCCCGTCATTGCGATCCACTTTCCGGTGTTTACCGACGGCCGCGGCTACTCGCTGGCCCGTCTGCTGCGCGGCCGGCACGGCTATCGCGGCGAACTGCGCGCCTTCGGCGACGTGTTGCGGGATCAGATGTATTTCCTCCGCTGCTGCGGTTTCGACACCTTCTGCCTGCGTGCCGACCAAGCCTTGGAAGAGGCACTGACGGCCCTCGACGATTACGCCTGGATGCCGCTCGGGCAGCGATAGCCGCATCTGGACGGGTGTCGGGCAGGCGGATTGTTAAATTCATCGCATCCGGTCAGTCGGGCAGCCTGTTTCCGGCCCGAAAAGGCGAGTGCGTCACGGCGGTGCACCACGAACACCGGCATCATGCAGGCACTGAACAACCGCTGGACTTCCCGATGACCGTTTCCGCTCTCGCCCGTCGCACTGCTGCCGCCTTGCTGGCCTTGTTCGCCCTGGGCGTGCAAGCCGGTGTGCAGGAGGACGCGCCGGAATGGAGCGACGAGCCGCCGGCGTTGGCCCGTCTGCTCGAAAGCGGCTTCAAGGCCGAAACGGCCCACCAGCCCGGCGTTGCCGCCGCCCACTATTGCGCCGCCGCCCGCGACGGCAGTGTCGAAGGTCAGTACCGTCTCGGCCGGCTGTTCCTGATGGGGCAGGGCGTGGCGCGGGACAACCAGATCGCCACCACCTTGTTGTCCATCGCCGCCCAGCGCGGCCACGAAAAAGCCCGCAGTCTGGTCGGCCAGATGGCTGCCGCCGAGCGTCTGCCGGATTGCCTGGTCAATGGCACGGCGCCGGTTCTGCTTGCCGCCGACAGCAACGAAGCGGTGCCCCACGAAGTGGTGGAGCGCTTCGTCAAGGCGCTGCCCGCCGACAAACGTCGGCATGCCCTGCTGGTGCAGAAGCTGGCTCCGCGCTTCCAGGTCGATCCGCGCCTGGCATTGGCCATCGTGCGCACCGAATCCAACTTCGACGCCGCGGCCCGTTCGCCCAAGAACGCCGTCGGCCTGATGCAGCTCATCCCCGACACCGCGGAGCGCTTCGGCGTGCGCGATGTCCTCGACCCGGAGCAGAACATCCGCGGCGGTCTCGCCTACCTACGCGTGTTGCTCAGCCTATTCAAGGGCGACGTGGCGCTGGCCGCTGCCGCCTACAACGCCGGCGAAGGCAACGTGACCCGCTACAAAGGCATTCCGCCCTTTGCCGAAACCCAGGAATACGTCCGCCGCGTGATGGCCTTCTACCGCGCGCCGCGTCACGCCGAATCCCTGCGCGGCTAAGCGCCGGCCGCCTTCCTCACACCGCATCATTTGCGGTACTTTGTCCCCCGACCGATAACAACGACGGAGGGACGCCATGCACCAAAACCAGTTCTATATCGACGGCCAATGGGTCGAGCCGGCGGGTTCTGCCCGCCTCGACGTGATCAATCCGGCCACCGAAGCGCCGGTCGGCACCATCGCTTTGGGCACGGCAGCGGACGTCGAGCGGGCCGTGGCCGCTGCACGGGCGGCGTTCCCGGATTTTTCGGCGACTTCGCGGGAGGCCCGCCTCGATCTGCTGGCGCGCATCTGCGACACCTACAAAAAGCGCTACGACGACATGGCTCGGGCGATCTGCGCCGAAATGGGGGCGCCGCTGAAGGCGCTGGCCGGCAGCGGTCAGGCCGGTTCGGGATTGGCCCATTTCAAGATCGCCGCCGGTGCGCTCCGCGATTTCCCCTTCGAAAAGATCCAGGGCAGCACCCGCATCGTGCGCGAGGCCATCGGTGTGTGCGGCCTCATCACGCCGTGGAACTGGCCGGCCAACCAGATCGCCTGCAAGGTCGCTCCGGCGCTGGCGGCCGGCTGCACGATGGTCCTCAAGCCCAGCGAGCTGGCGCCCCTGTCGGCGCTAGTGCTGGCCGAAATCCTCCATGAAGCCGGTGTGCCGGCGGGCGTGTTCAACTTGGTGAATGGCGACGGGGAGGGCGTCGGCGCGCCGCTGTCGGCCCATCCGGACGTGGACATGATCTCCTTCACCGGCTCGACCCGGGCCGGCAAGCAGGTGATGAAGACGGCCGCCGACACCGTCAAGAAGGTGGCGCTGGAGCTGGGCGGCAAGTCTGCCAACATCCTTCTCGACGACGCCGATTTTCCCAAGGCGGTGAAGCAGGGCGTGCAGACGCTGATGGTGAACAGCGGTCAGAACTGCAATGCCCCTTCGCGCATGCTGGTGCCCGAAGACCGCCTCGACGAGGTGGAGGCGCTGGCCGCAGCGGTGGTGGCCAGAAGCGTTGTCGGCGACCCGCTGGCCGAAGGTACGACGATGGGGCCGCTCGCCAACGCGGCCCAATTCCGTCGGGTGCAAAGCCTGATCGAGCAGGGCGTGGCCGAAGGGGCGAAGCTGGTGGCCGGCGGGCCGGGTCGGCCGCAAGGCATCGAACGGGGCTTCTTCGCCCGGCCGACGATCTTCAGCCGTGTCAGCAGTGGGATGACCATCGCCCGCGAGGAAATCTTCGGTCCGGTGTTGTCCATCCTGCCCTACAAGGACGAAGACGATGCGGTGCGCATCGCCAACGACACGCCTTATGGCCTGTCGGGCTATGTGTCGTCGGCCGACCTCGGCCGCGCCCGCGCCGTCGCCCGGCGCCTTCGCACCGGCAACGTGCATCTCAACGGCGCTCCGGTGGACATGACCGCGCCCTTCGGTGGCTACAAGCAGTCGGGCCTCGGTCGGGAGTGGGGCGCCTACGGACTGGAGGAGTTTCTCGAAACCAAGGCGATCATCGGCTACGGCGCCGACGACTGAAATCGGCCAAACTCCGGGTTTTTTCGCCGGTTTGTCATTTCGTGCTTGATTTTGTGGCGGGCCGCGTCGACGATGCGAGCCCGCCAGATTATTTATCCGACGTCTACGCCTCGCCATGACCGATCCGTCCGAAATGCCCTTCGTGGGCCTTGCCCCTTTTCTGCGTGTGAGCATCGCCGGCGGCGACCTGCGCGAGCTTGCCCAGGCTCTTCTGGCAAAAACGGACGAGGAGCCGGACAACGCCAATCTGTGGATGAATCTGGCCACCGCCTTCTTCTCGATAGGCGAACGGGAACTGGGCCTTTCGATGCAGGCGCAGGCGCTGCAGATCCAGCGCAGCTATCTGCTCCCAGCGGCTCGCCAGCCGGCCCGGTTTCGTTTGTTGATGCTGATGGCGGCGGGCGATCTGGCGGAGAACACGCCGCTCGACTGCCTGCTCGAAGACAGCGACGTGGAGCTGCTGCTCTACTACGCCACCGTCGATGCGCCGCTGCCGCCGAGCCTGCCGGAGCACGACGCGGTACTCGTCGCGATCTCGGAAACCCGCGACAGCCGGCCTATCCTGGAGGCGCTGGTGCCCTTGCTGAGCCATTGGGAGAAGCCGGTCATCAACGCCCCGCAGTACATCCCGAATATCGAACGCCGGACTGCGAGCGCGCTTCTCGACCGGATTCCCGGTCTGCTCATTCCACCCACGGTACCGCTCAGCCGCGGGGCGCTTGAGGCCATTGCGGATGGCACGGCGACGCTGGCCGAGAGCTTCGACGGCGGCTGTTTCCCGATCATCCTGCGTCCGGTGGGCTCCCACGCCGGCCGCGATCTTGCCAAAATCGACGACGCCGCAGGCATTGCCGCCTATCTGGCCACGGTGGCGGATTCGGACTTCTATCTGGCGCCCTTCATCGATTACCGCGGTCCGGACGGATTGTTCCGCAAATACCGCGTCGCCCTGATAGCGGGCCGGCCATTCGCCTGTCACATGGCCATTTCGTCCCACTGGATGATTCACTACGTCAACGCGGGCATGTACGAAGATGCGGCCAAGCGTGCCGAGGAGCGCGCCTTCATGGAACACTTCGACGGTTTCGCCGGCCGCCACGCCGCGGCACTGGAGGCGATCTACCGGCGCTCCGGGCTCGATTACGTGTGTGTCGATTGCGCCGAAACCCCGAGCGGCGAATTGCTGATCTTTGAAATCGACCACGCCATGGTGGTGCACGCGATGGATACCGAAGCGCTCTTCCCGTACAAGCAGGTGCATATGCTCAAGGTGAAGCAGGCCTTCGACGATTTTCTTTACAGCCTGGGTGCGCCGTCGAAATGAAACAGATGCCGGCCAATCCGCTGAACGGCCTCAATTTTTCCGGCGGGCCGGGTGTGCTTCCGGAAAGCGTGCTGCAGCAGGTGCAGGAATCCATCCTGGCGGTGCCGGGCGTGGGATTGTCGATTCTCGGCATCAGCCACAGGTCGGACTGGTTCGCGGCGGTGGTGGCCGAGCTCGAGGCCAATGTTCGGGCGTTGCTGGGCTTGCCAGCGAACTACCACGTGCTGTTCTTGCAGGGCGGCGCCACGCAGCAGTTCTCGATGCTTCCGATGACCCTGCTGGCCGGCCAAAGCCGACCGGCGGACTACCTGCATACCGGCTACTGGAGCGGCAAGGCCTTGCCCGAGGCACGCCGCGTCGGGCCGGTGCGGGTGGCGTGGAGCGGCGAATCCTGCGCTTTCCGACGTCTGCCGAGCGATGCGGAACTGGACTTTCAGCCTGACGCGCCCTACCTCCATTACGTGTCGAACGAGACCGTCGAAGGTCTGCAGTTCCACCGGATTCTCGGCCGCGAGGATGTGCCGCGGGTGTGCGACATGTCCTCCGATTTCCTGTCGGCGCCCGGCGATTACGCACGCTTTGCGATGATCTATGCCCACGCGCAGAAAAACATCGGGCCGGCCGGGGTGACGGTGGTGGTGCTGCGCGACGAATTGCTGAACGGCGCGCCCCGCACGCTGCCGGGCTTTCTGGACTACCGGGCGCAGATCGACGCCCATTCCATTCTCAACACGCCGCCGGTGTTCGCGATCTACGTGGTCTTGCTGGTGACGCGCTGGCTGCGCGACGAGATCGGCGGCCTGGCTGCAATGGACGCGATCAATACCCGGAAGGCCGATCTGCTTTACCGGGCGCTCGACGGCAGCGACGATTTTTACCGTGGCTGGGCCGCCCGCGAAGATCGTTCGAAGATGAATGTGACCTTCAATCTGCGCACCCGTGAGCTGGAAACCCGATTCATCGCAGCGGCCCTCGATGCCGGCTTTTCCGGTCTCGGCGGGCACCGCAGTTTGGGCGGGATCCGGGCTTCGCTCTACAACGGCCTGCAATTGTCGGCGGTCGAAAAACTGGTCGATTTCATGGAAGCCTTCCGCAGGCGTCACGCCTGAGTCCGGACCGAAGGCTGCGAAGCTTACACCTTACTTTTGCTTGCCTTTTCGGCAAACGATCCACCGCGGCGCCATGCCAGAATGGCCGCCGCCGTCGGCGGGGTTCCGGCGGGCGAGCGCGAATTGAACGACGGGAGGCGGGGAATGTTGATTGTCGCGATGGTCAGCCTCACGCTGCTGGTGCTGACGACGGTGATCCACTACGAAGTGCTGCGGTGGCTGACGATTCTTCTGCCGGGCCTGCGCATCCGGCCGCGGGCCAAGCTCATCGTCGTCGTGATTGCCGCCTTCTTGGCCCATCTGCTGGAGATCTGGCTGTATGCGCTGGCGACCTACGGGCTGGTGCGCTACGTGGGACTCGGCACCCTGGACGATTCCAGCCGCTTCTCCCTCGATGTGAGCCTCTATTTCTCGGCGGAAACCTACACTTCGCTGGGATACGGCGACGTGGTGCCCGGCGGTTCGGTGCGTCTGCTGGCCGGCGCCGAGGCGCTCAACGGCTTGCTGCTGATCGGTTGGTCGGCGTCCTATCTGTATATCGCGATGGAACGCTTCTGGAACGACCAAGGCGCCGGCCGGGAGCACTGACGGAAAGGAACACGAAATGCGGGTGCTGGTGGTGGAGGACGATGTCACCCTCGCGGCGGGGCTCGTCGAGGGGCTGGAGCGGGAGAGTTTCCGGGTCGATCACCTGAGCGCCGCCGAACCCGCGGAAGGGGCGCTGGGCCTCACGGCCTACGATCTCGCCATCGTCGATATCGGCTTGCCGGGCATGGACGGGCTGGAGTTGATCCGGCGCGTGCGGCGGCACGGCGTGCTGACGCCCATCCTGATCCTTACCGCCCGCGACGGGCTGGACGACCGGGTCGTCGGGCTCGATGTGGGTGGCGACGACTACCTGGTCAAGCCCTTCCTGCTGCCCGAACTGCTCGCCCGCGTGCGGGCCTTGATCCGTCGCAGTCGCGCCGGGGCCAGCCTGGTGCTGGCGGTCGGGCCGCTGACCCTCGACGCGCAGCGCCACAGCGCGACCCTCGGCAATGAGGCGCTGGAGCTCACCGGGCGCGAATGGAATGTGCTCGAGCAGCTCGTTTTGGCCGTGCCCAAGGTCGTCGCCAAGCAGAAGCTGGCCGACAGCCTCAGTCAGTGGGACAAGGAGATCACGCCCAACGCGGTCGAAATCTACATCTCGCGCCTGCGCGGCAAGCTCGTCGGCAGCGGCGTGAACATCCGCACCGTGCGCGGCATCGGCTACCGTATCGAAGCGGAGGCGCCCGATGCTCCGGCGCGCTAAGGTCCGGACCCTTCGCCGGCGCCTGTTGATCTTCATTTCGTGGCCCTTGCTGGGCTTGCTCGCCATCAGCATGGTCGCGGACTACCAATCGGCGCTCGGCATTGCCGGCGAAGCCTACGACAAGGCGCTGACCAGCACCGCCATCGCCCTGGTCACCCGACTGGAGCGGGATCACGACGACAAGGACATCGAACTGGACGTGCCGCCGGCCGCCGACGCGATCCTGCGCTCGGACACCGAGGACAAGGTTCAATACGTTGTCTTCGACGAAAACGGCAGACTCATCGCCGGCGACGCGGAATTGCTGGCCCTGCCGCCGCCCAAAGAGGCCAACCGGTCGGAGTTGGCCGACGCCCGCCTGGGTGGGCTTCAGGTGCGCACCGCCAGCTTCCGCTACGAGAGCGCGACCCTCACCGCAACCGTGATCGTCGCCGAGACAACCCACAAACGAACCCACGCCGCAGGCCGGATTTTGCTGGCGATCGTCTGGCCCAATTTGGTCCTGATCGTCGCCGCGCTGCTGCTGGTGTATTTCGGTGTGCGTTTTGCCTTGCTCCCCCTCGATATTCTCGGCGATCGCATGGCCCGGCGCGGGCCGGGAGACTTCAGTCTGCTCGACGAGAGCGATGTGCCGGGCGAGGCCGGGCCGCTGGTGCGCGCCATCAACCGGTTGATGGACCACCTGGGCGCGGCCGGCCGGGCCCAGCAGGCCTTTCTCTCCAACGCCGCGCACCAATTGCGCACGCCGCTTGCCGGACTGCAGACCCAACTCGAACTGGCCGTCGATGCGCTGCCGCCCGAGGCGCGTCCGCGCATCGAGCGCCTGCGCGACTCGACCCGCCGTCTGACCCACTTCACTCACCAGATGCTGGCATTGGCGCGTTCCTCGTCGGAGGGCGCGCTGATCAACGATCATCAAGCCGTCGACCTGAGCGGCTTGCTCGAAGACGCGGCATCCGATCTCATCGACACGGCGCTTGCCAAGAGCATCGACCTGGGCTTTGAAACCGCGCCGGCGACGGTCGAGGGGTCGCGCTGGATGCTGCGCGAGCTGGTCGCCAACCTTATCGAAAACGCCATCACCTACACCCCCGACGGCGGCCGGGTGACGGCTCGCTGCGGTTGCGACGACGCGGGCCGGCCCTTCGTCGAGGTGGAGGATGACGGCCCCGGCATTCCGGAGGCCGAGCGGGAGCGTATCTTCGAGCGCTTCTACCGGGTGGGGGCGAACGGCGGGGAGGGCACCGGCCTGGGGCTCGCCATCGTCAAGGAGGTTGCCCGACGCCACGCCGCCGACATCGTTGTCGAAGCCGGAACTGGTGGCGTGGGCACCCGCTTCCGGGTGGGTTTTCCGCGCCCCGTCGCGATACCGGGCTAAGCGACGCTGGGAGCGTCGTCCGGAGCGGAGCCGGGCCGGCACTCCGCCGCTGCGGCTTTGCGTGTGCGCCGGCGCGCTCATGCCGGCAGCCGCCAACCGTCCGGCATTGTCAGGCAATTGAAGGCTTGCGCAGGTTAAGGTCCCGACGATTCCAGCAACGCGGACAGCCAGGCCATGAACGGACAAGCCACTCCCAACCCAGCAGTACCCTCCAGTTTCAACTCTGCAACCCCCTCGTTTTCAAGCCCCGCTGGCGTGCGCCGCCCGCCCGCGCTGATCTTCATCCACTGGATCACGCTGATCCTCATCGCGGCGGTGGTCGGCATCGCCTTCGTGCGCGAAGGCATCGAGGAAAAGGCCGTGCGTACCGTGCTGATCAATCTCCACCGCAGTCTGGGGCTGGCCGTTGCGCTGCTGGCCATCGTGCGCATCGGGGTGCGTCTGGCGAACCGCCCGCTGCCGCCGAGCGCGCCGATGCCGCTGCTTTCCCGCCTCGCCGCTCAGGCCGCCCACCTCGGGCTTTATGTGCTGATGTTCGCGCTGCCGCTGATCGGCTGGATTTTGTCCAGCGCCAACGGCAAGCCGGTGAGTTTCTTCGGCCTCGTCACCCTGCCGGCACTGGTTGAGGAAGACGAAGACCTCGGCGACGCCTTCGCCGAATACCACGAAGATGCCGCGTGGCTGCTCCTTGCGGTTATCGGTTTTCATGCCGCCGCCGCACTGTTCCATCACTTCGTCAAACGCGACAACGTGTTGCGCGCGATGTTGCCTGCATGGCTGGCGGACCGCCCGCGCTGAAGACCCGCTTTTCCGCTACATAAATAAGAGGATCATCATGAACCCGCTCAATTCCGGACGGCGCATCCGCCTGTCCGCCATCCGGCGCACCGGCACCACCTTGCTTGCCACGCTGGGATTCCTTGCCGCCGCACCGTCGGCCCACGCCGTACCCAGCTTTGCCCGCCAGACCGGCGCCGACTGTGCGGCCTGCCACGTGGGCGCCTACGGTCCGCAACTCACGCCCTATGGCATCAAATTCAAGCTCGGCGGTTACACCGAGACCGACGGCAAGTCGGGCAAGGTGCCCCTTTCCGGCATGATCGTCGGCTCCTTCACCCATACGCAGAAACGCCAGGACCCGGCGCCCGACCATTCCCAGCCGAACAACAACCACAGCCTCGACGAAGCTTCGCTCTTCCTCGCCGGCCGTCTGGCCGAGAAGGTCGGCGCCTTCATCCAGGCGACCTACGACGGCATCGGTCGCAGCACCGCCCTCGACCAGGTGGACGTGCGCGCGGCGCACACGCTCGAGCTCGGCGGCAAGGAAACCATCATCGGTTTGTCGCTGAACAACAACCCCGGCGTCCAGGATCCGTTCAACACCATGCCGGTGTGGAGCTTCCCCTATACCGCGTCGGCACTGGGTGTCGGCCTGGGCGGGACCGGCACGATGATCAACGGCGGCCTTGAGCAGCGCGTTGCCGGCGTTTCCGCCTACGCCTTCTGGAACAACCTGATCTACGCGGAACTCGGCACCTACCGCACCCTGTCGCCGACCATGCAGAGCAAGATCGGCATCGGTCGCGCGGACGATCCGGGCCGGCTTGGCGGCGGCACCGCCTACTGGCGTCTGGCCGTCTTTCAGGACTTGAAGAAGCAGGCCTTCAACGCCGGCGTGTTCGGCTTCAATTCGTCCATCCAGCCCCGTGGCGAGAGCACCGGCAATCGCTACAACGATCTGGGCGTCGATGCGTCCTACCAGTTCCTTGGCACCCGCAAGCACGTGGCAACGGTGAACACCAGCTTCATCCGCGAGCGCCAGACGCTCGGTCAGCTCTTCGATGCCGGCGAGGCCGACAGCCGCAAGGCCCGCCTCAACGAATTCAAGCTCAATGCCTCGTACCACTTCGACCAGACCTGGGGCGCCACCCTCGGCCGCTTCCTGACCACCGGCACGGCCGATGCCACGCGCTACGACTTCTCGGCCACCGGCTCGCCCAACAGCTCCGGCTACATCATGCAGGCCGACTGGACACCGTGGGGCAAGGAAGCCTCCTGGAACGCGCCGTGGGCCAACCTGCGCCTCGGCGCCCAATACACGATGTACACCAAGTTCAACGGTGCCAAGAACGACTACGACGGCACCGGTCGCAATGCGAAGGACAACAACACCCTGTTCCTCTTCGCCTGGACTTCGTTCTGATAAAAGGAAGTGCGATGAAAACGATCTCCCGTTCGATCTCGGCCCTGATGCTGGCCACGCTGGGAGCACTGAGTCTGCAGGCTCATGCCGCCGGTGATGTGGAAAAGGGCAAGGACGTGTTTTCCACCGAATGCGCCGAATGCCACAGCGTCCGCGAAGGCAAGAACAAGAAGGGGCCGAGCCTGTTCGCCGTGGTCGGCCGCAAGGCTGCAACGGTGGCGGACGCGACGTATTCCGACGCCCTCAAGGCCAGTGGCATCCTGTGGTCGCCCGACAAGGTCGACGCCTACGTTACCGCGCCGAAAAAGCTCGTTCCGGGCGGCAAGATGAAGTACGACGGCCTTGCCAGCGCGGCCGAGCGGGCGGACCTGATCGCCTATCTGGCCACGCTGCGCTGATCTTTCCGTTTGTCGCTGCCGAAAGGCGTCCCGATGGGGCGCCTTTTTTTATGCGAGCCGTGGCGTGTCGGTCGTTGCCCGATCTGCGGGAACTGCCTTCCAGGTGACAGGGTCTCTCGGAAGGGGGCGATAGTTCGGAGCCGGTCACCCGCGGCTTAAGCCCGGCTGCCTGGGGACGTTAATCCATCCGCAGCGCTGATTCCTTGCGGGCGGCCCGCCAGTGTTTCGCCCATACCCTTCCTTTCCAATCGAGGTGACCCAAATGACCCTCTGTGCCGATCTCCGCCATGTCATTTACGCGCTTTCCGACGCTCTCGACCTGGTTGGTGTGGACGACGTCGCCCACGGCAAGCGGGTTGGCATCATGGCCGCCGAGTGTGCGCGGGTCGGGGGATACAGCGACGAGGAGGTGTCCTTCCTGTTCGATCTGGGCATGCTTCACGACATCGGGGTTTCATCCACGCGCACCCACAGCCATCTGGTCGAAACCTTCGATTGGGAAGGCTCCCAGGTGCATTGCGAAGTGGGCTATGCGCTGCTGCGCGGCTTCTCGCCCTTGCAGCCGATGGCTTTGCCGGTGCGCTTCCACCATACCCGCTGGGAGAAACTGGTGCGTCTCGACGTGCCGCCCGAAATCAAGCGTCAGGCCAATCTCGTCTATCTCGTGGACCGGGTGGATGCGTTTTCGGCTTGTCACTATGCCGACAACTCGCTGCTGCTGTTCACCGACGACATCCGCAGCAAGATCGCCGAGCATGTCGGCAGCTATTTTTCGCCGGAGCTGGTCGAGTTGTTTCTTACGGCTTCCCGCACCGAGGCCTTCTGGCTGATGCTCGAACCTCGCTCGATCCAGGCCTGCCTGAACGACATGCAGGCCAAGAGTCGCAACTATCCGGCCAGCACGGGCGATCTCAAGCGGCTGGCTGCCATTTTTGCCCGCATCGTCGACGCCAAGAGCCCGTTCACCGCCGAACATTCCGTCGGCGTTGCGCGGCTGGCGCGTTTTCTGGCCGAACGCCTCGGCATCGATGCCGGCAACTGCGACATGCTCGAGATTGCCGGCCTTCTGCACGATCTCGGCAAGCTGCGGGTGCCCGACGAAATCCTCGAAAAACCCGGCAAGCTCGATCCCAACGAACGCAAGATCATCAACACCCATAGCTACGAAACCTTCCAGATCCTGCGCAATATCGGAGGCTTCGAGGATATCGCCCGCTGGGCGGCCTACCATCATGAAGAGCCCGACGGCAGCGGCTATCCCTTTCACCTCAAGGCCGACGCCATGCCGCCGGAGGCGCGCATCCTGCGCGTCGCCGATATTTTCCAGGCGATGGTTCAACTCCGTCCCTACCGCTCGGGCCTCAGTGACGCGGAGGTTGGCGCCTTCATGCGCGAACTCGCCGACGCCGGTCGTGTGGACGCGAACATCGTGGCCACCCTGCTGGCCGATCTTCCGGCTGCAAGGCGCGCGGCCTGCCCGAACTGCGCCGATTTGCTGGAGGAGGCGGGGGTGGCGGTTGCGTGAAGGGGCGATGCGATCCCGCGCCGCGTCCGTTCCGTTATCGCTTCACCCGGCTCGCGCCGGCATCCGTTCGGCCACGTAACCTGCCATGCCTTTGGCGAGTTCCTGCTCGCCGACGAACACCTCGCCCAGTTTCTCCCGGCGCAGCAGTACGGCGCCGTCTTCGCTGTCGGAGCGCAGCACGGTTTCGATATCCGGGTTGAGTTTGCGGGCGATGTCGACCATTTGGCGGCTGGCCAGCGGATCGGGGGTGGTGACGACAAGCATCGCGGCGCGGGTGATGTGCGCCTGGACGAGGACGATGGGGTCGGAGGCGTCGCCGGAGACAGCGGCCTTGCCGGCGGCGCGCAGGCTTTCGATGACTTCCCGGTTGCTGTCGGCCACAACGTAGGGAATGTGACGTGTCTCGAGGGTAGCGGCGATATGGCGACCGATCCGGCCAAAGCCGACGATCACGACTTGCCCCGAGAGCAGTTTGCGGTCGGTGGACATGGGCAGGGCGGCGAGTGGATCGTCGCGCAGATCGAGTTTGCGTGCCCAGGCCGAATGCGTGCGTGCCCAGGCCTGGGCGGGTTCGATGGCGGCAAAGAGCAGGGCGTTGACGGCGATGGAGATCAGCGCGCCAGCGAGGATCAGGTTCTGGGCTTCGATGCCGAGCAGGCCGAGGGAGAGCCCCAGGCTGGCGAGGATGAAGGAAAACTCGCCGATCTGGGCAAGGCTGGCGCCCACCGTCAGCGCGGTGTTGAGGGGGTAGCGGAAAGCCAGTACCAGCGCGATGGCGGCGATGGTCTTGCCGACCAGGACGATGGCCACCACCACCGCGACCTTGCCTGGTGCATCGGCAAGTACTGCCGGGTTGAAAAGCATGCCCACCGATACAAAGAACAGCACCGAGAAGGCGTCGCGCAGCGGCAGCGAGTCTTCGGCGGCGCGGTGACTGAATTCAGACTCCCGCATCATCATGCCGGCGAAGAACGCGCCCAGCGCGAAAGAGACGTCGAAGAGCAGCGCCGAGGCGTAGGCGACGCCCACGGCGGCGGTGATCACGCACAGCGTGAACAGCTCCCGCGAGCCGGTTCGCGCCACCAGCCACAGCACGCGGGGAAAGGCCCGGCGTCCGACGACCAGCATCAGCGCGATGAAGGCCGACACCTTGGCGAGGGTCAGGCCGACGGTCAGGGCCAGCGCCTGCAGATCGGCGGCAGGCGCTGGCCCAGCGGAGGCGGAATGCGCACCGAGCAAGGGCGCGAGGGCCGGCAGCAGCACCAGCACCAGCACCATCGCCAGATCCTCGACCACCAGCCAGCCAACCGCGATGCGCCCGTTGGTGGATTCGAGGCTGCTGCGGGCTTCGAGTGCGCGCAGCAGCACCACGGTGCTGGCCACCGACAGGGCCAGACCGAAGACGACCGCCTCGCCGGCCGGCCAGCCCCAGACGAGGGCCGTGCCGGCGCCAAGCGCGGTGGCGACGGCGATCTGCACGATCGCTCCCGGCACGGCGATCTTGCGCACGGCGAGGAGATCGTCCAGCGAAAAATGCAGGCCGACGCCGAACATCAGCAGCATCACCCCGATTTCCGCAAGCTGGCCAGCCAGCGCCATATCGGCGACGAAGCCGGGCGTTCCCGGCCCGATCATCACGCCAGCGAGCAGGTAGCCGACCAGCGGGGGCATGCGCAGGCGGGAGGAGACAAAGCCTAGGATCATGGCGAGGCCGAGGCCGGTGGCGATGAGGGCGATCAGGGAGACGTTGTGGGGCATCGGACTGGGAGACCTTGTATTGCTGTTGGACGCGGGTGTTCGACGCCGGACGTGTCTACGCGTTCAGAATCGGGCGCATTTTATGCTTGGAAATGTCAGAACGCGCCCATCGAAAGCCCGGTGGCAAAGGCGGCACCGAGTTCCTCGCCTTTTTCGAGGTCGGCGGCCTGCACCGTTTTGGCCGCCAGAATGGCTTCCGTCGTCTGGGCGTGGGTGCAAACGATCAGCGGCGGAGCGATTTCGCGCAGGCGCCAGCCGGTGGCGATGCGGGCGATCTGGCGGGCCGCATTGCTTCCGTCGCTGCCGGCGCAGATCAAGCTGGCGTAGGGGCGGCCGTTGATGCGGTCGAGGGCGCCGTAATAACTGCGGTCGAAGAAATCCTTCATCAGCCCTGAGATGGCGGCGAGATTCTCGGGGGTGGCGAAGACGTAGCCATCGGCGCCGAGGACGTCGTCGGGACCGGCATCGGGCGCATGCAGCAGGCGCACCGTGAGGTCCGGCTCGCAGGCCGCACCACGGGCGACGGCCCGGATCATCTGCTCGGTGGCGCCGGTCCAGGAGTGATAGACGAGCAGGAGCGTCTTGTGCGCGGGGTCGGTCATGGTCGGACAAAGGGCTGGGCGATGTTTCGAGCCTAGAGCGCAAGGGGCGCCGGGTCAATGTTATGAGCGCATTCGGACGGCTCGATTGCAAACGTAATCCATTCCGGGCGAGTATCGATGGGGTCGATACGCAGTTGCGGGAACATAGGAGAGCTGTATGGGTATTTTGCAGACGCTGGCGGCATGGCGCCGTGCCTTTAGCGGCGGCTTATTGCGGCACGAGGACGCGCCGTCGGACGATGCTTCCGTATCGGCCGACGCGACGCCGACCGGAAATGAAGCGCTTGCATCCGCGCCAATGCCAGCGGAATCGGTTGCGATTGTTCCGGACCTGACGCATTCCCTTGTCAGCCCGGAGCCGGAGCCGGAGCCGGAGCCGGAGCCGGAGCCGGAGCCGGAGCCGGAGCCGGAGC
>ERZ650300.659-NODE-659-length-20916-cov-23.022003_pt1 | contig 20916 bp, 15 predicted proteins | sample MGYA00376236_ERZ650300 | MGnify/ENA primary metagenome ERZ650300 (study PRJEB26733, sample SAMN07839303) | wastewater metagenome | biome: urban; feature: wastewater treatment plant; material: waste water | place: USA: North Carolina | collected 2016-04-28 ...
GCGACAAGGGCTTCACCACCCCCGAGCTGAACGCCAACAGCCTCAAGCGCCTGCAACTGCCGGCCGGCTGTGCGCACGGGGTGTCGATGAGCCGCACCTGTCAGATTGGCCTGACCACGCACACCGGCGTGGATTACCAAAGCATCGAAGCTCTGCTGGACGCCTGTAGCGACCCGGCCTGAGATATTGCAACACCTTGCGCGCCGCCCAGGCGGCGCGTGAATTAAAAGCGGCGCACCCAAACCCGTCAGGGAAAAGATGCGCCGCGTAAAGAGACCGACGGCGCAAGCCAGCCGGCCCACAAACCCGCTGAGGAGAAAACATGCCCACACCGACCGCCCCGCTGCGCTAGCGCCGCCTCGCCAGGCGCCTGACGGCCCGGTTCAGCCACCCTGAGCCGCTGTCGCCCAGGCCCGGACGTTGCCCGCTGACCCCGGCAACGCACGAGGATGCAGGCTTGGCCCCGCCGTCACCGACGGCAAAGCCGGCCCTTGCGCACTCCTTCGGCCCACCCGGCCGGACACTTCACTTCATCGTGTCGCAACCCCATTTTGGGGCTGCGCGGAGGACTATTGTTTCATGGAAACCTGGACGCAAATCTACGCGCCGCTGGGCAGCCTGGGCCTGTCGGCGCTGGTGGCCTCGCTGCCGATCATTTTCTTCTTTATCGCGCTGGCGGTGCTGCGCATGAAAGGCCATGTGGCCGGCACCATCACCGTGGCCATCGCCCTGGCGATTGCCGTGCTGGTGTATCAAATGCCGGTGGACATGGCGTTTGCCGCCGCTGGTTATGGCTTTTTGTACGGTCTGTGGCCGATTGCCTGGATTATTGTCTGCTCGGTGTTCCTATACAAAGTAACGGTCAAAACCGGGCAATTTGACATCATCCGCGCCTCGGTGTTGTCGATTACCGAAGACCAACGCCTGCAAATGCTGCTGGTGGGCTTCTCGTTCGGCGCCTTCCTGGAAGGCGCGGCCGGTTTTGGCGCCCCGGTGGCCATCACCGCCGCGCTGCTGGTCGGCCTGGGCTTCAACCCGCTGTACGCCGCTGGCCTGTGCCTGATCGCCAACACCGCCCCGGTGGCGTTTGGCGCGATGGGCATCCCCATCCTGGTGGCCGGCAAGGTGACCAGCATTGATCCGTTCCTGATCGGCAAAATGGCTGGCCATCAGCTGCCGCTGCTGTCGGTGATCGTGCCGTTCTGGCTGGTGTTCATGATGGACGGTTTCCGTGGCATCCGTCAGACCTGGCCGGCGATTCTGGTGGCCGGCGGTTCGTTTGCCGTGACCCAGTTCTTTACCGCCAGCTATGTTGGCCCGGAACTGCCGGACATCACCTCGGCCCTGGTCAGCCTGATCTGCCTGACCGTGTTCCTGAAAGTGTGGCACCCGAAAGAAAACTTCCGCTTTGCCAACGACGGCACCACCAAGGGCATTTGCGTGCCGCGCAGCGGCAAGGCCGGCTCGGCGCTGGGCTTTACCGGCGGCCAGGTGTTCAAGGCCTGGACCCCGTTCATCATCCTGACCGCCATGGTCACGGTGTGGAGCCTGAAGCCGTTCAAGATGCTGTTCGACAAGGGCGGCCCGCTGGCTGGCCTGGTGTTCAAGTGGGAAGTGCCGCACCTGCATAATCTGGTGATCAAGGCCGCCCCGATCGTGGCCAGCGCCAAGCCCTACGAGGCGATCTACAAGCTGGACATCCTGTCGGCCACCGGCACCGCCATTTTGATCTCGGCGCTGATTTCCATCGCCCTGCTGCGCATGAAGCCGGCTGACGCCGCCCGCACCTTTGCCGAAGTGGTGCTGGAGCTGAAGCGCCCGATTTACTCGATTGGCATGGTGCTGGCGTTTGCCTTTGTCGCCAACTACTCCGGCCTGTCGTCCACCCTGGCCCTGGTGCTGGCTGGCACCGGCGCGCTGTTCCCGTTCTTCTCGCCGTTCCTGGGCTGGCTGGGCGTGTTCCTGACCGGTTCGGACACCTCGTCCAACGCGCTGTTCTGCTCGCTGCAAGCCACCACCGCGCACCAGATTGGCGTGTCCGACACCTTGCTGGTGGCGGCCAACACCACGGGCGGCGTGACCGGCAAGATGATCTCGCCGCAATCCATCGCCGTGGCTTGCGCGGCTGTGGGCCTGGTGGGCAAGGAGTCTGATCTGTTCCGCTTCACCGTCAAGCACAGCCTGATGTTTGCCACCATGGTGGGCATCATCACCTATGTGCAGGCGTATTACCTGACGTGGATGATTCCGCAGTAAGGGCCGCTCACCAAACCCGCCTGGCGTCGTTGCGCGGCCTTGCCGTACTGCTTGTACTGTCTGCGGCCGCACGCCTAGCCAGGCGCGCTGCGCTGGGTGTGGTGAGCGACGCTAAGGGCTTAAGCGTCGCGCTGCGCGCGGGGCTTGATTGGGGCGGGAGTTCGTCCCGCATGCCGACTGACTTTCCGTTGCTTCGCCAAAGAAAGTCAGCAAAGAAAGGCGACCCGGGACGCGCGCCCGTCCGCCGCCTGCGGCGACGGTGGTCCCTTGCGCTTCTCGAAAGTCAGGGCCGCCACGGAATGGCGCGTCGGCTGCGCCGCCGCTTAACCGTGACGTAAAGCCCCCTGACTTTCTGCGGTGCTCAGCGCGCTTTACGGGAGAAAAACCGGCTAAGCGCGACGTGCTGAGCATTGCTGCCGCCGGCTTTGTCCAACATCCCGCGCGCAGCGCTAGATTTTTCCAGTGTGTTTCCGCGCCGGCGCAATGCCGGAACGTGTCTTGTCCGCCCATGGCTCCCCGGCCTGGGCGGTTTTTTTATGCTTACACGCCCAGCGGCGGGAAGGCCGGCACGCCGCCCAGCACATAGGCCGGCCGGGGTGTTCTGGCATCCGGGGCCGGGGCGGCCAGGGTCAGGCGGGCGTGTTCACCCTCGATATGCAGCTCGCGCACATGCCAGCCACTGTCGCCGCCGCCCAGATTGAACAAGCGCAACACCTGGGCACGGGCTGGCGCGCCTGTTGGCAACTCGGCGCGCAGGCGTGCGGTGTCCACCCGATCCAACGTCAGCGTCAGTGTGGGTTGCTGGCTGATCACCCAGTGATCCAGCCGGGAAAACGCCATGCCCTGGCCAAACAGGTAATTGAGGTCAAAATCCGGGTTGACCAGCTTCAGGCTGCTGACTGGCTGCCAGGTGAGGTCCAGCACTTCACGCAGAATTTCACGCGCATACCAGCCCTGACGCGCCTGGGCATCCAGCGCCAGCGGGCGCGGGCGCAGGGCGCATACGCCAGACCAGTCCAGTGTCAGGCTGACCCGGCTGTCGGCTCGCACATAGCGCGAGAGGTCCAGTTCGTGCTGTTCGCCCGCGTGCAGGGTGAGCACATCGGCCACACGCAGACAGAAAGGCATGCCGCTGCCCAGACCAACGGTGACCACCTCGCCAGTAAAATCACTCAGCCGCAGCGGCAGGCTGACTTGCTGGTGGGTGTCGCACAGCTGGGTCCACAGGGTGGCCGGTGGGGTATCCAGCAGATACGCCGGCTGGTGGCCGCCAGCCGCCAGGGCGGCGCCGCCGTTGTCGGCGCTGGCCTGCTGGGTGTGGTTCAGCGCCGCGTCCAGTCGCGCCTGCGCCAGACCACGCCAGCGGCGCAGCGCATAGCTTTCGCCCGCCCGGGCGCGATAGCCGGCCAGTGCGTCGATCAAGGCCGCGTGGCTGTCCGGCAGAGCTTCTGGCGCGCCAAACCGGCGGCAGAGCTGGTCGAACACGGCTTGCAAGGCATCGTCTGCTGGCCAGATGGTGGCCGGGCGCAGGCTGGCGCTGGCGGCCAGCACGGCAGATAGCGTATCGCTGGCCTGGCTTTCTTCGCGGCGCAGAATGGCGCGGTCTTGTTCGCTCCACACAAAGGCGATGCCGCGCAGAATATGCTGGTACAGCGCAGAAAACCGCTCGCTGGACAAGGTCAGCTGGCTATTGCCGGCCATCGTCAGCAGGCTGTCCAGCGTGCTGAGCCCGCCCTTGCGCCAGCCCCTCTCCTCGGTCAGCGGCATGGGCAGGCCGGCGGGCGCGCTGACCAGACGGAAAGTGCCATGCAGGGTGTCGTGCAGCAGATGGCTGACCCGGCGCTCCAGCTCATGAATGGCGGCTTGCTGGCCTGGGGACAGCGTGCTGGCCGCCAGCAGATGGCTGGTTTCGATCATGATGGCTTGTGTCTGGCAGTGCGGCAGCGCCGGCACGGCCACTTCCGGGCGGCTGTGTGACCACTGGGCGTGGGCATGGGCAATGGCTTCGGCGGCACAGGCGGTGACCACGGTTTCGGCATAATCCCAGGCGGGGGCGGTGGTGGCTGGGTGGCGGAGGTAGACGCGAAAAATCGGCATGGGCCAGGTCCTTCAAACAGGCATCCGCGGCAAAACTCGGTGCAAAGTGGACGTTATCAGCCGGGCTTGGACGAAAACGCCCGGCTTTTACAGGGGGAATGGACGAAAACGTCCATTTTTTGCCAGTTTTGACGCCAGCGTCAGTGTATATTGCGCAAAGCATGCCAGCCTGATTCAGCTGGGCAATTTTACCTTGGTGTAAGTCAGCCGGCCGGGGCGCAGGCCCATGCGGGTCAGCGCCAGTAAAAAGCCAAAACCGGCCTGATTGGGGTCGATGACCGGCACATACACGCCCAGGATGTCTTCCAGCAGTTCGCTGACGCGCCGCGCTACCTGAATCAGTCCGGTGTGGCCCAGCACGATGGCTTCGGCGCCATCCTCTTTGACCGCGCGCAAAGCCTGTTCCAGCGCCTTGTTGACCACCAGTTCGGTGTGGTTCAGGTCGTCCGGGCTGCAATTGAGCTGGCGCACCGAGGCCAGCGCGCCATCCACGCCATAGGCGCGGGCATGGCTGCGCTGCATGGCCAGTGTGCTTTGCGACAGGGTGAGGATGGAAAACCGCCCGCTCAGGCCCAAGGCGGTGAACACCGCCGGCACAAAACCGCCAGCCACGGGTATATCGACCACCTCGCGGGCGGCCTCGACGCCACACATGTCAAAGTCTGCCACCCACAGGCCATCGTAGCCTTCCTCGGCCAGCTCGCGCGCCAGCCGCACCACTGCCATGCCGTTTTCTTGCCAGTCGGTGCGGTTTTCCACGCACGGGCTGCCTTCGCGGATATGCCGGATATCGACCAGCACATCAGGCGGCGTCACGGGCCGCAGCGCCTCCAGCAGCGGAGGGGTATCGGTGCGTGAATGGGCGGGGGCGATGACGCAAATGCGGATCGGGGGCATGCTCATGAATCGGGGCTCCGGTAAAAAGGCAGCAAGAGTCCGGACGGGTGTTGTCCCGGGCGCAGACAAGGTACGCCGGGCCAGCTGGCCGGTAACGGTTTTGGCTATTGCAACTCGCGTGCCATTTACATACAGGCTTGTTTTGCAACAGATTGGCCTGTCCGGCAAGTCATGCCGGTGGACGAAAGCGCCTATTTATCCGCCGGCATGCTGGACGATTTCGTCCGCCGCGATACCAGGATGGCCATGGCCGAGATATGGTTTCTGCCTTTGCTTGATCTGGGAATCAGTATTCGGCCAGCAAAGCCTGTTGCAGGGCCTGCACCCGCGCCAGCACGGGCGCTCCGCCGTCGGCCTCTACGCCGCGCAGCGCCCGCGCCAGGGCCTCTTGTGCCAGCGTGAACTGACCACGCTCACGCAGCAGCAGCGCCAGTTGGTGGGCGGCGGCCAGCCGCGCCGGGGTGGAGCCCAGCGCCATGGCGGTGGAAATCACCCCGCGCAGTTCTTGTTCGGCCACATCCGGCTCGCCCAGCGCCCACAGCGCACGGGCACGCACCACCAGAAGCTCGCCCAGATAGGCTCGCTCCTGGTGCTCCAGCGCCAGATCAATCGCCTGGCCAATCAGGTTCAGGCACTGACGCGCCTGCCCGGCGCGCAGCAGGATATCGCCGCGTTGCCAGGCCTGGAACGAGTGAAACAGCACGCCACCGTCACGCTGGATATGCTGTTCATAGCCCAGACGGATGTCGGTCTCGCCGCCTTCGCTGTCGCCTTGGGCGGCGCGGGCACAGCCGGCCAGGATGCGGCCGATGCCCTGATAAAAATCCAGCTCCTGGCTATGTGCCAGTGTGTGTAGCGCCTGGCCCAGTTCGGCCAACTGGTTTGTGGCTTCAAACAGGGCGGCCAGCCAGCCCGCACCCTGCAAGGCCATCACCCGGTTGAACGCGGTGTGATGCTGGGCGCTGGCGCGCTGGTGCAAAATATCCATGGCGGTGCGCGCCTGGGCAAAGCGTCCGCATTGAAACGCGGCCAATCCTTCCAGCGTCAGCGCCAGGGTGCTGAGGTCAAAGCCCTGCATATCGGCGCCGCCGGGGCGTGCCCCTCCCAGGAGATCTCCGCGGGCGAGGCAAGCCAAGGTTTCTTCGCCGTCCCCCAGCCAGAACAGGGTGTTGGCCATGGCGACATGGGCTTCCATGCGTGCCATCGGCAGGTGCTGGGCGCGTTGCAGCATGTCCTGGGCGGTGGCGCGTGCCTGGCCCAGGCTCAGTGTCATCAGTTGGCTGGCCCACAGGCCAAATTGCAAAGTGGACAAGGCTTGCGGGTCAGCATGATCGCGTCCGGCCTCAAACGCGGCCTGATAGCAGGCTTGTGCTTGCGGACACAGCCAGCCATTGACGCTGCGCAGGCTGATGCCCAGCAGACGCAGTGCTTCAAAGCGGTTAAGAGGATCTTGTGCCAGCTCGCTGGCACGGCGCAGCAGCGGAATGGCGCTGCGAAATTCGCCGGTTTCTACGGCCTGACGGCCACGTGCCAGTTGGGCGTCCAGCTCCAGCGCCTGTGCTTCGCGTGCCTTCAGCCGGCGTTCCACCGTCTTGCGGCTGACGCCTAGCAGCTGGGCTGCGGCGGATTTGTTGCCATTACAGCGCGCCAGGGCGCGGTCGGTCAGCCAGTCCTGCACCAGCTCCAGTTTGTCGCCGCCTGGCAATTTCAGCACGGCGTCAGCCAGCTCGTCGCCCAGGTCGGTGTGTTCGGGTTGGCCGGGCAGAAAATGCGCCAGCGTGGCCAGGTCGATGCGGCTGTCTTCGGCCAGCACGCTGAGCTGGTCGATCAGATTGCGCAGCTGGCGCACATTGCCTGGCCAGTCCTGGCGATACAGCCGTTGCATGGCTTCGGGGGTAAAACTCAGCGCCCGGCTTTGCTGGCCGGCAAAGTGACGCACCAGGGCGGGGATGTCTTCCTTGCGCTGGTCCAGGCCAGGCAGCTCCACCACAAACACCGCCAGCCGGTAATACAGATCTTCACGAAACTGGCCGTCGCGCACCATCTGCGCCAAGTCCCGGTGGGTGGCGGCCACGATGCGACCATGAAACGGCAGCGCATCCGTGCTGCCTACCGGGCGGAACTCACGGGTTTCCAGCACGCGCAGCAGCTTGGGTTGCAGCGCCAGCGGCAGTTCGCCGATTTCATCCAGAAACAGCGTGCCCGGCCCCACCTGCTGGAAAAAACCGGCGCGATAATTGGACGCACCAGTAAATGCCCCACGGGCATGGCCAAACAGCTCGGATTCCACCAGGTTTTCCGGAATCGCCGCGCAGTTGACGTCCACAAACGGAGCTTCTGGCTGGATGCCCAGCCGGTGTACTCGGCGCGCCACCACCTCTTTGCCGGCGCCGGTCGGGCCACGAATCAGCAAGGGCCGGTCAGTCGGGGCCATGCGCTCGATCAGCTGACGCACACGCTGGCAGGCCAGTGATTCACCAATCAGGTCCGCCCCTGCGCCCAGGCGGGCGCTGCCGGATGGGCGGCTCATGCGGGCAGACATGGCAACAACACGGAAAAGGCAAGGGGGCGCATCGACAACAGCATGGCCAGGGTCTCCTGAAGCAAGCACATCGCCACCGCCAGGTGGGCGACAGCAGGCCGGGGCGCGGCGCGCCCCGGCGGCCGAGAATCATACGTCAGCCGTGCCTGATCTGGAATGACAGGTGATAACAGCCCGGCACTGCCGGGCGTCAGCCGGTTTTGGACTTGGGCTGGCGTGGTCTGGCGGCGCAGGCCGGGCAAGCGCAACTCACAGATACGCCCGCCAGAAGAAATACCCGCTCATCACCAGGCCAAAACCCACCACGCCGGCGCGCAGCCAGTGTTGCGGCAGGTGGTTCATCACCCGCCCGCCGGCGTAGCCGCCCAGTACATAACCCAGCGCCAGCGGCGGGATGTGCTCCCACACCGCCAGGCCGGCGGCCAGCAGCACGATCACCGAGGCGGTGTTGAGCACCAGCGACAGAAAGATTTTCAGGGCGTTCTGGGTGAATAGCGAGGGAATGCCGCACAGGCTGAACAGCGTCATCATCATCACGCCCATGCCGCCGCCAAAAAACCCGCCATACACGCTGACCAGCCAGCTGCCCACCGCCAGCCAGCGGCGGTTGACGGCGTGGTGGTCGCGGCCCAGCCAGGCCAGCAGCGCGCGGCCCTGCCAGAACAACAGCGTGGCCAGCAACAACAGCCAGGGCACCAGATAACTGAACACTTGCGCCGACATCACCTTGAGCAGCGCCGCGCCGGTGACGCCGCCGGCCACGCCGGTGATCAGCAGCAGGCGCAGCCAGCCGGCGTGGGCCAGCTCGCGGCGCATGGCGAATGCCGCCGAGGCGTAGCCTGGCCAGGAGGCGATATTGGCGGTGGCGTTGGCCGCCACCGGCGGCACGCCCAGCGCCACCAGCGCCGGAAAGGTGAACAACAGGCCGCCGCCGGCTAAGGCGTTGACCACGCCGGCCAGCAGGGCGGCGGCAAACAGGGCCAGGGCAAGCAGCATGGCGGGCTCCGCAGTCAGGCCAGGCGGACCGATTCCGCCGTGGCTGGCGCAGAATTATACCGTGTAGTGGCCCAGGGTATCGCGTTGCTGGCTGGCCAGTTTTTCCAGCGAGTCGGCGGCTTGCGCGGCATTGCCGGCGGCGCCGCTGGCGGTTTGCGCCATGCGGGCGATGCGCTCGACCTGTTCGGCGATGCTGGAGCTGGCCTGGCTTTGTTCGCGGATGGCCGCCGAGATTTCGTTGACCATGGTCACCGTGTTGGCCGAAGCCTCGCCGATTTCGCGGATGGCGTGGTCGGCATGGTCGGCGCGGTCCACGCCGGTGGTGGCCAGTTGCTCGGCCGACTGGATAAATTCAGATGCCTGACGCGAGCATTGGCTCATGCTGTCGACAATCACGGTGATTTCCTGGGTGGAACTGGTGGTGCGCTCGGCCAGCTTGCGCACTTCGTCGGCCACCACAGCAAAGCCGCGGCCTTGTTCGCCCGCACGGGCGGCCTCGATGGCGGCGTTCAGCGCCAGCAGATTGGTCTGGTCGGCCACATCGCGGATCATCTGCACCACATCGCCCACCTTGGCGCTGTGAGTGGTCAGCTCGTGAATGCTGGTCGAGACGGTGTTGACCGCCTGCGAGATGTCGCGGATATCCTGAATGGTTTCGCCAATCACCCGCGAGCCGTCGCGCGCCAGCTGGCCGGAGCGGTTGGCCAGGCTCAGTGTTTCATTGGCGCGGTCGGCCACATGGTTGATGCTGACGGTGAGTTCTTCCACGGCAGCAGCCACTTGCGAGGAGGCGTCGCTTTGCATGCTGGCCGAGTCGGACAATTGCTCGGCGCTGTCGGCAATCTGGCTGGCGGCTTGCGAGACTTCGCCGGCGCCGTGCTTGAGCGTGCGCAGATTGGTTTGCAGGCGCTCCAGCAGGCTATTGAACGCCGTGCCGGTCTGGCCCATTTCGTCCATGCGCAAGATGGCGGCGCGGCGGGTGAAGTTGAGGCTCTCGGCCACTTCGCTGGAGGTGTCGCGGATGCCGCGCACGCCTTGGCCGACGGCGCGTTGCAGCGAGATGGCCAGCCATAGGTTGAGCGCCAGCGCCGCCGCCATCACCCCGGCCGCCAGCCATTGCGGGCGCGCCATGGCGGCGTCGCCTTGTTCATCCAGATCATGGGCCAGTTTTTCGTTGTACTGCATCAGCTTTTCCAGCGCAGCGTCGGCTTGGCCGCCTTGTTGGCCATGCAGCACCTGTTCGGCGGCGGCGTCGCGCTGGCCGCTTTTGAGCTGGGCCAGCGCCTGATTGGCCATGTCCAGATAGGCATTGGCGGTGCGTCGGGCTTCGCCGTGCAACTGACGATCGGTGTCGTCAGAAATCATGCTTTTTTCGTATTCATCCAGCGCGGCTTTCATTTCCGCGGCGGCTTTGTGCTCTTCAGCTTCCAGCGTCGTCAACTTGGCTGTGTCGGTTTCCAGCATGGCCTTGTGCAGCACGATGCGCTGTTCGTCCAGTGCGCGCTGGCTGCGATTGATCACGCTCAGGCTGGGCATGGTGTTGTCCAGCAAGTAGTTGAAACGGTCGTGTGAACTGTTGAGTTGCAGCAAGCCGCCGCCGCCAATCACCAACAGCGAGATCAGCACCACAATTTGAGAAAACACCAAACGTTGCATGATGGACATGCGCCACACTCCTTAAAAGAGGTTATTGGCGCGTGGGGGGCGCCGTTGCAGAGTTGTCAGATCTCAGGATGGCAAACATTCAGAACGTGTCAGCGGCATGGGTGGCGATGAGGTCCGGGGGGCTCTCGGGATGGGCTGACGACGCCCGAAAATGGCTGCATCCGGGTAGAATATCGGATTGTGCCCGACTTTGATTTGACATAATCCATGGCTGACGAAAAAAAACCCGAAGACAAGAAAGATCCCTGGCTGAATTATCTGGCGCTGACCACGGTAATCTTTGCCGTATGCGCCACGCTGTCCACCTTCAAGGGCGGCGGTTATTCCACCCGCAGCGTGATCAGTCAGGCGCAGGCCTCGGATCAGTGGGCCTACTATCAGGCCAAGAGCATCAAGGCCAATCTGTACCAAATCCAGCGCGAACGCCTGCAACTCGAGTTCGACACCCTGCCGGCCGACGCCCCAGCAAGTAAACGCGCCGCCTATCAGGCCAAGCTGGACGACTACAGCGCCAAGATCAAGAAATACGACGCCGAAAAAGAAGACATCCAGCGCACCGCCCACGAGCTGGAAGCCAAGCGTGACGACGCCCAGCGTCATGGTCAGCCAATGGGGCTGGCGGTGATTTTTTTGCAAATCGCCATCTTGCTGTCGTCGGTGGCCGGCCTGTTCAAGCGCCGTGAGCTGTGGCTGTGCGCGCTGCCGCTGGGGCTGATTGGCCTGGTGTTGTTCGCCAACGGCTTTTTGCTGTTCCTGCCGCCCTTGCTGTAGCCGCAGCGGCGGTTTACAGTGCTTGTTTGCCTGCTGGCGGCGTCAGTGCACGCCCCATAGCCAGTAGGCGGCCACAAACAGCGCCGAGCTGATGAGCAGCGCCTGCGCCAGCGTGGTGACCCACTCGCGCAGGCTGTGGCGCTGTTGGCGCGAAAACAGCATGCGCACCAGCAACACCAAGACGGTGGCCAGCAAAAAGAATTTGAACAATCGTCCGAACATGATCCACCCAGTCAACACAGCGGTGTCGATTATGGGCATGCCGACTGCGCCGGGCAACTTGGTGCGGCGCGCACGCCACGCCAGTGGCATGTTATGCTTTAAAAATATTCCATTTGCTTGAGCCATCACCCCGGACGTGCTATTTAACTGACTTGTCTCCCGCGAGCCTAACCAGACCTGATACGCCAGATGACCCCAGACCCGCATTCCGTCGGCCTTGTCACGCCGCAGACCGCCCTCTTCGACACGCCGCTGACCCTGGCCAGCGGCGCCACGCTTGAGCACTATCAACTGGTGTTTGAAACCTATGGCGAGCTGAACGCCGACGCCAGCAACGCCATCCTGATCTGCCACGCGTTGTCTGGCCACCATCATGTCGCCGGCCGCCATCACCCGGACGATAAAGCCGCCGGCTGGTGGGACAATATGATCGGCCCCGGCAAGCCCATCGACACCTCGCGCTTTTTTGTGGTGGGCCTGAACAATCTGGGTGGCTGCCACGGCAGCACCGGGCCATCCAGCATCAACCCGGCCACCGGCCAGCCCTGGGGGGCGAGTTTTCCGGTGGTCACCGTGCCGGACTGGGTGCACGCGCAGGCGCGGCTGGCCGACCGGCTGGGCATCGAGCGCTGGGCGGCGGTGATTGGCGGCAGCCTGGGCGGCATGCAGGCGCTGCAATGGACGCTCACCTACCCTGATCGGGTGGCGCACGCGCTGGTGATTGCCTCGGCGCCCAAGCTCACCGCGCAGAACATCGCCTTTAACGACGTCGCCCGCCAGGCCATCCTCACCGACCCGGATTTTCACGGCGGCCACTATTATGCGCATGGCGCCGTGCCGCGCCGTGGCCTGCGCCTGGCGCGCATGCTGGGCCACATCACCTATCTGAGCGACGACGGCATGGGCGCCAAATTTGGCCGCATGCTGAAAAGCGGCGAATACCGCTATGGCTACGATGTGGAATTCGAAATCGAATCCTATCTGCGCTATCAGGGCGACAAGTTCTCTGATTATTTTGACGCCAACACCTATTTGCTGATGACCAAGGCGCTGGATTACTTCGACCCGGCTCAGGCGTTTGCCGGCAATCTGGCCGCGGCGCTGGGCCAGGCCAAGGCGCAGTTTCTGGTGGCCTCGTTCACCACCGACTGGCGCTTTTCGCCCGCGCGCTCGAAAGAAATCGTCAAGGCGCTGATCGACGCCAAGCGCCGGGTGTCTTACGCCGAAATCGAATCCACCCACGGCCACGACGCCTTTTTGATGACCGACGCCCCGTATGTGCGCCTGATGCGCGCCTACCTGAACAATGTAGCCAAGGAGGTGGGCGCATGAGCCTGCGCAGCGACCTGCAAAAAATCGCCAACGACATTCCCCCCGGCGCCCATGTGCTGGATCTGGGCTGCGGCGACGGCGAGCTTCTGGCCTATCTGGCCGCACGCGGCGTGTCGGGTTACGGCGTGGAAATCGACGTGGACAATGTGATTGCCTGCGTCGAGCGCGGCGTGGACGTGATCCAGGGCGACCTGGAAGCCGGCCTGGCCGGCTTTGCCGACCAGTCGTTTGACGTGGTGGTGTTGTCGCAGACCATTCAGGCGATGAAACAGACCGAGCAAATCCTGCTGGACATGCTGCGCGTCGGCCGCGAGGCGATTGTCACCTTCCCCAACTTTGGCTACTGGCAAAACCGCCTGCAAATCCTGCTGCACGGCCGCATGCCGGTGTCGGAAACCATCCCCTACGCCTGGTACGACACCCCCAACCTGCACCTGTGCATGCTGGGCGACTTTGAAGCACTGTGCGCCAAAAACGGCATCCGCGTGGTCGAGCGGGTGGTGATGGACGGCGAGCAGGAAATCACCTTCCTGCCCAATCTGCTGGGCAGCCTGGCGCTGTATCGGGTGAGTCGCTGAACACGAAGCGCCCTAGCGTGGTTGCACAACCTTGCTGTGCTTCTCGTAGGGTTTCTTGCGCGGCTGAGCTGCTTTAGGCTTGGCGCGGCGTCAAATGCTGCGCTGAGTCAGCCGCCCAGCCCCACGCCAAACACATGGCCTATGGCAAAGGTCACGCTTGCTGCCGCCAAACCAATCAACAATTGCCGGGCGCCTGATAGCAGTGGATGTTTGCCTGTAAAAATGGCAATGGCGGCGCCCAAAGCAAACAGCCCCAGCGCCGAACAGACGGCGCTGGCGGTCACGATTGCGGAAGACGGCGCCAAAAACATAGGTAACGCCGGAATCATCGCCCCCAGCAAAAACACCAGAAACGACGCAGTGGCCGCCCCCATGGCTGAGCCACCCAAATCATCCGGGTTGATGCCCAGCTCCTCCCGCGCCAGAGTGTCCAGCGCCGAGGCCGGATCGTGAATCACGCGCTGGGCAATCTGCTGGGCTTCATCTTGGGTAAAGCCTTTGGCTTGATAAATCAGGCTTAATTCTTCTTGTTCTTCTGCTGGTGAGGCGGCCAATTCTTCCGCCTCGCTGGCGATTTGCTTTTCTTGGAGTTCGCGCGCACTTTGCACCGAAATCCATTCCCCCATCGCCATTGAGCAGGCGCCCGCCAAAGAGCCGGCTACCGCCGTGGCCAGTAAAGTGTGTGGATTGACGGCGGCCCCGGCTACCCCCATCAGCAAACAAAATGTCGATACCAGTCCATCGTTGGCGCCCAGCACCATGGCGCGCAGATTATTCGCGGCGCCAGCGCCATGACGGCCCTCCAGCCGCGAGTACGCTGGGCCATCCCAGCCACGGTGAGAGGGTGAAGCCAGCATGGACAATATGCGCGCATGGGAACGTTCTTGCCGCGCCATGTCAACGCCTGCCTCTTGTTGGTGGTCATATATCGTTCGGTTGCGCGCCTCATCGCTGGCCACCAACGGCAACACCGCCTGTGCGCCAAACCGGCGCGTGGCCCACAGCAAAATGTGCGTGCGCCACCCCAGCCGGATGGGGGGCTGGCCGCCGGCCGTCACAATGCGGCGACGCCAGAACTCGGCATGGGTTTCTTCTACGCGGGCCAGTCGCACATACAGCTCGGCCAGTTCGGCATGGGGCTCATGCGCGGCCATTTCTCGATATAAGGCAGCGCCCTCGCGCTCGCTTTGATAATTGGCGATAAAGCGCGCTAGTGTGGTGTTGTCTGTGGTCATGAGGGGCTCTCGGCAGGTGGCTTTGCTATTACACCAAAAAAAAACCCGACCGGGGGAACGGTCGGGTAAAACTCCGCTGGCGGAGAGAGAGTCGTTGACGGACGTCGATCAGTGATTGGAGGCCGCAGCGGCGCCGATGCCGGTTTGCGAGCGCACGTACTGGTCGTCGAAGGCGTCGATTTCGTTTTTGGCGCGGGCGCTCTTGTCGGTCACCGAGAACAGCCAGGTGAAGAAGAAGGCCAGCGGCATGGAGAACAGCGCCGGTTGTTCGTACGGGAAGATCGGCGCCGGGTTGTTCAGCACCACCACCCACACCGCCTTGGACAGCACCACGAAGGTCACTGCCGACACCAGGCCGACAATGCCGCCGATCAGCGCGCCGCGCGTGGTCAGGCCTTTCCAGTACATCGACAGGATCAGGATCGGGAAGTTGGTCGAGGCGGCGATGCCGAAGGTCAGGCCCACCAGGAAAGCCACGTTCTGCTTTTCGAAGGCGATGCCCAGCACCACGGCGACCACGCCCAGGCCCAGCGAGGCCCAGCGCGACACGCGCATTTCTTCGGCTTCGGTGGCTTTGCCGCCGCGCATCACCCGAGCGTAGATGTCGTGGGCGATGGCGGAGGCGCCAGCCAGCGCCAGGCCAGACACCACGGCCAGGATGGTGGCGAAGGCCACGGCCGACATAAAGCCCAGATACAGGTTGCCGCCCACGGCGTTGGCCAGGTGCATCACCGGCATATTGCCGCCGCCGATCAGCTTGCCGCCCACCTTGCCGCCTTCAAAGAACTGCGGGTCGCCGCCGACGATGGAAATCGCCGCCAGGCCCAGGGTGCACACCACCAGGAAGAACAGGCCGATAAAGCCGCTGGCGACAAACACCGACTTACGCGCTTCCACGGCGTTGGGCACGGTAAAGAAGCGCATCAGGATGTGCGGCAGGCCAGCGGTGCCAAACACCAGGCCCAACGACATCGACACGGCAGACACCGGATCAGCCAGCAGCGAACCGGGGCCGACAATCTTCATGCCGTCCTTGTGGGTGGCCACGGCTTTGGCGGCCATGGTTTCCAGGCTGAAGCCAAATTGGCTCATGGTCATGATCAGCAGCACCACGCCGCCGGCCAGCAGCAGGCAGGCCTTGATGATCTGCACCCAGGTGGTGGCGATCATGCCGCCGAAGGTGACGTACACCACCATCAGCACGCCCACCACGATCACGGCGGTGGCGTAGTCCAGGCCAAACAGCAGCTTGATCAGCTGGCCGGCGCCGACCATTTGCACGATCAGGTAGAAGCACACCACGGTCAGCGAACCCATGGCGGCAAAGGTGCGGATCTTGCCTTGGTCCAGGCGGTAGCTGGCGATGTCGGCAAAGGTGAAGCGGCCCAGATTGCGCAGGCGTTCGGCCATCATGAACAAAATCACCGGCCAGCCGACAAAGAAGCCCACGGCAAAGATAAAGCCGTCCAGGCCTTTGGCGAACACCATGCTGGACAGGCCCAGCAGGGTGGCGGCGGACATGTAGTCACCGGCAATGGCCAGGCCATTCTGGAAGCCGGAAATCCCGCCGCCGGCGGTGTAGAAGTCCGAGGTGGACTTGGTGCGGCGCGCCGCCCAGTAGGTGATGCCCAGGGTGCCCAGCACGAACACAAAGAACATGCCGATGGCGGTGAGGTTAAGCGGTTGCTTCTGCGCTTCTTCCACCGCGCCAGGACCGGCCCAGGCCAGGCTGGCGGCGGCGGCAAACAACAGGGGAGTCAGACGGGCGAACATCAGCTCACCTCCTTGACCAGCTCGTGGCTGATGCGGTCAAAATCCTTGTTGGCCTTGCTGACGTAATAGCCGGTCAGCAGCCACGAACCAATGATCAGCACCGCGCCGATCGGCACGCCGATGGTCAGCATGCCGCCTTGGTGCAGCGGAATGCGCAAAACGTCGGGGGCGAAGGCCACCAGCATCACGAAGGCGTAGTAGCTGCCCAGCACGATGAACGACAGCAGCGCGCCCAGGCGGCCGCGTCGGGTGACCAGTTCGGTGAATTTGGGGTTTTGGCGAACCCGTTGATAAATGTCGCTTTGGCGAGACATTGTTCCTCCTCTTTGTTTCCGGGGTTTTCTGGCTTTGTAGCGTGATCGGGCGGCTCTTTATGGTCGCCTCATGTATTGCCGGACGTGTGGCGGCGTCCGGCTCCGTGCCCCCTGGCCTCGTCACCGGCTGGCGATCGGGTTGGGGTGGGCACTGGGTTTCCCTGCGATAGCTCACGCCATTCGCATCCCCGCCGGCGTGGTGCGCCAGCGGGATTCACCGCTTGTGGCGGTAAATTCGTCCCCGCGCGCCAGGGTGAGTGGCGCGTGGGCAAGTGTTATGTTTTGGGGTAAATCACATATTCGGGTAGTTCGGCCCACCCCCACCTTCCGGCGTGGTCCAGACAATGTTTTGCGTCGGGTCCTTGATGTCGCAGGTTTTGCAGTGCAGGCAGTTCTGCGAGTTGATCTGCAAACGCGGCGCAGCCTCGCCCTCGCGCACAATCTCGTACACCCCGGCCGGGCAATAACGCTGCTCCGGCGCGTCGAACTGGGCCAGGTTCACCCGGATCGGCACCGATTCGTCTTTCAGCCGCAAATGACAGGGCTGGTCTTCGGCGTGGTTGGTGTTGGAGATGAACACGCTGGAGAGCTTGTCAAAGCTCACCTTGCCATCCGGCTTGGGATACTGAATCTTGGGCATCTCGGCCGCTGGCTTGAGGTAGGCGTGGTCCGGCTTGCCGTGCGAGAAGGTCCACGGCAGCTTGACGCCCAGGCAGTGCAGCCACATGTCCAGGCCGCCGTACAAGGTGCCGCCCACCATGCCAAAGCGGGTCAGCGCCGGCTTGACGTTGCGCACCTTGAACAAATCGTCGTACACCCAGGATTGCTCCAGCGCGCGCGGATAGTCGTCCAGCACATCGCTGTGGCGCTCGGCGCCCAGCGCGGCAAAGGCGGCGTCGGCGGCCAGCATGCCGGTCTTCATGGCGTTGTGGCTGCCCTTGATGCGCGGCACATTGACAAAACCCGCCGAGCAGCCAATCAGCGCGCCGCCGGGGAACACCAGCTTGGGGATGGACTGCAAGCCGCCTTCGTTGATGGCGCGCGCGCCATAGGCAATGCGCTTGCCGCCTTCAAAGAAGGTGCGGATGGCCGGGTGGGTCTTGAAGCGCTGGAACTCGTCATACGGGCTCAGGTGCGGGTTGTCGTAATTCAGATGCACGACAAAACCGACCATCACCTGATTGTTTTCCAGGTGATACAGGAAAGAGCCGCCGCCAGTGTGGCTGCCCAGCGGCCAGCCCTGCGAGTGCATCACCAGGCCAGGCTGATGCTTGGCCGGGTCGATTTCCCACAGTTCTTTCATGCCGATGCCGTACTTTTGCGGGTCGATGCCCTCGCGCAGCTGGAAGCGTTCGTCCAGCTCGCGGCTCAGGCTGCCGCGCACGCCTTCGGCAATCAGCGTGTAGTGCGCGTGCAGCTCCATGCCCGGCGCGTAGTCGGCCTTGGGCTCGCCATCGCGGCCCACGCCCATATCGCCCGTGGCCACGCCCTTCACCGAACCGTCTTCGTGATACAGCACTTCGGCGGCGGCAAAGCCGGGGTAGATTTCCACGCCCAGCGCCTCGGCCTGCGTCGCCAGCCAGCGGCACAGATTGCCCAGGCTGATGATGTAGTTGCCGTGGTTATTGAGCAGCGGCGGCATCAGTTTTTCCGGAAACTGCGTCGCTTCGGTTTCGGTGAGGAACAAAAAGCGGTCTTCGCTCACCGGGGTGTTGAGCGGCGCGCCTTGTTCTTTCCAGTCCGGGATCAGCTCATTGAGCGCAATCGGGTCGATCACCGCGCCAGACAGAATATGCGCGCCGACTTCCGAGCCTTTTTCCAGCAGGCAGACGCTGACTTCGCGCCCCTGCTGTTCGGCCAGTTGCTTGAGGCGAATCGCCGCCGACAGCCCGGCCGGGCCGCCGCCAACGATCACCACGTCGTATTGCATGGAATCGCGTTCGCTCATTGCGCACCTCCCACGCGGGCAAGCCGGGCTGACATCAGAAACCCTCCTCGTCCAGCGCCAGCGCCGAGGCGGCGCCCTGGGTGATTTGCGCGGCGTACAGCGCGGCTTCCGGCAGCACCTGGTCGGCGTAGTAGCGGGCGGTGGCCAGCTTGGCGTTCAGGAACACCGTGTCGCTGTCGCCATCGGCCAGCAATTGGGTGGCCACTTGCGCGGCGCGCGCCATCATCCAGCCGCCGGCCACCACGCCAGTCAGCTTGAGGAAGGCCACCGCGCCGGCAGCGGCTTGCGCCGGCTGGCTGGCGTAGTGCGCCAGCAGCCAGTCGCGGGCTTCGGCCAGCGCGCCAGCGCCGCGCGCCAGCGCCGCGCCAATGGCGCTCAGCTGGGCGTTGCCGCTGGCCAGCAGTTGTTCGCGGGTGGCGTCGATGTCGGCCAGCAGCACCGCCAGCGAGCTGCCGCCTTCGCGCGCCACTTTGCGGCCGATCAGGTCATTGGCCTGAATGGCCGTGGTGCCTTCGTAAATGGTGGTGATGCGGGCGTCGCGGAAATGCTGGGCGGCGCCGGTTTCTTCGATAAAGCCCATGCCGCCGTGCACCTGAATGCCGGTGGAGGTGACATTGATCGAGGTTTCCGTGCACCAGCCCTTCACCACCGGGGTGAGCAGCTCAACGCGGGCCTGATGCTCGCGGCGCACGGCTTCGTCCGGGTGATGGTGGGCGTAGTCCATGTGCGCGGCGGTCTGGTAGGCCAGCGCGCGCATGGCTTCGATGCGCGATTTCATGTCCATCAGCATGCGGCGCACGTCCGGGTGGTACAGAATCGGCCGGGTCTGGCCGCTGCTGTCGCCCATCGGCTTGCCCTGCACGCGATCCTTGGCGTAGGCCAGCGCCTGCTGGAAAGCGCGCTCGGAAATCGCCACGCCTTCCATGCCCACGTTCAGGCGGGCGTGGTTCATCATGGTGAACATATACGCCAGGCCCTTGTGCGGCTCGCCCACCAGATAACCGATGGCGCCGTCGTTCTCGCCAAACACCATCACGGCGGTGGGGCTGGCGTGAATGCCCAGCTTGTGTTCGATCGAGGCGCACACCAGATCATTGCGCGCGCCCAGCGAGCCGTCGGCGTTGACCAGGTATTTCGGCACGATAAACAGCGAAATGCCCTTCACCCCTTCCGGCGCGTCCGGCAGACGGGCCAGCACCAGATGGACGATGTTCTCGGCCATGTCGTGCTCACCCCAGGTGATGAAAATCTTGGTGCCGCTGATGCGGTAGCTGCCGTCGCCAGCCGGCACGGCGCGGCTGCGCACGGCGGCCAGATCAGAGCCGGCGTTGGGTTCGGTCAGGTTCATGGTGCCGGTCCACTCGCCGGACACCATCTTGGGCAGATACACCGCCTTGAGCTCGTCGCTGGCGTGTTCGGCAATGGCGTTCACCGCGCCCAGCGTCAGCATCGGGCACAGGGCAAAGGCCATATTGGCCGACTTCCACATCTCTTGCACGGCGGACGACACCAGCGAGGGCAAGCCCTGGCCGCCAAACTCCGGCTGCGCCGGCATGGCGTTCCAGCCGGTTTCACAGAAGCTGGCGTAGGCGTCGGCAAAGCCGTCGGCCGGGGTGACCACGCCGTTGTCCCAGCGACAGCCCTGAAGGTCGCCGCTGGCGTTGATCGGCGCCAGCACGCCAGCGGCAAACTTGGCCGCTTCGTCCAGAATGGCCGCGGCCATGTCCGGGGTGGCGTCTTCCAGACCCGGCAATTGCGAGACGGCTTCCAGGCCGGCCAGGTGGTTGAGGACAAACAGCATGTCGCGCTGCGGCGCGGTGTAACTCGTCATCATGGGTGTGTGCTCTCGGAAGCCGCCCCGGTGGACGGGGCGGCGTGTCAGGCAAGATAGGCGTTAGGGTGCAGACGGCTTAGCCGATGGCCGAGGCCGACTTCATCTGCTGGCGCAGCAGGTATTTCTGCAACTTGCCGGTGGAGGTTTTCGGCAGCGGGCCGAAGATCACTTTCTTGGGCACCTTGAAGCGGGCCAGATGCTCGCGGCAGTATTCAATCACCGCTTCTTCGGTGGTTTCCGCGCCATCTTTCAGCTCCAGGAAGGCGCACGGCACTTCGCCCCATTTCGGGTCGGGCATGGCGATCACCGCCGCCGCCGACACCGCCGGGTGGCGATACAGCACGTCTTCGACTTCAATCGACGAGATATTCTCGCCGCCGGAGATGATCACGTCCTTGGAGCGGTCTTTGATCTTGATGTAGCCATCCGGCTGCATCACCGCCAGGTCGCCAGTGT
>ERZ650300.661-NODE-661-length-20906-cov-10.034147_pt1 | contig 20906 bp, 18 predicted proteins | sample MGYA00376236_ERZ650300 | MGnify/ENA primary metagenome ERZ650300 (study PRJEB26733, sample SAMN07839303) | wastewater metagenome | biome: urban; feature: wastewater treatment plant; material: waste water | place: USA: North Carolina | collected 2016-04-28 ...
CCCCGCGATGGCACGCTGAGACGACACTTCCTGCCCGACCACCACAAGGCAGGAAATGTCAAACCGCCTTGAACACAAAAATTCGGACAGGCTCGGACAGTCTCCTGACACTCCCTGCGCGCAAGCTCAAAACCCTTGCGAACCCCCTGCGGACGCTTGCGCGCGAGGTCAATGAGCTTGCGCGCAAGGTCAGCCGGCTTGTGCGCAAGCCAAATTGCCTTGCACGCAAGGCGCCGCAGCTTGCACGCAAGCCGTCTGGGCTTGCGCGCGAACCTCGGAAGCTTGCGCGCGAGCCAAAACAGCTTGCGCGCAAGGTTTTTTGCCTTGCGGCCGAAGCCGGAAGCCTTGCGGGCAAGGCTTTTTAGCTTGCGCGTAAGCCCAAAAGCCTTGCGCGCCGCGCCGGCCACCGCAACGCCCGACAGGGAAGCGGCGCGCCTGTGGTATTTTTGGCGCCCCTTACTGCGATCTTCGTCGCGCCCCAAGGCCGCACCATGAACGAAACACCCGATCTCTTCGACTCCCTGCCGTCCGCCCCGGCGGCGCCCGCCGCACCGCCCGCGCCCCCGCCGCCCGCCACCCCGCTGCTGGCCAGCGACGATGCCCTGCCCCTCGACCTCTACGCCGAGCGCGCCTATCTCGCCTACGCCATGAGCGTGGTCAAGGCCCGCGCCCTGCCCCAGGTGGAAGACGGCCTCAAGCCCGTGCAGCGCCGCATCCTCTACGCCATGAGCGAGATGCGCCTGTCGTCCGGGGCCAAGCACGTCAAGTCGGCCCGGGTGGTCGGCGACGTGATCGGCAAATACCACCCCCACGGCGACAGCAGCGTGTATGACGCGATGGTGCGGGTGGCCCAGGATTTCTCGCTGCGCTATCCGCTGGTGGACGGCCAGGGCAACTTCGGCTCCCGCGACGGCGATTCGGCTGCGGCGATGCGTTACACCGAATGCCGCCTGACCCCCATCGCCGAGCTGCTGCTCGCCGAGATCGACCGGGGCACCGTGGATTTCCGCCCCAACTACGACGGCGCCTTCGAAGAACCCCAGCTGCTCCCCGCCCGCCTGCCCTTCGTGCTGCTCAACGGCGCCTCCGGCATTGCGGTGGGCATGGCGACCGAGATTCCGTCCCACAACCTGCGCGAAGTGGCCGCCGCGGCGATCCACGCCATCGAACACCCGGAAGCCGGCGTCGCCGAGCTGATGAGCCACATCGCCGGGCCGGACTTCCCCGGCGGCGGCCAGATCATTTCGCCCAAGGCCGACATCCGCCAGGCCTACGAAACCGGCCGCGGCAGCCTCAAGGTGCGCGCCCGCTGGATCGTCGAGGATCTCGCCCGCGGCCAGTGGCAGCTGGTCATCAACGAGCTGCCGCCGGGCGTATCGGCCCAGAAGGTGCTCTTCGAGATCGAAACCCTCACCAATCCGCAGCCCAAGACCGGCAAGAAATCCATCGACCCCGATCAGGCCCAGCTCAAGGCGCTGATGCTCGGCGCCCTCGACCGGGTGCGCGACGAATCCGGCAAGGACGCCCCGGTGCGCCTCGTCTTCGAGCCCAAGAGCCGCAACCAGGACGTGGCCGAGTTCGCCAATCTGCTGCTCAGCCACACCAGCCTCGAGAGCTCCGCGTCGATCAACATGGTGATGATCGGCCTCGACGGACGCCCCGGCCAGAAGACCCTCGCCGACATCCTCCACGAGTGGGGACGCTTCCGCCTCGCCACCGTGCGCCGGCGCACCGCCCACCGCCTCGGCCAGGTGAATGACCGCATCCACATCCTGGAAGGCCGGCACATCGTCTTCCTCAACATCGACGAAGTGATCCACCTGATCCGCGAATCGGACGAGCCCAAACCGGCGCTGATCGCCCGCTTCGACCTCACCGACCGGCAGGCCGAAGACATCCTCGAAATCCGCCTGCGCCAACTGGCCCGCCTCGAAGGCATCAAGATCGAGCGCGAGCTGGCCGAGCTGCGCGGCGAAAAATCCGAACTCGAAGCCCTGCTCGGCGACGAAGGCAAGCTGCGCCGGCTGGTCATCAAGGAAATCCGCGCCGACGCCGCCAAATACGGCGACGAACGCCGCACCCTGGTGGAAGAAGCCGCCCGCGCCGGTGTAACGCAAACGGTGGTGGACGAAGCGGTCACCGTGATCGTGTCCGAAAAGGGCTGGGTGCGCTGCCGCAACGGGCACGGCGTCGATCTGGCCAACGTCGCCTTCAAGGACGGCGACCACCTCGGCGCGGCCTTCGAGTGCCGCAGCGTCGATGCGCTGATCGCCCTCACCGACGGCGGCCGGGCGCTGACCGTGGCCGTCTCGACGCTGCCCGACGGCCGCGGCAACGGCGCGCCGCTGGCCTCCCTGGTCGAACTGCCCGCCGGCAGCAAGATCGCCCACGTGCTCGCCGGCCCCGCCGACAAGCGCGTGCTGCTGGCCAGCGCCGACGGCTACGGCTTCGTCTGCCGCCTCGGCGACATGACCGCCACCAAACGCGCCGGCAAACAGTTCATCACCGTCGACGCCGGCGGCAAACTGCTCGCGCCGGTGCTCTTCGATGCGGCCGACGGCCTGCAGCTCGCGGCGCTCTCGAGCACCGACCGCTTCCTCGTGTTCCCCCTCGATCAGATGAAGGAACTCGCCGGCGGCGGCCGCGGCGTGATCGTCATGGGCCTCGACGACGGCGAGCAGCTCGCCGCCGTCTGCGTCGCCCGCGAATCGATCACCCTCCTCGCCAACACCCGCGGCGGCAAGGCCGTCGAAACCACCCTCGCCCCGCGGGACTGGCAGGAGTGGATCGGCAAGCGCGCCCGCAAGGGCAAACCGGCGCCGGGCCGCTCGCAAGCCAACGGACTGCGCGGCCGCTGACGCCGCGCCGACGCGCACCGGGCACCCAACGGAAAGCCCGCCCTCGGACCGGAACGGCAGCAACGACGCCCGCGTTGCTGCCGTTTTTATTTTTCCAGGCGGCTCGCTGCCAGCATGTTGCAGAACAAGCGCCCCTGCTCGATCGCATCGTCGAGCGCCACGTGGGTATGGGGCACGGGGTCGAACCACCCGGCCGGCATCGCCGACTTCCCGCTACGGCGATAGGGCGTCTTCAGTACCGCCATGGCATAGGTCTTGATGTCGATGACGGCATAGCCGAAGGGGTTCTCGCCGGCAAACTCGCTGAGATACCACAGCACAAACGGAAAATCGAAGGCCGCCGGATAGGCCACGAAGACCGGCCGCGCGGGCAGCGCGCGGAGCCACCGCACAAAGCGCCGCGTCGCGACATCCGGCGGCTCCGGATCGGTGCGGCAGGCGGCCCACGCCTCGGGCTGGGTTGCCCACCACGCCATCGTCCGCGGGTCCGGCACCCGGCCCGGCAGGGTTTCGAGATTGGCCGAAAAACTGCCGACCAGTTGTTTGTCGGCCGTCAAAGCCACGGCGCCGATGCTGAGCACCGAATGCCGGCCCGGCACCGGGCCGTCGGTTTCGATATCGGTGCTGACGTAAATTTCGGACATGCGGCACTCCCTCCTCCGACCGGCACCCGGTTTGCCCGCGCCGGCCTTGGTTTTGCAGAGGGTACACACTGCGCTAAAAACTCCCGGTTTAGAAATACCTTCCACTGCCGTTAATTCAAGCTCAGCAGCAGGCGGTCAAGCCGCGTTTCCACCGTAACGACGACCGACCGCCACCGATACCGAAGCCCCATGAAGCTAGACCTTACCGACCGCAACCTTCCCCGCCTTCATCTGGTCGGGACGCTGCTCGTCGTCATCGTGCTGGCCATCGCCCTCGGCACGAGCTTTCTGTTCATCGGACTGGCCGAGCACCAACGGATCATCGACCGGCTCGAAAGCAATCTCTCGATCAAGAAAAAAGAGCGGCTGGCCGGCGAAATGGACGCGACGATCGGCTACCTGGATTTTCTGCAGTCGCGCACCGAATCGGCCCTCCGGAATGCACTGCGGGAAAAAGTCGGGATGGCCATCCAAACCGCCCACTCGATCTACGACCGCGAACATGGCCGACTGCCCGAAGCCGAAGTAAAACGTCTGATCCTTGAAGCGCTGCGTCCCCAGCGCTTTTTTGATGGGGGTGGTTATTTCTTCGTCGACAGCACCGATGGCCGTTGCGTCCTCCTGCCGATTGCCCCCCATCTCGAGGGCAAGTCCTTTTGGGACAACCGGGACGACACCGGCCATTACGTCATGCGCGGTCTGATCGCCGCGGCGCGCGACGGCGGCGGCGAGGGTTTCTCGTTCTACCGCTGGTATGCACCCGACAATCCGCAGCGAATGTCGGACAAGCTCGCCTTCGTCAAGACCTTCGAGCCCTATGGATGGCTCATCGGCACCGGCGACTACCTCCAGCGCTGGCAGGACGCGCGGCTCAAGGAAGGTCTGGAGCGGCTGCGCGCGTGGCGGTTCGGCGATACCGGCCGCTTCGTCGCCATCAGCTTCGACGGACGCCTGCTGTTGCAACCCCAATGGCCGGAATACGAGGGCCGGCACTTCCAGTCGGTCGGCACCCCGGAGACCCAGAAGATCAGGGCACAACTCCTCGATCTGGGCAAACAGGGCGGCGGCTACCACGAATATCCCTGGCCCGATCGGAACGGCGGCCGGACCGCCATCCGCACCTCCCTCGTGCGGCCCTACCGGCCTTGGAACATGGTCGTCATTGCCTCCATCGACGAGCAGGAAATGCAGATGGCCATCGACGCGGAACGCACCGCGGCGCTCGAATCCATGTCCAGCCGCCTGCCCTACGCGGCGCTGGCCTCCAGCGTGGCCATCGGGCTCGCCATGCTCGCCTCGTTCTTCTTTTCGCGCTGGATCAGCAACCGGCTGAGGGAATACACGCGCCACATCGACGAGCACGCCAGCGCCCTCGAACGGCAGGCCGGCAAGCTGCGGCTGGCGGCGCGGGTGTTCGACAGCAGCAAGGAAGGCATCATCATCACCGACCCGCAGGCGCGCATTCTGGCGGTGAATCCGTCCTTCGTCGAAATCACCGGTTTTACGGCCGCCGACGTGATCGGGAAGCGTCCCGACGTGCTCGCCTCCGGTCGTCACGACGCCGATTTTTACCGCACCATGTGGAAGTCGATCCGGGAAACGGGCTCGTGGAGCGGCGAAATCTGGAACCGGCGCGCGGACGGCCGCCACTATCCGGAACACCTCGACATCTGCACCGTGCGCGACGAATCCGGCGCCGTGCTGCATTACGTGGGCACCTTTCTCGATCTCACCGAACGCAAACAGGCCGAAGACCGCATTCGTCAGCTGGCCGAATTCGACATCCTCACCCGACTCCCCAACCGCAGCCTGTTCCTCGACCGGCTCACCCAGGCCATCGCGCGGGCCGAGCGGGAAGACAAGCGGGTGGCGGTGCTGGTGATCGACCTCGACCGCTTCAAGACGGTCAACGACTCCCTCGGCCACGCCACCGGCGACGAAATCCTGCAGGAAGTCGCCGCCCGCCTCAGCCGGCTGGTGCGCAACAGCGACACGGTGAGCCGTCTCGGCGGCGACGAATTCGCCGTGCTCCTCACCAGCCTCGACCAACCGACCCAGAGCCTCCCGGTGGCCCGCAAGGTTCTCGAGGCGCTCTCCGAGCCCTACCTTGTCCGTGAGCACGACTTCCGGATCACACCGAGCATCGGCATCGCGCTGTATCCGGACAGCGGCACCGACAGCGGCACCCTCCTGCAAAACGCCGACGCGGCGATGTACCACGCCAAACACCTCGGCCGAAACAACTTCCAGTTTTTCACTTCCGAATTCAACCTGCTGGCCACCGAGCGGCTGCAGACCGAAAACGGCCTGCGCCACGCCCTCGCCCGCCACGAACTGGTGCTCCACTATCAGCCGCAAATCGCGCTGGCGAGCGGACGGATCGTCGGCTGCGAGGCGCTGCTGCGCTGGCAGCCGTCCGGCGACGAACTGATCCCGCCAGACCGCTTCATCCCGGTGGCCGAAGATACCGGACTGATCGTTCCCATCGGCACCTGGGTGCTCGACGAGGCCTGCAGACAGCTTGCCATCTGGGATGCGGGCGCCGACACCCGGCGCATCGTCCCGATCCGCATGGCCGTGAATGTGGCCGTTCCGCAGCTGCGCCAGAGCGATTTCGTCGCCATCGTCAGCGACACCCTGGCGCGCTACGGGCTCAGCGCCGACCGGCTGGAGATCGAAGTCACCGAAAGCGTGCTCCTCGACAAGGACGAACGCATCCGCCTGACCCTCGAAGGTCTGGTCGCCCTCGGCATCAAGCTGTCCCTCGACGACTTCGGCACCGGCTACGCCAGCCTGTCCTACCTGCGCAACTTCCGCTTCGATGTGATCAAGATCGACCGTTCCTTCGTCTCCGAACTGCAGAACAACCAGGACGACATCACCCTGATCCGCGCCATCATCAGCATCGCCCGCGACATGTCGCTGCTGACCATCGCCGAAGGGGTCGAAACTGCCGAGCAGCAAGCCATTCTCAATGAACTCGGCTGCTGCCTCGGCCAAGGCTTCCACTTCTCCCGCCCGGTGCCTGGAGCCGAAATGGGCGCGCTGATCGCCAATCAGACCGTTCCGACTGCGCCTTGAGCACCCATGCAAAAAGGAGCGCCCGCAGGCGCCCCTTTTTGTTTGCTCCGGCACTTTTTCCGCGGATCGGGCCGAAACCTTGGCCGCGGCATTCCAGTGCCTACTTCTTCAACAGACCATCCAGCGCATCGATCATCTGGTCGATCTCGGCCTCGCTGACATTCAGCGCGGGCATGAAGCGCAGCAGATTTCCGCGCGGGGCGTTGAGCAGCAAGCCCTGCGGCTCCATGACGAGGGCAGCCTGGACGATGGCCGGTCCGCGGTCGTCGTCGAGGATCAGCGCGCGCAGCAGGCCGGAGCCCCGCTCGCCCTTGAGGCCATGTTTGGCCGACAGTTCGTTCAGGCGCTTGCTGAGATAATCGCCGCGGGCCCGTACCGATTCGAGAAAGCCCGGTGCAGTGAGCTTGCGCACCACCGCCACACCGACCGCCGTCATCAGCGGGTTGCCGTTGTAGGTGCCGCCCTGTTCGCCCGGCGCGAAGCAGGCCACATCCTCACGGGCCAGCAGCGCCGCCAGCGGCACGCCGCCGCCGATGCCCTTGCCGAGCGTCATGATGTCCGGCTCGATGCCGGAATGCTCATAGGCGAACAAGGTGCCGGTGCGGCCCATGCCGGCCTGCACTTCATCGACGATCAGCAGGATGCCGTGTTCGCGGGTGAGTCTGCGCAGCGCCTGCATGAACGCGGGATCGGCCGGGATCACGCCGCCCTCGCCCTGCACCGGCTCCAGCATCACCGCGACGGTCTTGTCGGTGATCAGCGCTTCCACCGACGCGATGTCGTTCAGATCGGCCTTGGGGAAGCCCGGCACCTGCGGCGCGTACATCACGTCCCAACCGGCCTTGCCGGACGCGGACATGGTGGCCAGAGTGCGACCGTGGAAGGAGTGGTCGAAAGTAATGATCTCGTAGGCGCCGTTCTTGTGCACCTTGCCCCACTTGCGGGCGAGCTTGATGGCGCCTTCGTTGGCTTCGGCGCCGGTGTTGGCGAAGAAGACCCGGTCGAAGACCGAATTGGCGGTAAGCAGGCCGGCCAGTTCAACCATCGGGCCGTTGTAGAAGGCCGGGCTGGGATTGATCAGTTTGTTGGCTTGATCGACCAGCGCTGTACGGATTTCCGGCGGGCAATGGCCGAGGCAGTTGACGGCCCAGCCCTGGATGAAATCGAGGTAAGGCTTGCCGTTGTGGTCGTACAGCCAAGCTCCCTCGCCGCGCTCGAAGACGAGATCGGGGCGGTTGGTGATGTACATGAGGGAAGCGGTGTCAAACTCTCCGTAACGCATGGCGGGCTCCAAATTAGCAAGGTGCAGAGTATACGGCCTGAAGGGGCTTCGGATTATTTCGCCGGACTCAGTCCACGTGGCTTTCTGCCACCAGGCTGCGCAGACGCTTGCGACGGGTCAGCAAAAAAGCCACAAAACACAGCAGCAGGCCGCCCTCGACCTGCAGGGTATGTCCGGCCCCGATGGCCGCCGCGGCAAAACCGGCAAGCAACCCACCCAGCGCATCGAAGCCGAAGCGCGCCGAAGTGAAGAACGACACCACCCGCCCCCGCAACTGCTCCGGCGCCATGCCCTGCAGCATCATGTTGATGCCGACGTTGCACACCGTGATCCCGAAGCCCGTGCCGGCCATGGCAAGCATCGCCGGGGCGAGGTGGGTGACCAGGGTGAACACGAGGACCGACGCCGCGCTGATGAAAACCCCCGCCAGCACCGCGCCGACGAGCGCGGGCAGACGCCGGCAGTGCGCAAGAAAGACGGTTCCCAGAAAAGCCCCGCAGCCGGCCGCGCCCCACAGCCAGCCAAGGGTGGTGGCATTGCCGGCGAACACGTCGCGGGCAAACACCGGCAGAAGCACGGCATACGCCGACACCGTGATGTTGAGCGCCATCAGGATCAGGATCAGCATGCGCACCTGCCAGGTGTGCCAGGCATAGGCGATCCCCTCGCGGAACACCTTGCCCACCGAACCGGTAGCCCGTTGCGGCTCGATGCCCTCGATCCGCAGCAGGCCGACGATGAGGGCCAGGAAGGACAATCCGTTGATCAGAAAGCAGATCGCTTCGGAGGACAGTCCCAGCAACAGGCCCGCCAGCGGCGGACCGACGAAGCGCCCGGCGTTGAACAGCATGGCGTTGAGCGCCAGCGCGTTCGGCAGGTTCTCGCGCGGGCCGACGAAGCTGCCGATCAGCGACTGGCGCAAAGGCGTGTCGAAGCTGCTGAGCACCCCAAGCGAGAGCGACATCAAGATGATCAGCGTGGTCCCGATCAGGTCGGCCCAGGTGAGAAAAGCCAGCAGGAATGCCTGCAAGGCCATCAAGGACTGCACGCCGATGAGCCACTTCTTTTTGTTCTGCTTGTCGATCCAGGCCCCGGCCAGCGGACCGACCAGCAGCAGCGGAATCAGGGCGCAGAACGAGGTCACCCCCAGCAGCGCCGCCGAGCCGGTAAGGCGATAGACCAGCCACGACAGGGACACCTGCTGAACCCACGAGCCCAGAATGGAAATCGCCTGCCCGGCGAAGTAGAAGCGGAAATTACGGTGCGCCAGTGCCCGCATCGATGCGGGCCAGCGGCGGGATGAAACGTCGGTCGAACTCATGGAACCTGCGGTCGGGGTGACAAGGAAACGATGGGAAGTCTGGCGGCGCCAAAGGCAGAAATGCCGAAAGGCGGCAGCGTAAAACGCCGCGGGCTCTTTCTATACACCTTTTTTCGGAAAATCAGGAATCGCCCCATTGCATGTACGCGAACAAGCCCGTTTTATACAATGCGCCCGACCTATCGACCGGCAAGCCTGCGAAACCGGCATCCGCACGCCGGCCCCCGATACCGTGCCGGCGACCCTTCACCGCAAGAACGCCGGCGAGCTTCCCCGATAAACCTGACGCGAACCCCATCCGCGAGAACGAAAAACATGTCTGCCGCCCAGTACCTCTTCACGCCCCCGGAAACCGTTTCCCTGCCGGTGCGCGGCGAAGCCGCCCGCTACCCGGTGCGCCGCGTCTTCTGCGTCGGTCGCAACTACCACGCCCACGCCATCGAAATGGGCAACCCCGTAAACAAAGCCACGATGCGCCCCTTCTACTTCATCAAGGATGCCTCCGCCGTCGTTCAGTCCGGCGCCACGGTGCCCTACCCGGCCGGCACCGGGAATTACCAGTACGAACTGGAACTGGTGGTGGCCATCGGCGCCGAAGGTTTCCGCGTGCCGGAAGCCGACGCCGAACGCCTGATCTACGGCTACTGCGCCGGCCTCGACATGACCCGCCGCGACCTGCAACTGGTGGCCCGCGAGAGCGGCCGTCCATGGGATCTGGGCAAGAACTTCGAGAACGCCGCCGTGCTCACCGAAATCGTCCCGAAGGGCGAGCTGGGCATCCTCGGCAGCGGCGCCATCGAACTTCAGGTCAATGGCGCCGTCAGGCAGAGCGCCGACCTCGACAAGCTGATCTGGAGCATCCCCGAACTGCTGGCCGACCTCTCCCGGTTCTACCACCTCCAGCCGGGCGATCTGGTCTTCACCGGCACGCCCGAAGGCGTCGGCCCGGTGCTGTCCGGCGACCGGATCACCGGCCACATCGACCGGGTGGGCGACATCGAACTGAACATCGGCGCCGCCGAATAAGCCAAACCCGATTCGAAACCCGCACCGCGCCCCAAGCCACCGTCATCCGGAACGATCGCGCTGGCCGCGCAAGCCGGCACAAAACGCTGCAGAAAATTCCATAATGCGGCTCTTTGCGGGCGACAATCCCCGCCGCCAGCCTTCAAGCGAACACGGAGACCCAATGCCCATCGAGAAATCCATCGCCTGCCTGCTCGCCACCTTGGGCGCATCGGCCCTGTCCATGTCGGCGCTGGCCGCCGACACGCTCAAGGTCGGTATGGTTCTGCCGATGTCCGGCCCCTTCGCCGCCTACGGCAAGCAGATCGAGCACGGCGCCCGCCTCTACCTGCAACAATCGGGCGGGAGCTTTGCCGGTCGCAAGGTGGAATTGATCGTCAAGGACGACACCGGCATCGCTCCGGAAATCAGCAAGCGCGCGGCACAGGAGCTGGTGGTGAAGGACAAGGTGGATGTCCTGGCCGGCTTCGGCCTCACCCCGTCGGCCCTCGCGGCGGCAGCCATCGCCACCGAAGCCAAAAAGCCGATGATCGTCATGAATGCCGCGGCATCGGTCATCACCACCAAATCCAATTACATCCTGCGCGTCTCCCACACCCTGCCGCAGATCACCGCGCCGATTGCCGGCTGGGCCGCAAAGAACAGGATCAAGCGGGTTTACATCCTGGTTGCCGATTACGGCCCCGGCCACGATGCCGAGGCGCAGTTCAAGAAAACCTTTACCGCCGCCGGCGGCGAAGTGATCGGCGAAGTCCGCACCCCGGTCAAGAACCCCGATTTCGCCCCCTTCCTGCAAAAAATCAAAGATGCCAAGCCGGACGCCGTCTTCCTGTTCGTCCCGCCCGGCGAGCAGACGGTGACTTTCATGAAGGGTTTCGCCGAACGGGATCTGGCCAAGAACGGCATCCGGATCGTCGCCACCGGCGACCTGACCGAAGAGGACGTGCTCGACGCCGTCGGCGACAACGCGCTGGGCATCGTCACCTCGCTGCAGTATTCCGAAGTGCACAACTCGCCCGAAAACAAGGCCTATACCCAGGCCTACCGAAAGGCCTACCCCAAGGACCGCCCCAACTACATGTCGGTCAGCGGCTTCGACGGGATGCAATTGATCGCCAAAACGCTGGACAAGACCGGCGGCGACGCCAGCGGCGACACCTTCGTCGCGGCCGCCAGGGGGCTCGCCTGGATCAGCCCGCGCGGTCCGATCAGCATCGATCCGGAAACCCGCGACATCGTCCAGACCATCTACATCCGCAGAGTCGAAAAGGTCGCCGGCAAACTCCAGAACGTGGAGTTCGACCAGATCGCCAACTTCAAGGACCCCGGCAAGCCCTAAGCTGAATCCCGCCCGGCCCGGATGGCTTTGCGTCCGACCCGGCTTTCGGTCCTGCAGTCAAAGGAGATCGCCATGACCGTCATCTTCGACGGCATTGCTTCGGGGATGCTGCTGTTCCTCATCGGCGTCGGCCTTTCGGTCACCCTCGGCCTGATGAACTTCATCAATCTGGCCCACGGCGCCTTTGCCATGTTCGGCGGCTACCTGTGCGTCAGCCTGCTCAATCGGGCCGATGTCCCGTTCCTCGCCGCGCTGCCGCTGGCGGCGGCGGGCACCGCGCTGATCGGCCTTGTGTTCGAGCGCACGCTGTACCGCCGGCTCTACTCGGCCACCCACTTCGACCAGGTTCTGTTCTCGATCGGTCTGGTCTTCATGTCGATTTCGACCGCACACTATTTTTTCGGCGCCCAGCAGCAACCGCTGGTTCTGCCCGACTTCCTGCGTGGCCAGATCCACCTGCCGGGGCTCGACATGGGCGTTTATCGACTCTTCCTGATCGTGCTCGGCCTCGCCATCGCCTTCGGCCTGCAGCGCCTGGTCAGCAGCACCCGCTTCGGAGCCCAGCTGCGCGCGTCGGTGGACAACCCTCGGGCGGCACGGGGCGTCGGCATCGACGTGGAGCGCGTTTTCACCCTCACCTTCGCGCTGGGAACGGCGCTGGCCGGCCTGGGTGGCGCGCTGGGAGTGGACATGCTCGGCCTCGACCCGAATTTTCCGGTGAAGTACATCGTGTATTTCCTGATCGTCGCCGCGGTGGGCGGCAGCGGCAGCATTCTGGGCTCGCTGCTCGCCTCGCTGATCCTCGGCGTGGCCGATGTGGCCGGTAAATACTACATTCCCGAGATCGGCGCCTTCGTCATCTACGCGGTCATGGTGGCCATGCTGATCGTGCGCCCGCAGGGGCTTTTCGGTCGCGGCACGGCGCGCCGCGGATGAAGACATGACTCGCACTCCCGATCTGTGCCCGCTTCGACGCGCCGACCGCTGGCGTCCGGCCGAGCTGGCGTTCTGGCTGATCCCGGTCCTCGCCTATTTCGTCTTTCCGGACAATCTGGTGCTGCTCACCCAGATTGCGATCACCGCGCTGTTCTGCCTGTCGCTGGATCTGATCCTTGGCTACGCCGGCATCCTGTCCCTCGGCCATGCGGCCTTCTTCGGGCTGGGCGCCTACGCGGCCGGGCTGCTCGCGGCCAACGGCTTCGGCGACCCCCTCGCCGGTTTGGCCGTGGCGGCGCTCGCCAGCGCGGCTGCGGGCTTTGTCAGCGGCTTTCTGGTGCTCCGCGGCGCCGATCTGACCCGCCTGATGGCTACCCTCGGCATCGCGATGATGCTGTTCGAAGCGGCCAACAAACTCACCTCCGTCACCGGCGGTGTGGATGGCCTTCAAGGCATCGAGATGAAGCCGCTGTTCGGGCGGTTCAGCTTCGACATGTATGGCAAGACAGCCTACTGGTACGCGCTGCTGGTGCTGTTCCTGCTGTTCTGGGCGGCACGCAAGCTGGTGCACAGCCCTTTCGGACTGAGCCTGAAAGGCATCCGGCAGAACGTCGGACGCATGCCGGCCATCGGTGCGCCGGTCGATGCCCGGCTATCGGCCATCTACACCGTCGGTGCCCTCTACGCCGGAATCGCCGGGGCGCTGCTGGCGCAGACCACGCAATTCGTCGCGCTGGATGTGTTGTCGTTCAACCGCTCGGCCGAACTGTTGCTGATCCTCGTCCTCGGCGGCGCGGGCAGCCTTTATGGAGCGTTGATCGGTACGATCGTCTTCATGTCGGCTCACCATGTGCTCTCCGACATCAACCCCGAATACTGGCAGTTCTGGCTCGGCGCCCTGCTCGTGGCGGTGGTGCTTTTCGCCCGCGACGGCGTGATGGGCGGCCTTCGCCGCCTGAGCGCGCGGCCCTGGCGACGGCAATAAGGCGGGCCGACGATGGACTACGCCCTGCAGACAAAAAATCTGGTCAAGACCTTCGGCGGCTTCGTTGCCACCAATGACGTGAGCCTCAAGGTCGAAACCGGCGCGCGGCACGCCCTGATCGGCCCCAACGGCGCCGGCAAGACAACCCTGATCGACCTTCTCAGCGGCTTTCTCGAACCCACTGCCGGACAAGTCATCCTGAAGGGCGTCGACGTCACCCACCTTGGCCAGCACCACCGGGTCAAGCGCGGGATGGCACGCACTTTCCAGATCAACCGGCTGTTCTCCGAACTGACCGTGCTCGAATCGGTGACCATGGCGGTCAACGAACGCCTCGGGCTGGGCCGGCGCTTCTGGAAACCGGTCGGCGCCCATGCCCAGGCAGTGGATGAAGCCGCCGGTCTGCTCGAAAACCTGCGGCTGCTCGAGGTGGCCCACGAAAAGACGGGCAGCCTCGCCTACGGCAAGCAGCGTCTGATCGAAATTGCGCTGGCGCTGGCCATGAAGCCGCAGCTCTTGCTGCTCGACGAACCCGCCGCCGGCGTTCCGGCCACCGAGAGTCGCGAACTGTTCGAATCCATCGCCGCCCTGCCGCGGGACGTCACCATTCTGCTGATCGAACACGACATGGATCTGGTCTTCCGGTTTGCGGAGCGAATCTCGGTGCTGGTAGGCGGCGCCCTGCTCGCCCACGGCACACCGGAGTTCATCGCCAACGATCCGAAAGTCCGGGAGGTGTATTTGGGAAAGGCGATCGGTGGCTGAACTCCTGAAGGTCGAAAAACTGTGGGCGGGCTACGGCGAAGCGGTCGTGCTGGAAGACATCGCCTTCTCGCTCCGGGAAGGCGACAGCCTCGCCCTGCTCGGCCGTAACGGCGTGGGCAAGACCACGCTGCTGTCCACACTGATGGGCGCCGCCCGCCACCGATCCGGCACGATCCAGTTCGCCGGCCGGGATCTGTCGAAAGTGCCTGCCCATGCCCGCGCCCGCCTCGGGCTGGGCTGGGTGCCGCAGGAGCGGGACATCTTTCCGTCCCTGAGCGTCGAGGAGAACCTCACCGTGGCGGCCACCAAAGGGCATTGGAACCTCCCGCGCATCTACGAGATGTTCCCGCAGCTCGGGGAACACCGCGCCAACATGGGAAACCAGCTCTCCGGCGGCGAACAGCAGATGCTGGCCATAGGCCGCGCACTGATGCTCAACCCCCGGCTGCTCTTGCTCGACGAACCGCTGGAAGGCCTTGCGCCGCTGATCGTCCAGGCACTGTTGTCCATCGTCCGACGCCTGACCGAAGAGAGCGGAATGGCGGTCATTCTCGTCGAACAGCACGCCCGCCAGATCCTGCCGCTGACCCGTCAGGCTCTGGTGCTGGAGCGTGGCCGGAGCGTCTATCTGGGCGACAGCAAGACCCTGCTCGACCAGCGCAACTTGCTCGACGGCTGGCTCGGCGTCGTGGCGTCCTGAAAGACACGGCCACCGGCGATCCCGCCGTGCCGGGCACCTGCCACGGACGCGTCCTCAACCTTCTTCTGGGGCTTTCATGCCGGAGACAAAAAAAGCCAATCGATTTGCACCGATTGGCTTATTTAATGGCGCTCCGGCGGAAAAGAGAAAACCTAAGCCTCCCCCTTCGCGCCGGCCCGGATCAGACGATCACAGAGGCATGATCATCTTGAACCACAGCTTGTCGCCCTGGAAGCGGTTCTCAACCATGGTTTCGTGCTGCCATTGGCCGATGAACATCGTGCCGCTCTTGGTCGCGTACTTCACGCTCGGGCCGATGGCCAGAACCTGACCCTTGCGGCCTTCGGAGATGATGCCGGGAATGGCGCCCACCGTGGTGCCGTTGAACTTGTCGTTGGTCACCTGCTTCAGGTAGTAGCCGCTAAGACCGAATGCCCAGTCGCCGATGTGCTTGCCGACCACGTAGTCCATGTGGAACTCGTCGCCCGACTCGTACTTGCCGTTCTGGCCCAGAAAGACTGAGTCGTTGTTCTTCGTCTTCATGTTGTACATGAACTTGGCCGAGACTTCCCAGCCCCCCTTCGGCAGCCAGGTGATGGCTGCGAGGGGTTCGAGACTGTAGTAGTTCGCGCCGATGCTGGTGCGCGGATCGTTCTTGTCGTAGGCGCCGGTGGGCAGGTTGATGTCGAGACCGACCGCGGTGTGCAGCTCGGGGCTATGGTGCCAGGTGATCACGATGGGATCGATGGTGATGTCACCGATACCGAACTTGCTGGCCGAACCGGAGGTGCCCGGAAGGTTGCCGATACTCTGATTGACGACCGGCAGGATTGCGTGCATCGCCCAGTTGCCGCCCAGGATCCGGGTGTTGGTGACATGCACCACACGCAACGCGTCGAACACGGCATCGACGCGGGGCACCTTGTTGCCGGTGGCCGGGTGGCTTACGTCATGACCGCTACCGTCCTGCAGCTTGCCGCCGTAGTAGCCGAAGTAGTTGATGAAATAGGTTCCCGGCGGCGGAAGTGCGCCGGCATACCAGTTTTCGGCACCGTTCGGGTACTGGTCGCCGCCCTCCTTGGCCTCGGCGACACCGGCAGCCAGAGACAAGCCGGCGATGAGCAGTGCAATGCTTGATTTTTTCATGGTTCCCCTCCTTGCTTTTGTTTATGGATGATTGTGTACAGCTTCTTCTACGTCTTCCTGCACCGCTCCGAATGCCGGAGACGGCTTGTTACTCGATGGAACTCAACGCCCCAGATCCTTGGCCGTCACCCCGCCGATGCTCCAGTTGGTCTTGGGCACTTCGGTGATCCAGACCCGCAGCTTGGCGCGCGGCGCACCCACGGAATCCTGGAGCGCCTGGGTCACCTTCTCGACGAGGGCACGCTTCTGGTCTTCGGTGCGGCCTTCCATGATGAACATCTGCACAAACGGAAAATCCGTCTCGCCGAGATCGTCGAGACAGACGCCGCCGACGCCGAAATTCATCGTGGGAATGTCGTGAATCCAGACCCGCACGTTCGGCCGCGGAGCGGCAATGGCGTCCTGGACTGCCTGGGTCACGTTCTCGATAACCGCGCGCTTCTGTTCTTTGGTATGGCCTTCGACGAGGAAAACCTGTGCAAACGGCATGCTGCTCTCCCTGAGAACCGATAAAAGGCGGGACGCCCGAAAAGCGTCCCGCCCGCTGCTTACTTGATCAGACCGCGGGCCTTGGCCATGGTGATGGCGGTGTCTTCGATCATGTCTTCCTGACCGCCGACCATGCCGCGACGGCCCAGCTCGACGAGGATGTCCCGCGCGGGCACGCCGTACTTGACGGACGCCCGCTTGGCGAACAGCAGGAAAGAGCCATACACACCGGCATAGCCGAGGGTGAGCGCATCGCGGTCGATGCGGATCGGGAAGTCCATGATCGGGAAGACCAGGTCTTCGGCCACATCGGTGATCTTGGCCACGTCCACGCCGGTCTGGATGCCCATCAGGTCGCACACCGCAACCAGGACTTCCATCGGCGTGTTGCCGGCACCGGCGCCCAGGCCGGCCGCAGCGGCGTCCACACGGGTGGCGCCGACTTCGATGGCGGCGATGCTGTTGGCGACGCCCATGGCCAGATTGTGGTGGCCGTGGAAGCCCAGTTCGGTTTCCGGCTTAAGCGCCTCGCGCACCGCCGACAGACGGGCCTTCACGCCGTCGGGCAGCAGGTGGCCGGCGGAGTCGGTCACATAGATGCAGTTGGCGCCGTAGGATTCCATCAGCTTGGCTTGCTTGACCAGGCCTTCCGGCGTGTTCATGTGGGCCATCATCAGAAAGCCGACGGTGTCCATCTCGAGCTTGCGGGCGAAGCTGATGTGCTGTTCGGACACATCGGCCTCGGTACAGTGGGTCGCCACGCGGATGGTGTTGACGCCCAGCTCCCGCGCCATCTTGAGGTGGTCGACGGTCCCGATGCCCGGCAGCAGCAGCGCGGAAACCTTCGCCTGCTTCATCAGCGGAATGACGGTGGAGAGATACTCCTCGTCGGTATGCGCCGGGAAGCCATAGTTCACCGAAGCGCCGCCGAGGCCGTCGCCGTGGGTCACTTCGATCAGCGGCACGCCGGCGTCGTCGAGGCCGGTGGCGATGGTCTTCATCTGCTCGAGGGACATGAGGTGACGCTTCGGGTGCATCCCGTCGCGCAGGGTCATGTCGTGGACAGTGATTTTCTTGCCTTTGAGATCCATGTCCGGTTCCTTAAGCGGTGACGGGTTTCAGGGTGAGACGGCCGGCGATCATTTCTTCGGCGAACATCTCGGCAGTACGGGCAGCGGCGGCGGTCATGATGTCGAGGTTGCCGGCGTACTTGGGCAGGTAGTCGCCCAGGCCTTCCACTTCGAGGAAGACGGAAACGCGGTTGCCGTCGAACACCGGGCCGTTCACCAGCTTGTAGCCGGGCACGTACTTTTGGACTTCCTTGATCATCGCGTGAATCGATTCGGTGATCTTGGCCTGATCGGGTTCGGTCTCGGTCAGGCAATGCACGGTGTCGCGCATCATCAGCGGAGGCTCGGCCGGATTCAGGATGATGATGGCCTTGCCGACCTTGGCGCCGCCCACCTTCTCGACCGCACCGGCAGTGGTGCGGGTGAATTCGTCGATGTTCTTGCGCGTGCCGGGGCCGGCCGACTTGCTCGACACGGTGGCGACGATTTCGCCGTACTTCACCGGCTGCACGCGGGACACGGCGGCCACCATCGGGATCGTGGCCTGACCGCCGCAGGTCACCATATTCACGTTCATCTCGCCGCTACCGACGTGCTCGATCAGATTGACCGGCGGCACACAGAAAGGACCGATGGCAGCCGGCGTCAGGTCGATCATCAGCACGCCCAGTTCGTTGAGCTTGCGGCTGTTCTCGGCGTGCACATAGGCGGAAGTGGCATCGAAGGCGATCTGGACGCCGTCGGCGACCACATGGGGCAAGAGGCCATCCACGCCTTCGGCGGTGGTCTTGATACCCATTTCGCGGGCCCGCTTGAGGCCGTCGGATTCGGGGTCGATACCGACCATCCACACCGGCTCGAGCACCGGGCTGCGCTGCAGCTTGGCCAGCAGGTCGGTACCGATGTTGCCGGGACCGATGAGGGCGCATTTGATTTTTTTGCTCATCGCTAGAATTGTTCCTGTTGAAACGCGGGGTTAAACCATGCTGCGGACAACGCCGCCTTCGACCCGGAGGGCCGCGCCGTGGGTCGCCGAGGACAGCGGACTGCAAACATAGGTGACCATGGCAGCAACCTCGGCAGGGTCGATGAGGCGCTTGATGATCGAGGTGGGCCGGGCGTTGGCGAAGAAGGCCCGTTCGGCTTCCTCCACCGAAACACCCTGTTCTTCGGCCAGTTGGCCGAAGAAAGTCGCGACGCCTTCGGTACGGGTCGGGCCGGGGAGGATGGAATTGACGGTGACGCCGGAGCTGACGCAGGTTTCGGCAATGCCACGCGCCACCGACAGCTGGGCGGACTTGGTCATGCCGTAGTGCACCATCTCGGCCGGCGGGCAGACGGCCGATTCGCTGGAGATGAACACCACTCGCCCCCAGTTGCGCGCCTTCATGGCCGGCAGGTAGTGGCGGGTCAGACGCACGCCGCTCATCACGTTGGTTTCGAAGAAATCGAACCACTCTTCGTCGGCGATCTGCTCAAAAGGCTTGGGCTCGAAGATGCCCATGTTGTTGACCAGGATGTCTACGTCTGGGCACTTGGAAAACAGGGTTTCGCAACCCGAAATGCTGGAAAGATCGGCCGCGACGCCGCTGATGCGCGCGCCGGGAACGGCTTCCTGAAGGCGTTCGACCGCAGCGGAAACGCTGGCACGGCTGCGTCCGTTGAGGATGACTTCCGCCCCTTCCGCAGCGAGCGAGCGGGCCGTGGCGAAGCCGATGCCGGAAGTCGAGCCCGTGACCAGGGCGCGTTTTCCGGCGAGTTGGAGATCCATAAATACCTCTATCTATCAAATGCAACCGGGACACAGCCCAAGGGCATCGTTCGGAAACGAGCGATGCGGGACGCGGAAACTACGCCATCGACGACAAATGCGGCAGTCAGGAAAACCCCGCCCTTCCCGCCCAGGCGCAGCCGTGCTTACTCGGCGCCGATGGCAGCCAGTGCTGCGCGGGCGCACTCTTCATCCTGCGCTTCGGAGGCTCCGGAAACACCGATACCGCCGATCAGCTCGCCTGCCACCCGAACGGGCAGACCGCCGCCGAACACCACCAGACGCGGACGGGCCGAGAAACCGAGCTTCATGCCTTCGTCGTGCCCGATCACCTTCATCCAGTCCTTGGTCGAGAAACCGAAGCCCGCTGCGGTGTAGGCCTTGTCGATGGCGATATCGATGGACTGCACGAAGGCGCCGGGCATGCGCAGGAAACCGGAGAGGTTGCCGCCGCTGTCGGCCACGGCAACGTTGATCTTGACGCCCAGCTCGGCCGCCTTCGCCACGGCGGCCTCGAGGGCCACGCTGACAGCCTCGGCAGAGACGACGGATTGGGGCACTGCAACAGACGGAACAGGCTTCTGGCTCATGTCGGATTCCCGCGAGAGTTATATAAGACTTTGAAGTCGGCTAACAATATTGTCTTCTTTTATCGACGTCAATATATTTTCTCGAGATTTTAATTTAGCACCGTCAATATCGCACTTCGGCTAAAATCAGGACCTAGGTTCGTGCCCGACCGGCGGGCGTGGCCACGAGAAACATCACGATGAACGATATAGCAGCCCTTCCCGATATTGCCGGCAGCCAGCCGGATGAACCCAAGACTCTTGCCGAAGCGGCCTACCGGCGGCTGCGCCGCGACATTATCGAGGGCATTCACCCGCCCGGCGAGAAACTCCGTGTCGAGCATCTGAAGGACCACTACGCCGTTGGCGCCGGCACCCTGCGCGAGGCCCTGCAACTGCTCGTCACCGACGCCCTCGTGGTGGCCCAGGGGCAGCGCGGCTTTCGCGTGGCGCCGATCTCGCTGGACGACTTCGAGGACATCACCCGCACCCGCGTGCTGCTCGAAACCGAAGCCCTGAAACAATCCATCGAGTGCGGCGACGATGCCTGGGAAGCCAACGTGGTGGCGGCGTTCCACATGCTCTCCCGGGCCGAAACCAAGCTAGAGGAAGGCAACGAGGGCAACCGGGAGGAATGGGAGCTGCGCAACCAGAACTTCCATGAAGTGCTCATCTCGGCCTCGCCGTCCCGCTGGTGTCGGCACTTCCAGAACATCCTCTACCTCCAGTCGGAGCGCTACCGCCGCCTGTCGCTGTTCCGGCAGCCCATCAGCCGCGACGTGCACTCCGAACACCAGGCGATCCTCGACGCCGTGCTGGCCCGTGACGTTGAGGCGGCGACGAGCATCCTGACCGAACACATCCTGCGCACCCTCGAAGCCGTGCGGCAGATTCCGTCCGACGTCCTCTCCTGAACACCCGCAG
>ERZ650300.662-NODE-662-length-20894-cov-12.569845_pt1 | contig 20894 bp, 19 predicted proteins | sample MGYA00376236_ERZ650300 | MGnify/ENA primary metagenome ERZ650300 (study PRJEB26733, sample SAMN07839303) | wastewater metagenome | biome: urban; feature: wastewater treatment plant; material: waste water | place: USA: North Carolina | collected 2016-04-28 ...
GAAAGTAACGATTGTGGATACGGTTACTTTAGAGGGATTGGAAATTGGTACGAACTATAAGTTGTCCGGTTGGCAGATGGTTAAGGCAGAAAATGCCAAGTTGCTCATTGATGGCAAAGAGGTTACCAATGATTATGAATTTACAGCGGACAAGGGAAATATGGAAGTGCAGATTGAGTTTATTTTCGACGGCAGCACGCTTGGAGGAAAGCAGCTTGTAACCTTTGAAGAACTGTATGATATGACAAATCCGGAAGAACCGAAAAAGGTAACAGAGCATAAGGACATCAACGATGAAGGTCAGACTGTAACCATCAAAGAAGTACCGGAAACACCAACCCCAGAGACACCGGGTACTACTACAAAAACCAGTAACCCTCCGAAAACAGGAGATACGGAAAATGCAGCTTTATGGATAGCCATTCTGGTATTATCAGCAGCCGGAATCACGGGAGTTCGTATCTGGAATAAAAAGAAACAGATCAAGAGATTAGGAATTGAAGAAAAGAAAGAAGAGGAGGAGTAAAACAGAGGGCGGCGATAATCTGCCCTTTGATGATGAAATGGGAAAAAATCAGAAAGCAATAAAAGTATTACAGCGTTTATTTGATGCCGGATACGGAACGGAAAAAGAGATTGTCAATATGACGATGGATGAGATGCTTGCTTTGCCGGGAGTGAATGTAGCAGATCTGTGCATTATCAGTGAGCTGCAGAAAAGCATTAAGGCAAACAAAGTGATAAGCTATTTGTCAGGGAAAACAGAAGTAAAGGAAGAAACGAAAGGAGCAGATTATGGTGGAACAACCTAAATATTTGGAAATGACATTATCACAATTGAAATCATATGTGGAATCTTCAGAGAGTAATATTTTTTTGGTTGTAGAATTTCCAAAAGGAGATCAGAAGGATGGAGAATGAATTGGAAGTTGTGAATATCCGTCTGGTAAAAGAGCCGTCTCTTTATAGTGAGCAGACGTTGGACAGTCCACAGGCTGTTGTAGAATTGATGGCGAAGGAGTTATCGCAATATGACAGAGAAGTATTTTGCATCCTGAATATGAAAAATAATGGACAGGTAATCAATATGAATCTGGTCAGTGTTGGAACAATCAATGCATCTTTGGTAATTCCCAGAGAAGTTTTTAAGAGCAGTATTCTGGCAAATGCTTCTGCAATCATTGGACTTCATAATCATCCCAGTGGCAATGTGAAACCGTCAAAAGAGGATATGATTGTTACGAGAAAGCTGCAGAAGTGCGGACAGCTACTGGGGATAGAATTGCTGGATCATATCATTGTCGGTGGAACTAATGGAAAGATGCTCAGCTTCCGAGAAGAAAAGATGTTGAATGTGACAGGAAGGATGGATTGGGAGAGATAGAAGAAAAAAGAATTAGAAGTTTTTATTTATTGTAATATTTCATGTAGCGGCATTAGTAAAATAGTGTCGCTACAAAAAGCTGACTTATACATTGATATTATATGCATAACTCAAAATAAAATTGTTAAAAATAGAAAAAGAAACAATATATAACGAAAAAATCTCTAAATAAGAGAATTTACATTGACTGAGAGAAGAGTAAAACATATAATAAAGGTGGAGGTGTATAAGAATGTTAGTAAAAGTAAGTGTTGAAAATTTTAAATCTTTTGATAAAGCAGCAGAGCTGACAATGATTTCCTCAAATAAAATACGAACAAATGCAAATCACAGGTTAAAGATAAAAAGTACCCAGTTATTAAAATATGCAGTAGTTTATGGAGCAAATGCATCTGGAAAGACCAATCTGGCATTGTTCTTTAAATTTTTTAAAGATAGTGTCTGCAATGGTATTCCGATAGAAGCTACACAGATGTTTTGTAAGAATCGGCAGGAGAATAAGGAACGAGAAAGTAGTTTTGAAATTCAGATTACTGTAGGTGACAAATTTTATGCCTATGGTTTTTCCGCAGTTTTAAGCAGACGAAAAGTAACCGGAGAATGGTTATATGAATTATATCAGAATGGTTCAGCAAAATGTCTCTTTGAACGAGAAGGAAGTAAACGTCCGGTGTTAAATGAGAGCATTACTTTGACAAATACAGAAAAAAACAAATTTGAAACTTATGCAGATGACTTTGAAGGAAATGAAACATCTTTGTTCCTGACAGAAATGAATCGTGGAAAAAAATATAGCACACGATCTAAATTATTGTTTTTCCGGGATGTATATGATTGGATTCAGAATCATATTTCGATTATCACACCGGATACGCCATTGATTGATTTGGAATATTATTATGATGATAATTCGCTGAAGCTGATTAACAAATTGATCAAAACATTTGATACGGGTATCAGCCAGGTAAAAATTGAAGAAATTACATTGGATGAGTTATCAAATGCATTGCCGAAATCAGTATTTGATAAGATGATGCAGCATGTAAAAAATAGAATGGAAGAGCAGGAAGAACCATCATTCAGAATGACGATGAGGTCGAAGGAAACTTTCTTTAATATCGAAGTTGAAGGACATTCTGAACCGAAGGTCACAACAATCCGATTGCATCATAATAAGTCATTTTATGAGTTCGGTTTTGATGAAGAGTCTGATGGAACAAGAAGATTATTCGATTTGATGGATATGCTGTTGAATAAACGAGAAGATGTTCTTTATGTTGTGGATGAATTGGAGAGAAGCTTACATCCGAAATTGACAGAACGATTTTTGCAATTGTTTATGCAGTTACATGATGAGCAGCGTATGCAGCTATTGTTCACTACACATGAATCATCCATTATGGATCAGGCTATTTTTAGAAGGGATGAAATCTGGTTTGTAGAACGTAACGCAGAAAATGCAAGCTCTATTTATTCCTTAGATCGTTTCAAGGAGAGGTATGATAAAGTGTTGAGCAAGGCATATCTGGAAGGAAGATATGGTGCGATACCGGTATTTTCAACATTCGATTTTGCGCGAGCAACGAGTCAGACGGATGTGCTTGCACAGACACCTGACGACTGCCGCGACAGTGCAGAAAGTATTTCTGAACATAGAGAGGAGGAGTAGCCTTGGCTCCAGTAAGAAGTTATACGAATTGGAATAGCAGAACTACAGATGAAGAAGAACAGATTGAGCCTTATCGTAAGTACTTTTTCATATGTGAGGGTGCAAATACTGAAACAAGGTATTTCAAAAAGTTAATTGATATCCGAAAAGAGTTAAATATTCATCCATTGATCGATATCCGGTTACTTGAAAAAACAGAGGGAGACAGGGACATTTCATTTCCAAGACGTTTGATTGAGTTTGCAGAAAATCAGAAAGAAAATCCGGAAATAGCATTTGATAAAGAACGAGATAAGATGATTGTTGTATTTGATGGGGATATTTTTGAAGAAAAAGTACTTGATTATGATGAATTGGTAGCTGAAGGTGAAAAGAAGAATATATTAGCGGTTAGTAATCCGGCATTTGAACTGTTCCTGCTGTTACATTATGAAAATTCATATGAAGATGATATTGAGCCGAATGCTGAACAGATTATCCAGAATGAAAAAGATGGACATCAGACATTTATCTATAAGCTGTTACTTGCCAGAACAGGAATCAATCCCAAAAAGAATTCTGCAATTGGAGAACTGGCGAAGAATATAGAGATTGCTATTGAGCAGGAAAAGAAAATCAATGAGGATATTCATCAGTGTAAAGGACAGATTACATGTAATATTGGTCGGATTATTGATGATATTCGGAATGATGATGGAAAATAAGTTGTTAGATGAAAAATAGGGATGGAAAGATACAGTATGAAAGCAGATAATATAAAAAATATAATCAGTGACATAGATCATCTACCGTATAGAGCAATTTTATTTGATGGAACATGGGGAATTGGAAAATCTTATGCGGTAAATGAGGCAGTACCGACTGATGACTTAACTGGCTTAATTCATGAAGAAGCCGCAGATATTCCAAGTCAGGTCAATTCATCCAGTCGGGATAAGCTAGATCGCTACATAGCGAATTACAATCGACAGTTTAAAACCAACTACAATTCTGGTGATCAATTTTATGCGTACTACCGCGACATTGCACAGCGCGTAAAAAACAGACAGATTGATATTCTAATTGTGGTCAATATGTTCCTCACGGGCTTTGACTCTAAGCCGCTAAATACCTTGTATGTCGATAAAAACCTAAAATATCATGGCTTGATTCAAGCGTTCTCACGCACCAACCGTGTCTATAACGATAAAAAACCATTTGGCAATATCATCAGTTTCCGTAACCTAAAACGCGCTACCGATGAAGCCTTGGCCCTGTTTTCTAATAAGGAAGCAAGAAAGACAGTACTGGTACCGAGCTTTGAAGAAATTCAACAGGATTATGCGGATGCAGTCGAAAAATTACTGAACATTACCCCCGACTATCAAGCCGTGGATGATTTGCTGACTGAAGATCAGCAACTGGAATTCATCAAGGCATTCCGCGAGGTCATGCGTTACAACGCACAACTGCAAACTTTTGTGGAATATGACCAAGATCAGACTGTTTTAGATAAACAACACTTTGCTAATTTCGCTTCGAAATATGCAGATCTATGTCGAGCAACTCGTAAAGCCACTAAAAAAGAAAAAGTCTCGGTGCTGGATGATGTCGATTTCCAATTGGATTTACTGCACAGCGACCGTATTAATGTGGGTTATATCCTGACATTGTTACAGATGGCGTTGAATGCTGAAACAGATGAGCAGCGTAAGAAATACGAAGCTCAAGTACATGATATGATGGGTAGTGATATTAGCTTGCATGATAAGCAAGATTTGATTCAAAAATTCATCGAAGAAAATATGCCAAAAATGATCAACGGGCAAAGCGTACAAGTGGCTTTTGCTCAGTTCTGGGATGCAGAAAAAGAACAAGCCTATCAGCATTTCTGTGAGCAAGAAAATCTCAAGCCCGAAGCAATGAAACAGGTTTTAGATAATTATGAATTCAATAAACGCTTACCAAGAAAAGAGGAACTCAAAGACCTGCCAAACTTTAAAGTGAAGCTCTTTGAGCGGGATGGCGTATTAACCAATTTATTCGTGAAAACACGACAGTTGATTGAGCGATTTTATGTGGGGTTTCAATAGAGGTAATAATTGGGTCAAAGCAATTATAAAAATTCAGATTTATTAATGAGTAAAGTGGTAGTTCATCTGTCACCATCTCCACACTAAAATGAAGGTCATTTTGACTAAATCGCATATAGGGAAATTGGATAAGAAATAAAATAATTGTTAAGATTTGTTAATTAATTTTATGCTATTGTTAAGATTAATTTAACTAGTTAATTTTATTAAAAAAAAATCAAATAAATGGTTTGAAAGTGAAAAAAAATGTCTAGAATGTTGCAAAAGAAATTCAAAATATGGGGTGTGTCTTGGTTCATGATCACGATAAGGCAGTGTGGAACTTAGCATCTGGTACTTGGATGCGAGATGAGACAGTGGGTTATATTTTAAAAAGTACGCCAAATTCAAATGTTGAAAATCATGTGAATCCTCACTTTGTTCAGCAGATGCTGAACTTGCCAACTTTGGCTGGAAAAGTGTATCCGCCTGAGTTTTTATACGATCCTGAAACAGGTAACGCTTTAGAAAAAAAGCAGGTTGATTCAGAAGCATATTGGCTTCCGCCTTATGGGCAGGGACGACATTATGATGATAATCGTCAATACATGGATAGCCATGGCTTACAGTTAAGTCATCAACTTAAAAAATTAAAGAATGAGCCACAAATTGATGCTGATACAGAACAGAAAATAAAAATGCCACCAAGAGGTATTTTTGAATTTGTGTCGATCAAAGCCAGTACCGATATTCCTCAACTCGTGGCATACAATAAAATCAATGGCAATCTCTTGATTTGGAGTCAAGACAATCAGGAATGGTTGGAATTAAAAGCAGTTGAACGTCGTTTAGAGCGTTGTCCAGAAAAATTGGAAGAATATTTGCAACTTTTAGGCGTTGTAAATGATGCTGGTATTCAGTGCTTATATATTCCAACCAAAGCAGGTTTAGCACGAGTCACCATTGAAGGTTTGTCATTGACCTACCGTGCTGAGTATATCACCCCACTTAATAGTCCATGTTTAGGTACACCGGTTTATTGGAATAAAAAGATTTTAATACCAATTTTAATTGATGATCAGGTTAAAATTTTTGATGTCACGAATCAGATAGAGATTTTGTTGGATGAACAAACCTCTGAAATTTATTTTGAAAAAGTTGTTTATGACACTAGACGTATTATTTGGGTCGGTACGTCAGGGCAATTGATTTTAAAATATAAAATCTCTGATGATGAAGCACTCAATATCGTCTATAAAATGTGGCTACCAAGCTACACGCCTGATTTCCGTTTTGGTGCACCGTATGATGATCAAAAAGGGAGTTTTTATCAATTTGGTAAAACTCAAAGTAATGAAAAAGGTCCTTTGTGTTATATCGAATTAGATTCTGAAGACCAACTCGAAAAAACTCCATCATTCCGTTTTACCACAGGTGTATCAAAGTTCGGCCTAGATGGTAAATTGGAAAACAAACAAGATATTTGGAAAGAAGCAAGTGTGGTCGAATCAATCCATCGTTTTACAGTTCCAATGATTGAAGATGAGAAAAAGGAGTTAATTTTAGGATTCAGCTTCGATACAGATACCAATATCGGTATTGAACAAAAACTTGCAGATGACACAAAGCAAGACATTAAATTATTTATAGATACACATGATGGACTAATTGATTTTCATCGTGTTCAAGTAGAAAAGCCATTACAGTCAAGATTCTTTATTCATCAGAATGTTTTGTATTTCTATAACCCGAGCTTAAATGACATCTTAGGTTGGGAGCTGGTTGCATGAAACACATTGGTTTAATGGTTGCTGTGAGTTTAGCTTCAACGCTCACTTGTGCGGGTCAGCATGCATTTTTAGTCCAAAACTCTGGTTGGATGGAGCCATTTTACCAGGATCAAAACTCTCAATTAAAACCGCTGGTCAATGCAGTGGTTCAAACGGTAACGCAGCCCAATGATACGGTTGCGGTTTCCATGTTTAACCAAAGTAACACAACTGCCCAATCACCTGTGTTGATTTATCAAGGGGCAGGTAAACAAAATGTCAGTCAGCAACTCAGCCAAGAGGGGATTGCTAAAAAATCTGATAAAGCCTATGCAGACACAGATTTTAAAGAAGCTGTCGTTGCCACGATTACAGGTCCATTTGCGAAAAAGTCAGGCATTATCTGGATTTTTACTAACAATAAAAATAGTCCTAATAATGATGAGGCAACGGCTGAACGCAATAAAGAGTTTTATGAGTTAGTTCACTTAGATCCAGCTATAAATAAAGTAATGGCTTATCCATTAAAAATGCCTGTACAAGGGAAACATTTTAATGCATCAGGACTAATGGTTTATGTATTGGCTTATGGTGAGCAGGCAGAAGCTGAGTTAAACCATTTGGTAAAATCAGGTCAGATGGAAAAAGTGTTTACCCAACAGCCTGCATTATTAAAGCCTTTAGATAAAGAACCTGTTCAGCTCATTCCGACAGGTGTAAAAAACTCATCGACGATTCACGCCTCTTTGGCAGCAGATCAGAAAACTTTGGTCTTTAATTTAGAGCCTAAAGATGTCATTCCTGAGTTAAAACTCACAGCAGATCTGAAAAACAAATTTTATCCTTACAATATTGCAGCAACTCGTGTTGAAGCAAAATTAAGATTAGCAAATGGAATGCAAGCACCGATTCAGATTTCTGAAACGGATATCCGTTTGATGACTAAGGATAATACCAAGCTCGAGTTTCAGGTGCCAATTCCTTCGCATTTAATTGTGTCCCCATGGTCTTGGGAAGTGTTTAAGGCAATGGGTAAGGCAGTTACGATTCCTGCAAATATTGATGTGACCTTATATGAGCAGAAGCTGAGCTTATCTGAAGATTTTAAACAGAATTTGCAGAGTTTATTTCCTGGTGATCCATTATCGGATGTCTTTGTTGCACCAAAAACTATTCAGTCATCCACAGCCACAATTCCGGTGCAATTCCGTTTGCAATATCCATTATGGCCGGTTGTAGTCATGATTGCAGGGATTTTATTGGCACTTGTACTCGGAATTTTGGCTTTGGCATTGAGCTCAAAACGTAAAAAATATGATGTTTGGGTAAATGGCTTGAAGAAACAAACTATCCAATTAAAACCATTTTCCAAGATGAGTGTTTATGGTGATTCAGGGAAAGAAATTGCGATTGTAAAACGTGGTATTTCAGACGCATCTGTTCAAGTTTTAGATAAAGAATTTAGTGTAACACTTCGTTAAATATTTAAGATTAATTTTAAAAAAGCATCCAGGGGGATATATGTCAGAGTCAAATACAAATAACGGTTTTGTTTTACCAACAGCAGATGAGCAGGCTCAAACTGAAACAGGTACAGCAGCACAAACTGTTCAAGAAGTGAATGTGCCTACAGTTCAAGAAGAAACAGGTTCTCGTGATCTCATGATTGCTAGTGGAATTATCGTTGTTCTTCTCATCGCTTTCTTTTTTGCAAAACGCGGTTTCAGCAATAGTTTGGTAAAAAAACGTATTTCTCCGAGCAAAGCAAGTATGGCAGGTTGGTGGTTATTTATTTTCCTTGCTGCGGTTGCCATTGGTGCAGTCTTGGCAGCAGTCAATCCAGTAAAATTCTTATCTCTGCTTATTTTAGGGCCATTAGGTATTGTTGCATTGGTAAGTGCTGTCCTGACATTCACATCAAGCCGTGCTTAAGCACTGACTGTAAGTTAAGCAATTAAAAAATAAAGAACCAGAGGGAAGATGATGACAGACGCACAAAATGTCAACACAGGCACTGCAGCCAAAGCAGCAGAGCAGACCGTAAAACTCCGCCCAACACTTTATATTGGTGTCGGTGGTACAGGTATGGAAGTGATGATGCGTGTGCGTCGTCGTATTCTCAATGCAAGTTGGGGTAGTGATAATGTTCGCTTAGAAAACTTATCACAGTTTCCAATTGCACAATTTATGCATTTTGACTTAGATCAGGGTGCAATTATTGATAGTGGTCGTGCACAAACTGAAGATTTGCAATATAACTTAGTCAAGTTTACAGATGATGAAAAGATCGTTGAGTCTTTTGATATTGAAAAATATAGTCGTGATGATGCTTCATTAAGCCGTTATCCACATATTCAAAATTGGTTACCGCTAACTCCTAAAAAAATTCGTGAATTAGGCATTGATCCTGCAAAAGGTGCGGGGCAAATTCGATCTGTATCACGTTTATATTTCTTTGATAAATATCCAAAAACTCGTGACAAAATTCGCTCAAAATTAAATACATTAAAAGCAGGTTTATCGCGTGATGACATTCTAAAAAAACTAAATTTACAACTAGATACAAGCAAATTTCGTATTGTGGTTTTGGGCTCTGTTGCTGGCGGTACAGGTTCCGGTTCATTTTTGGATATGGGGTGGTTATCTAAATGGGTGGCAAGCAACGAAGTTGAAGCCGCTGACGTAGAGTTGATGTTGTTTTTACCGACAGGTTATTCAAGCGCGAATAAATCACGTACTGAGGCGAATGCTTATGCAGCGTTGATGGAAGTTGAATCTGCAATGGTGGGGCATTCAAAGTATGTGGAAAAATGGGATGATTATGATCGTCCACAGCTTGCATCGAAACCGTATGATGAAGTTCATTTAATTGATTCCGGTAACCTGGCACGCCAGCATACGGACAATATGAATGATGTCTACTCGATGATTGCGGATACGTTATTTGAAGATTTTCGTTCTGCTGACTTTGCCAATCGGAAACGTTCAGTTGCTGTCAACCAACGCCAACATAAAATTCATATGTTTGCGCCACCTGTTCCGACAGGTCGTTTCGGTGATATGAAGTTAAATTACTCATGTGCCTATTCAGCATTTGGCCAGTCGACTTTGGACACACTTGGCCGTGCTCGCTACGATGAATATGCCTACAGTTTGGCATCGGACATGCTTAAAGCCTTCTTTGGTGTAGCAAGCGCGAATCCTGCTGCAAATCGTGCGAGTCAGAAGCAATGTGATAACTTTATGTCTGAATATATGTATTCAGCTTTAGTTCCATTTAACAACCTGCCAGAGTTTTCTGCTGCGACACTGAAAAATCCAGAAATTCGTGAATTGAACACAGAATTTATGGATCTGGCAATTGTTGAAACATTGCTTCGATCAGGTCAGTCGGGTGTAGAGGTTGATATTGTTGATGAAACACGCCAACGTGTTAGCAAGCGCATTAATGAAGTCAGTAACGTAGATCGTGATCAATGGCCTGTTCAAGTTCGTCTTGCGATGGATAATTTACTCGAACAAGTGATCCGTAACCCGAATACTAAAGGGGATACTGCTGAAGATCAGGTGGTGCGTCGTAGAAAAGTGATTTTTGATGCACTGAAAAAAGACATCGAAAACCGCCTCTATCTTTATATTGATAATCAAGATCTAGGTGGTTTTGAGTATGTCATTTCTTTAGTAGAACAAATTAAAGGACGTATTGAAAATGCCAATACAGGAATTTGCGTATACCTAAAAAATTCTGCAAACCGCTATACAGCTATTAAAGATGCTGTACAAACCTATGAATATGAAAAACAACTCAAGGATTTAGAAGAAACCAAAGGCTCGGGCTTCCTCGGCCTGGGTGCATCTTCTCGTGAAGAGCAGGCACGAAATATTTTAGATCATTTGCGTAATGATATTTCAAATGTTCTTGCATTCCATTTACAAGCTAAAGCTGCTGTCGAAGCGATTGAGTTGATGCAGGATATTTCGAACTGGTTAGGTAACAGTTTGGGTGTAGATGAGAGTGGCAAGACGATTTGGAATGGTGTGATGGGTGACCTGCAAAATGGTCAAGAGTCTGTCATGGATATGATGAAGCGTCTTGATCACGATCGTGAAGTGATTCATCAGCAAATTCGGACTAAACATGCAACTTTGCAAATCATCGAAACTGACGATGTGAAAGAGCGTGAAATTGATCCTCGTTTATTGTGTGAATGGGCAGCTGAAGCATTTAAAGATTTTGGTGGCTCAAGAGAACTGTTTAAAGTCCTTGTTGATCCAGATCAGCAAACACCATTATTGCTTAAAATTATTCGTATGGCTGAGCGTCGTCTGGTTGTTTTTGAACTAAATGATCAAGAAGAAGATGCACTGTATAAAGCACTTGAAAACATGAGTGTGGTTGAGCGTCAGAATGTATTCACTGAGTGGTTACAACGTGCCATGCCTTGGGTTGATGCTAAAATGGGTGGCGATTTCACACCGCCACCAGATCGTTTCAAATGTTTCATTGGTGTGAATGGGGCAGATCAGTTCAGCAAAAAGTACAAACACGAATTAACTGGCTGTATTCCAAGTGGTTTAGGTTTAAATGCTCAAGCATTGTCGATTGTCGAAACCGGGGAGCCTGGTCGAGCAGTATGCTATGTCGAGTTGTCAGGTATTCCTCTTACGATTTTACGGGGTATTGAAACTTGGCGTACGAGCTATCGTAAAGAAAGTGAAAGAACTCCTTTACATACCCATATTGACTCAACACGATTCAAGCATCCATATGCACCGACACCTGATGAATTAAACAGCTTAGCTGATGATTTTAAATGCTACCTGAAAGCAGTGATGTTGGGTATTTTAAAGCGCTGTGATGTTCCAGGCTTGATTCCAAGTGGGCAATATGAATTTGCAGTAGCACGAGGTGATGTTCGCCGCTTAGGTAATGAACGTGGTTTCCGTTTAAATGGTTTACCTCAGACTTACCGTGACAACATTTATGATCAAGTTCAACAGAAATTTAAATCTCTGAGTGATGCAAATTTAACAATGCTAATTGCATTAGTTGATCATTATGAGCGTGAAGTTTACACGCCACGTTTGGTACAAAATGAAACTGGTGCTCAGGTTGAACATGTTGGTTTTGCATGTGCCATTGCGAAAGAATTGAAGAAAGAACTTATTGAGTTAGCTGAGCGTAAGGAAATTTCACAAGAATTGATCGACCGAGCATATGAGTTAACTGAATATCGCGAAGAAATGGAAAAATGGGCTGAAGTGCTCAAAGATTCAGACGAGGATGCATATCAGGACGAAATTCGTGAGCCAAATAAAGGTCGACGTCTGAAATGGGTGATGAATATGTCACCAAGTATCTTACAAATACATGAACAGCTTCTTGTGAAAAAAAGTGTGGCAGAAGTAGGTACGCCAATAGCGACTTTTGCAATGCCTGGCATGACTCCACCGCCACCTCCAGGCGCGATGCCACCACCCATTCTGCAGCAACCTCAGTATCAATATCATATAGCGATTAATGGGCAAAACTTTGGACCATACTCACATTCTAAAGTGGTTGAAATGTTGCAGCAGCAACAAATTAACACTGCAACGATGGTATGGCGTGAAGGTTTAGCTAATTGGATCGCAATTGCCCAATGCCCTGAGCTTGCAATGCCTGTGCCACCACCAATTCCAGGCATGCCGCCAATTTTACAATAATGTCCATCGCAGTATTGTTCTCGAAGGAGGGCAATACTGCTCATGCTCAACACAAAAAGAAGTAATAGGTTAAATGAAATGGTTAAGCAGCAAGAATATACAGCTTGTATTCGATGTAAGCAGGAGCTACAGCTCAAAGTAAAGTTTTGTCCTTTTTGTAGTGTTGCACAAAGCGTTCAAGCTCAAACTCTGCCTGTAGAGCCAGAAGAAACATCGACTATTCCACAAGAAATAGTCAGTGACCTACCAGAATCGACGGTTAGTGAAACACTAAGTGAAGCTCAAAATAATGAGGCTGCTGATACATCGGTTGTGGTCAAACATATTACGAAACAGGGTAAAGAATTATTCGGGATCATTATTGTTGGTGCATCCCTTGAGTTGATGCGAAGTTATGATCGTTACGCTTTTAAAAAAGATGAAGGGATTTTTGTACGTTTAAAACATTTAGCGAATATTCCAAATGAATATTTAAGTTTGCAACAATATCAACTCAAGTTTCAAAGTGATCTGTCCGTCTTAGATGCTGAGCCAGATGAGCTTCTTGAACAACCAAAGCCTGAAGCTCCAGTCTTCACGCCACCAGAACAACCATCTTTGAATAGTCAACCTACACCATTCGATCCACCACAGCAAAAAACATCAAGCTTTAAATATATTGCAATTGCATTTATTGTGATTTTGGCTGTGATTTTCTTTATATTTAGTGGCAAAGACAATGCAGAAGAAGTTGCATCTGTAGATGAAGGGGCACAGGTTGATCCTTGTGAAAATGCAAATGCAGAAATTAACAGTTTGCTGAGTGAAAAAATGCCGACACGTGCATTGAGTATCATCAAACTCAACCAGGCAGAATGTAAAACCAATGCAAGTTTTGTTCAATTGGTTGTATCGGCTGAAGCACAAGCCACATCTGCAAAAGAGAAGCTCACTTTAGCAAAAGAGTATTTGCAAGCTGGAAACTTGGAGTTAGCACATCAGACAGTGCTTGCTGCATTAGAACTTGATGCTGAACTTGTCGGTGGTGTAGAGCTACTACCACAAATCGAATCGATGATTGAAGAATTCAATCTTCAACAAGAACAAGAGACAGATGAAGTTCCATTAGAAAGTGAGGCTGTACAAGATGTTGTTCAAAGTATACCTCAACAAAATACCAATCATGAGGTTGAACAAGCACAACGTTTAGCCCAAGTAGAACGTGAGCGTGCAGATGCACAACGCCAAGCTGAGCAAGCACAAAGAGAACGTCAACAAGCTTTAGAAAAAGAGCATCAAAAAGCTGAAGAGGCGGCACGTAAATTAGCAGCAGAAGCAGCACGTCGTCAAAATGAAGCCCGTTTTGATTCTCAGCTCAATCGTGCAGAGCGTGCATTAAATGCAAATAACTACGGTCTGGCTAAATCTTTGGCTCGAGAAGTATTGTCTGCTTCCCCGAGTAATAGTCAAGCAAAACGTATTTTACGTCAGGCTGAAGCAGGTGAGTCAGCAGCCTTTGACGATATGGTAATTCAATAATTTTTAAATTTTACAGAGGGTCTATGATGAAAAAAGCGATATCTATTACTATGCTGAGTTCAGCAATTTTGGTTTCTGGTTGTGCAAGTACAGGTGGGCTAGCAACGTCAGCTAACGGTGGATGTAATACAGGAATGTCTACAGCAGTAGGTGCATTACTTGGTGCTGCTATTGGAGCATCTGTAGGTGATAGTACCTATGCTGCAACAGGTGCAGCCATTGGCGGTGCGGTTTTTGCAGCAGGATGTATGATGATTAATGCACATACTATTCAGAAAAAATCAGCTGCTGAAGTTGAAACGGCATATAAAAAAGCTAATAAGGGGAAACTGCCTCAAACAACAAGAGTTCAACAGTATTCTACGGTTATTTTACCAAATCAAACTGTTTCAGCTAACCAAAATATTACAGTGAAATCAGATTTGACTGTTGTAGAGGGTATTGCTGATCCCCTTCAGCGTGTCCAAGAAAAATTAGTTCTAAAAGATGCGAATGGAAAAGTGATTCGTGAATTAGTGAAAGATGTTCAGGTTTCAACAGCCCAAGGTTATAGTTCAGGAGATTTTGAAAATTCCTTCAATTGGAAGTTTCCAGCGAGTGTATCTAAAGGACAATACTTGCTTGATACTGAATTACTAGTGAATGGTAAAAAAGTTGCAAATAATTCACGTACTATTACATTAATATAAAATGCAAGCCCATATATATATATGGGCTTTTATATTTTATTGAGAAAATCTCATGAAATTTTTTACTCTAGGAATACTAGCACTCGCAAGTTTGGGTACAGCTTCAGCAAGTGATACTATTTTTCAAATTAATAATAAGTTAGCTGAAGTTGATCTTAATCAAAATGCATTTCAATATTCTAAAATATTCAATAGTCTTGTGAAGGATCTTAAAGAGAATGGTCTTGGATTTTCTTATGATGGGACTGAAGTTAGAAATGATTATAGAGGGAAACCATATTTTTTAGTTAAAAATGTAAGAGTTTATATTAAAAAAGAGATATTTGAAAAGAATGAAGAATATTCTACTATTGTAGAAAAACAGACTTTTTTTAATAACGCTATTAAAGATTATGGGCAATCATATATTTTTTCTAATTTAGAGTATGCTTGGGCTAAACCAAAATTAAAAATAAAAATGGATTTACTGGATAGTAATAATAGAAGTATATCAAGTCGTGAAATTAAAACAAATTCTATGTTGAATGATGGGACGGGTGTATCTTTTGAGCATTTTTTCAAATATATTAATCGTATGAATAAAGATAATAGAATTTTTGATGATGTTGATATTTCGGAAAATATATCTATTTTTAGGGATAAGGAATTTGATATTGGTTTGGATGAAATTCAGAATATTAGATCGATTAGATTTCGTGTAGATTATAATTGAGATAATGTTTTAAATGTTTATTTATTTTAAGTAGCTCAGAATTAACTAGAGTCATTTATGAAATTGAAAATGTTGTTGTTAAGTAGTGTTGTTATACTCAATGGTTGTGCAATTATGTCAAAGAATGAGTGTCTATCTGCAAATTGGGGGTTAATAGGGCAGAATGACGGTTATAACGGAAATGGCTCTTTTATGCAAAAAAGAGCGCAAGCTTGTATGAAACATAATGCTGTATTAGACACAACAGCATATACTAATGGCTATAAGAAAGGCTTGAAAAATTATTGTAATCCTCAAACAATTTTTGATTATGCTTTACAAGGGCGTGGAACATATCAGAGTTGTCCAATGGAAATGCAAAATAATTTAAGACCTTATTACAATGTCGCGTATCAGTTTTATAGAGCAAATAAGAGCTTAAAATCCATTGAAGATACAATTGCTAGTGCAAAATCAACGATGTATAACTCTGATGTCAAAGAAGAATATCGAAAGTCTGCTCGCGAAAGGTATAACGAAGCGAGTAATAAATTAGGACAAATTCAGCGAGAATATAATTTGGCAGAACGAGAACTTATACAATTTAAGCGAACTGCAAGTTTTGAATAATTAATGTAAGTTATAACTTTGAAAATGCAGTTTCTCATTAAAAAAGAGACTGCATTTTTTATTTTAAGATTAATTTTACTTTTATAGAAGCCACATCAAGATGAGGCCTATACTTAAAGCTTTCAACCGTCTATGTACGCTCGATTGTGTTCAATTAAACTAATTGGCATAAAAGAGCTAATGCATAGTTTTTTGTTAATTTTCATTTCTAATACTCATTTTATCGTGAGAAGGCACAGACGTTACAGCCTTCTTGGGTGAGTAAAAATCATAAATTGCATAACCGATACCACACAGCATGATGAATACAAACAATATGAGAATAGGAGTGAAGTTGAAACCTTCTTTTTTCTTCATACGAGCACGAGGTCTACGCTGAATATTTTGATTCGACTGATTTGCGTGTGGTTGATCATTTTCACCATATTGGGAGAAAGGATTGTGCTTTTGTTGAGGAATGTCTTCCTCAATTTCCGTCTGTGCAGAAGAGACTTTTTTTTGAGTGACTTGAGTTGAGTTGATTTCGAGAGGGTCAGGAATTTCAATTTTAAAGTCTGGCTGAGGAAGAGCTGAATTTTTTTCAGCTCTTCTTTGAGTAGGGGTAGATGAAGTGGGGGTGATCCCTAAACACTCACTGTAGCTATTCTGGTAGTCTTGCAAAGCATCTTTTAACTTATTCAAGGACATTATTTGCGAATCCTTGTATAGAAGATGCCTTGTACACGATCTCGTGGTGCAACAAGATTTGAACGCTCATGTAACGTCACGGTATAACGGCATTGAGGATATTTGACCAATACATTGTGCCAAGCAGAGCTAAATCCTCGTAGTGACCATTGTTGGTTGTTACTGATCGGTTGATTGATTTGTTTGGCTAATTGCGCAAATTCAGGCTGCCAAGAAATCAAACGAATCGAACTATTTGTTGCTTCAAAAACTGCAACGGTTTTTGCAACTTTTAGGCCGTTCTCCATTGCAAAAACACAAGGTGGTTTGCCTTGACCTTCCTTAAACTTTTCCACCATAGCATTTACTTCTTTTAAGCCGCCATTTGAATCCATAAAGTCTTGTGCCTTTTTTGCATCTTCTAAATTATTGATGGGGGCAAGAGTTTGTAAACGGTCAATGAGTTCCTGAACGCTATCCACTTTATATTCTTTCGCAAGGTCAAGAAACTGTTTTGCTTCAGCATTATGGCGACGTTCGACATAAATATAAGCTAACAATGCAATCATCACGAGAAAAAGCATTTGCAGAAAAAAATCAATCAAGGTGAGATATAAAACATCTTCTCTTCTGTTCATTTACTTAACCTACGACTTGATCAAGATTTTTTGATGTATTTGGTTTTGCTTTGCGCATAGTTGTAGACGTATTGTTTGCGACTTCAATTAGGGCATCATTGACAGCATCTACTGAAGCTTTCGTACTTTGTAATGTATGTTGCAGTTGCAATTGGTGTTGTTCATGTAAATGGGTATATCGCTCAGTCATATTTTGAAGCTGAGTATTAAAATGCCCAATATTCTGTTGCATGTCACTGTATGCACCGACCAGTTGTTGAGATGCTTTTTTAGCAGAATCTGCAACGCTTGGGATAGCTAAATCATGAATCGCTGTACCAATATTGGATGCTAAATCTATTAAATGTTGTTGTGATCTTTCGACATATGCAATATGTGATTGATTCGCTTGTTGCATATTGCTATAGAGTGAATTATTCATTTCTTGCATCTGTTCATATAGATTTTTTTGTAGTTGTTCTTGATATTCAATTAATTCAAGATTTTTTTGCTTTTGGTGCTCGATTAAAGCATTTTGTACATTGATCGACTGTTCATTAAAAGTCAAAGTTGCTGCTTTTAAGCTCTCAATAATTTCTAGATTAAGTACTTTCTGTTGATTCTTTAAATTGACATTAATGTCCTGTAATTCACTGGCAAAACCAGTAATTTCTTTTCTCAAGTCAATGATGTCATTAATAAGTGCATGACGTTCATTTTGTTCCTGATCTGCGTTTTGTTGATTCATGGACGCCAATAAAAACAAACGTAAGATCAAACCAAGACAAGTTACTAATAATCCAACACCAAATTGTGAGAACACAAGATTTAAGTTTTGTAGGTCTTCAATATCAGAAGATAGACCAAAATGAATGATGGCAGAAGTGGCAAGTGTTACGATAGTTAAGCTAAAACCAAAGTAATAAACACTATCTACAGCATTATAGTCAGATTGTTTTAGTAGGCTTTTTTTAACAATATTAAAATAAAGAATAAGGGGAACTGTTACTGTGAAAGCTAGTAATACAATATGTAAATTAAACCAAATGATAATAATCGAGACTAATGCTGCTCCACCTAAAATCGGTAAAAAGCTACTTGGAAGCCCTTTTTTTGCTGCAAATGACATGATGAATCCCCTCTAAAAAATATTATGAACCTGGTAGATCGTGACGTTCCAAACCATATGCACGTCTATCGCCACGCATATCTCCAAAAAACCATATCCAAAAACCATCACGAATATTGAGTAGGTTCTCAGTGAGTTGTGCAGGCGGAATAATATGTAAATATACAGTGGTGTTGATAAAAGTTGGACGTTGTACACCACCAAGGCGGCTTAATTTGAATTGATTAATCGCTGCCTTTAGATCTGTACTTTCTGCAAATGACAAATTTTGTGAATTTTGTAAGAAATTGGAAAAAATAAATAATCGAGTTTGCTTCGGCTGAATCTGATGTTGACTTAGCTCGATATCGAGTAATGCTTCAGCAAGCGGAATGGCTGTTGAATGCTGTGTTTGAGCATAGACCGCATACTGTACAGATTTCAAAAATAATTTTTCAAAGTTCGTATCGGTGTGACATGCTTTAAATACAGGTTGTAATTCACTCATGGATTGACCATTTATCACATATACTAAAGCTAAATCTTCACGTTTGATCTTGTGGGCTTGCTGTGTAATTCTAGATAGAATTTCAGATTGTGTTTGAGTGCTATGAATCGATGATGGATCAATGACAAAAACATGTTTTTGTTCAATTTTGTTGAGGCAACCTGTAAAGCGGTCACGTTGATTCTTTTTATCGAATTGGTAGAGAAGTATACAATTAATTAGGACAGTACAACAGAATAACATCCACAAAAGTGGCCAAAGCTTCTTGGAATTTTGACTTAAATGCATTTATATTCTCTCTGCCTGAACAGTATTAAATATTTCAAACTGCTGTTGTAGAGATGATGCATCTTGAGAGAGTATTTGTAGGCTACTCAGTAAATGTTGAATGCGCTCAAGTTGATATTGTTGTTCTAGATGACTGTGATCAAGAGAAAGACAGGTTAATTTCTCTTGTATCTTTTGAATAGGGTCAATTAATTCAATAGTGGGAGAGAGGTTTATATGCTCTAGGATTGGATCATTTTCAAGTTCCGAAATTACCTTGGCTTTGAAGCGCTCAAATGCTCTTAGGTTGCTGTTTGCTTTATTGATTTCTTGGATTAAGTCTCGTTTTTCTTGCTGCAATTCATGTGGATTTCCAACATGGAAAATATCAGGGTAGCGTCGCACAATATTGGCAATTTCAGGGGATGCAGAAAATAAATATGAGCTTACATAAAAGATAACGATCCCAATAATACAATATAAAATGAATAAAAATTGTGCCCACGTGCTTGCAGGAATCTGAGTATATAAATGGAAAATTTGGCTAGGGATTAAACTTTTATGCAAGCTAAATGGAATTAAGTGATCAGCATAAAAAAATAGACGTTGTGCAGAACCAAATGCAAGGACAAGTCCAATCATGGAGAAAATACTCCATAAAATTTCATCAACTCTTCGAGTTACACGCGTTGCTCTGAACATTAAACCCGAACCTACGCAAATTAAGAAAAATATGCTGCATTCAATATAGGTAGGAATAAGATTTACCCAATCAGATGCTGTTTGAAAAAGCAGTAGATGGGTTAAAATAAGTAAGAAGGAAAATAAGTTTAACAGTCCAAAGCCGATCAAACCAATTGATGGTAACTGTTGAGCATTTTTAAAATTAAAACCTAAGATATGTAAGGTGTTTAAATCAGTTTGAGAAATATGTTGAAGATTTTGGGGAGGATGATTGATTTGAAATTGTTGTACAAGCTCAGAAATTTTTTTTTCAAAAAAATGAACTTTGATTTCATGACTTAAAATCTTTCCACATAAAGTATTAATATCATCGGAAGTAGGTGGTTTTGATTCTATAAAAAAATTCATGTTTATTGTGTGAAAAAGAAATTAAAGCACGAGATTATATTAAATCATGAATTCGAGTTTGTTCATAATTTATAAGCCCATAAAATTATGGATCGGCATAAGTAGAATTTTGATACTATTGTATAAACTAAGTCTTCATTTTAAAGACCTAAAACAACTTGATACGGTTTAAATCCTTCGAGTACCGCATCGGAAACCAAGTGGATAAATGCGTCAGTTTTCCCATAAGACATCCATTGATCAAGAGCTTCATAATAAGCTAATCGACTTTCAACAGTGATAACACAAGGCGGATAGCCAGCTTTTAATAATTCAAGATTCATCAATAGACGTGATGTACGCCCATTGCCATCAATGAATGGATGAATGCCAACAAAATCAGCATGTACTTTGGCTGCTCGTTCAATTGGATGTAGTTTATGTGCTTCACTATTATACCAGTCTACTAATTGAACCATCTTGTCATTTAATAAGGTGTAATCAGGCGGGGTAGACGTGGCACCAGAGATTAGGACATTTTGTTGGCGAT
>ERZ650300.665-NODE-665-length-20853-cov-36.526012_pt1 | contig 20853 bp, 10 predicted proteins | sample MGYA00376236_ERZ650300 | MGnify/ENA primary metagenome ERZ650300 (study PRJEB26733, sample SAMN07839303) | wastewater metagenome | biome: urban; feature: wastewater treatment plant; material: waste water | place: USA: North Carolina | collected 2016-04-28 ...
CGTCGGCGCCGCCGACGATGCTGTAGCTCAGCGTCTGGGCCGGCAGGTCGGCATCCGTCGCGGTGACCGTCATCACGGCCGTGCTGTTCTCGGCGACGCTCGCACTGGCACCGCTGGTGATCGCCGGGGTGTTGTCGTTAACCGGTCTCACCGTCACCGCAATCGCCTGGGTATCCGTCAGGAAGCCGTCGCTGACCTGGACGGTGACGTCGTAGACGTTGTTGCCGCCCGCGTCGGTGGGCGATTCGTAGTTCGGCGCGGCGAGGAAACTCAGCGCGCCGGTGGTGCTATTGATGGAGAACTTCGCCGCATCGACCCCACCCGAGATCGAATACACCGGCGTGCCGCCATCCACGTCGGACGAGGTGACCGTCATCACCGCCGTGGTGTTCTCGGCCACGCTGGCGCTGGCGCTGCTGGTGACGGTCGGCGCGTCGTTCACGGCGGTGATGTTGATGGTGCTGGTGCCGGTGGCGGTCTTCGCCCCGCCGCTGCCCTGCCCGCCGCTGTTGCCGTCGCTGAAGGTCCAGGCAAGGCTGACGCTGGCGGGCGGCGCGTCGGACGAATTGGCGTAGGCGATGGAACTCATCACCTCGTTGATCCGCACCTGGGTGGCCGAGGCGTTGAAGGTGAGCAGCAGCGTGCCGGACGAATTGGTCGTCACGGTGCCGACATTCACGCCCGAGAGCAGCAGGCTGCCGCCCTGGGTGAGCGTGCCCAGGTTGCCCGACGCGGAGAACACGTCCTGGGCGTTGGCGCCGCCGCTGCGGGCGAGCGTGAGGGTGGCGCCGGCGTAGCTGTCGGCGGCGTTGAGTTCGGCGTCGAAGATGCGCACGCTCGAATCGATCACCGCCGCGCTGCCGTTCTCGGTGTAGCTGGCGCTGCCGCCGAGGCTGGTGGTGGCGGGGTTCGAGCGGGTGTCGAACTGGCCGTCGCCGGAGAGGCGGACGAGCAGCACGTCGTCGGTGGTGGTGTTGCTGTAGCCGGTGGCGACAACCCGCCCGTCGGCACCGATCGCCGCCGAATACAGGAAGCTGTTGGTGCCCAGGTGGGCGCTGAACTTGCCGTCGCCACTGAAGCTGGTGTCGAGGCTGCCGTCGCTCAACAGGCGCACCGCGGCCAGATCGGTGGAGGTCGCGCCGCCGATCATCACGATCCGGCCGTCCGACTGCAGCACCGTGGACCAGGACGAATCGTGACCGCCGAAATCCACGGTGACGATCCCGTCGCCGCCGCCAAAACCGGTGTCGATGGCGCCGGCGCTGGTGTAGCGGACGACAGCGAAATCATTGTTCGAGCCGTTGGTGGAATAGCCGCCGACGACGATCTTGCCGTCGGACTGGATGGCCACCGACTGGGCGATGTCGAAGCTGGCGCCGATGGGCGTGGTGACGATGCCGTCGCCGCCGCCGAAGCTGGTGTCGAGGCTGCCGTCGGTGTTGTAGCGCACCACGCCGAAATCCAGCGTGCCGCTCACCGTGGCACTGCCGCTCTGGACGAGCTTGCCGTCGGATTGCAGCGCGAGGCCGTAGCCGTTGTCGCTGCTGCCGCCAGCGATATCGACGCTGACCATGCCGTCGCCGCTGAAGCTGGTGTCGAGACTGCCGTCGGTGTTGTAGCGCACCAGGGCAAAGTTGCTGGCCGAGGTGCCGCCGAGGACGATCCGGCCGTCGGTCTGGACGACCATGCTCCAGGCTTCGTCGCCGGAGCCCCCGCCGAGGTCGGTGGTGACGATGCCGTCGCCGCCGCCAAAGCTGGTGTCGAGGGTGCCGTCGGCGAGATAGCGCACCAGCGCGAAATCCCGATGCAGGCCGTTCTGGGTGAAGCCGGCAACGAGGATCCGGCCTTCGGACTGCAGCGCCACGGCGTGGGCTTCATCGTCGCCACTGCCGATGGCCGTGGTGACCATACCGTCGCCACCGCCGAAGCTGGTGTCGAGGGTGCCATCCACGTTGTAGCGCATCAGCAGGAAATCGAGGTTGCTGCCGTTGCTCGAATAGCCGGCGACGAGGATCTTGCCGTCGCCCTGGACCAAGGTGGCGTAGCCCCGGTCCGCGGCAGCCCCGGGCGCGGTCGTCACCGTGTAGTCGGCAGCGTTGAAGCTGGGCGCGTCATCCACCGACGCGACCGAGATGTTGCGGGTTGCGGTGGCGCTCGTCCCCAGCCCGTCATTGACCGCGAAGGAGACTGTGCGCGTCGCGGTGACGGGCTGATCGGACGTATTGACATAGGTGACGCTGCGCAGCGCCGCCTGATAGTTGGCCACGGTGGCGCTGCCGCTGAGGGTGAGCACGCCTGTAGCGACGTTCCAGCTGCCGGTGATGCCCGACTGATCCGTGAAGGCCAGCGTGTCCTGGCCGCTGGCGAAGCCGCTGGTGATGCTCACCGTGGCGCCGACAGGGCTGTCACCGTCGGAATCACTGACCGTGACAACATTGTCCACTAACGTAGCACCTGAGTTCTCGGTGTAAGCAAGAGCCGATGCAGTCGTGGTGACTGTCGGAACATGGTTGACAAAGGGCTTGAGCGACAACCCCACCGCAGCCCACTCACCGGCACCGGCTCCGTTAGTCGTCCATGACATCGTCACTGAGGCCGCACCGGCCTCAGCACTGGAGCCTCCCCAAGAGTCGTTGCTACCGCTACCGACCTTGTCAGTCCAAAGCTCGCTTTGCCCCGGCCCGACAACCTGGCTGTCGACATCGCGATCGGCTACGGAGTCGACAACCAATTCGCCAACCGCCGAAACCAGCGTCAGTGACGGATCACCGCTTCCAGAACCGGCTGTCACGCTGCCAAACGGGTTATTTTGACTGACGTTGTAGAAGCTAGTGGCACCGGCCGTAGCGTTGGCACTGCCACTCAGGGATACAACCACGTTCTCCGTACCGCCAGAGGGCGCCAACAGATACCACATTTCTGCTCGCACCTTGCCACTCGGATCAACTTGGCTGCCCACGTGGGTCAACGCCGTACCACCATAGGTAACCGATGTTACGGGAACGTCTTTCCTCACCGCGACGGTGACGATCAGAATACCGTGGGTGGTGGTTGAAGTCGTGTGAGACCACGTCAGAGAAGTGGCCCCAGCGGTTATCGCAGACGAACTGGCGTCTACATGGATCTGTTCGTCTACGTTCGTAACGGTGATTGCCAGTGCCTGTGTATCAACCGCACTGCCGTCTGTAACCTGGACGATTACGTTGTAGATGTTGTCGGTGCCACTGTCGGATGGGTTCTCGTAGTCCGGCCCACTAATAAATCTCAACACACCGCTACTGGGGTCGATGTTAAATCTGGCGGAGTCAACCCCACCTACGATGCTATAGGTGAGCACATCGTTCTCGGCATCGGCTGCTGCAACCACGGAGACGGTTGTGTTGTTTTCGGCCATGCTGATCGCCGCCGAGGAGCCTCCACCGTTGCTGGTAATAATCGGCGGATCATTGACGGCCGTCACCGCCATCGACACCACCGCCGGCGCGCTGGTCAAGCCGGTGCCGTCCGAGACGGTCAGGCTGCTGCTGCGGGTGGCAGTGCTGGGGTTTTCGCTGGTGTTGCGGTAGGTGACGTTGCGCACCAGCGCCTGCACGGCCGCCACCGAGGCGTTGCTGTTGAAGGTGACGGTGAGCGGCGTGCTGCCATTGCCGAAGCTGCCGCTGTAGGTGCCGATGGTGGTGCCACCGTAGGTCACGTTGGTGCCTGACAGGCCGATCTGCCCGACACCCGTACCCTGATTGCGGATGCCCAGTTCGTCACTGGCCGTGCCGTTGGCGGTGATCTGGTAGATCAGCTGGCCACCGGTGAAGGTGGTGGTGTCCGCATCGGTCACGGTGGCGCCGGCGTCGTAGATCACCCCCGCGTTCTCCACGTAGGTGCCGCTGTAGCCGGTCAGCGTCAGGACGGGCGCCACCGCGTACTGGTAGCGCTGCATGAAGACGCCGTCGGTGTCGCCGGGGCCGTTGCCGTGCCACACCACGACCAGATGCCCCTTCTCGTCGGCCGCGATGCTCGGTACGTCCTGGTAGTCGGTGGTGGTGGTATTGACCAGCGTCTCAGCGGTCAGCGCGGTGCCGGACGAATCGTACTGGCGCATGTAGACGCCGTCGAAGCTGCCGTCCTGACTGGTGCTTTGCCACACCACCACAAACCCGCCTCCGGCCAGCATCGTCACCACCGGGTTCTGCTGCTGGTTGATGGTGGTGGTGTTGATCCGGAACTCGCCGCCCTGTACCGCGCCGCTGCTGTTGTAGCGCTGGCCGTAGATGCCGTTGCCGCTGCCGTCCTGATTGCTTTCCCAGACGACCACGAAGTTGCCGCTGCTGTCCATCGCCACCACCGGCAGATCCTGGTTGCTGGTGGTGTAGGTGCTCACATGGAATTCACTGCCCTGCACCACCCCGCTGCTGTTGTAGCGCTTGGCGTAGATGCCTTCATTGTCGCCGTCCTGACCAAAGCTCTGCCAGGCGATCACGAAATTGCCCGAGGCGTCCATGGCGACGCTGGGCTCGGTCTGGTTGTCGGTGGTGTAGGTGTTGACCAGGAACTCGGAACCCTGGGCCACGCCGCTGCTGTTGTAGCGCTGGGCGTAGATGCCGTCGGTGTTGACTGCGTCCTGGCTCCAGCTATGCCAGGCGATCACGAAGTTGCCGCTGGCGTCCATCGCCACCGCAGCTTCGAGCTGGTCGTAGGTGGTGGTGGTATTGACCCGGAACTCGCTGCCCTGGGCCACCCCGCTGCTGTTGTAGCGCTGGGCATAGATGCCGTAGCGGCTGCCGTCCTGGCTGTTGCTCTCCCACACCACCACGAAGTTTCCATTGGCGTCCATCGCCACCGTTGGGTTGCGCTGGTTGTCAGCGGTGTAGGTGTTGACGTGGAACTGCGCGCCCTGGGCCACGCCGCTGGCGTTGTAGCGCTGACCGTAGATGCCGATGCCGGTGTCGGTGGCGCCCGAACCGTCCATCCAGATCACGACGTAGTTGCCATTGGCGTCCATCGCCACCGTCTTGGTGGACCAGTTTTCGGTCTGGGTACCGCTGGTAGTGGTATTGACCCTGGTCTCCGACCCTTGGGCCGTCAGCGCCAGCACTCCGGACCATTCGACCTGCAGGTTCGCCGACGCAAACGGGGTCGCCTCGATCGCGCCGGTGCGCACTTCCAGATCCCAGTCGCCACCCAGCAGCGCGCTACCGGTCGGATCGTCACTGGCCGCCACATCGGCGCCGGTGAGCTGGGCCAGGGTTGCCACGAGGGACTGGCCGGCCTCGCCGTCGCCCACGTCACAGCCGTAGAGCAGCAGATCGGCGTCGGCCGACAGCGCATCGCCCCAGCCGGCGATCTCGCCCGCCCGCTGGAAGACCGATTCAGCGTCCAGCTCGCTGGCGCCCAGCTGGGCAACGCCGCTGGCGCCGTGGCCGATCACATGCACGGCGGAGACATCGCTGCGCCCGGCCAGCGTGCTGCCGATCACCGCGATGCCGTCCTCGTCGCTGCCGACCGCCACCACCTCGATGGGCCGCCCCGCCTGCTGCTGGGCCGAGAGATCATCAATGAGCGCCTGCATCTCTGGCGCGCGCGCATCAATAATAACCAGTTCGCTAACATTCCGAACCATACCAGCAACTGGCATATGAGCCCCCGCCAGCACCGCCGACATGAGCCCTATCGGACCGGAATCGGCCGAATACAGAATGCGCGACTCGAAGGTTTCAATTATCGGCCGGGAGGGAAGACCACGATCCACTCACGCTCCTTTCCAAGGCTGCTGCAAGGTGCGCGACTCGTAGCTTTCGATCTGCGCTCAGGGTGTCTACGTCAAGACGCCTGCCACACTTTAGCGCACCGATGTGAATCGGCTATGCCTAGCCGCTGCCTGGGTGGAGCTTGCCTCCCTCCATGCGGAAAACACGGTCACGGGGACTGACCATCTCGATACGATGAGTGATCGAAATCCGGGTCAGCCGACTGGCCTCAAGCCAGCTGCGGATACGCGTCTGATTGTCTACATCAAGGAAACTGGTCGCCTCGTCCATCAACAGCATCTCCGGCTGCTTGTAGAGCGCGCGTGCAAACAAGACGCGCTGCCCCTGGCCCGCCGACAAGGTTGTTCCCATGTCTCCTACCAGTGTATGTGCTCCCATCGGCATCTCGTCGATCTCATGCAGCACGGCCGCTGCAGCTAGACAATCGCGGACACGCGCCATGTCTGGGGCTTCGTCGAAGAAACTCACGTTATCGAGAACTGAACCAGAGAACAGCCGATCCTCCTGCATGACCGTGGCAAGCCGGCGGCGATAGTCGTCGAGCTGAATGCGAGCGAGATTCGTACCATCGACAAGCACTTCACCACGCGTCGGCTCGAGAATCCCGAGAATGATCTTGACGAGCGTGGTCTTGCCGCAGCCCGACGGGCCAAGCACCGTGATCGATTCACCCGGGGCGATGGTCAGATTGACACCCTGCAGCGTCCATGACTCGCCCTCGCCATAGCGGTACCACACATCACGTAATTCTATCGTGCAGCCTTGCCCCCCCGTGGTCAATGGCTGACGAATCTGGGTGCCGCTTTCCACAGGCGTCAGCACGATGTCGGCGAGCCGATCCCGCTGGATATTGAGAAGTCGATACTGAAACAATCTGTCGACCAACGCAGAGCTGCGAGACAGGAACTGGCTCTTGTAGGTGATAAAAGCCAGCAACATCCCGATGGTGAATTTCTTGTCCAAGATCAGGTGAGTTGCGAGCCATATCACGAGCGCGTTCTCGGCGGCGGCAATGACGCCATATCCAAGCTGATAAAATATGTCCAGTTTGCGGATCTGAATGCTGGCATTCACCGCGTCCACCTGAAGATTCAGCCAGCGAGCGCGGCGGGTATTCTGGAAGTTGAATAGTTTGATGCACTGGACACCGCGGATCGACTCCATCATGTACGAGTCGGCCAGCGCCGAGCGCACCACCACCTCCTCGTTACGAATGCGGTAACTCCGATAAGCACTGATCAGCAGCACCGTGTAGAGCGCAGCCGCAAGCGACACGATCAGCGTCAATGTCGTGCTGTAAAACAGCATGACGGTCAGCGCCAACAGCGCCATGATTCCATCGAGGATCGCCTCGACAAAACCCTGCGTCAGCGCCTTCTGCAATTCTGTGGTTGAACGCAGGCGCGAAACGACGTCGCCCAAGTGCCGCTTCTCAAAGAAGGACATCGGCAGCTGGAGCAAATGGCCGAAGACATTGGACATCCACTGCAAATTCATCTGGGTGCCCAGATGCACCACGGCCCAACTGCGAAAGGCCCGGATCGCCGCCTGTGTGGCGCCAAACAGCAACATCGCCAGGGCCAGTACGTTGAGGAGATCAAGGTCCATGGTGACGACGACGTCGTCGATGATCCACTGGTTGATCCAGGGCATGACGATGGACAAGACTTCGAGCGCCAGCGATAGCAGGCCGATCTGCACGAGGCTCGCGCGAAGCCCGCGCACCTTGCCCAGCAGATCGGCGAAACCGATCTGGGGGCGCTCCCGTCGCGGCTTGAAGGCCGGGGTGGGTGTCAACTCGAGCGCGACCCCGGTGAAGTGCTTGCCAAGCTCGCTCAGAGTGACCTTGCGCCGCCCCACGGCAGGATCCTGGATAGTGGCAACCTTGCCATCGAAGCTGACCAAGACGACAAAATGGCGCATGTCCCAATGCAGGATGCACGGTGTCTGCAACTCGCCAATCTCCGACGCTTCTAGCTGAAGGGGACGTGCCGCTAGATCAATTGCCGCGGCGATGTCGACCAGCATCTTGAGGTTGCCCCCTTTGAGGGACACCGGGAAACGTCGGCGCAGGGCGTCCAGGCTGACATCATAGCCATTGGCGGAGGCACACATCGCGAGGCAGGCAAGGCCACATTCAGCGGCCTCGGACTGCAGGATTTCGCGCACCTTCGGGAACGAGGAGAAGCGGAGATTCCGCAATCTTTCAGTCATTAATGCTGTCTCAGAACGACTTGCCGACCGCCAAGAGCGGGTCGAGTATCCATGAAATGAGCGGTTTCGACTCGATGTCGATATCCGCCTGCAGTGTCAAGCCGGGGCGCAGCAGCACGTCCTTGCCGTAGGCCTTGACGTAATCGTCATCGGGATGGACGGTCAGGCGGAAGAAAGTCTCGCCTTTATCCGCGAGGAAGGGAAAATGGCCTTGCAGGTCGCGGCTGGGCACATTCACCGCCGATACCGCGGTCACAACGCCCTTGTACTGCCCGAACTTCTGATAAGGAAACGCATCGTAGCGCAATCGCACGGCCTGCCCGGGACGGACAAAACCCATGGCGCGGCTCGGCACGAACAGATGAACCTCTATTGCGCTGCCCTCGGGCACCAGCGTACCCAGCGAGGCGCCGGCCTCGACCACTTGACCGGTATTGAGCAATATCGCGGTGGCCACCCCATCCACTGTGGCGGTAATCCGGGTCAATCGCGCCCCGCGGCGGATGAAGCGCTCCTGGTCATTCGCAAGCCCGCTTCGTTCGAGCGCGGTCTCTTCCGAATTTGCGCGCAGAGCCTCCTGCCGTAACTGGCTTACCGTCTGCGAAAGCTGTCCTTCAAGGGTCACGCGGCTGCGCTTAAGAGTTTCGAGCCGCGAGCGCTGCTCCAGGTAAGCGCTCATCTGCTGCTGGTATTGAACCTCGGGCACGATGCGTTCTTCGAACAGCGGGCGCAGCTTCTCGGTGAGCGTGCGCGCAACCGCGACTTGCTCTGACTGCAGGCCGATCTCCGCGTCGAGCAACTGCAGCTCGCTGCGCAGGCGCTCACGCTGCTGGCGAAGGACGCCGCTGCCTTCATTCGCCAGCGCAACCCGCAATCCGATCTCCTTGTCGATCCGGTTGCGCTGCGCCTCAAGTGCATCCTCGACAAGCCGCTGGGTATCGCCCAGGTCGCTGCGCCTGTCCTGGCCGAGCTCGAAGAGGACTTGCCCGGCCTTGACCGGATCACCGTCGGACACGAGCCGCCGCGTGACGACCCCAGCCTCGGGCGCGGTCAGGCGCACCGTGCCGGCAGACACCATGGTGATGCCGGTAACCCGCTCCTTGCGTGTGTACTCGCCCTTGACGAGGAGAAAGATCAGCGCACAGATAAACACCACCACGAAGGCGGTCACATAGCGAAGCGATAGCGGCTGCGCGAGCTGAATAGAGCCGCCCGGCTGGATCTGGCTATGCTTGAGGGCCTCATCCCTGAAAAGGCGTCTTGCCATGGAGCGATTCGTAAGTGTCCGGTCGTTCAGATGGCAACATCCACCGTACTGACCTGGTAGCGGATCACTATCCGGCGTTCGCGGTGAACGACATTGATGTCGCGGTAAAGACGGGGGTCGATAAAGTCCTTGAGCATCGGGGGGCGTGGGTCGGAAAAATAGAACGCCCGGGAGGCCTCCGCCAATCGGGTGCCCGCCAGCCCGAATTCGTCAGGATGCCGCACGCTCTGGATAACGCAGGGGATAAAACGCATCCCGGCGTTCGCGAGGGCGGTGGCGCGATGGTAGCCATTGTTCAACAGGAGCCGCCCCTCGTATTCGATCGCATTGAGCAGATTCGATCCAAAGCCGACCGCCAGCCCCAATATGGCGCCGACCTTCCCCGTGGGCATGTAGCCCGTAGTCTGCCCCTGCTGGAGGATCAAGGGTTCGAGGTAACGCAAGTCCTTGGAGGGCGACCGGAACACGACCATTTCCTCGCCATATTTTTCAAAGCTAAGGGGCGCCAATTCCTGATCGCTCCCCTGGCAGAAGCGGAAAAGGGCTGCCGGCCCCTTGAGTTTGGCGATACGGGAACACAATCGGTTCACATGATCCATCACGACATGGGGCTGATAGACGACCAGTTGGTGCAAATCCACCAGGGCGATGCGGGTCGGAAGGTCACCATAGCCCCGCATGAAACCAGACGACGACTGCAATTCGGCCTGGAGCGGGCGCATGGCCTGTGGCAACTCCTTCACCACCGGAGCATCTGCAATGCCGGCCTCCGATTGCCGCAACGCCTTCATGACATCCATGCAGCGATGCCAGTCATCGACGTGCTGGCTCACGCCCTTGCCGCGAGCATCCTCGGGTAGCATCTCTTCGACGTAATCGATGTACTCGGAAAGTGCGGTACTGGCCAGCAGGTAGCGTTCGCCCACTAGGCAGGCCGATGTTTGGAGAGATTCATTCATAGGTTACGGTGACCCTCGTCCTAGTCAGTCCCTGGGTCGTCTCGACGATCAAAAAAAGGATGTTGCCAGACTAATCGCCAGGTCAAGCAACGATTTGCTCACAATTCACCACAGCTACGTGCCCCACCCCGGCAGGCCTCCGCCGGCGGCAATTGCTCCCGAAACCGCCCGAGCGGCACGCATCGCCCGGTCGTGTGGCACGCCGGCGGACCGGACCCGGCCCGCTCAATCCGCATCCAATATCCCGTCCAGCTGTTCAAGCTTTCTATCATCCAGGTCGTCAAGCAGCGTGAGGATGCGTATCTGATTCATGACGGCGCCGCTACGCGCCCGAATCAACTCCTTCCGCACGTCCGAGATTTGGCGCTGGGCGTTCAGCACGTCAATGTTCGTCCTGAGCCCCGCATCGAAGCTCTTTCGGGTTCGCTGGGCCAACTCCATGGCCAGAGCCAGCGCCTCGGAATTGGCTTTGACACGCTCCTCGAACTTCGTGAAATCGCCCCACGTGCGATTCAGTTCGCTGGACAGCCGGCGCTCCGCCACCTCACTGTCATGCTGCGTCCGACGCAGTTGCGCAGCAGCCTCCGTTTCCGCGGCATTGATGCTGCCGCCCGAATAGATCGGGAGGTTGATCACGATCGACAGCACAGACGAACTATTCCGGTACACGCCGCCGGATACGTTCTGCCCCCGGTCGGTGTATCCCTGCATGTCGAGCGTCGGGAGATGGTCGGCGCGCTGGGCCGAAAGGTTTTCTCGCGCGGAGGAGATCGCCAACAATGCACGGTTCAGGGTCGGGTTGGCGGTTCGCAGGGAGTCTTGCGCCAGATCGAGCGACTGGGGCACCACCCGCGGAATCGCGACGCCCTCTTTCAGCGGAACCGCGTCGGCGGCAGGATCACCACTGAGGCGACGTAGCTCGGCCAGCTGGAAACTCAGGTCGCGGGTAACGGCTTCCAGGTTAGTCTGGATCACCAGGAGACGCAAAGCACTCTCATCCACTTCGGTCACCGAGCCAATACCCCCCTCCAGACGCCGCGCATTAACCCTTTGCTGGGCTCGAACGAGATCGCGCTCCTCGCTCAGGCTGCGGATGTCTTCCCGCAGGCTGACAACCTCCAGGTAAGCCGCGGCAACCTGAAACGATATCTCGTTCTGCACCTCCTTCAGCGCCAATCGGCTGTCTTCCACCGCGACTAGCGCGCCACGCACCTCCGCATGCAGGCGGGGCCGGTATATGGGCAATACGACCTGACCGCTCACCGACCGATAACCAAGCATGCGCGTGTCGCCGCCCGAATTGCTGAGAACCCCTTTGCCATCCTCCGCCGCCATCGAAACGTTGGGCAGCAGCCGTCCCCGGGCTTTGTCAACGCGCGCCACCTCGCCATCGATACGTGCCTCCGCACCGGAGACCTCGGGCGCTCCCCTGAACGCCGAAGCCATCAGGCTTCGAAGACCCTTCGAAGTGCTTCTTGGGGCAACGCCGCCAAGCGCAGGCACGGCCTTGAGCTGCGTCTCGAAGCGCAGCTCGAATCCAGCGGGAGCCGCACCGGCGTTGGCGGAGCGAAAGCTCGTCGCATCAAGGGTGGGCGTCTCCGCAAACACCGTCATGTTCGCGAAGGCGAAAATCAAAAAAAAGGCATACTTAACAATCAAATGTGTTTTCTTTAAAATTTGCAATTTATAAGATAGTTGTGACGTTTTTGTAATTATACCGCCAGGAAATGTGATCTCATAGCAGCGCCTGTTCATGCAAAGCATTGCACAAACATGGCATTCACCTAAACGAATCATTTATTGGAGAAATCACCATGCGTAAACTCGAACTCGGCGAACTGGTCCTCGTTAGCGGCGGCTGCGGCGCCACCGGCTCCAACGGCAGCAAGGCCACCAAGATCAAAGCCTCCAAGGTCAAGGCCAGCAAGCTCAAGGCTTCCAAGGCCAAGGGCTCCAAGGCTGGTTGCGTTCCGCTGCCGCCCTGCTGCTGCTAATTCGGCCACTGAACCGTCGATGCATGATGTGAACTTGATCATCATGCATCGTTTCAGTTTGAACTCATTAAGCTTGACTCGCCCTTGGTGCGAGAATTGTTTTGCTTAATTGAAAACGGAATATTTATCGATTTTAACAGATCAACTTAAAACCCTGCTTTTCCGGAAAAACTAAAGCAGAAGCATTTGTTCAAATAGGCCAACCTCGGAATTCAACGGTTTCGCAAAAAATGTCTTTTCTTGCTTTGCACTTGTTTGCGGTAAAGAAATAGTCTGGACCGATGTGGCTAATGCCGCCGCCGTTCCTTGAACGACGCGAGGCTCGAATCCATGCGCATGCCGCCCACGAGGCGGGCCCCGGCAACGGCGATGGGCGTCTGGGGCGATGTCTCGCCAAAGGTGATCCGGCAGCGCAGGCCGGCCGGCAGGGTGTTGCCGGGGTTGGGCAGCGCAAGACGCACGCGGAAGGTGTTGCTGGCCGCATCCACCACGCGGTCCACCAACGTCACGGAAGCATCCACCGGCCCCGCATTGGGCAGATCCGGCTTCACGCTGGCCACCTCGCCCACCCGGATGGTGCCGAAGCGGGCCGCCGGCACGATCACCTCGATGCGCAGCGGATCGATCTTTGCCACCTTGAAGATCGGCTTCTCTTCGACCCGCTCGCCCAGCGAGAGATAGCGCTCGACCACCACGCCATCGAAGGGGCTGCGGATCGTCCGCAGGCCCACCTGGGCCTCGGCCACGCCGACTTCACGGCTCCATACCCGCAGCTGTTCGCGGGTCTGCAGCACCTTCTGTTCGGCCACCTGAAAATCCGCCCGGGCCTGGTCGAGGGCCTGCTGAGCCACGTAATTCCTTGCCACCAGGTCCTCGGCCCGGCGCATCTTCTGGCGGGCCAGGTCACGGCTGGCTTCGGCGCTGTGCAGGTCGGCCTCGGTGGCGGCGCGCGACCGGGCGACTTCGGCGGTGGCCCGTTCGACGTCATTGCGCAGCACGGCCAGCACCTGGCCCTTGCGCACCACGTCGCCACGCTCTGCGCGCAGGCTGTCGAGCACGCCGATGACGGCGCTCCCCAGATCGGCCACCTTGTCGGGTTCGATCAGGCAGCCGAGGGTTCCCGATGAAGCTGCGCCTGCGGTTCCACCGGCCCCTTGCGGACCGGCGGCCGCAGCCAGTCCGGCCATTCCGGCCAGCCCCCAGCACGCGCAGCTCAGCATCCATTTCTTCATTGTCGTCATTCCCCGGGGCCGCCAAACGACAACCCCCGCTCCCACTCCCGATCCGCCTGCAACAAAGCCCATCGCGCCCGCCGCTCCTGGCCGGCCTGACGCCACTGGTACCAGCCCAGCAACACCCGCAGCAGCCGCGGCCCGACCTTCACCGCACCATCCGTCGCCATTCCGTACCGGCGCGCCAGCAGGCCCAGCAGCGGCACCTCTGCCACCCGGGCCACATCCAGGCTGATCCACGTCTCCACACTGCCCGGGTCGCCCTGGCGGGCACATCGCCCTTCCAGCTGCCGGTCGATCCGGCGCGACGCATTGAACTGGCAGCACATCACATGAAGCCCTCCCGCCGCCGCGACACCGGCCGCCAGCGGAATATCCGTCCCCCGCCCTGCCATGTTGGTCGCCACCGTCACCTGCCCCGGCTCCCCGGCCCGGGCCACGATGGCGGCCTCGTCGGCGTCGAAGCGGGCGTTGAGTACCGTGTGCGCAACCCCCGCTGCAGCAAGGCTGGCCGACAGGGATTCCGACTCGGCCACGGACGAGGTACCCACCAGCACCGGGCGCCCCGTCTGCCGGATCTCGGCGACCCGACGGGCGACGGCGTCCCACAAAGCGTGTCTTGCCCCGTATAAACGGCCCGGAAACGATTTTCTTGAGGCCGGAAGGCGTGACGGAATGCACACGATATCCAGTCCGTACACCTCCTGCAACTCGCCCCGGGCCTCGCGCAGCGTGCCGCTCATGCCGCACAGCCGGTGGTAGCGGGGAAAGAATCGCTGGAAGGTGATCTGAGCCAGGGTTTCGGTGGCGGGCGACGGCCGGCAGCCCTCTTTCAGCTCCACCAGCCCGTGCAGCCCGCGCGACCACACCCGGCCCGGCGCGGCGCGGCCGGTGATCTCGTCGATGATCTCCACCTGCCCGTCGCGCACCAGGTAATGCACGTCGCGGCGATACACGTGGCGCGCCGCCAGGGCCAGGGCCACCACCTCCTCGCGCAGCCTGCGGGAGCGCCAGCGCCCGCCCAGGGCCGCCACCCGGCCTGCCAGACGCAGCCGGCCGGCATCGGTGAGGCGCGCCTGCATCGCCGGCGCATCCACGCGGAAGTCGACGCCCGAAACCAGCTCGCCGGCCAGCGACCAGGCCTGCCAGAAGAAGGCCCGCGCCCCGCTGTCGCGCACCTGGCGGGAGAGGATCAGCGGCATCATCGCCTCGTCGATCAGCAGGCTGTCGGCCTCGTCCACCACTGCCATGCACAGCCCGCGCAGCAGCGGCTGGGCGGTGTCGCCGCCAAGGGCCGCCACCCGACGCTGCAGATCGCCTCGGGCATGGCCCCGGCGCTGCCCGTCGCGCAGATAATCGAAGACCAGCTCCCGCGCCGTCACGTAGCACACCGGCGCAGCGTAAGACGTACGGCGCCGGGCCTCGCTCATCTCGCCGGTGACGAAATCCACCCGCAGCCCGAGCCTGGCGTAGAAGGGCGCGAGGTTGGTCGCGTCCCGCTCCACCAGATAATCGTTGGCAGTGAGCACATGCACCGGCATCCCGGCCAGGGCACCGACGGCGGCGGTGAGCGCGGCGGAGAGCGTCTTGCCCTCGCCGGTGGCCATCTCGGCCAGACGGTTGTCGAGCATCACCAGCGCGGCGTGGAGCTGGGTGTCGTAGGCCGCCATGCCCAGGCTGCGCCGGGCCGCGTCCACGGCCGCCGCGAGGGCTTCGGTCAGCGCGTCGCCCGTCAGCCCGTCCCGCCCGAGGCGGCCCTGCAGCGTCCGCAGACGGGCGGCGAAGGCGGCTTCGTCGAGCATCCGCCAGCCCGCCAGCGCCGCACGCACGGCGGCGAGCTGCCGGCGGTATCCGGCCCGCTGCCACGGCCAGCTGCGCCGGGGCGGCTCCCGGCGTTCCGGATAAGCGCCCCACACCAGCCCCGGCAGGGGCGCACGCAGGTCGAGCGGCATCGTCACGTGGCAGGATTGAAGTTGCTGAGGAAAAGCTGTTTGAGCTGGCGCGCCCACTGCACGGCAAGCGGCGCCCAGCCGTGATCGAAACGCACCCACACCCGTCCGCCGGCCCGCTCGGGGATGAGACCATCCACCACCAGATCGAAGACGAACACCGGCGACGGCGTGCGCTGATGGTCTTCATCCGCCGGGTCGACCGCAAAGCGCCCACCGGCAAAGTCGCCCAGGGCCGGGCTGGGGAGTTTCTCGGTGGCCGCCGGCACTGCCCGCAGCAGCCGCGCCGGCAGCGTTTCGCCCGCCGACTCGGCCAGACGCACGCCCACCTGACGGGTGTCAGAGCGCACCAGCGCGGCCACGTCCTGCTCCACCGCCACCCGCACGGTGGCCGGCTCGCCGGTGAATACGTGGCCAAGCAGCGCGCCACGGGGCACGAAGGCGCCATCCACATCCACCTGACGGGGCATCGTCAGCTGGCCGGCCACACCGGCGCGCAGCACCAGCGCCTCCTGCAATTCTTCAACCCGCTTGAGCTGGGCCGTCACCCGCCCGATGTCGGCTTCCACATCCCGCGCCTTTACCGGGTCGCGCTGCATGGCCTGAAACAGATCGGCGTTGAGTCCCTCGAGCTGGCTGCGCAGTTTCGCTGCGTCGGTGACGAGGCGGGCATCCTCGAGCCGGAGCACAACCTGCCCGGCCTCCACCTTGTCGCCGTGCCGGCCTTCCATGCTCACAATGAAACCGTCAGTGCCGGCCCGTAGCTGGGCCTGCTCCGGAATCCACACCACGCCCTGGGCGAGGGTCGAGAACGGCACCGGGATCACCCCGATCAGCAGCACCACCGCCACCGACAACCCACCCGCCACCCGCAGCGCCCGGCGCCGCTGGGTCTCGGGCAGCGCCATGCGCAGCAGGCCGTGCCAGAAACCAAGCACCGGCATGCCGATCAGCGCGATCAGCGTGGCGACACCGGCGATCACCCCGAGCACCATCGACCAGCTCCCGATCCAGCCGACAATCGCGATCGACAGCCCCACCCGGTAGATCCACGAGGCCGGCGCGTAGAACACGAGCCACGGCCGCTCGCCCCGCCCCGGCTCGGGGGACGGCACGCCGGCCACATGCAGCAGCCGGTTGAGCAGCAGATGGCGCCAGAAGGCACGGCTGCGCCCCGACAGATTGGGCAGGTCGAACAGATCGCACAGCACGTAATAGCCATCGAAGCGCAGCAGCGGATTGCCGTTGAACAGCACCGTAGACACCCCGCCGACCACCGCAACCACCAGCGCCAGATCCTGCACCAGCCCCGGCTGGACGAGCGCCCAGACGATCAGCGCCAAGCCGGCGAGGGTCAGCTCGGTGATGATCCCCGCGGCGCTCACGATCACCCGCTGGCCCGCATGACGGAAGGCCGCCGCCGCCGACGCATCGACGAAAGGCGCCGGCGTGAGCAGCAGCAGGCTGACGCCGGTCTGATGCACCTCGCCCCCGAAACGCCGCACCGCCAGCCCGTGGGCCAGCTCGTGCAAGGCCTTGATCGGCGGATAGAGCAGCCACGCCATCAGCAGAAAACGCGGCGTGCCCATCCAGGTGCGCGCCGCCGACGACAGGGCGTCGACATGGGTGGCCGCCACCAGCCCGCCGGCGCAAATCACGGAGAGCCACACCAGCAGCATCTGCCACGAGAAGATCACGTAACGCCAGCGATCGAAGCGCTTCAGGAAATCGTTCGGGTCGCCCAGGCGTACCCGGAAGGCCAACGGATTCACGCCCAGACGACGCTCCTGGCGCGCCTCCTGGTGCTGGCGGCGGAAGATCGCCTCCACGTCCGGCGTCACCTCGCACTGGATCAGCCCGCGCTGGTTGAGCTGCACCAGCAGTTGCACGATCTCGTCCTGGGTGAGCGCCTGGTCGGGGTCGTCGGCGAGCAGCGCCTCGGCCAGCGCATCCACCGTCCGGGTGCCGTCGCAGCGCCCGACGAAGGCGTAGGCCGCGGCGTTCATCCGGTGGAAACGCCCGCTCACCGGATCGGCGAGCACGTACCACACCTCGTCGCGGTAGATCTGCCGACGCACCCGCACCTGCGACCGCAGGCTCGGATGGAGGCCCGCCACCCGGTACCACTGGCTGCTGAAGGCGCTCGGCCCGTTCATCTCAGTGCCCCAGCCACGACCACACGCCGATCCGCATCCAGTCGATCAGCCGGTGAGTCCAGGCCCACGCCAGGGGCTCGCGCCCCACGGCAATCTTCGCCACGCCGCGCAGCCCCGGGCGCAGGTTGTCGGGCTGGGCCGACAGCGCCGCCTCCACCTCGAACACGTTGCGCCCTTCCACCGCGCTGGCCATCGGCGTGATGCGGGTGACGGCCAGCGGCAGCGTGTCCCAGGGCAGCGCCGACAGGGCCAGATGACCCACCTGCCCCACCCGGATGCGGGCGATGTCCCGCTCATCCACCTCGACGATCACGCGGAAACGCTCCCGCGGCGCGACCGTCAGCAGCACGTCGCCCCGCTGCACCGGCGCCCCGAGGGACTGGCTGAGATCACCGCGGATCACGACCCCGTCGAACGGCGCCTCGATGCGGATGCGCCCGAGCTGCTGGTCCACCAGATCGAGCTGGGCGCGCGCCTCCTCGGCCTTGGCCTGGCTGACGACCAGCTGGGCGCGATCAGCCCGCGCCATTGCGGCGCCGTAGGCGTTCTCGTGCTGGGCAAGCTCGCTGGCCCACTTGCTGCGTTCGAGCTGCAGATCCTGTTCAGCCAGTTCGGCCAGCACCTGGCCGGATTTGACCAGATCGCCCGGACGAACCAGGCTGCGCTTCAGGAAGCCATCGACCGGCGCCACCAGCACCCGCTGGATCGCCCCTTCCACCCGGGCGTTGCCGCCAACCCGGTACTGGAACGGCACCAGCAGCAGCACCGTAAGCGTCACCAGCGCCACGCCCAACCCAAGCCGCAGGCGGCCACCAGCGGGCGACCGGAGCGCCGCCCAGCCGCGCCTCAGGTGATCCCGCAGTCGCTTGCGCCAGGGCCGCTCGCCGTGACGCATGTAATGCAACACCGGGCCGACCAGCGCCACCGCGTGCTCCCATTCCATCATCACGGCCGGATCGGGCGCACTCCCCTGGCGGAACTGTAGCAGCACCGCGCCCACCAGCTCATGCTGAACCGCGATCGGGATGGTGCACACCACCCCGCCCTCCTGGCGGATGAACTCCTCGTGGGACAGGATGATCCGCGGCGGCAGCTCGGGCGGCGCAGGGGCGATGACCGTCGCGGCCTGCTCGATCGCCTCGTCCATCGCCGCACCCATCGCCCGCAGGGTGTCGGTGCTGCCGTCACCCAGCGCGCCGTGAGACAAGGCGACGACCCGCGAGAATCGATCCTCGACAAAGCCGACGGCCACTCGCTCGCAGCCAAGCCGCGTGGCCAGCTCCGAGGCAAACGCCGTCGCGGCCGGCCCCAGACGCGGGTGGGACACCACAGCCGCCTGCAGGGCAAGCACTTCGAGGGCCGAAAAACCGGAAGAAGGGGCCGGGGACTGGGGGTTCAGGGCTGCGGTCCTTAGAGAATATCGTCCTCGTATTGACGACGCAGCGCCGGAAAACTTTAAGCCCGCCCGCCCCCGGCTGCGCACCCTGTCACGGCACCGCAGCCCAGGCGCAACGGGGCATCCCCACCGGCAGGCTTTCGGCCGGCACGTTTTCAGGGCGCATAAAAGCCGATGCCCCCTTCACCGCTGGGTGAAGGGGGCATCGGCCAGATGCTGTCACCAGATCCGGCAGGCGCCGGACCGGTCTGCTGCGCTCAGCGCTGGGCGGTCAGCTGGGCCAGGAAGGCGGCTTCCTTTTCGGCCGGGAAAGCATGCTGAGCCATCACGCGCTGCACAGCGTGGGGATCACCACCCTCGCCTGCCACCGAAAACTCGATGCCAAGCTGCCGGCCGTTGGCGGCCAGGGTCATGAAAGCCGTCCTCCAGCGCTGGCATTCCGCCAGACGCTCACGCACTTCACTTTCGTTGCTGATGACGACACCAGCGGCCTTGAGGGAATCCAGAAACTCTGCGTAGGACTCGTTGCAATAACTGCCCATCGACTTCTCCTGTTAAATCCGGCGATCTCTCGCCTGTGATCCCTTAACGCGGTGTATCGATCGGTGGATGACACGATTTCAAAATAATTTCGGACTTTTTTCCGTCACCCGCGGCCGCACCTTCAGCCCGCATCAGATGTGGAACCGGTTGAGCGCCGTCCGCAGCCCCTCGGCACTTTGGGACAACGCCTGCGCCTCGCCAGAGATGGCGTGGGTGGCCACCGCCGAGCGATCGGCCATCCGGGAGATCAGTTCCACGTGACGGGAGATTTCCTGGGCCGCGACGCTCTGCTCGGCCAGCGAGTCGGAGATCCGGCCGACGATGTCGCCCACACCATCGGCGCGACCGGTAATGAGATCGATCGATTCGCCGGCCTTGCCGGCATGGCTCACACCGGCATTCACCCTGCCCACTGCGCTCTCGATGCAGCCGAGCACCGACTCCTTGGCGCCGCGCATGTCGTTCATCATCCGGCCGATCTCGTCGGTCGCGGTGGTGGTGCGCTCAGCGAGTTTGCGCACTTCGTCGGCCACCACCGCAAAGCCACGGCCAAGCTCGCCGGCCCGGGCCGCCTCGATGGCGGCATTGAGCGCCAGCAGGTTGGTCTGATCGGCGATGCCCTTGATAATCGTCACGACTTCCGACGCCCTTTCGGACTCGCGGCCAAGGGCCTCGACCCGCTCCACAGCGGTGCCGATCACCCCGGCGATGCCCGACATCTCCCCAACCGCTGCCTTCACGACCTGACTGCCCTCGACGGCGGCCTGACTGGAATCGGAAGCCAGCCGCCGGGCCTCGGTGGCACTGTCGGCGATCTGGTTGATCGAGGCGGTCATCTCCTGCACCGCCGCAGCCATCGCGCTGGTGGAATTGTTCTGGTCGCCGACACCCTCGGCGATGCCGACCGATGCCGCGGTGAGTCGCGCAGCCAGCGCCTGAAGGCTATCTGCCGTACCCCGCGCCTCGGCAAGGGTGCGCCGCAGTTCGTCCTGCATCCGCGCCACGGCTTGCAGCAGCGGGCGGGATTCGATGGTCGACTTGTCGAAGGTGTAATCCAGCCGCCCCGCGGAAACCCGCTGCGCAAAGTCGGAAACCACCACGCCGTCGAGCACCATGCCACGCAGCAGCCCGGCGATGTAGCACAGCAGCCCGGTCTCGACGACTACGTAGGCTGCATGCACGAGCACCCGTCCGATCCCATCCACCTGGGGGAATACGTAGACTCCGGCGCCGGTTGCCTGCAGCCAGGCAAAGCTGAGGTGATGGACGGCGATGAGACCTGCCGCCGCGATCAACGGCCGCCAGTCACAGTAAAGCACCAGAAATGCCAGGAGCGCGAAGATGCCGAAATGGGCTTCGATGGTGCCACGGGTCTGGTGGA
>ERZ650300.671-NODE-671-length-20662-cov-18.610132_pt1 | contig 20662 bp, 25 predicted proteins | sample MGYA00376236_ERZ650300 | MGnify/ENA primary metagenome ERZ650300 (study PRJEB26733, sample SAMN07839303) | wastewater metagenome | biome: urban; feature: wastewater treatment plant; material: waste water | place: USA: North Carolina | collected 2016-04-28 ...
CAGAAACGCATTTTCATATTTATGGAGAAACTCACGAAAACGAAACCTTTATTTCGGAGTTGAAGAAATTTGTGAAGAACATTAAATTGAAGGATGCTGGATGTTGGATGCTGGATGTAAAATAAGAAACGTAATTATGAGTTTTAAATTTGAAAAGTTAACAATATGGCAGGATTCTATGGATTTTGGTGAAAAAATTTTTAAAATTTCAATCAATTTTCCAAAAGAAGAAACATTCAATCTAACATCTCAAATTAGAAGAGCATCTGATTCTATTGCGCTAAACATTTCTGAAGGAAGTATTTTACAAAGTAATTTAGAATTCAAAAGATTTTTAGGTTTTTCAATTCGTTCGTTGGCTGAAGTTGTTACTTGTCTTTATAAAGCAAAAAATAGAAATTATATTGATGAACAAAATTTCAGCGAATTTTATAAAGAATCATACAAACTAATGAACTCAATGATTGCTTTTAGAAGCAAACTTGATTAACACCCATCATCTAACATCTAACACCCAACAAAAATGTACAGAATAATCTCAGGAAAATGGAAAGCGAAAAGAATTTCGGCTCCTAAAAATTTCGATGTAAGACCTACCACAGACTTTGCTAAAGAAGCACTTTTCAGCATTTTGGCGAATCGTTATGATGTGGAATTTTGTTCGGTTTTAGATCTTTTTGCAGGAATTGGTTCTATCACTTTAGAATTGGCTTCGCGTGATTGTCAAGATATTACTGCGGTAGAAATGAACCCGAAACATGCTGCTTTTATTAATTCTACTGCTTCTGAATTAGAAATGGCGCTTCAAATTAATGTACAAAGAGGTGATGTTTTTGAATGGCTAAAGAAAAATAGAACCAAAAAATTATACGACATTGTTTTTGCAGATCCACCTTTTGAATTGGAAGAAAAAAAATACAACGAACTGATTTCTTTAGTTTTAAATAACGAATTTCTGAAAGAAAACGGAACTTTTGTTTTGGAACATCAATCTAAAATGAAATTAGAACATCCTAATCTTACCGAAACCAGAAAATATGGAAATGTGAGTTTTAGTTTTTTCAGTTCCGAGATGCGAGTTCCGAGTTCCGAGGTGTAAAATTTCTTAACCCAAAAACTCGAATCTCATACCTCTACAATACTTTATGCTCCAAGCTAATTTTATTCCCGAAGAATTTTTTCGAAATTTTTTCGAAATTTTTAGTAATATCAGAAAGATAAAACTGAGTACTTCCTTCAGAGTTTTGAGAATTGAGAAGATTATTTTTGCTCAAAATATCTCTTAGATAGCTTGCTACTATTTTCGGAGAATCTATTACACGTACTCTGCTCCCGTAATATTTTTTGATTTCATCAATCACCAAAGGATAATGGGTACATCCTAAAATTAAGGTTTCAATATCCTTCAACTTTCTATCACTCAAATAATTATAAATAATTGCGTGTGTAATTGGATGATTAATAAAACCTTCTTCGATGGCAGGAACCAACAATGGAGTTGCCAATTCTGAAACATTAATAAATTTATTTAGTTTTCTGATAGATTTTCTATAAAGTCCAGAATTTACAGTCGCTTTAGTTGCAATTACGCCTACATTTTGATGAATTTCGAAAGCCACTTTTTCTGCCACAGGATTTATCACATCTATCACAGGAACTCTACCTGCAACCAATTCTTTCACTTCTTGCAAAGCATTTGCCGTAGCAGAATTACACGCAATAACCACCGCTTTGCAATTATTTTCTAACAAAAAATTGGTGATATTTTGAGAATATCCAATAATAGCTTCTCTAGATTTTTCGCCGTAAGGAAGATTCTTAGTATCTCCGAAATAGATGAAATCTTCGTGAGGCATCAATTTTTTAATCTCTTTGGCAACGGTAAGTCCGCCAACCCCAGAATCAAAAATCCCAATAGGTTGAGAGGCAGAAAGATGAGTGAATTTTGGTTTCAAAGGCTTGAAATTTTTACAAAAATAGTTAAAGATTTTAGATTTTAGATTTCAGATGATAGTTTTTTTTATAAATTTGATGAAAATTAGCAATGGAAAGCATTATCATATATCCTGAAAATAAAAAACAACTTTCTCTTCTGAAATCACTTTTAGAAGAAATGAAAGTACGTTTCAAAACCGAAGAAGATTTTGTAGAATTAGAAAATTGGCAAAAAACACTGGTTGACAAAGGACTGCAAGATATAAAAGAGGGGAAAACGGTTTCACAAAAAGAAGTTCAAAATAAAGCAAGTGAAATATGCTCAAAATAGAGTGGACTGAAAAAGCAAAAGAACAATATCACAACACGTTACAATTTTGGATTAATCACAATCAATCTAATGAATACTCTTTAAAAATAGTAGATGAAGTAGAGAAGAAAACTGCTCATATTCAGAATTTTTCAAAATCTGGAATTCCTGTAAATTATGGAAATGTTTTTAGAATAAATTTTTTGAAATATTTCACTTTGATCTATGAAATTCAAGACTCTATAATTTATATCGTTGCTTTTTGGGATGGAAGAAGAAATCCTGAAGAATTAGAATTATAGTTTAAATGATTATACAAATTTCTTACATCCAGCTTCCAACATCTGACATCCTTTTTAAATTATAAACAAATCCGAGGCAATTCCGTCTGCTAAAAACCAATGTTTTTCAGGTATTTTTAAGTGATTTTCTTCGATTGTTAAAATTCCTTCTTCTAATTTTGGCTGAATTGTTTTTTTGAAAATTTCTAGAATTTCGTCAGAAAATTTATCCTTTAATATTTCTAAATCAACTCCCCAAATCGTGCGCAAACCAATCATTAACATTTCGTTGTATTGATCTTTTTCGGTGAGAATTTCAGTTTCTTTTGGAAGTGTATTTTCTGCTAAATTTTTGATGTATTTTGTATTGTTAGCAACGTTCCAACTGCGCTGGTTTCTGCCATTGTAAGAATGTGCAGAAGGACCAATTCCTAGATATTCCTTATATTTCCAGTAAGCGGAATTATGTTTGGATTCAAAATCTTTTTTAGCAAAATTTGAAATTTCGTAATGTATAAAACCGTGATCTTTCAAGAAATCTGAAAGATAATAAAATTCTTTATTCTGTGTAGATTCTTCTGGTTTTGAGATTTTATTTTTCTTAATCCAAGCATTAAGAGCGGTTTTTGGTTCGATGGTTAAAGCATAAGAAGAAACGTGAGGAACTTGCAATTCTATGGTTTTCTGAAGATTTTTTTTCCAGATTTCAAAATTGGAAGTCGGCGAACCATAAATTAAATCAATACTTAAATTTTCAAAGCCAAAATCTTGTGCTCTTTTGATAGAACTTTCGGCTTCAGAAGCATTATGAGCACGATTCATGAGCTTTAAATCTTCTTCAAAAAAACTTTGTGTTCCTATAGAAAGTCGATTGATTTCGGTTTTGGCTAAATCTTTCAGAAAATTTTTATCCAAATCATCAGGATTAGCTTCTAGCGTGATTTCAATATTCTTCTCAAAATCAAAATACTTTAAAATCTCATCTATTAAAGATTTGATTTCATCCACAGAAAGAATAGACGGAGTTCCGCCACCAAAATAAAGCGACGAAAGTGTTTTGTTTTCCAGCTCCTCTTTTCTTAGAAAAATTTCTTTTTTTATTGCCGAAATCATTTCGTCTTTCTGCTTCAATGAAGTAGAAAAATGAAAATTGCAATAACTGCATTTCTGCTTGCAAAAAGGAATGTGGAGGTAAATCAATTTTGTTGGGTGTTAGATGTTTGATAGATGATTTACTGCTAAATCGTAAGTCTGAAATCGTAATTCTAAAATTCGTTAACGATATCTAAATCCTCTTTGATTGATGAAATTAGGAATATCATAACCTAAACTCAGCATGAAAGAATTTCCGCCGTATTCTTGAATATCAGACAATCCTAAATTATAAGAAGCTCCGAAATGGAGTTTATTGAGTTTAAATTTAATAATAGGCGACATGCTTAACTGTTGGCTTCCCACAGCACTTTTTGCAGTTCTGTAATTGATTCCCGCAGCAAAATAGTCACTTTCACCATACAATTTCATCAAAACATTGATGTCAAACATTCTAGATGAATTGGTATTCAAATTCATCATCACAGAAGGTTCTACCGAAAATCCTTCGGTAATTTCCCAGTCATATCCTGCATTAAGGTAAAATCTGGTTGGCGACGGTTCTATACCATTTACCACTGGTGTACTGTTACTCAATGGAATATCTGCAACAGAAATTCCCGCAAAAGCTCTGCTATAAGTAGCTTGTAATCCTAAGTTAGCATAAGCAATGAAAATACTGTTGTTATTTTCGTAAAGCAAAGGATCATTTGGATCTTGCGCATTTACTTTAGAAACATCAAAGTTCTGATTGTAAAAATTTACTGAAGTTCCGAAAGAAAATTGGTCTTTTCTGCCATCTTCATCACTGAGTGGAACAAAGTAAGAAGCACCAATTGCAATTCCGTTTGCAGAAATTGGCCCGTTTTGGTCACGGAAAAAATAAGCGCCTATTCCTACTCTATCAAAAGCATTGGCATGAATTCCTACCGATTGTACATTGGGAGATTCATCAAATTTTGAAAATTGTTTTTGATAGTTGGCAACCAAATTTACATCATCTGTTTTACCAATATGCGCAGGATTAAAGAGAAATTCACTATCAAATAAATACTGCTGATACATAGGAATAGTTTCTTGAGCATAGCTCAATCCTGAAAAAGCAGCAAAAAATGTGAATAATATTTTTTTCATGGTCGTGAATTTCTAAACTTCAAATTTAAGTAAAAAGTATGGAATTGAAAATTTCTTTGTCTTAAACCTGACCGAAAACGATTGGAATTAAGAATTTTGCAAGTAATTTCTCCATTTTTCTACCGCATCTTGCATATCTTTTGGCATCGGTGACTCAAAATACATTTCTTTTTTTGTCGTAGGATGAATGAAGCCTAAAGTATGAGCGTGTAAAGCATGTCTAGGTAAAACTTCGAAGACATTTTTTACAAATTGCTTGTATTTTGGTAAGTTTACCCCACGCAAAATTTGATGACCTTCATATCTTTCGTCGTTAAAAAGCGTATGACCAATATGTTTAAAATGCGCTCTAATTTGGTGAGTTCTTCCCGTTTCCAATTTACATTCTACCCAAGTCATATATTTGAATCTTTCTAAAACTTTGTAATGTGTTACCGCATGTTTTCCTTGGCTTCCATCTTCATAAACTGCCATTTGCATTCGGTTTTTCTGATGTCTTCCGATGTGTCCTCTGATTGTTCCTTCGTCATTTTCTAAATTTCCCCAAACAAAAGCCCAATACAAACGTTTGGTTTTTCGGTCAAAAAATTGCTTGGCCAAAAAGCTCAATGCATATTCATTTTTGGCTAAAACGATCAATCCAGAAGTATCTTTATCAATTCTATGAACCAAGCCTACTCTATCTAAATCTGAAGTAAATCCATTTTTCTGAAAATGAAACGCAACTGCATTCACCAATGTTCCTTGCCAATTCCCAAAACCTGGATGCACAACCATTCCCGGTTCTTTGTCTACCACCAAAACATCTTCATCTTCATAGACAATTTTAAATGGAATATCTTCTGGAATGATAACATTTTCACGCGGAGGATGCGTTAATAAAACCGAAATTTCATCTCCCGGCTTTACACGATAATTTTGTTTTACAGGATTACCATTTACGATGACGTTTCCTGCTCTACACGTTTGCGAAATTTTATTTCTAGAAGAATTTTGGCGATAAATCAAAAGAAATTTATCTATTCTCAAAGGTTCTTGCTTTTTATCCACGGTAATATTGAGATGTTCAAACAACCCTGAGTTTTCTTCGTCATTAGAATTTTCGTCTTCTAACAATAAATCTTCTTCTAAAAAATCTTCTTTTTCGCTCATATTATTCAAAAAAACTTTGCCAAAAAATTTTCGGCAAAGTTCTATAAATTATTTTAATTTCTAAAAAACTACTCTACAATTACCTTTTTAGCAGGTTTTTCTTCTGCTGGTTTTGTTTCTGTAGGTTTCGTATTATTTGTATTGGTAGTGGTTTTAGGTTTTTCTACAGGTGGTTTTGGTGTAGTATTTACAGGTTCTTCACTTGGAACTGGGATAAATTCATTGTCAGAAGGTTCTGGCATGGTATTAATATCTGTAGTTCTATAAATACTATTCAGTTTTTGAATTTTAGACTGCATTTCGGCTGGTGTTTTTTTACTTGCCCACAAATCTATTTGCATTCCTTGATCTCTTACAGAACCACTTGCAGGATCTTGATAGTAAATAATATCAGAATCATTATTTTGTCCGTCTTCATATTCTACCAATCCTACTTCAAAGTAATTTTGAGTGATAATAGCTTTCGCTTCTGCCACAGTTCTTCCTACCAAATTAGGAATCACTACATTTCTCATCGGTCCAGAACCAATGACTAAATCAAGCGTAGAAAACATGGGAACTTTTTCTCCCGGTTTGATCACTCTGCCATTAAACATCATTCTAATGACCGCATCTTTCTGAATATTAGGCTCATAAATAGTGTCTCCTACCTTTAAACCTAATAAATCAAACTTCCTGAAAGCCAAATACTTATATCTATCTAAAACATCTGGAACCGCAACTGGTGCATAAGTTTTAGGATTTACTTTTAATACAATAGTTCTTCCATCTTTAACTCTAGAACCAGGTGATGGATAAATTTGCAGAACTTGATAGGGTTTAAATTTTGGATCGTATTTAAAACTATCTACTTCATATTCTAAGCCTTGGTCATCTAGAACCTCTATTGCTTGGTGTACCTTCATGTTAACAACATTCGGAACCTGAATTTCTTCACCGTGATTGGTGTGAAATTCTAGCCATCGAAAGGTAAGCCAAACTACTCCTACAAAAATTACAAGTGCTACTATTAAGTTTACAAAAACTTTCCAGTGGAAAAAAGATCGAAGCATAAATTTTTTATTTATTCGAAATATAAACGCAAATATAAATATAAAATTATGAAATATTTAAGTTGAAAAATAATTACATTTGCGTTTATTAGTTTTTTAAAAAGTATGAGCAAGAAAAATGTAGCCGTAGTAATGGGTGGCTTCTCTGATGAATACAAGGTTTCTCTGAAAAGCGGCCAATTGATTTATGACTCTCTAGACAGAGATTTATACAATGTTTATAAAGTAGTAGTTCTAAAAGAAGAATGGTACTTTTTAAACGAAAATGAAGAAAAACTTCCCATTAACAAAGGAGATTTTTCGGTAACGCTTTCAGACGGAGCAATTTTAAAATTTGACGTTTGTTTCAACATTATTCACGGTGCTCCTGGCGAAAATGGTGAATTACAAGGCTATTGGAACGCTATTGGTCAAAAATATACAGGCTGTGATTTCTACAAAAGCGCTCTTACTTTCAACAAAAAAGATACTCTTGCCGTTTTAGCAAAATACGGAATTCCTTCTGCAAAAAGTTTTTACCTGAGAAAAGGAGAAAATATTAATGAAGAAAAAATTGTAGAAGAATTAGGTCTTCCATTATTTGTAAAACCCAATCAAAGTGGCTCTTCACTCGGAATTTCTAAAGTTAAAGCCAAATCTGAATTGGCGGCAGCAATAGAATTTGCCTTCAAAGAAGATGATGAAATTTTAATAGAATCTTTCTTAAACGGAATGGAGGTTTCTGTAGGTGTTATCGATTACAAAGGAGAAACCATTGTTTTGGGAATTACAGAAATTGTTCCGCACAAAGAATTTTTCGATTACGAAGCGAAATATGAAGGTGCTTCCGAAGAAATTACACCCGCTAGATTAGACGAAGAAACCAGATACAAAGTAGAAAAAATCGCAAAACATGCCTATGAATCTTTGGGAATGAGCGGTTTTTCTAGAAGTGAATACATCATTATGGATGGAACGCCTTACATGCTAGAAATGAATACCAATCCTGGATTTTCACCAGCTTCAATCTTACCTCAACAAGCAAAAATTTACGGAATTTCCATCAAAGACCTTTGTGGAAACGAAGTAGAAAAAGCACTTAAAAAGTAAATTGCAATCTGCTGTCGGCATTTGGCTTTCAGCAAAAAATTATAAAAAACAATAGCAGAAGGCAGATTGCTGACTGCAGAAAGCTTAAAAAAATGAAAATCGCTGTATTTCCAGGATCTTTTGACCCGATTACTTTAGGACATCTTGACATTATTGAAAGAGCTGTTCCTCTGTTTGATAAACTCATCATCGCTATCGGACAGAATTCTCAGAAAAAATATATGTTTCCGCTAGAAAAACGCATGGAATTTATTCAAAAATCTGTAGCGCATTTCCCCAATGTAGAAGTAGATTATTTTGAAGGATTAACCATCGATTATTGCATCAAAAAAGAAGCTCAATTTATTCTGAGAGGTCTCAGAAATCCTGCCGATTTTGAATTTGAAAAAGCAATTGCTCATACCAACAGAACTTTGGCGAGAAGAAAATTAGAAACCGTTTTCTTACTTACCTCTTCTGGAAAATCATTCATCAGCAGCAGCATTGTAAGAGAAATTATTTCAAACAAAGGAGAATATCAATTATTTGTTCCTGATGCAGTGAGAGTATGAGTAATGGGTAATGAGCAATGTGTAATGTGTAATATTAATAACCATATTTTATGAAAAACTTTAATCAAGAGTTTAGGGATAGAACCAAAAAAAATTCTATTTCAATAATCAAATCATTAGCTCCATTACCTTATTCTGATGATTTATCAATTATCCGAAAACAAATAATTCGTTCTAGTACATCTGTAGCCGCAAATTATAGAGCAGTAACAAGGGCTCGGTCTGAAAAAGAGAAATATGCCAAAGTTTGTATTGTAGTAGAAGAGGCTGATGAAACCCAGTTTTGGTTAGAAATTATAGAAGAACTTGAATATCTTTCTATTGAAAATCTTCAAATTTTAAAAAATGAAACTGATGAAATTGTAAAAGTTATGACTACTTATAAGAAAAAATTATTAGAAATTTTATAAACATTACTTATTGCTTATTACTAATTACTTATAATTGTGCTTCCAGATTTTACCTTTTTAATAGAAGTCCTTGGTACGATATCTTTTGCGATGTCGGGAAGTTTTGCGGCTATGCAAAAGCGTTTTGATCCTTTTGGCGTTCTCATCATTGCATTTGTAACTTCTGTAGGTGGTGGAACCGTAAGAGACCTATTATTAGATGTCCCTGTTTTTTGGATGCACGATTTATTAGCCGTGAGTTTGATTTTTTTCACTGCTATTTTTACGATGATATTCAAATTAATTGAGAAAAAATTTCAGGTAACGCTATTTATTTTTGATAGTCTTGGATTGGGACTTTTTACAATTATTGGGGTTCAAAAAGGATTAAATGCCGATTTACATCCCGTTATTGGAGTCGTTTTAGGCACAATTACTGGTTGTTTTGGAGGAATTATCCGAGATATTTTACTGAATAGAATTCCTTTGATTTTCAGAAAAGAAATTTATGCGACTGCAGCAATTGCAGGTGGAATAGTCTACATCCTTCTGAAAAATTTCAGTGGTTTGTCTGAAGAAATCAATCAAATCTTAACCATTCTTCTTATTGTAAGTATTAGAACACTAGCGGTAAAATACCATTGGCAAATGCCAAAATTCTACGGAAATTTCAATGATGCAGAAATGTAGGAAGTTTGGAAGTCCGAAGTCGGAAGTAAAATTCACATCTCGCAACTCTCTGAATAACAAGACAAACCATAAAAAAACTTCTGAAAGATTTCTCAGAAGTTTTATTTATAACATGCCAGTTCCTTGGCTCTTTTTACTTTTAACTTGGCTCTTTAGAAGAATTTTCCTCTGTGTCTCATTTGTGGATTATGCATGTGTTTTTGCATAGAAGGCATTTTCAATTGGTCTTTCATCATTTTTATTTGATCCGCCATCATACCTTGATCGTCTAATCTTTTAGCTTCTTCTAATAATTTTTGAGCTTCTGCTTTTCTTCCTTTAGAAAGTGCTGCTGCAGCTATATTTAAGGTAGCCATTGCTCTATCGTGCTTCATATTTAAGCCATATTCTAAAGCTTTTTTCATTAATGGTTCTACTTTTGCGGGATGTTCTTGCGCTAGAGTTAACCCTTGTAAGTAATGGAAATAACCATATTGAGATTTGTGCAACTGAGATTGGTAGTTTTTAATGTAAGTTAACCAATGTGCAGCTTTTACAAAATTCTGTTTTCTCATTTGCCAAAAAGCCAATAAGATGTATTCATTTTTGAAAAATAATAAAATAGGACTCAGCGAAAAGAATACGACTACAATTCCCCATCCTATTTGACGGTTCATCATCAGGTAAACTCCCGCAGCAATCATTAAGCCAGCAATTAAAAATTTTATGTACTTATTCATCTCTTAAAATTAAGTGTGCAAATATAAAAATTAGATGTTAGATTTCAGACATTAGACGCTAGTCTTTTTTGTAAAAGTTTGAAAACAAAAATCATATTGATTTTTTTCGTCTTTTTCATGGCAAGTTTCTTGAGTTTTCTGCCAAATTTTCTCGTCTATTTTTGGAAAATAAGTATCAGCTTCTAAAGTAGCATCTACCAAAGTAATCTCTAATTGATCTGCCAAATCTATCGTTTGTTCATAAATAGTACCTCCACCAATCACAAAAACATTTTCGTCTATTTTTTTGGCAAATTTCAATGCTTCTTTAATACTTCCTACGATAAGAATTCCTTCTTCGAACCAATCATTTTTTCTACTAATCACAATATTAGTACGATTAGGAAGCGGTTTACCAATACTTTCGTAGGTTTTTCTGCCCATAATAATAGGGTGACCACTCGTAAGTTCTTTAAAATGTTTTAAATCTTTAGGTAAATGCCAAAGCAACTGGTTATCAACACCAATTTCTCTGTTTTTTCCCATTGCTACTACTATTGTAATCATTTTAAGTTATATTTTACAAAATTAGCATAATATTTGTATATTTGGTTTACTGAATCACTTAATACACAATTAAAAAAAATTAAACTATGAACAACAAAGGATGTTTTGGCATTGGAACAATAGGTTTGGTGCTGATTGGCGTAATTGCATTGGTAATATTTTGGGGAATTGGCATTAGAAATGGTTTTGTAGGAAGCGAACAAAACGTAAACGAAAAATGGGCTAATGTAGAAACCGTTTACCAAAAAAGAGCAAACCTTATTCCTAACTTAGAAAGAACCGTAAAATCTTATGCTAAATTCGAGCAAGAAACTTTAACCAAAGTAATCGAAGCACGTTCTAAAGCAACTCAAGTAACCATCGACCCAACTAATATGACCGAAGCTGATTTGGCAAAATTCCAAGCTGCACAAGGTGAATTATCTGGTGCTTTGAGCAGATTAATGGCAGTGGTAGAACAATATCCTAATCTAAAAGCTGACCAACAATTTATCGATTTCCAAAGAGAATATACCGCGATAGAAAACAGCATAAGAGCAGAAACCGTAAACTATAACGCTGCGGTGAAAGAATACAATACTTCTATTAAAGTTTTCCCGAATAACATCATCGCAAATTTCTCTAATTTCAAAGAAAAACCTTTATTTAAAGCAGATGCAGGTGCTGAAAAAGCTCCTGAAGTTTTCACTGAATAATGAGTAATTTTTTAAACAATATTCAAATGGCTTCCCTTGTGGAAGCCATTCAACAAGCGGAAGACCATTCTACCGGAGAAATTCGTGTGCATATAGACCAAAACTCAGATGATAATAATGCCAAAATTGCTTTTGACGTTTTTAAATCTCTGGGAATGGACAAAACCAAAGAAAGAAATGCCGTACTTTTTCATGTAAATTTTGAACAAAAATACTTAACCATTATTGGTGATAAAGGCATTCATGAAAAAGTGCATCAAAAATTTTGGAATGATTTGCATGACAAAATAACCTCAGCTTTCTCTCAAGGTCAATATTTCGAAGGTTTGCGAGATGCTATTTTAGAAACCGGATTAGAATTGAAAAAATTCTTCCCTATTGACGGAGAAAATCACAATGAATTACCTAATGAAATTACCTTCTCTTAAAAATTTCTTCGTTTTAGTTTTACTGAGCTGTTATAGTTTTATTTCAGCGCAATATAACGTTCCAGAACCTCCCAGTAAAATTTATCCTGTCTATGACGAAGTAGGATTACTGAATGCTACGGAAACAGAAGAAATCAACCAAAAACTCATCAAATTTGCAGATTCTTCTTCTACAGAAATTCTGGTAGTCATCATTCCTACAACGAATGGAGAAGATGTAAATTTTGTAGCGACACAATGGGGAGAAAAATGGAAAATCGGAGAAAAAGAACAAGATAACGGCGTTGTTTTCCTTATTGCAACCGAAGACAGAAAAATGTCTATTCAGCAAGGTCGAGGTGTAGAGCAATATCTTACCGCTTCTGTTGCAGGGCAAATTCTAGATTATTTGGTCACGCCAAATTTCAAAAAAGGTCAATGGTTTGCAGGAATAAATGCTGGAACTTCTGCAATAATGGATGCAGTAAGAGGTAAATTTAAACCGCTTTCTGAATCAGAACCTCAACCGATTGATATTTCCCTGAAACACGTTCTAATTTTTGCACTTATTCTGTTCTTCATTATTTATATTTTGTCAAAAAGCAATAATGGTGGAGGTTTTGGCAATGACGATGGAGATGTAATTCTTACCAGAAGAGGAAGAAGAGTCTATCCAGGTGGTTTTTTCCCAGGAAGTTTTGGAGGTGGTTTCGGTGGCGGAAGTTCAAGCGGTGGATTTGGCGGTTTCGGTGGTGGCGGAAGTTTTGGCGGAGGTGGCGCTTCTGGAGGTTGGTAGAATATTAAAATTTAAGAAAAATAACCATGAAAAACTTAATGTACATTTCTAGTCTTTTATTAATTACTGTTTCTATTTTTTTACTTATTGAATATCCTAATTCAAATAGAACTAGCTTGATTTCTGGATTTTTCTTATCAATAGGATTTATGCTAAACCTTGCCTCATACTTAATTATAAAAAATCAAAAAGAATAAGAATTTATTTAAATTTATTTTGTCATTCTGAATGAAATTTTGCGAAGCATTATGAAATGAAGAATCTATTTAAAATTATTTCTTAAAGATTTTTCGGCTCCACTTCGTTCCTCTCAAAATGACAAATGAAATAGTTTTAAACAGACTCTAAAACATTAAAAATCAAATAAAAAGCAACTCAAAATGGAGTTGCTTTTTCGGTTTAATAAAATTGGAATATGAAGAAAAATGAATTTTAATTTATATTTACGCTTCCACTACTGCTTTCAGAAGAAGAAATAACGGGATTTCCTAGTTTTTTAAGATTTACATCTCCACTAGAAGACGCTTGTGCTGAAGCTTTTTGAGAAACCATCGCAGAAATACTTGCTGATGAAGAAGCATGAAACTCTCCTTCTTTTACTTCTAAATTTCTCCCGTTAAAATCACCAGAAGAACTCGCGTGAATGCTACCGTGTTGCACTTTTCCATCTACAGAAAAATCACCACTAGAAGAAACTTCGAAACGAGCATAATCTGCCCAAACTTTTCCAGAAAAACTACCACTACTTCCCACAGAAATATCCAATTGATTGGCTTCTAAATGTCCATCAACATCAGCAGAGCTGGAAACATCTACTTTCAGTTTATCTTGCATAAAAGTATCTTTCACCTTTACAGAAGCACTAGAATTCGCTCTCAATTCATCAAAATCTTTAGCATAAACAACGGCTTTTACTCTTTCTGTAGAAATAGGATTTCTATAATCAGAATCTACATAAATTCTTACGTTTTGTCCGTTTTGTTCTACTTTCACAAATTCTAAAATATCTGAAGGCGCAGAAATAACTACTTTTTCTACATCAGATTTTACAATATCTGCATGAATAGAAGTAGAAACTTCTATGCTATTGAAATCTCCCGAAAATACTTTTTCAGTCATCGGTCCATTTCCTTTTTTGCCTGTGAAAATATCACCAATGCTTCCATCATCAGATTTCACATTGATACAAGAAGCTAATGATAAGCTTAAAAGAAAGACAGGAATCGTTTTTTGCATGATTAATATTTTAATAATTAGACGTTTAGATTTATTTTTTGTTACAAAATTGCTTTTGGCAGAATACTGAATCGCTTTCTACAAATTTTGTATCTTTAACCCTATAAATATTCAACAATTTAACAATGAAAAATATTACATCAATTTTGCTGATGTCTGCATTAGGTTTCAGCATTTCTTGTTCTACCATGAAAGAAAATACCACAAAAATTGATGATACTGCTGTTTTAAACAATCCTTTTTATAAGAAAAGTACATTGCAGTATCAGGCTCCAGAATTTGACAAAATTAAAGACGAACATTTTGCTCCCGCTTTTGACTATGGTTTAAAAGTAAACGAAGCAGAAATTGCTACAATCGTTAGCAACAAGGAAGCAGCAACATTTGAAAACACCATTTTGGCACTTGAAAAAAGCGGTGAAGTACTGAAACGCGCACAAATTGTTTTCTACAACCTTACTGGTTCTAATACCAATCCTACTCTACAGAAAATAGAAGAACAATACGCTCCTATTTTTGCATCTCATGCAGATAAAATTTATTTAAATTCTGCTCTTTATAATAGAATTAAAGCCATTAAAACAGATGGTTTAGATGCAGAAGATCAAAGATTATTAGAAGTGTACAAGCAACGTTTTGAATTGGCTGGCGCTAATCTTTCTGATGCCGACAAAGAGCAAATGAAAAAAATAAACGCAGAATTGGCAACACTTTCTACTCAGTTTTCTAGTAAATTATTAGAAGCGAGAAAAAAAGGAGCTGTTTTAATTTCAGACGTTAAGGAATTAGACGGATTATCTGCTGATGAAATCGCTGCTGCAGCTACAGATGCTAAAAATGCTGGTTATGAAGGCAAATATCTTTTGACTTTGCTCAATACTACTCAACAACCGCTTCTTCAAAATCTTAAAAACAGAGCGACCAGAGAAAAATTATTTAAAGCTTCTTGGTACAGAGCAGAAAAAGGAGACGAAAACGATACAAGAGCTATCCTCGAAAGACAAGCAAAACTGAGAATGGAGAAAGCGCATCTTATGGGAAAATCTTCTTACGCTGAACTGAATTTGGTAGACCAAATGGCAAAAAAACCAGAAAACGCAATGAACCTTCTTTACCAATTAGGAAAACCTGCGGTAGAGCAAGCGAAAAGAGAAATTGTAGATATTCAAGCGCTAATTGATGCTCAAAAAGGCGGCTTCGAACTCGCACCTTGGGATTGGAATTTCTATGCAGAACAAGTGCGTAAAGCAAAATTTGATTTAGACGAAAACCAAATCAAACCTTATTTTGAAGTGTCTACCGTTTTAGAAAAAGGCGTTTTCTACGCTGCAGAAAAATTCTACGGAATTACCTTCAAAGAAAGAAAAGATTTACCAGTTTATCATCCAGATGTAGTAGCTTATGAAGTTTTTGATAGAGACGGAAAATCTTTAGCGATTTATTACTTAGATTTTTATACCAGAGATAATAAAAATGGTGGCGCTTGGATGAGCAACTTCGTAGAACAATCATTCATGACGGGAACTAAACCTGTAATTGTAAATGTTTTCAACTACCAAAAACCTGCTCCAGGAAAACCTTCATTAATTTCTTATGATGATGTTTCTACCATGTTCCACGAATTTGGTCACACTTTACACGGACTTTTTGCCAACCAAAAATACATTACCATTTCTGGAACCAATGTTCCTAGAGATTTTGTAGAATTCCCTTCTCAAATCAATGAATTTTTTGCGCTAGAACCTTCAGTTCTTAAAAATTATGCGCTACACTATGAAACCAAACAACCAATGCCTCAAACTTTGGTAGATAAAATTAAAAAAGCGGCTACTTTTAACCAAGGTTATGCCACTACAGAATTGGTTTCTGCGGCAACATTAGATATGGCTTGGCATTCTGTAAAATCTGAAGCTGAAATAAAACCTACTTTAGATTTTGAAAAAGAAGTCTTAACCAAATACGGATTTACTTTGCCACAAGTTCCGCCAAGATATCATTCTCCTTATTTTGCTCACATTTGGGGAGGCGGTTATTCTGCAGGTTATTACGCTTATATGTGGAGCGATGTTCTGAATGCAGATGCTTGGAAATGGATTACGGACAATGGTGGAATGACCAGAGAAAACGGCGATCGTTTCAGAAAATATATTCTATCTGTAGGAAATTCTGTAGACTTGAATCAAGCGTTCAAAGATTTTACAGGAAGAACTCCAGACATTAAACCACTTTTACAAAACAAAGGATTTGTGAAATAGATAAAATGTGAATTTTACTTAGCAAGTCAATAGTGAATAAAAAACCGCAGAAGTCGTTTCTGCGGTTTTTTATTTATTTTTTCTCTTGTTCTTGATATCTTTCAGGATGTCTTTTCTTTTGGTCTTCTTGAATTTTTTCTAAAACTTCTGTTTTCATAATCATCAAATGATTACTTTTTGCATTCCAAAGGCTAGTATATTTTTTAGAAACCACGGTATAACTTTCCCAATTGGTAAATTTTTGGTAGAGCATCAGTGTACAAATATCGGTAGGCGTAATAAATGGCCAATCTTCTAAAACATGAGAATGAACTCCGCTTACTGTTTTGCCAATTTTTTCATCATAAATTTTAAAAGAAAGCAAGCTATTATGCAATTTTTGCACTTTTTTAATGCTATTATCTTTGTTAAAATCAATTAAATAATCGTTTCCAAAAAGCACTAAATTATTGAGATTAGTTCCACTCAAAAAATACACTTTTTTCTCTTTATTTTTATTGATTATAGGAACAATATTATAATTTACATTATTGTAAAATTTAAAAATGGTATCCGTTTTTAATCTTTCCTGAGCTGCTTTTCTGATGGTAAAATATTCTTTTTCCACCTCAGTAAAATCTCTTACAGACAAATCTAATTTAGAATTTCTTGGGTCATAACTTGTAGGAAAAGAAATGGTTCCTATCACTTTATTATCTTTGGAATAAAATACACAAGTAGGCACTTCATCCTCTTTAATGTATGAAAAATAACCACCTATGTTATCTCTTTCTTTATAGTTTTCAATAAAAACATCAGTTCCGTACCAACTTGCCATTTCACTTCTGTAAAGCTGAATACCCTCGTCTTTTATTTCTTGTGCAATTTTTTCAAGATTTTGAGCTGACAGTTGAATACTGAACATCACGAACAGTAAAAGGTAAAAAGTATTAATTTTCATGGTTTTAATTTTATTCAAAAATAAGGAATATTTCGTTTAAATTTTAGGTAATAAAATCCAAATAATTCTTCTTAGTTATTAAACTAAATTCTGCATCGGGATAAGCTTTTGCAAAAGCAGTTGGTATTTTTGCTTTTTTGTTTTCATTCCATTTAAATTCAAAAGCAGAAAGTTTTTCGGCATCTTCTTCTAACCAATCCAATTCCTGCCTATCATAAGTTCTCCAAAAATAATTGGCTCTAAATATTTTGTGATACTCTTGTTTTTTTATTCTTTCCGAAGCCAAATAATTTTCCCATAAATCACCTACATCTGTTCTATTTTGAAGAGAATTATAGTTATTAATAATTGCATTTCTTATTCCGTTATCATAAAAATACCATCTGCTGGTTTTGGTAATTTCTTTGCGTAAATTTCTAGAAAAACCTTCTACTTTAAACAAAATAAAAACTTTAGTGAGCAAATCAAGATATCGTTCTACCGTATTCTTAGACATTTGAAGTTGATTTCCTAATTCTTGAAGAGAAACTTCTTTACCGATTTGAAGGGCAATTAATCTAAGTAAATCATAAATTTTATTAGAGTTTTTAATGCCATCAAAAATCAGAATATCTTTCAACAAATAAGAACTCACAATTTCCCTGAGATAGTTTTGCTTTTCTTCCCATGATGAATATTGTGTAAGTTCGGGATATCCTCCAAAAATCAATCTGGTTTCTAAATTTTCGGCGGTCTGTTTATAGTTTTCGTAGTTAGAAAACTCAATTTGGGAAAGCGGATATAGAAAAAGGGTATTTTTTCTGCCAACCAAAGGTTCTCCTAATTTATTAGCCAAATCAAACATAGAAGAACCGGTTGCAATAACCTTTATTCCTTCGATATGATCTACAATAAATTTTAAAATTAACCCAATATCTTGTACAGCTTGTGCTTCATCTATGACCAATAGCCCAATATTCTGAAATAATCTTGTATAATTTTCGAGAGTTCTTTCTTCTAAAAGACGAGCGTCATTTAAATCTTCCCCATTCAGTTGCAATACTTTTTCTTCTACAGTTTCTAAATATTTTTTAATCAATTGGGTTTTTCCAACACGTCTTGCTCCCAATAAAACAAGCACTTTATTGGGTTTAAGATTATTTTTAAAATTATCGAGCACTGCTCTTTTTACATAGCTCATGAGGTTTATTTTTCAAAATTCACCCTACAAAGATATACATATTTTTGTAAATTACGTCATTTAAATGACTTATTTTATATTAATTCCGTCAATACAGTGACTTAATTTAGATAAACTGTGTCATCTATTTTATAAACTGAATCTAAAAAATTCTTAAAAAACTATTCTCATCATATAAGTTTTCAAAATTTTAAAACTTAAAATTTTTAGATTTGTGACATGAACAAATTCCAACTACACCTATTTCTGTTTTTAAAAATCCCAATTTCTTGGATTGCAGGAGTGCGTCTAAAAGAAATGAATGATGAAATCTGCATCACCAAAGTAAAATTCGGTTGGCTGAACCAAAACCCTTTCAATTCTATGTTTTGGGCAGTTCAAGGAATGGCTGCAGAATTTTCTACGGGGTTTCTTTGCGCCGAAAAAATTAGAAAATCTGGCAAAAAAATCTCTATGTTGGTGGTTCATAACCAAGCAGAATTTACCAAAAAAGCAGTGGGTAGAGTTACTTTTTCTTGTCTTCAAGGAAAAGAACTGGATGCCGTTTTACAAAAAGCCATCGAAACTGGAGAAGGACAAACTCTCACCATGTTCTCTGAAGGTAAAGACCAAAAAGGCGATTTGGTTTCTAAATTTGCTTTTACCTGGAGTTTTAAAGTGAAAAACTAGAGAAACTCTTGCTGATAAAGCAGATTTAGCAAATAAAATCAGCATAATCAGCCAAATCTGCGAGAAAACATCATCAAAATCACTCATAAAAAGCGGGTTGGTTTATTATTTTTCACTATTTTAGTTTTCTAAAACTAAAAACCATTTTCTATGCTGCTGGATTTACTGTTCCCGAACAGATGTCTACATTGTAACACCATCATTTCAAAAGACGAATTGGTTTGCCATGTATGTTTCCCTCAAATTAAGTTTTCTCATTTTAATTTCTACGAAGAAAATCCTCTGAAACAGAGATGTAAGCTTTTATTTCCCGTGAAAAATGCTTATGCTGTGATGGAATTTCAAGAAGAAGCATTGAGCCAAAAAATCATTCACCAACTCAAATATCGTTCTCAGGAAAAAGTTGGAAAAATCATTGCTGAATGGACTTTGGAAAGAATTTACCTTTCAGAAAAACCAGATGTTTTAATTACGGTTCCGCTTCATCCTAAAAAATTAAAAAAACGAGGTTATAATCAGTTGCATATTTTTGCAGACACGCTTTCTAAAAATTGGGAAATCCCACATCATAAAGAAGCGCTCAAAAGAAATTCTTACCAAAAAGCACAAGCCCAAAAAGACAAATCTCATCGCGCCGAAACGAAATACGATTTCTCGCTCACCGAAGAAATTTCTGGGAAACATGTTTTGTTAATAGACGATGTTTTCACCACGGGAAATACAATAAGCGCCATTGCTTGGGAAATTTTGAAAAATCCAAGGAATGAAGTGAGTGTTTTGGTGATGGCTTTTGATTCGTAGTGATTATCTCTGTAATTTTTGTCCGTAAGACAAATCTCCAGCATCTCCTAATCCTGGAGAAATATAACCTTTTGACGTAAGATTTTCATCGATGGCTCCTACCCAAATATGCGCATCTGGAAATGCATTGGAAAGTGTTTCTACACCTTGTTTACTTGCAATAACGGCTACAATGTGCAATTGAGAAGGTGTTCCGTGGTTTAATAAATCTTTCAGCGCTTCAATTAAACTCGCGCCAGTTGCTAACATGGGATCTGCTACGATTAATGGTCTTCCGTCTACACTAGGACAAGTAAGATAATCTTGTTTTATGGAGAAATAATCATTGGCATCGTGTTTTCTGTAAGCGGCAACGAAACCACAGTCTGCTTTGTCAAAATAATTAAGAATTCCTTCAAAAAGCGGAACTCCTGCTCTCAAAATAGTCGTAATTACAGGTTGAACTGCAATTTCTTTCACCATAATTTTGTCTAATGGAGTAGAAATTTCTATTTCTTTGAATTCTAAACCTTTAGAAATTTCAAAAGCTGCAATTTCGCCGATTCTTTCCATGCTTTTACGGAAATTGGCTCTATTGGTTTGGGTTTCTACGTTTCTTAGTTCGTTGATCCAAGAATTGACTAATGAGAAATTTTGAGAAAGAACAGTTACCATGTGGATATGTTGATGTGTTGATTTGATGATGTGTTGATTTGCTGATTTTTCAAATAAAATCTTTACAAATTTATTGATATTTTTTGGAG
>ERZ650300.672-NODE-672-length-20656-cov-8.306830_pt1 | contig 20656 bp, 20 predicted proteins | sample MGYA00376236_ERZ650300 | MGnify/ENA primary metagenome ERZ650300 (study PRJEB26733, sample SAMN07839303) | wastewater metagenome | biome: urban; feature: wastewater treatment plant; material: waste water | place: USA: North Carolina | collected 2016-04-28 ...
AAGTATATTGTCATTATTTAGACTGTTGGTATGAGTTACGGACAGTCATATAAAATAAAAGCTCAAGATAAGAAAGATTACTAAAAAAAGAGGCTGATGTAGCCTCTTTTAAAATGAAATTGATTTAGAAAAACTTACTTTTTTATAAACTTCCAAGTAGATGAAGTAGATCCTATTTTTAGATTACAAACATATAATCCTTTGGGTAAAGTAGATAAGTTAAGTGTTATTTTATCTGAAGTACTTATATTTTTAGAAGTAGAAAATACTTTTGTTCCCAAAGTAGAAAATATTTCAATGGTAGTCTCTCCTTCTATTTCTCCTGTTAGATCAATGTATAAATTAGCATCAACAAATGTGGGATAAAGTTTTATATTATTAATTTTTTCTGTCTTTGTTCCTAAAACAGTACAACCAGATGACATTACACCTGTCGAGGAAACATTCAAAGTTGCTCCTGCACCACAATTTCCGTTAGCCACTGCAGTAGCAACATCAGCCACGGGTATAATAGTATAAGCATAAGATGGTTTTGAGACCGAACCTACATTGGCACTTCCATTCATACAACCATCGAAAATGATTCCAACCGTGCCTCCATCGGTGCTATTGTAATTACGATAAACACTCGCAATGTTTGCAAAATTGGTATTTTCAACATAACAAGTAGTGTTATTATTTCCGCCACCTAAGCCAATGGCCAATGAACCAGAAACCGTAGTATTGTAATAGCAATTTAATAGATGTAATTCTGCATTTCTGGCTCGAGGCATTCTTTCTTTACAACCTTCAGCCCAATAGCAGTTTTGAAAAGTAATGCTGTAATGTCCATCTGCAGGGAAATCCGATTTACTAGACCCCACCAAATTGGTAAAACGATGGTCATCCGCACCGCCAGGACCGCCAGCTTTTGCCGGTTTTAAATAGGTAAACTTACACCAGGAAATGGTGGTATTGTCACCAGCACCTTTATTGTCAAAATTTCCGTCGGTGCCATCTTGAAACTCACAATGGTCTACCCAAAGATTGGTACACTCTGAAGTGAGATTGTCTCTACCATCTACATCATAGGCGCCAGGCCCTTCAAAAATAAGATTTCTAATAATCACGTTATTCGAACCTGGTTTTAGATAAAGAATTCCTGAACCCGTTGTCGTTTGATTCGTATTGACCAAGCGTGCTCCTTTCAACCCGATGATGGTTTTATTGGTTAGCGTTTCACTGGTATAACTACAAGTAATCGTTCCAGAAACCAAAATAACTTGGGGAGTAGTCAATTTGATAGCGGCCTTAAATTCATCATAGGTAGAAACGGTTATGGGAGTGGCATTGCCTCCACCAGTAGCGGCAGCTCCAAAGCCTTCGGGTTTGGTCATATAATAATTTTGTCCAAAGGCAGCCAAAAACACGAAAAAAAGGAAAGGCGTAAGTACAGTTTTCTTCATAAAATAATTAGTAGGTTAAGATTTTGGGAAATCAGTGCAAAATACAATATTCTTAGCTGATGTAATCCATTACCCAACCAGATACTATTTATTATTTACAATAACTTAATTGATGAGATATCACCCATTTTCTCTAAGTAAAAGACGATTACTGGCATTTTGCTTTGAATTATTGAATTAAAAATCTTATTAAAAATATTCGAAATAAGCGACTGCTCTTTAAAATTCTAAAATTAGTTTTTTACTCCATAACAACAGACCCCCATCTAAAAACAGGAAAAAACATATTTATCAATAGAGAATCAAGAACCTACCCCCTTGGAATGAGTTTAATAAGATAATAAGTATCAAAATAAAGATATAAATCTAGTAAAAAGCACATTAACTGTTTTTTAACCAAAACGAAATTGTATATATTTCTCTGTTTTAGTAACTTTACATTGTGAAAAAATCAAAAAACATAGCATTTTTATTTCTTTTATTTTCATATTCTTTATTATGGACCCTAGACTGCTATTTAGACATAAAAGATTCTAAAACAATAGAATGGACCGTAAAGAATGAAAATCAAAAAGAATTGGACTCCGAAGTTTTTTGGATGTTCAAAGCTGAGTCTTTGAACAATACTAAAAAAGAATACTTCAGCATTCGAAGACCAAAAGTGATTATGGATTCTTTTTATACCACAGGGATTTATTTACAAAAACATTGTCCGCCCCCAGAATGCTAATTTTTTTTATCAGATTACAATTATTTTAAAAAACAATAACAAGAAAAAAATTAGTACTATGAGAACTTTTATAACTTTATTATTTTTAGCTATATCTGCACCATTTTTTGCACAATCACATACTTTAGTAAAACATAATGGTGAAAAACTGAATGTGAATTACATCAAAACAGACAACAATTTAGTCTACTTCAACTCTGGAAAAGATCAAGTAGAACAAACGATAAGCACTTTTGCGGTAGCAGAATTGATCAACACTTCAACCAATGCGACTACTAAAGTTTCGGATAAGATTGTGGTAAACGGTGAGCAAGATTACAACAAAGTAATTGTAATTGCTCCTAATGCAACTACTGGTTTATCATCAACTACAAATGGCTCTAAATTTGTTAACAGAGTAAAAGGGCAAACTCCATTGGCTGTTCAGCAACAAAATATCACTGCTTTGAAAAGAAAAGCTGCCAAAGAAGGAATTCCTTTTGTTTCATTGGCACAAAACAACAGAGCGGAATCAAGTGCTACGATGTACACTTACTAAATACCACAAAAAGTAAAAAAAGCTCCATTTTGGAGCTTTTTTTTTGAAATTATTTATTATCAGATGCATACTTTTTTAGATAAGCTCTGGTTTTTTTACCGGATTCCTTTAAATCGCTATCTCTCCAATTGCCTTCAGATTTGGCTGTTTTATAAAGCATCGAACAAGTTTCATCTTTATCAGAAACCGACCAAGTAATCCAACTTAATTTTCTGGATTCCATCCACTCAATGTATTCTTCCCAAGCTTTTACATTCAAAGGACCATCGCCTGTAGCTTCCATTCCAGCGGATTCTGAAACAAAAATTGGCAATCCGCTTTTGATAGCTTCATCGGTACGATCACGAAGCCATTTTTCATGTGTTGCTGCATAAAAATGCATGGTGTACATCAAATTATCAAATCCTTTAATTGGATCTTGCGCTGGAAGTTGCACCTCTTGATCCCACTTTGGACTTCCAACTAAAATAATATTATCAGGATCATTAGCACGTATTACTTTGATGACTTCCTCTGAATACGCCTTGACTTCGGGCCAAGTTTCATAATCAGGCTCATTGAATACTTCATAAATCACATTCGGATATTTTCCGTATTTCTTGGACATTTCTGCAAAAAACACTTTAGCTTCTTGGAGATTGATGTTATGACTATGCCAGTCAATAATAACATAAATATCAGATTTTATGGCTCCTTTTACTACTGCCTCCAATTTTTCTTTTGAAAACTCAGTTGCCTTAAGATAGGGATACTCCCCTATTTCGATTCCAAGAGCGGCGCGAACCACGGTGCAATTAAAATCTTTTTTTAACCAATCTACTGCTTTTGCATTGTAAAAACGGGGCCACATACTATGCCAGCCAAAACTTACACCTCTAAGAACGATAGGATTTTGATTTTTATCTACGAGTTGTGTGCCTTTTACACTTAGTTGTCCATGTTTCTTCACGAACTGAGCGTTGGAACATAGTCCAACGAGCAAAAAAGCTACTATAAAAAAATGGTATTTAGATTTCATATTCGTAAATTAAGGAATTAATTTCAAAGTGATTACGTCATGTGCTATGATGGCTGCAGTAAAATTTTTCTTGGTTGAACCTGCACTTTTATTTTTCCATAGATCTTGAAGTTGATAAGTGTTTTTGGCAAAATCAGCGTCAAAACCAAAATCAGCATTTTTGATTGGGTGTTTTTTCCAATCGAAGTTGATTGTTTTTGGTAACTCGGTTCTGTTTAAAAAAGTGACTGCCCAAGCTCCATCGGACAAAGGTTTTACCCAAACTTCTACACCATCCTCTACCGTCAATTTGAATCCTTGAATTCCTAGTTTGTCTTGATTTACAGCAATTAAGTTTTTATTAGTCAAAATGGCCAATGTTTCGGGTTTCATTTTTCTAAAATCATTCCCTGCGATAAGAGGAGAAGCCAACATACACCACATGGCGAAATGCGAACGATCTTCGATAGTAGTCATTTCATTACCTACCTCCATCATATCAAAATCATTCCAATGATCTGGGCCTGAAAATTTACGAATATCTTTTCGCATTTCGGCAATTTTCATGAATCCCCATGAAGACCAATTTTCTGGATGTTTGAATTCGCAATCAAAACATGGATAAATATCTCCCGAAATTCTCCAAAGGTTTCCAACTGGTTTTCCCCATTCCCATGGTTGATTGTCTCCCCATTCGCATAGGCTAAATACGATAGGGCGACCTGCTTTTTTGAGGGCATTACTCATAGTAGTATAAGCCTCTTTGGCAGTATTACAAATAATAGAAGACGAACTCAACAATAAAAGAGAACAATAAAATAAATTTTGAACTAGTATTTTTATAGCATGATTACATTTGAAAACAACATAGTAACACAAAGATTAGAAAACCTGAAAAAAGAATTTCAAGCGCTAATTGAGAAAAAAAACGAACCAGAAAACACCGCTGGAAACGGAATATATACCCGTTATAAAAACCCTATAATAACTGCTGCTCACACTCCACTTGAATGGCGTTATGACTTTGACCCAAACACTAATCCATTGCTTTTGGAACGCATTGGTATCAATGCAACATTCAATGCTGGAGCTCTAAAATGGAACAACAAATACATCACTGTGGTGCGTGTAGAAGGCGTAGACAGAAAATCTTTTTTTGCTATTGCCGAAAGTCCAAATGGAGTGGATAATTTTAAATTTTGGGACAAACCTTGTGTCATTCCTCAAACCGAAGAACCTGATACCAACGTGTACGATATGCGTTTAATTGCACACGAAGACGGCTGGATTTATGGTATCTTTTGTACCGAACGCAAAGACCCAAAAGCTCCTGCTGGTGACACGAGTATGGCTATTGCCAATGCAGGAATTGTGCGTACCAAAGATTTAGTGAATTGGGAGCGATTACCAGACCTAATCTCAAATACGGGACAACAACGTAATGTGGTTTTACATCCCGAATTTGTGGACGGAAAATATGCTTTATACACTCGTCCGCAAGATGGCTTCATCGATGTAGGAAACGGTGGCGGCATTGGATTAGGCTACGTTGAAAACATGGGCAATCCAGTAGTGAAAGAAGAACAAATCATTTACGGAAAACAATACCATACCGTTTATGAACTAAAAAATGGTTTGGGTCCAGCTCCTATCAAAACATCAAAAGGATGGTTGCATTTAGCACACGGTGTTCGTAATACGGCAGCTGGTCTTCGTTACACTCTTTATATGTTCATGACTGATTTAAATGATATTTCGAAAGTAACACACTATCCTGCTGGACATTTTATGGCTCCAGAAGGTTCAGAAAGAGTCGGCGATGTATCAAATGTATTGTTCTCAAACGGTTGGATTGCTGATGAAGATGGAACCGTTTATATCTATTATGCTTCATCGGATACGCGCATGCACGTAGCTGTTTCAAGTATTGAGCAATTAGTTGACTATGTTACCAATACACCAGAAGATACGTTTACTTCTGCAGGTTCCGTACAAACCATTATCAAACAAGTTGAAAAAAATAAATCAATCTAAACCTGTGACAACCGAATTAAAAAATCTAAAAATCGAGTTACGATTAGAACTCCAAAATATACTCGAGTATTGGATGACCCATACCATCGATAGCAAAAACGGAGGGTTTATCGGCCAAATTGATTTTGAAAATAATAGAAATGACGATGCTGACAAAGGCGCTGTCTTAAATGCCCGAATTCTTTGGGCATTTTCGGCGACCTATCATTTGTCTAAAAACGAAGAACATAAGAATACTGCTAGAAGAGCTTTTGAATACATCAAAAACTACTTTCTTGACCCTGAATATGGTGGAATATTTTGGAGTCTAAATTTTGATGGTACTCCAAAAGATACCAAAAATCAAATTTATGCCTTAGGTTTTGTAATCTACGGAATGGCTGAATATTACTCGATTTCGAAAAATGAAGAAGCGTTAACAATAGCCATTCAGCTTTATAAAAAAATAGAAACCTATAGCTTTGACCCAATAAACAAAGGCTATTTGGAAGCCTTTACTCGTGACTGGAAACTCATTGACGACCTGCGTTTGAGCGACAAAGATGCTAACGAAAAGAAAACGATGAACACGCATTTGCACATCGTAGAAGGATATGCCAATTTGTATAAAGTTTGGAAAGACGAAACGCTGCGTCAAACGATAATCGAACTTTTAACCACCATCGAAATTCATTTCATCAATACTGAAAATGGTCATTTGCGTTTGTTTTTTGATGAAAATTGGATAGAAAAACCGGATGTCATTTCTTATGGTCACGATATTGAGGCTGCTTGGTTATTGCTACAATGCGCCGAAATAACTGGTGATACTACTTTAATTGCTAACTATAAAAAACATGCAATACAAATCGCCGAAGTGACCAAAGAAGGCATCGACACTGACGGAGGTTTATGGTACGAATACAATCCTGAAACACAAAAATTAATGGCCGAAAAACATTCCTGGCCACAAGCCGAATTGATGATTGGCTATTACAATGCTTGGCAGCTTTCAGGAAATCAAGCCTATTTAGACATCGTTTTAAAAAATTGGTCTTTTGTCAAAAAACACATTATTGACCATCAAAATGGTGAATGGTTTTGGGGCGTAAATAGCGATTATTCTACTATGCAGAAGAACAAAGCGGGTTTCTGGAAATGCCCTTACCACAACAGTAGAGCGTGTATTGAATTAATACATCGAATTTAAAAACTTTATAAAAAATAGGCCACTTAACAAAACAACTATATTTGAGGAAAATTCCCCAAATCGTTAATGGTTTTTAATAAAGTGAAACTAAAAAAGTATCAATAACCATTTTTCAAGTTAATGTTTATTGATGCTTTTATCTGTTAAAAATCACAGAGCATATACTACTCTAAAAGCAGTTTTGGCGATACTTTCCGCATTTTCAAAAGAATCCACCGAACCGAAGTTGTGCCATAAACCCAAAGAAATTTGCGGTAATAACAAACCACTTTTCCCACATCTGATGTATTTCATTTATTTCTTTTTTAAGCAATTAATACAGACTGTAACAAAAATTTACTTGACTATCCGTTACTTATATCAATAGTAAAAAGGAACGCAGATGACGCAGATTTAAACGGATTCTTTATAAATAAATCAGCGAAATTGCGAACCATCCGTGTCATCCGTGTTCCATTGCTGGCATACATAGCGAACAGCCTTAAGAATTTATTTTTAAAATAGCTAGACACTTTTTTGTAAATTTGTATCAAATGATAAAATTATGAATAATTGGCAAAACTTGATTTCAATAAACCCTGATATTCGATTTGGAAAACCAACGATAACTGGAACACGAATTTGTGTATCTGACATTTTATCTTGGCTTGCACAGGGTATGTCGATGGAAGAAATTATTTTGGATTTTCCAGAACTAAAAAAAGAAGACATTCTGGCTGCCTTAGCTTTCGCAGCTAACAGGGAAAATATCACCAAAATAATTGCAGCTTAATGAAATTGCTTCTTGACGCTAATATTTCTTGGAGAATAATCAAAATCATTGAGGATAGCTTTCCCAATTGTTTTCACGCTAAAGACATTGAAGTTCCACAACCTGCAAAGGATAGTGAAATATGGGAATTTGCCAAAAAAAACAATTTCACTATACTCACCCACGATGAAGATTTTGAAAAACTATTACTTTTGAATGGTACACCACCAAAAGTAATAGTTTTAAAAACGTTCAATCAAAATACAAAACAACTTGCTCAAACATTAATAAATAAAAAGACAACTATTGAATCTTTTATTCTAAATGACGAGCTGATGATTCTAGAAATTTATTAACTACTCCAACTCAAATTGGCCTTCCAAACCTTTATCCGAGCTTCCGCCTACCATCAGTTTAAAGGTTCCCGCTTCTACCAAGTACTTCCCTGCATTGTCATAAAATCCTAACTCCTTCTCAGTCAAAGTAAAGGTTACAGTTTTGGTTTCTCCTTTTTTCAAAGCAATCAACTCAAAGCCTTTTAGTTCTTTTACAGGTCTGGCCAAACTTGCCGCAACGTCTTGGATATACAATTGCGCTACCTCTTTACCATCATAATTACCAGAGTTGGTAATATCCACCGAAACGACAACCGGCTCTCCTTTTGCGAAAGAAGCTTTGTTGATTTTTAAATTTTTATAATCGAAAGTAGTGTAACTCAATCCAAAACCAAAAGGAAACAAAGGCGTTTTCTCTACATCCGTATAATGCGACCAGAACACATTTTTGTCGCTATTTACAGGTCTTCCAGTGTTGTAATTGTTATAATAAATCGGCACTTGCCCTACATTTCTTGGGAAAGACATTGGCAATTTACCACTCGGATTGTAATCACCATACAACACCTGAGCCACTGCATTACCAGTTTGTGTACCTAAATGCCAAGCCTCAACAATCGCAGGAATATGTTCCGCTGCCCAAGGCAAAGCCAAAGGTCGACCGTTGTTTAAAACCAAAACAATATTTGGATTCACTTTATACACTTCTTCTAATAATTCTTGTTGAACACCCGGTAAATCTAGATTCGTTCTGCTACGCCCTTCTCCTGATTGAAAACCGTGCTCACCCAAAACCATCACTACAACATCTGCGCTTGCTGCAACTTTTTTAGCAGCATCAAATCCACTTTTATCGGTAGTATTGAACACCAGTTCGTCAATAAACGTGGTTTTACCCACCGTCAAATCGGCACCTTTTTCAAACGTTAGTACGTTGCCTTTATACTTTTGCATTCCTTCCAAAACCGAAACCGCTGTATTGTCATCCGAAGCAATTCTCCAGCTTCCCAACGGACTGTTTTTATCATTAGCCAAAGCCCCAATCAAGGCTATTTTTTCACCCGAAAAGTAAACGCATAAAAAAACCACCCTTTTCAGAGTGGTTTGATTGCCTTTATAATCTGTTTTCTATTAGCTTTTCACAGTAGCCGCAACTACAGTTCCTTTAATAGTCAATACTTTTGGAGTAGTTTCTGCATTAGAAGTTACTGTAACTGTTTTAGTAAAAGCTCCCATAGCTGCTGCATTGTAAGTAGCCGTAACCGTTCCTGATTTTCCTGGAGCGATTGGAGTTTTAGTATAATTAGTAGCTGTACAACCACAAGAACCTTGTACATTAGTCAAAATTACAGGAGTTTTTCCAGTGTTTTTGAATTCAAAAACAATAGGTTTTGGAGTACCTTGAGGGATAGAACCCACATCAATAGTTTCTGATTTCCAAACCAAAACGCTTGCATAATTTGCTACTTTGTTTACCATTGTTTTAACTGGAGTAATAGCTGAGAAAGACATTAATCCAAAAGCTACTGCCAATAAAGAGATTTTTAACATTTTCATAATTTCTATATTTAATTGTTTAGTGTTCTAAATTTTTACTTTTCAAATATAGTTACTCTTTTTGGGATTGCTGTTAAACAAATTCAAATGATTGTTAACGACTTGTTAATGCCTTAAAAACAACTTATTTTTACTTAATATTACATCCTAAAAAGACCCTTTCTTGAAAATCAATCGCCTCAATAGTATCATTGTCATTGGACTCATTGCCATCATCGGTATTTTATTGGCACAACTTTTATGGACCAAAGAAGCTTTTCGAATCGAAGAAAAAAAGTTCAGTCAAAAAGCTCATATTGCACTGTATGAAGTGGCTAAAAACTTGTACAAAGGCAACAATCAGGAAATTCCGGTGCAAAATCCAGTACAAAAAATCTCTAATGATTATTACATCGTCAACGTAGAGAATGATTTTGATGCCTCGATTTTGGAATTTTACCTCAAATCCGTTTTCAAAAAACTGGGCGTAACCACAGATTTTGAATATGCCATCTACAATTGTCAGAGCGACGAAATGGTGTATGGCAATTATGTTTCCCTTGACGAAAAAGACACTTCTAAACATTCCATTCATTTTCCCAAACACAAAAACTTGGTCTATTATTTTGCTATTCGTTTTCCCAACGAAACGACCTTTTTATTCAGTTCTCTTAAGTTTTGGTTCGTACTTTCATTGGTTTTGGTGTTGATTCTTTTGATTTATGTGTACTCGATTTATACGCTTTTGCAACAAAAAAAATATTCCGACTTACAACGTGATTTCATCAACAATATGACCCACGAATTCAAAACACCTTTGTCGTCCATATTAATTGCTTCGAATTATTTGAGCAAACAAAAACCAATTACTGATGACGAAAAGTTGGAAAGATATGCCCAAATCATTGTGGAGCAAAGTAACAAACTCAACCAGCACATCGAAAAAATTTTAACGGTTGCCAAGTCGGATGCTACGCCCTTACAACTCCAAAAAACTACTTTTGAGTTCCTTCCTATCATCAAAGAAATCATAGAAAACTGTCAACTCAAACATCCAATGGTGGTGTTTCATTTAGATAATCAAAGTAGCAAAACTCAACTAAACGGTGATGTTTTTCATTTTTCAAACATCATCTATAACTTAGTAGACAATGCGATAAAATATTGCGAAAAAACACCCGAAATCACACTTCGTTTTACCAATACCAAACAGCATTTACAAATTGACTGCATCGATAACGGAATTGGGATTGAACCTAAAAAAATTCCTTTTATTTTTGATAAATTCTACCGAATTCCATCCAAAAAAAGCAATGAAATTAATGGTTTTGGACTAGGACTGTATTACGTAAAAAAAATTTGCGATTTACATCATTGGAAAATAACTGCAAAAAACAACGAGACTTTTGGGACAACTATAACTTTAGTATTGCCGATAAAAAATGAATAATCCAAAAATTTTATATGTCGAGGATGATGCCACTTTGGCTTTTTTGACAAAAGACAATTTAGAACAAAATCAGTACGATGTTTACCATTGTGAAGATGGCGTAGCTGCTTTAGAATGCTTTCATAAAATTGATTTTGACATCTGTATTTTCGACATTATGTTGCCCAAAAAAGATGGTTTTGAATTGGCCGAAGCCATACGAAAAGTCGACACTCATATTCCCATCATCTTCCTTTCGGCCAAAACACTCAAAGAAGACCGCATCAAAGGACTGCGTTTGGGTGCCGATGATTATTTAGTAAAACCCTTTAGCATCGAAGAGTTATTGCTCAAGATTGAAATTTTCTTAAAGCGTTCTCAAAAACAGGACAAACTCGAATCTGCTCCCTATCAAATTGGAAAATACACCTTCGACACCAAAAACTACTTGCTTTGGAATGCTTCCGAAAAAATAAAACTAACCCAAAGAGAATCCGAGTTATTGAAATTATTTCTCGACAATAAAAATGTCGTCTTAAAACGAGAAGAAATCCTTACAGCACTTTGGGGTGATGATGATTATTTTATGGGTCGCAGCTTGGATGTTTTTATTTCGAGATTGCGTAAAATTTTAGCCAATGAGCCTGGCATTTCCATTGAAAACCTACACGGTATTGGCTTTCGTTTTTTTTGCTAAACCCTCAAACATAACTCTATAAAAATGACAAAACCACCTTACTCAGGTGGTTTTGTCATTTTACTCCGTTGAACTACAACGGAATATTACCGTGTTTTCTGTCTGGTCTATGGACTGTTTTTCCTTCGAGCATACTGAAGGCTTTCAACAACTTTCTACGGGTATCTTCGGGAAGGATAACCTCATCTATAAATCCGCGTTGTGCTGCGGTATACGGATTGGCAAATAACTCAGCATATTCCGCTTCTTTTTCTAATAGTTTTGCTTCGTGGTCTTCGGCTTCGCTAATTTCTTTTTTAAAGATAATTTCAGAAGCACCTTTGGCACCCATTACCGCAATTTCTGCCGTAGGCCAAGCAAAATTCATATCGGCACCAATGTGTTTGGAGTTCATTACATCATAAGCTCCTCCATAGGCTTTTCGAGTAATCACCGTCACTCTTGGCACGGTCGCCTCACTAAAAGCATATAATAATTTAGCACCGTGCACAATGATTCCGTTCCATTCTTGATCGGTTCCTGGCAAGAAACCTGGAACGTCTTCCAACACCAACAACGGAATATTGAAACTGTCGCAAAAACGAACAAATCTCGCAGCTTTGATGGAACTTTTTACATCCAAACACCCTGCTAAAAACATTGGATTGTTGGCTACAATTCCGATACTTCTTCCTCCCAAACGGGCAAATCCAACAATAATATTTTCGGCATACTCTTTATGAATTTCATAAAAAGAATCGGCATCAATAATCCCTCGAATCACTTCGTGCATATCATACGGTTTGTTGGCACTGTCTGGAATAATTGTAGCCAATTCCATTCGCACTTCATCGCCCAAAACATAAGGTACTTTGGGAGTTGTTTCTTTATTATTTTGTGGCAAATAGCTCAAAAGATTTTTGATACTGTTCAACAAAGCCACTCCGTTGGGAGCTGTTAAATGCGCCACTCCCGACTTAGAAGCGTGCGTTACGGCTCCACCTAAAGCTTCTGAAGTTACTTCTTCGTTGGTTACCGTTTTCACGACATTGGGTCCCGTAACAAACATATAACTGTTGTTTTCTACCATCATAGTAAAATCGGTCATCGCAGGGGAATACACCGCACCACCCGCGCAAGGTCCCATAATTGCCGAAATCTGAGGTATCACCCCTGAGGATTGTACATTGCGATAAAAAATATCTGCGTAACCTCCCAAAGAACGAACGCCTTCTTGAATTCGAGCACCTCCTGAGTCGTTTAATCCAATCATTGGCGCACCCACTTTGAGCGCCATATCCATTACTTTACAAATTTTCTCGGCGTGTGTTTCGGACAAAGAACCACCAAAAACGGTGAAATCTTGTGCAAAAACATAGACCAATCTTCCATTAATAGTTCCGTAACCTGTAACTACCCCATCTCCGTAAATCAGGTCCTTCTCCATACCAAAATCGGTAGTTCTGTGGGTAACCAACATCCCAATTTCTTCAAAAGAACCTTCGTCCAACAAATACATCACTCGCTCTCTTGCGGTTAGCTTCTTACTGGCGTGATGTTTATCAATTCGTGCTTGACCACCACCCAATTGGGCTAGTGCTATTTTTTCGTTTAATACTTTTATTTTAGATTCCATACTTTTTTTGTTATTAACCCATTGGTGAAATTACTTTTTACCACATAGAATCATAGAATTTGTTGTTTTATTTAGAGAAATTAATAGACGTTTTACTATTCACATAGCTCATCTATTGTGAAAAATAGTGTTATTTCTTTTTTCCTCTGTTGATTTAGTTTATCTATGAATCTCCTATGTGGTTAAGTTTATATTTTATTTGAATTTACCCAACGGTTTGTTATTAAAATGTACCAAGCACTCATTTAATTAGGCAATCGAAGCACTTTTTGGTCCTGTAAATACTGTTGCAACGCCAATTTTGCTGCAATCAATGCTTCTTTCTGAGTTTGTTCTTTTAAAATCTCAGGATTGTAATACTTCTTTACAAAATTGGTATCAAAATCTCCCGAACGAAACGCCTCGTGTTGCATTACAAAAGCACCAAAAGGTAATGTGGTTTGCACACCTTCCACTTTATAATCCGCAATAGCTTGTTCCATTCGCTGAATAGCTTCTTCACGAGTGGCTCCGTAAGTGATTAATTTGGCCAACATCGGGTCATAATAAATAGGCACATCCATTCCTTGAGCATATCCGTTATCTACTCGGACACCTTCGCCCTCGGGCAATTGGTACACTTCTAAATTACCTACACTCGGTAAAAAACCATTCAAAGTATCTTCGGCATACACACGTAATTCTACAGCGTGACCGTGAATTTTCAAATCATCTTGTTGAATGGTAAGCGCTTCGCCTCTAGCCACGCGAATTTGCATTTCGACCAAATCGACTCCAGCAATAATTTCGGTAACTGGATGCTCTACTTGCAAACGCGTATTCATTTCTAAGAAATAAAAGTTCAGTTGTTCATCCACCAAAAACTCCACGGTTCCTGCTCCCAAGTAATCACAAGATTTAGCTACCAATACGGCGGCTTCTCCCATTTTTTTTCGAATTTCGGGTGTGATAACTGCAGAGGGTGCTTCCTCCACTACTTTTTGATGACGACGTTGAATACTACATTCTCTTTCAAACAAGTACAATACATTGCCGTGACTATCAGCCATCACTTGAATTTCGATATGTCTTGACGAAGCGACATATTTTTCAATAAAAACCGCTCCATCACCAAAAGCAGCCACAGCCTCACTAATAGCACGGTTCATTTGCGCTTCAAAATCGGCTTCATTATCTACGACGCGCATCCCTTTTCCGCCACCTCCAGCAGAAGCTTTGATTAAAATAGGAAAACCAATTGCTTTTGCGGTTCGCTTAGCCTCTTCAATATCGGTAATCGCGTGGTCCACTCCAGGAACCATTGGAATGTCGTATTTTAAAACGGCTTCTTTGGCGGCCAATTTACTACCCATTATATGAATGGCTTTGGATTTTGGACCAATGAATATGATGTTGTTTTTTTCGGCTTCTTCGGCAAATTCAGCATTTTCACTCAAGAAACCATAGCCTGGATGAATCGCATCTGCTTGGACCGCTTTGGCCACTTCTATAATTTTATTTCCTAACAAATAGGATTGATTGGATGGTGCTTCACCTATACAAACCGCTTCGTCTGCAAAGGCAACGTGAGGTGCATTTCGGTCTACAGTAGAATACACCGCCACTGTTTTGATTCCCATTTTTCGAGCAGTTTTCATCACGCGAATCGCGATTTCTCCTCTATTGGCAACTAGTATTTTTTTCATTTTTTTTCTATTCAAATTCTACCAACAATTGTCCTTTATCAACAGCATCGCCAACAGCTACAGCAATCGATTTGATTACTCCATTTCGTGGCGATTGAAAACTGTTTTCCATTTTCATCGCTCCTAAAATGAGTAAATTATCGTTTTCTTGAACGGTTTGTCCCACACTAACATTGATTTCTAAAATCAAACCAGGCATTGGTGCTTTGATGGCATTTACTTTTTGTACCGTGCTGGTATCAAATCCCATTTCTTCAATCAAAAGGTCCAAAGCGTCAGCAATGGCTACAGTATACACTGAATTATTCACTTCAATAGTGTATTCCTTTTTATGAAAATCAGCAGCTACAATCTGAGCTTGATACCGCTTGTTTTCACTTAAAATATGAAATTGATTGTCAGTTGTCGCAACCACATCTAGCGCATTGGCTGAGACTGCATCGCATTCGAAATGAAAAGTATCATTTACTTTTAGTTGATAACTACTACTCATGTTTACGTTTTTAGTACTGGTAAATGTAATTAAAGAAAACGTTTTCGTAACACAGTTAAAGTAAGTTTAATACAAAAAATACTAAGTAGTAAATTGTTTTAAAAGAAATAATGAAAATTGGTTTTTCTAACGATAGATTTCGAAAGAAAATGTAAATAAATTACAAAATTAATAATCCAAAGGAGCGCAACGTTTGCATCGGTTTTGAGTACCAAAACAGCTCAAAATCGGATAAATGGTCTTCAAAATCAGCTTTAATTTTTTGAAAAGAATACACTTTGGATTGCGAAACCGCAATTTTATCTAAAATAGCAACCAACCATTCGCCTTCAGCTTTATTGGTTTGAACAGCAAAACTTTCTTTCTTGTCGTGAAAGGTCAATTTTGCGAGTTCCCAAGAATTACCTTTTTTGGATTTAGTAAAATATTCAACAGAAGGTTTTCCTCCCAACCAAACTACTTTGGCTGTAGGTTTTGTGGTGAAATTTTCTTCTTCTTGAAGCGCATTAAAAATAAAATCAGGGTGAATTTTGGTTTTTGGAATCTTAAAGTCAAACCATTCTTGCAGCTCAAAGTCGAAACAAATACCGTGCATAAAATTGAACAAGGATTTCTTCAGTCCGAAACTAAATTTTTCGTGGTCAATACCTATCTTGTCTGTATAATTAATGTCATTGATGGCAAAAATTCCTTTTTCTGAACCTTGTAATGGAAGGATTTCTGGTGTAACACCAAATTTTTCAGGATACAATCCCACTGGGCTATGAGCCGTCATCGCAAACTGGTGCCAAAATCCAGATTGCAACACTCCTGCTTCAAACAATTGACGCACCATTTCGAGACTGTCTATCGTTTCTTGAACCGTTTGGGTTGGGTAACCGTACATCAAATACGCATGTACCATAACACCTGATTCCGTAAAATTGCGAGTCACTTTGGCCACTTGCTCAACCGTTACTCCTTTATCAATTAATTGCAACAATCGGTCAGAAGCCACTTCCAAACCACCTGAAACTGCTATACAACCAGAAGCTTTGAGCAATCGACATAAATCGGCCGAAAAACTTTTCTCAAAACGGATATTCGTCCACCAAGTAACCGATAATTTTCGGCGTAAAATTTCGAGTGCTAAAGCTCGCATTAAAGCTGGTGGTGCTGCTTCGTCAACAAAATGAAAGCCATTCTGACCCGTTTGTGTCATCATTTCTTCCATTCGGTCGCACAACAAATTGGCGGCTATCGGTTCGTAGATTTTGATGTAATCCAAAGAGATGTCACAAAAAGTACATTTGCCCCAATAACAACCATGCGCCATCGTCAACTTGTTCCAACGCCCATCGCTCCACATCCGATGCATCGGATTCACCACTTCGATTACCGAAATGTATTTATCCAACAGCAAATCCGTATAATCTGGAGTACCAACTTGCGATTGTTTATAATCAGGTCTTGAAGCATTGTTTTTATAAACGACTTTTCCCTCTTCTAAAATAAAAGTTCGTTTGAATTCTTTGGTATTTGGATTTTGAATATTAGAAATTAGTAATTCAACAGGAAGTTCCCCGTCATCTAAAGTAATAAAATCAAAAAACTCAAACACTCGAGCATCCGAAAGCGAACGCAATTCGGTATTGGGAAAACCACCTCCCATAGCAATTTTGATATTCGGATAGTGCTTTTTCACCCATTGTGCCGAACGAAAAGCGCTGTACAAATTTCCAGGAAAGGGTACAGAAATCAGCATTAATTCTGGCTGAATTCTGGCTATTTTTTCTTCCAAAATAGATATTAAAATTCCATCGATATAAGTAGGTTCTTTTTGCAAAGCTTCGTACAACTCGTCAAATGAATTGGCGCTTCGACCCAAACGCTCGGCATAGCGACTAAAACCAAAATTTTCATCGACACATTCGACTATAAAATCCGAAATATCTTCAAGGTACAAAGTTGCCAAATGTTTGGCTTTATCTTGTGTTCCCATTGTACCAAAAGCCCAGTCCAACTCCTCCAATTGCGCAAAACGAGAGGCTTCTGGTAAATAATCTTCTTGACAAATTTGCAATGCCAAGGTTGGATTTTTGCCTTGCAAAAAAGCAATCACTGAATCTATGGTTTTGAGGTATTCGTCCCAAAGTGCTACTATTCTTTTCGCATTATCAGACAAGTTGCTAGTTCCCCCCTTGGGGGTTAGGGGGCTCAATCCCTCTCTCGAAAACAATTTCAAAATCACCTCAATACCCAAATCCGCTTGTTCCGAGGGTACTTCAAGGGTATTCAAAAAACCTTTGATATACGCCGTCGCTGGATACGGGGTATTCAGTTGCGTAAACGGTGGCGTGATGAGAAAGAGTTTTGGTTTCAAGACGGTATTGTTTTGATGCAAAAATAAGGGATATTTGTGGTGTTTAGGAATTTTAAAATAACAACACTTCAAATTATTTTAAAAGCAAAAAACCCAGAGCAAGTCTGGGTTTATCTTATTTTTTTATAGTGCAGCACTAATGCAACAGAATAGCAGGGCACTTAACTGAGTGCAAAGATACAAAGAAAACTTTGCTTTTTACAACAATTAAACTTAATATTTGTATCCAATCTTATTAATGATTATTTCTTTTATCACTTCGTTTTCAGAATGCTTTAAAAACAAAGTATTCAAATCATTTTCTAAATCATTTTTTCTATCGTTAGAAATCGACTTCAAAACAAAAGTAATTATTTTGATGGCTGAATCCAATGAATGTCTATTATTACCATTGAAACTAATACTTGGCAGTAACGCAATTCCTTTTGGTGTCATAAAATCAAACAATACACCTCCGTGCGCACAAGTATTCCTAACATACACTACGGTGTCAAACAAATTTATAAATTTTGACAAATTCAAAACACCATATAAATTAGCAATTTTCACTTTTAAGTCATTATCATTTAATGATTTGTAAGTTTTGAGTACTGCACCAAATGTAAAAAACTCTAATGTTTTCCAAGCAGGTGCATATAAATCATTTATATTATTTGAATGATGCAATTTGATAGTTTTGTTTGTTCTTTTAAAATCATCATTGTAATATTTACCAATTGTTTTGATATAACTAGGATTGATAACTCTGGGATTGATGAACCAAGTAGGGGAAGATTTATATTTATTAGAAACATAATAAACTATTTTTGTTCTAAAATTAATTTCTATTCTGTTCAAGTATTTCAAAAGTAAATTTCTTAAATCAACATCCAAGTAATATAACGTCACTGCGTTAGAGAACAAAGTACCTTCTTGAAATTGATGGTTTGTGTTTATTTCAAAAGGATTCCAATAAAATCCCAATCTATAATATCCAATATCTAGCAAAATCTCTTTTACTTTTTCAGGCTCTAAATCCAAAATCATTCCTCTTTCTTGAAGTTTTAGAATCTGATTTTCAACATCAGTCGCAATACCCGCCATAGTTTTTTCTCACAAAGATGAGCTTTATTTTAAGACTTTAAAAACCAACTTATTCACAAACAAAACTAGTTTTTAACAACTCTTTATTTTCATTACACTTTTAAAAAACTATATTTGCTTCAATAACAAAAGACAAAAACTATAGATAATAACTTATAAAGACATATAAAATTAGCGTTTAGCGAAAATTCCTGTTTACTGAAAGGTCGAAAATTTCATAAATCCACAGGAGAGTTTAAGTTAACGTTCATGCCAAAGGCGTGGGCGTTGCTTTGCTTTGTGGATTAGGTATTCGACCACCTCAGTAAACAAGCAATAGCAATTAGCCTGCGCTTCTTTTTTTGAATTTATTCAAAAAAATATTCGATGAACTTCAAAGATTTACTACTCAAATTATTAAAAACAGACTCCCGTATTTTAGATTCAGAAGGTGAATTGATGGGGAATAAAATTCAAGATTTAGCAGATAAAACAGATGAAAAACTCATTGAAATATTACTTGATAATCCCGAAACCAGAGCAAAATTTTTTCTTCAAATTAAAGACGCTTTTGTTTTTAAAACGGCTGATTTTAAGTTTTATATTGACGAAAACAAAATTGACAACTCCTATACACAATACGAAAATAGAATCGGCTTAACCTCAAAAGGTAAGTTCTTAAAAGACAGCAATGATGTTGTTTTAGATTTCCCTTACAAAGATTGTATTCTTGAAGGCGGCCAAAGCACCGAAGAGGGAACAGACACTTATTTTGAGTGGGACGATAAAGACCAACATTACACAGAAAAACAAGCCAAACGGAAAGAAATATTCTTCAATAGTGTTTTGGCAAAAGACGAAATTGATAGATTACTAGAACCCAAAGCTTTTAGCAATGTTAAAAAGTATACTATTGAAGGAGCGCAAAATCTAGAGCAATTTGAAAGGGATGACAAGGGTACCATCAAAGACAATCTTATTATAAAAGGCAATAATCTTTTGGCATTGCATACTTTGAAGAAAGAATTTGCAGGGAAAGTCAAACTCATTTATATTGATCCGCCATATAATACGGAAAAAGACACTTTTAAGTACAATGATAATTTTTCTCATAGCACTTGGTTAACATTTATATACAATAGGCTGTTAATTGCTAAAAAATTATTAAACGATAAAGGTTTAATTTTTATTAGTTGTGATGATAATGAGCAACCCTACTTGAAAGTACTGTGTGATGAAATTTTCAAACGTGATAATTTCATTGCAAACTTGCCTACAGTAATGAATTTGAAAGGGAATAACGATGAATTTGGATTTGCAGGTACGCACGAGTACACACTTGTTTATTCATCAAACAAAAATCAAGCATCAATAAATGAATTTGAAACTATACACTCAACACTTCTGTAATTTTTCCAATAAGGTGGATTTAAAGGCATTAAAACCTTTGAGCTATTGTTGAGGTTATTGTATTTTTCAATTGATGGTAAATTTCTCATAGGAGAGTTATTCTGAACCAAAGAATAATCATCTTTAATTTCTTCAATAATTGTCTCTTTAATTTTACCCATACCAATAGAGGCTTTTTTACCAAGATATCTAAGTCCTTTTAATAAGTCATAAATAACATCAATGTCGCCTCTTACATAATAAACCACTTTATCAACTATCATTGCTTCAAAACTCTCAAACCAAGCTTTGTATCTTCCTTTTTTGATCTCTTCCATTGCTGAACTTATTTTCCCTCCAGTTGATGCA
>ERZ650300.673-NODE-673-length-20618-cov-14.966201_pt1 | contig 20618 bp, 19 predicted proteins | sample MGYA00376236_ERZ650300 | MGnify/ENA primary metagenome ERZ650300 (study PRJEB26733, sample SAMN07839303) | wastewater metagenome | biome: urban; feature: wastewater treatment plant; material: waste water | place: USA: North Carolina | collected 2016-04-28 ...
TGTTGCTGTTTTTGGCTTTAAAGATAAAATCAAAGAAAATGCAAAATCTGCCATCAAATCTTTACAAAATAAAGGCATTGAAGTTATCATGATGACGGGCGATAATGAAGCCACTGCAAAACACGTTGCAGAAAGTCTTGGCATCAAAAAATATTTTGCGAATTGTCTTCCTCAAGACAAAATAAACGAGGTTAAAAACCTCCAAAATCACGGAAAAATTGTAGCCATGACTGGCGATGGAATCAATGATGCTCCTGCTCTTGCACAAGCCAACGTAGGAATTGCAATGGGAACAGGAACAGACATCGCCATGAATTCTGCTGAAATTACTTTATTGAAAGGAGATATTTCTGGCGTAGCAAAATCTAAAATTTTGAGCGAAAAAATGATGAAAAATGTAAAAGAAAACTTGTTTTTTGCTTTTGCTTACAACACGCTCGGAATTCCGATTGCTGCAGGTTTACTCTACCCTATTTTTGGAATTTTATTGTCCCCAATGTTTGCTGCTGCAGCCATGAGTTTTTCTTCCGTTTCAGTGATTGCTAATTCTTTGAGATTGAACAAAGTAAAATTGAAAATTTAAGTTGATTTTTTAGACGAAAAATGTATCTTTGAGATAAATAATATCTCGAATGAAAAGAAAACTTTTATCACTGCTTTCAGTAGCTTCATTTTTCTTAATGAATGCTCAAAATACAGATTATAACAAAGATTTTAAATTCTTAGAATACGATATCGAAAAGCTTCAAAAAGGCTATCAAAACAAAGAATATAAAATTTCAGATGTTGTAAAATCTTATTTGGAAAGAATAGAAAAAGTGGACAAAAACGGAGCAAAACTCAATTCTGTAATTACGGTAAATCCTGATGCAATGAAGATTGCAGACAGTTTAGACCAAGTCCCTTTGCAATTAAGGAAAGGTGCACTTTTTGGCGTTCCTGTTTTGCTGAAAGATAATATTGACACCAAAGACAAAATGCCTAATACAGCAGGTTCTTTGGCTATGAAAGATTCTTTTCCGTTACATGATGCATTTTTAGTTGAGAAATTAAGAAAATCTGGCGCTATTATTATCGGGAAAACCAATCTTTCGGAATGGGCCAATTTCCGTGGAATGATGTCTGTTTCTGGCTGGAGTGGAAATGGTGGTTTAACTAAAAATCCGTATGATTTAACGAGAAATACTTGTGGTTCTAGTGCAGGTTCTGGTGCTGCCATTTCTGCAAATTTGGGAATTTTCGCGATTGGAACCGAAACCAACGGCTCTATTATTTGTCCGAGTAGCGTGAATGGAATTGTGGGTTTAAAACCTACGGTTGGATTAGTGAGCAGAAGCGGAATTATCCCGATTTCTGTTTCGCAAGATACAGCAGGACCAATGACGAGAACGGTAAAAGACGCTGCGATTGCTCTTGGCGTTTTGACAGGTGTTGACGAAAAAGATGCGCATACTTTAGCTTCCAAAAATATCGCAAAAACAGATTATACTTCTTTCTTAAAACTTGATGGTTTAAAAGGAAAACGAATTGGTTATTCTAAAAAATCAAGCGGAAATGTAAAAGTAGATGCAATATTCCAAGAAAATTTAAAATTTTTGGAGAAAGAAGGTGCTATTTTAGTTGAAATTTCAGAGGAGCCCGTTTCAAACGAAATTCAAGGAAAATCTTTTGATTTAATGATTTTGGAATACAAAGATGGATTGAACAATTATTTCAAATCTTTAGGGCCAAATGCTAAAATAAAATCGGTAGAAGAATTGATTGCATTCAACAAAAACAATCCTGAAGAAATGAAATATTTCAAACAAGAATTTCTTGAAATGACGCAGGCTACAAAAGGAATGCAAGATGAAAATTATGCTAAATTGTTAAAAGAAATTCAGGAAGGAAGTCGCAAAAACGGAATTGATGCCACATTGAAAAAGTACAAATTAGACGCTCTTATCGCTGCTTCTACCAGTCCAGCTTGGAAAACGGATATGGTAAATGGCGACAATTATATTTTTGAAGGTTCTGGCGCTGCTGCGATTGCTGGTTATCCTAGCATTACCGTTCCTATGGGAAATATTGATGGATTACCGGTTGGAATTTTATTTTACGCAGAAGCTTGGAGCGAAGGAAAACTCATCAACATGGCGTATACTTTTGAGCAAAAAAATCCACAGAGATTAGTTCCACAGTTTAAAAATTAGAAAAATGTCTGATCTTCAGAAATATAATACCGAGCAATTAATGAACAAACTCATCTCTCATGAGTTTCCTGAAGTTTTGGAAAAATATTCCGAAAATGATTTAGAAAATCATCTCGTCGTTTATATTAATGAATTGATAGACAAAGATTTCAATAAATTAGTCAACTTATTATACCGAATTGACATCAGCGAACAAAAACTGAAAATTGCCCTTCAAAATGAAGACAAAACCATCAGTTCTGGAAAAACCATTGCCAAATTAATTATCGAAAGACAACTTCAAAAACTAGAATTTAGAAAGAAATTCAGTAAGAAAAAAATTGAGGAATGAAAAAGAAACTCGTCGTTTTATCTGGTGCAGGAATTTCTGCGGAAAGCGGAATTTCTACATTTAGAGATTCTAACGGACTTTGGGAAAATCACAGAATAGAAGATGTGGCTTCGCCAGAAGGTTTTGCCAGAAATCCTCAGTTGGTTTTAGATTTTTATAATTTGAGACGAAGACAATTGAAAGAAGTAAAACCCAATCTCGCTCACGAAATTCTTGCAGAATTAGAACAATATTTTGATGTACATATCATCACCCAAAATGTAGATGATTTACACGAAAGAGCGGGTTCTAAAAAAGTTATTCATCTTCATGGTGAACTGAAAAAAGTACGTTCGGTAAATGATGAAACGAAAATTTACGACTGGGAAAATGACTGTAATTTAGGTGATTGTGATGAATTTGGAGATCAACTTCGTCCGCATATTGTTTGGTTTGGAGAAATGGTTCCAGAAATGGATCATGCCGCCAAAATTGCTTCTGAAGCTGATATTTTCATCGTGATAGGAACTTCTATGCAAGTGTATCCAGCTGCGGGATTGATTCATTACGTTCCAAAAAATTGTGAAATTTATGTAATCGATCCACATTTAGAAAACCAGTTCACCAAACACGAAAATTTCTTGAAAACATCTGCAACAGAAGGAATGAAGATTTTGAAGGAGAGATTGTTAAAACAAATTATTTAGATTTTGGCTAAAGCCAATTGATTTTTTTAAAATTTGAAAACGGGCTAAAGCCCGTTCCAATTGATCTTAATATTTTATTCGAATTTCCATTATTAATTTGACTAAAATTTATTGTTATTTATACCATTTTTTCTTTAACCAAAGACTTGCTTTTACCAATAAAATAAGCACTGGAACTTCAATGAGTGGACCAATTACTCCTGCAAAAGCTTCTTTAGAATGAATCCCAAAAACGGCAATGGCAACAGCAATCGCGAGTTCAAAATTATTTCCAGTGGCGGTGAAAGAAACCGATGCATTTTTATCATAATCAATGCCTAATTTACGATTGATAAAGAAACTGGTGAAAAACATCAAAACAAAATAAATCACCAATGGAATCGCTATTTTAAGCACATCAAAAGGTAGTTCTACAATTTTATCGCCTTTTAAACTGAACATCACCACTATTGTAAACAACAATGCATACAAAGTAATGGGCGAAATTTTCGGAACGAAAACTCTATTGTACCACTCTTTTCCTTTTTGAGCAATCAAGAAATATCTTGTCAAAAAACCTGCAACAAAAGGAATTCCCAAATAAATGGCAACACTTATTGCTACATCTTTCATGGGAACTGAGATTTCAAAATCTCCAAAACCTAAATATTGCGGTAAAAAATTAATAAACAACCAAGCGTAAAAACTGTACGTAAACACTTGAAAAATGCTATTTAACGCCACCAACATTGCGGCATATTCACGATTTCCAGAAGCCAAATCATTCCACACAATCACCATTGCGATACATCTTGCCAAACCAATTAAAATCAATCCAACCATGTAATTGGGTTCGTCTTTCAGGAAAATAATAGCCAAAACAAACATCAAAATCGGACCAATAATCCAATTGAGCAGCAAAGAAACTCCCATCGTTTTACGGTCTTTAAAAGCCATAGGCAAAAGACTATAATCTACTTTAGCTAAAGGCGGAAACATCATCAGAATCAAACCAATCGCTAATGGAATATTAGTGGTTCCACTAGAAAATTGATTGATGGTTTCTGGAATTGCTGGAATAAATTTTCCGAGCAAAACTCCAAAAATCATTGCTGAAAAAATCCATAATGTTAAATATCTGTCGAGAAATTTTAGTTTGGGTTTCATGTTAATTTTTATGAGTCTGTTTTATGATTTTCTTAAATTTTCAAAGACAAATTTCATTTCTGTTGCGATTTCTAAACTTCTGTTGAAATACGTTTCGTTCATTTCAGGAGTTCCATCAGATTTTTTAGGATCTTCGTATTTTATTGGAATTCTAGCTTCTGCACCGTAAACAATCGGGCAATTTTCGTCTGCAGAATCACACGTGAGAATGGCGGCAAATGCTGATTTCGGGTTAAAATCATCATTATATTTTTTAGAAAAACAAATCACCGCATGTTCATTTTCGGCAAATTTCACTGCATAAACAGGATTTTCAGTTTCTGATAATTTTAAAATTTCAAAACCTTGATTTGTAAGCGTTTCTGCTACTTTCGGAAACATAGCTGTCGCTTCTGTTCCACCAGAATAACAAAAAACATTTTCAATGTGATAATAATTCGCCATTGTTTGTGCCCAAATCTGTGAAAGATGGCTCCTTCTGGAATTATGAGTACAAATAAAATTTAATCTAACTTCTTCATTTTTAGATATTTTAGAAGAGATAAATTCAATTAAAGGTTGAAGTATTCTTTTTCGTTCCTCAGAAATTCTTTCTGTGGAAAGTTGAGCAATTATTTCTCTAATTTTTAAGTTCATTTGATTATTTTGATAGTTTTAAAATCGAAAAAGCGCCTCTCGTCACCAAGATAAAAATAAGAGTTCCAATGGCTAAATCTGGCATTTTGCTATGTGTAAAATAGACTAAAACCCCAGCAATTATCACTCCTAGATTGATCATCACATCATTATTGGTAAAGATTACACTCGCCTGAATATGTGCTTCTTTGCTTTTACTTTTTTGCAAAAGATAAAGACAAGCTGCGTTTCCTAATAATGCTAAAAACGAAATAAGCATCATCATTTGAAATTCTGGAACTTCTGTTTTTACAAAAAATCTTCGCAAAACTTCTGTTAAACCTAAAATTGCCAAAATCAACTGAAAATATCCGCTGATTTTGGCAACATTTTTCTTTCTTTCAATGGCTTTTCCAACTGCAAATAAAGCCAATAAATACACAAAACTATCTGCCAACATATCTAGACTATCGGCAACTAATCCCATAGAATTAGACCAAAAACCATAGAAAATTTCTAGCAAAAAAAAGAAAAAATTGATTCCTAAAACACTCCAAAGCAATTGTGTTTGATTTTTGTGTTCTTGGAGTTTTTCTTGCGTAAATTCTGTAGAAATATGCTGTGTATCAAAATTTAGTGTTTCTAATTGTTTGAAAATTTCTTCTTCATTTTCATGATGAAAAACCAATAATTCTCGATTGGGAATATCAAAATCCAAAGCTTCAATCGATGTGAAATTCTGAAGCTTCATTCTGATGATTTGCTCTTCTGAAGGGCAATCCATTTTATGGATTTTGAATTTGGATTTTTTCATCATATAAAATTACATTTTCTTTTGGAATTCGCAGAAAATAAAGTTTTGAGTAGTTTCAAAAGGTGTTTTATGTGCTTCTTCAAAACTATTTAAAAGCGAAAAATCATTTCCGAAAATTTTCAAGAATTTCTCTTTGCTGTATTGCGTAATTTCTAAACCGCTACATTTTAGAGGTCCTGATTCTGAAAAAGTTCCCACAAAATAAAGTCCGTTTGTTTCTAAAATATCATTCATCAAAGTAGCATATTTTTGAATATCTTCTTCTTTGGTCAAAAAATGAAAACTCGCTCTATCATGTATCACGTCAAACTTTTCTATTGAAGAAAAATCTAAAATATCAGACACTACAAAACGTACTTTTTCTGCTTTTTCGCCTAGTCTTTTCTTGATTCTTTCTATTGCATTTTCTGAAATATCAAGTAAAGTAAGACTTTCATAATCTTGCTCTAATAGATTGTCAATCAAATAACTATCTCCACCACCAATTTCTAAAATTTTGGCGTTTTTTGGAATTTTATTTCTTTCAAAAAATTGTAGAGAAGTTTCAGGTTTCTCTTGATACCAACTTACTTCTGTTTCTTTTTTGGTGGCGAAAACATTTTCCCAATGTTGCTTTTTATTTATTTCCATAGTTTAAAGTAAACAATCCTTGAAGGATTAAAATAATTTAACAACAACCCGAATTTGGCGTACAACAACCCACTACTTTTTCTGCATAAACCGTGATGCTGTAAATTCTAGTGGTAGAATCTTTATACTGCTGAATTTCTTCTTCGTTCAGGTAATTTTTCAGAATATCATCTGGAACGATAATCGGTTTTTTCTTCTGTAAAGTAATGTTTTTGAAACCAGAATTTTCGATAATTTTCAAATAATCTTCCATTTGAATCGCCGAAGCTACGCAACCAGCATACATTTCTGCGGCATTTTTAATTTTTTCTGGTAAATCTCCCACCAAAACAATATCAGAAATCGAAAAATGACCAGTTGGTTTCAGAATTCTTTGAACTTCTGCAAAAGCTTTTGGTTTGTTAGGAACCAAATTCATCACGCAATTGCTTACCACAACATCGGCAACATTGCTCATCAAAGGAATATTCTCAATATCTCCCAAACGGAATTCTACATTATTGAAACCTAATTTATCTGCATTATTTCTAGCTTTTTCTATCATTTCAGGAGTGAAATCTATTCCCACCACTTTTCCAGATTCGCCAGTTTCTGCACGAGCTACGAAACAGTCATTTCCTGCTCCACTTCCTAAATCTACTACGTAATCGCCTTTTTTTATTTTGGCAAATTCTGTTGGCAAACCGCAACCTAATTTAAGGTCTGCATCAGGATTATAACCTTCTAAATGGTCATAATCATCCGTCATAATATTGTACACTTCTGTACTGCAACCACCGCTTCCACAACAAGATGAAGCGTTAGTATCTTGGTTTTGCAAAGCAATTTCTGCATATTTTTGCTTTACCATTTCTTTGATTTCTTCGTTGGTGTTCATAATTATATTTTTTTAATTGATTCCTATTATTTTACTTCTTTTTTCTAACAGAAGTGTATCTCTCCAAACTCCATTCATTTTTCCTATTTTCTCTCTAAAACCTTGAATTCTGAAACCATTTTTTTCATGAATTTTAATACTACTTACATTTTCTGGGAAAATACCAGCAGTTAAAGTCCAAATTCCATTTTCTTCACTAGATTCTATCAATTTTTCTAAAATTTTAGTCCCTAAGTTTTTTCCTCTAAATTTTGAATTTATATAAACGCTTACTTCTGCAACTCCAGCATAGACACATCTTCCAGAAACAGCTGATAAAGCAGCCCAACCAGCAATTTCTCCATTTATTTCTGCAATTATTCTAGAATGTTTTAAATGAGAGAAATCCCAATCTTTCCAATTTGGAGCATCTGTTTGAAAAGTAGCATTTCCCGTTGCAATACCTTCTAAATATATTTTTTTAACTGAAGGATAATCTTCCTCAAGCATTTTTCTAAACAATACATTTTTCATAATAAAAAATTAACAACAAGATTTTTGTTTAGCTATTTTGATGAAAATTTCGGAGATAAAATGCTCCATTTTTTTCAAAGTTTCTGGATTAATGCAGTAGCAAATTGCTTTTCCGTCTATTTCGCCTTGTATAATTCCTGCGTTTTTTAATTCTTTTAAATGTTGAGAAACCGTTGGCTGAGCCAATTTTATTTCATCTACAATATCATTACAAATGCAAGTATCTACCGAAAGTAAATACTCTACAATCGCAATTCTTGCAGGATGAGAAAGCGCTTTCATTAGTTTGGCTACATCGTTTTGTTCTTCTGTAAAATGTTCGGTTTTAGAAATTCCCATAAATTTTGATTTGAGATTTGAAGTTTGATATTTGAAATTTAGATATTTACAATTTTTAATCTCAAACTTCAAATATTACATATTTTCATATTGCAATATTACGATAATAATTTTTAAAACCAAAATTTTCTTCTTAAATTTGAAAAGTAAAATCTAAATATGTCAGTTCCCGAAAATTTCAATAAAATAAAAGCCCTAATTCCTGAAAATGTAGAATTGGTAGCGGTTTCAAAATTCCATCCTGTAGAAAAAATTAAAGAAGTTTACGATTGCGGACAGCGTGTTTTTGGTGAGAATAAAGTACAAGAACTTTTAAGCAAAGTTGATGATTTACCAAAAGATATTCAATGGCATTTAATTGGGCATTTGCAAACCAATAAAGTAAAATATATTGCTCCGTTTATTGACACTATTCAAAGTGTGGACAGCGAAAAAGTATTGCTAGAAATCAACAAAGAAGCAGAAAAAAATAATAGAAAAATAAAAGTTTTGCTTCAAGTGAAAATCGCTGAAGAAGACACCAAATATGGTCTTGAAATTTTGGAAGCTAAAGAAATTTTCAGCAATTATTTAGAACAAAAATACCCGAATGTAGAAATTATCGGATTGATGGGAATGGCAACTTTTACCGATAATAAAACCCAAGTTAAATCTGAATTTATGGTTCTAAAATCTCTTTTTGATGAACTTTCAAGATTCAAAAAATTAGAAAAATTATCTATGGGAATGAGTGATGATTTTCCGTTGGCTATAGAATGTGGGGCAAATTCTGTAAGAATTGGCTCTGCAATTTTCGGAAATAGAAATTATTAACATTCGGTATCATTTTTGCTATTCAAAAGAGACTCTGGGATTTTGATAAAAATTTCAAATATTCTATAAATAAACACCAAAAAATTTAACTAAATTTGCCATTATGCAAAAAGTATTAATCGTAGAAGACGAAAAAGCCATTTCTGGTGTTCTTCATAGCATTTTATCAGACGAACTTACAGATTACGAAATTTTAGTAGCAGAAGATGGTCTAGAAGCATATAAATTATTAGAAAAAGATGATTTCGCACTGATTATTTCTGATATCAAAATGCCTAAATTATCTGGTTTAGAACTTCTAAAACAAGCCTTACAACTAAAGCCAGACACTACTTTTGTAATGATTTCTGGGCATGCAGATATAGACACTGCAGTAAGTGCCTTAAAAGACGGTGCTTATGATTTTATCTCTAAACCGATTGATATTAATCGATTGATTACCAGTGTTAGAAATGCTTTAGATAGAAAAACTCTTGTTCAAAAAGCGAATACTTTACAAAAAGAAAATACCCAACTGAAGAAAAAAGTAAGCAAAAAATACCAAATGATTGGTCGTTCTTCTGCACTTACCAAAATTCAGGAAATGATAGAAAAAGTAGCACCTTCTGATGCTAGAGTACTTATTACCGGACCAAATGGTGCTGGTAAAGAATTGGTAGCACACGCCATTCATAGCCAAAGCGAACGAAACAGAGGCCCTATGATTGAAGTAAACTGTGCAGCAATTCCTTCGGAATTAATAGAAAGTGAATTATTCGGACACGTAAAAGGTTCTTTTACGGGAGCTATCAAAGACAAGCAAGGAAAATTTGAATTGGCAAATGGTGGCACTATTTTTTTAGACGAAATTGGCGATATGAGTTTGGTGGCTCAGGCAAAAGTACTTAGAGCATTACAAGAAAGCAGAGTTTCGCCAGTAGGAAGCGACAAAGAGATAAAAGTAGATGTAAGAGTAATAGCCGCAACCAATAAAAATTTACAAAAAGAAATAGCCAACGGAAAATTCCGTGAAGATTTATACCACCGTCTTTCTGTAATCGAAATTTATGTACCATCACTAGACGAAAGAAAAGAAGACATTCCGCTTTTGGTAGAGCATTTTTCTCAAGTAATTGCAGACGAACAAGGTAATGCCGTGAAAATCTTTGACCAAAAAGCAATAGAAGCTTTGCAAGAATTTAGCTGGACAGGTAATATCAGAGAATTAAGAAACGTAGTAGAACGATTGATTATTCTAGGTGCAAATCCTGTAACTGCGGAAGATGTAGCTGCTTTTGTAAGGAAATAATAATTCCGACGACGGAAGATTTAACAAAAACATATAAAACCATACTATTTTGTGTGGTTTTTCTTATTTTTAGCCTTTAAAATAAAATTCATGAAAAAAATAGGTTTACTTTTCGTAGTTTTTAGTCAGATTGCTATTGCACAAACATTCACCAAAATAGATACTTTAAAAGGTTCTGATACTAAATTCAGAAATTTTTGGGATGTAAAAAAGTACCGACTTTCTGTAGAGCCCAACATTTCAGAAAAATCTCTGAAAGGAAGCAATAAAATTGAGTTTACCATTACCAAAGATATCCTTAATCCTACTTTCCAAATAGACCTACAACAACCTATGAAAGTAGAGAAACTTATCGCAAGTTTCCCAACGATTGATGGTTTCAAAAGAGATGGAGATTTTATTTACATTAATGCCAAAAAGAAATTTAAAAAAGGTGAAAAATACACCATCGATATCGATTATTCTGGAAATCCTAGAATTGCAAAACGTGCACCTTGGGATGGTGGTTGGGTTTTTACTACCGATAAACAAGGAAATCCTTGGGTTACGGTAGCGCAGGAAGGAGACGGAACTAGCCTTTGGTTGCCTTCAAAAGACATTTGGAATGACGAACCAGATAACGGTGTGGAAATGAAGATTATCACCCCGAAAGACTTAACAGGTGTAGGAAATGGAAAATTGATTTCCAAAACTACAGAAAATGACAAAAACGTTTTCGTTTGGGAGGTTAAAAATCCTATTAATTTGTACAATTTAGCTCCAGTAATTGGAAAATTTGCTCATTTTTCTGAAATCTACAATGGCGAAAAAGGGAAGCTCAACTGCGATTATTACGTCTTGGATTATAATTTAGAAAAAGCAAAAATTCAGTTTCAACAAGTGAAATCTATGCTAAAATCTTTTGAATATTGGTTTGGGCCTTATCCTTTTTATGAAGACAGCTATAAACTGGTAGAAACTCCACATTTAGGAATGGAACATCAATCTAATGTAGCGTATGGAAATCATTACTTAAACGGTTATTTAGGAAGAGATTTATCTGGAACAGGAGTTGGTTTAGCATGGGATTTTATCATCATTCACGAAAGCGGACACGAATGGTTTGCCAACAACATTACCGCAAAAGACCAAGCTGATATGTGGATTCACGAAGGATTTACTTGTTATTCTGAAACACTTTATACAGAGAGTTTACTCGGAAAAGAAAAAGCGGAACTTTACATCAAAGGAATTAGAAATAATATTCAAAATGACAGCCCAATTATTGGAAAATATGGCGTAAGAAACGAAGGCAGTGGCGATATGTATTACAAAGGTGCCAATATGCTTCACACCATTAGAACTGTAATTAATGATGATGAAAAATTCAGACAAATTTTAAGAGGTTTAGGTAAAGATTTTTACCATCAAACGGTTACTACAAAACAAATTGAAGATTATATTTCTAAAAAATCTGGCATTAATTTTTCTAAAGTTTTTGACCAATATCTTAGAACCTCCCAAATCCCAACTTTGGAATATTCCCAAGAAGGAACTACGCTGAAATACAGATGGACTAGCACCGTAGAAGGTTTTGACATGCCGATTAGAATTAACGGAACGGAAACAATTTCTCCTTCTAAAGATTGGAAAACAGTTACTCTAAAAGATGGTTCTGAGGTAAAATTTGATGATAATTATTATGTGAAGTACAAGAAAATGTAATACTAAACATTGAAAAAATTTCGGCTCCTACGGAGCCGAACTTATTTTAAATTTTTACGATTTCAGTACAATTCTAAAGGTAGTACCCTTTCCTACTTCGGATTCCGCAATTTTGATATCGCCATTGTGGTATTCTTGAATAACGCGCTTTGCCAAAGACAAACCCAATCCCCAACCTCGTTTTTTGGTAGAATATCCTGTTTTAAAAGCATTTCTAATTTGTGCGTTGCTCATTCCAGAGCCAGAATCTTTGACATCAATCAAGATATTTTTGTTCTTATAATAAAGATTTATGGTCAAATTTCCTTCGCCTTTCATCGCATCTACAGCATTTTTAACCAAATTTTCAATTACCCAACTTATCAAAATTCTATTGTGAGGAGTAAGAACTTCCGATGAAGGAGTTTTTAAATCAAAAATTACTTTTCTAGAAATTCTTGACTTTAAATAATCAAAATTTTGTTGGATTGTTTCCTTTAAATTCAAATCATTCAGCTCTGGAACCGAACCAATTTTAGAAAAACGCTCAGAAATGGTTTTTAAACGATTGATATCTTTATTAATTTCTACCAAACCATCTTCATTTCTATTTTTATCAAGTTTCATAATCTCAATCCAACCAATCATAGAAGACAATGGAGTGCCAATTTGGTGTGCTGTCTCCTTTGCCAAACCTGCCCAAAGCATAGATTCATCAGACTTTTTAATGGTACGCAAAAACCAAAACGAAAACAACAAATAAACACCGATAAACAAGCCTAAAGCATAAGGATAATACCTAAGATAATTTAACAAATCTGAATTGTCGTAAAACACAAACTGATTATTAAAATTGGGTAACTGAATCTCAAACGGAGGATATTTGTCTTCCATTTCATTGATTTTTTGCTTCAGTTTTTCTGGATTTTTCAGAATATCATCCGTAATATTTTTACTTTGAATCAAGTTTTTATTCTTGTCTGTTACAATAATCGGGATATTTTCATTTTCATTGATTACAGAAAGAGAAATCTCGTCCATTCTAGAATCAGGATTGCTGCTGTATTGAAAATATTTTAAGGCATAAGCTAAAGATTGAATTCTCTCAGATTCTTTTTCTCTAAGATGATTGATTAGAAAGTTAGAAGATACTGCTATACCAATCACAATGATGGTAAGGAGTGTAAAAACAAACCAATTATTAATTCTGGAAAGAAGATTTTTTCTCAAAACAACTTAAATATTTACGATTTTTGATTTACAATTTACGATTTAAATAATTCAGCTACTTTAAAACGTTCAAAACATTATATAGTGCATTACTAAGGTCTGTTGCCTGATAATTATTCATAATAATAGAAAAAACATAGTTTTTACCCGTTTCAGAAGTGTGATATCCAGTAAATGCTCTGCTGTCTTTTATGCTTCCACTTTTCATTTTCATCCCGTTTCCCATTACCGGAAAACCATCATAATAAGCCGAAAACCATGGTTGTTTTTTTGCCCAAAGAAGTGCCTGAACTTCCGCTTTTGCCGAAGCATAATTCTGTGGCGAAAGTCCGCTTCCATCTACAAAATTAATCATTCTTTCGTCAATTCCTTTGTCTTTCCAGAAAGATTTTAGGTATTTCATTCCGCTTTCGAAACTAGGATTTCCCGTTTTCTCTTTCGCCATTGTTTTCACGAAAGTTTCCCCAAAAAGATTAACGCTTTTCTTTAAAAACCAATACACTATTTTGTCTAAAGTAGGCGATTTATATTCTAAAATCACTTTATTATCAGGAAATGAAATCGGCTTTTCACCATTGATTATTTTTTCAGAATTAATCATTATTTTTCCTTTGAAATCTATGTTTTGTTTTTTCAATTCCTCTGCTAATTCTATTGCCAATTGTTTGGGAGGATTAGGCATTGCGCCAGAAACTTTCATCGCTTTTGCTGGCAAACTTCCGTTAATATACGCCACATCAGAATACGGTGCTGTATAGATAATACTTTTGTCTGAACTGCCTTCTGTTTTTAATTCATTCACCCATTTTACATCGTTCAAATAAGAAAAATTTTTAATTTCTTTGCCAAAAGTATTGACTTCAAAAACATTTTCTCTCCAATTTACGCCCCAAACTCCAGCCCCATAATAATTACCCATATCATTCCAAGGCCAACCACCTGGTATTTTTTGAAAATCAAAAAAAGTATCATCTATAATTATATCTCCAGATATTTTAGAAATTTTGTTCTTTTTTATGGCTTCTATTACTTTTTGTTTAAAATTTTCTGCTTTGTAACCTTCAAATCTGTCATTTCCTAGAGTAGGATCACCGTTTGAAGTAATGTATAAATTACCATCAAAAGCTATTTTGGTCTTGTATTGATAATCCTTCCCTAAGGTTTCTAAAGCTGCAGCTGCGGTAAAAACCTTCATCGTAGAAGCGGTAGAAAGTCCTTTTTTAGATTGATAATCGTAGATTTGATTGCCATTTTCGTCTGTTACATAAAAAGATAGGCTGCCAGAAAACATAGGTTCAGATTCTAAAAGCTGTTTTACTTTGTCATCTAATTGTTCTGGAATTGATTTTTGAGCTAAAAAAGCTTGCGAAACCACAAAAAAAAGTAAAAAAAGGCAATTCTTCATTTCGAAGTGATTTTAAATAAAAAAACTATTATTCAATTCAAAGATAAATAAAAATATCTTCTTTAAAATCTAAAAACACAAATTGTATTTAAAACTCGACTTTAATATTTATTTTAAAATTATTAAATTCGTAAAATAAAAGCTGATTTTTATCAATTTTTTAATAATAATTCAATTTTTAACATTTTCAAGCTCATTTTGTATGTAAATTTGTATCAACAAAAACATAAAACTTAAAAGTCATGTCATACACAATTGTAGGGCTTTTTCCAAGCCAAGAGTTCGCAAAACCAATTTCGGAAGGTTTAGAAAACAATGGTTTTAGAAACGAAGATTACATCATCTATCACGAAGAAAAAAAACAAGCTACAAAGTCTTTTTGGAGTAAATTCTTCACCGAAAGCATAGATGAAGAAGCTACCTCTGTAGATTCATTAATCGTAAGTGTAGCCATAAAAAATGAGCAAGACTTAGAAAATGCTAAAAAGGTTTTCAATGAGAACAAAGTAGTAAACAAATATATCTTAGAAGATGTAAATTTCGAAAAAGCAACAGACTTAGATTACATAAAAAAAGTAGTTGGTCTAAAAGCAAAAGCCTTAATCTATGCTATGCCACAGGTTAAAACATCTAACTCTGATATACATACAGGTATTTCTTCTGAAGTTACCGCATAAAAATAAATTTTTTCAAAATTATTTCATATCAAATTAATTTTTTCTACAAAACCCGATTTTTTTAATTCGGGTTTTTTCTTTTAAGAGATAATCACTTTCTTTTGTCATCTTTTTTTTGTATTTTCGTTAAGTTAAAATCACTTCCGAAGATGGTATATGACCTAGAAAAAGAAAATAAAGAAATACAGCAACGCTATAAAAACCTGATTTCTAATACTTACCGAACGCTAGACGAAGAGCAAAACAAAATCATAAGAAAAGCTTTTGATATTGCACTAGACGCTCACAAAGACCAGCGAAGGAAAACAGGCGAACCTTACATCTATCACCCAATAGAAGTAGCAAAAATTGTTGCCAACGAAATAGGTTTAGGAACTACTTCTATTGCCTGTGCACTATTGCATGATGTGATAGAAGACTCTGAATACACTTATGAAGATTTAAAGAAAATTTTTGGCAAAAAAATAGCAGATATTGTAAATGGACTTACCAAAATATCGGTAATGAACCATCAAAACATCTCTGTACAATCCGAAAATTATAGAAAACTTCTTCTCACGCTTTCCGAGGATTTCCGTGTAATTCTCATCAAAATTGCAGACCGTCTGCATAATATGAGAACACTAGAAAGTATGCGAGATGATAAACAGAAAAAAATAGCTTCTGAAACCATCTATATTTATGCTCCGCTAGCGCACCGTCTCGGTTTGTATAATATTAAATCTGAACTTGAAGATTTATCTCTAAAATACAATAATCCAGACGTTTATTATGATATTGCCAATAAATTAGAAGTTGCCAAAGATCAGAGAGAAAAATACGTAGAAGAATTTAAAAAAGAAGTTTCGGAGCAACTGAAGGAAGAACATCTAAACTTCACCATCAAAGGCAGAGCCAAAGCTATTTCTTCTATTTATAGAAAAATGCTGAAGCAAAATGTCTCCTTCGAAGAAGTTTATGACAATTACGCCATTAGAATTATTTATAAATCTGATGCTAAAAACGAAAAATTTATCGCTTGGAAAATCTACTCTATCGTTACAGATTTATACCACAGCAATCCTCAAAGAATGCGAGATTGGATTACTAATCCTCGTTCTACAGGATACGAAAGTTTACATTTAACAGTTCTCGGGCCTGATAAAAAATGGATAGAAGTACAAATTCGGTCTGAAAGAATGGACGAAATTGCAGAAAAAGGAGTTGCTGCACATTATAAATACAAAGAAGGTTTCAAGCAAAATTCTGACGATAGAAATTTCGAACAATGGGTTTCGCAGATTAGAGAAGTAATAGAACAACAGCAAAATCTCTCTACTTCTGAACTCCTAGACAATATCAAACTGAATCTTTACAGCAAAGAAGTTTTTGTGTTTACACCTAGAGGTGAGATTAAAATCCTTCCCGTAGGCTCTACCGCGCTAGATTTTGCATTTTCTGTACACTCAGATTTAGGAATGAAATGTCTTGGCGCAAAAGTAAACGGAAAATTAGTTCCTATTTCTTATGTTCTGCAAAATGGCGACCAGATAGATATTTTATCTTCTCAAAATCAAAAACCTAAACAAGATTGGCTAGACATTGTAATTACTTCTAAGGCTAAATCTAGAATTAAGGCCGCGCTTAACTCAGAAAAAAACAACCAGGTTGCCGAAGGAAAAGAAATTTTCCAAAGGAAATTAAGACACGCCAAAATCAATTTTACAGAAGAAGAAGTAAATAACATACAGAGATATTTTAATCTAAAAACATCTCAAGACCTATTTTTAAAATTCTATGAAGGCAGTTACGATACCACTGATCTCAAAAAATATGTAGATTCTAAAAGTGCCATCAAAACCTTTTTACAAAAATTTAGAAAATCATCTCCTACAGCTTTTGAAGAAACGCCAACTACAGACTTAGACCTAATCGTTTTCGGGAAAGATGAAGAAAAACTGAATTATAGCTTTGCTAAATGCTGCACTGTGATTCCTGGAGATAAAATTTTTGGGTTTATTACGATTTCAGATGGTATAAAAGTGCATAATGACAGTTGTCCTAATGCTATTAATCTGCGTGCCAACTATGACTACAGAGTAATGCCTGCAAAATGGGTAAACGAACAACGATATAGCAGTAGAGTAAGAATAGAAATAGAAGGAATAGACAGAAAAGGTCTGGTAAATGATATTACAGAAGTTATAAGCAATGCTATGAGCATAGATATGAGAAGTATTTCTATAGAAAGTCACAATGGTATTTTCTTAGGAACCATAACTCTAGAAGTAAAGAATAAGAGCCAACTAGAAGAAACACTGAAACAATTAAAAGGCGTTTTTAGTGTAACAACCGTAAAAAGAATGTAAACAATGATTATTACCAATTATTTCAAAAAATTCTTCCAAATTGCACAATCCTCAGGAAATTTACTAATCATCTGTGTCATTTTATCTCTTTTGATTGCTAATTCTTCTTTAGGAAGTAACTTTCAAGAATTATTAGATTTTAAATTAGGCAGTTATAGCATCAGTCTTTGGATAAATGATGGATTAATGACTATTTTTTTCCTTTTGGTAGGATTAGAAATAAAGCGTGAGATTTTAGAAGGTGAGCTTTCCAGTTTCAAAAATGCTACATTACCCATATTTGCAGCACTTGGCGGAATGCTAGTACCAGCAGCTATTTTCTATTTTTTCAACCAAGGTTCTAAATACGAAAACGGTTGGGGAATTCCTATGGCTACAGACATTGCGTTTTCTTTGGCAATCATTTCTATGCTGGGGAAAAGAGTTCCCGTATCTATCAAAATTTTTCTGACTGCATTGGCAATTGTAGATGATTTAGGAGCAATCGTAGTTATTGCCATTTTTTACACCGAAAAAATAGAAACCACGTATCTATTGCTTTGCGGTTTGGTTTTATTCATTTTAATTATTTTAAATTTCTTTAAGGTAAAAAGGCATATTTTTTATTTAATTCCTGGGGTTTTTCTTTGGTATTTTATGCACCATTCTGGCATACACGCCACTATAGCAGGTGTATTATTAGCATTTACTATTCCTACTAATGAAAGTGATACAGAAATTTCTCCGTTAGAAAAACTAGAAGAAAAACTACACACGCCAGTTAATTATTTTATCATGCCACTTTTCGCACTAGCCAATACCAATATTAAATTTCACAACGGTATGGTAGATGGTTTATTTACCAATTTCGGTTATGGAATTATCTTAGGTCTGGCATTAGGAAAAGTAATTGGAATCAATTTATTTTCTTTTATTGCCATTAAATTAAAGTTAAGTGATCTACCTAATAACAGCAAGTGGTCTCAGATGCTAGGAGCCGGATTATTGGCAGGAATTGGCTTTACAATGTCTATTTTTATTGCCTTACTTTCTTACAAAGGAGAATTAGAAATACAAGAAGAAGCCAAATTTGCCATTCTGGTAGCATCTGCCATTTCAGGATTTATGGGATATTTTTTATTAAAAGCAATATCCGATAAACATAATTCATTAGACCACGATTAAAATAAGCATTCACAAATTCAAATACAGATTTAGAAAAAATTTGTATCTTTACTCTCCGATTTTTTTAAAATGGAAAAAGAATTAAAAATTAAATTTTCTCAGATAGCATTCGAAGATTTATCAGATATTGAAAGACAACTTTTCGAAGCATCTAAAAAAGCCAGAGAAAATGCATACGCACCGTATTCTCATTTTAATGTAGGCTGTGCTGTACTTTTAGAAAATGGTGAAATCATCACCGGAAACAATCAAGAAAATGCAGCTTATCCTTCTGGATTATGTGCAGAGAGAGTCACTATTTTTCATATAGGAGCTAACTATCCTGATGTGAAAATTTCAAAATTATTTGTAATAGGTGGCCCTTCTAGATTAGAAACATTCAGTACCGCTACTCCACCTTGCGGAGGATGCAGACAGAGTTTATTAGAATACGAAACCAAGCAAAACCATCCTATAGAAATCTATTTTTCTGGTTTAGAAGGCAGCGTTTACAAATGCAACTCTGTAAAAGATTTACTTCCGTTTTCATTTGACGCAAGTTTTTTATAAAATATTAAAAATCCATCTGTTCGCTAGCTGATGGATTTTTTTATTAAAATAGTTTCATTAATCATAAATTAAAATATATCTTTGCATTGCTTTTGGTTCCCGCCATAAACGACGGGATGTAAAAGGGAATTTGGTGTAAATCCGAAACTGTCCCCGCAACTGTAAATCGTATAAAAATCGGAAATCCGAAATTTATTAATTTTCTACAAAAAACCATTGTTTCATTTTAAAACGATATGAGAAGGTGTAGAAAATGCGAAAGTCAGGAGACCTGCCAAAAACAGTCCAAAAAATCAATACTTTCGGAGGAAAAGTAGAGAAATTCAAAAGAATTCACTTGATAAAGTGTTTTCCAAAATTTCTGTATTACTTTTTTTAGAGGCATTGATTTTTAGAATGTTTAACTAAAAATCAAAAAAAATGAAGAAAAACCTAGTCTTTGCAGGTTTATTATTTGTGACGGGCGTATCGCAAATGACTGCACAAGAAAAAGAAGGTAACATACCCGAAGTTACCATTGCTGCAAAATCTAATCAACAATTGTACAAAACTGGAAAAAATGTACAACTCATTACTACTAAAGATTTAGAAAAGTACAAAGGTCAAAATCTGAGTGAAATACTATCCCAAGCTTCTGGTTTTCAAATTACTGGAAATTTTAACAACAATACCGAACCAAAATCTTTGAAAATAAGAGGTGGTAAAATGGCTAATGTACTCATTTTAATAGATGGCGTTCCGTTCAAAGATGTTACAGGAAACGATTATAACGCTGCTGACCTTAGACTTTTTGCTTCTGAAAACATCGAAAGTATAGAAATTTTAAGCGGAGCTTCTTCTGTTTTATATGGCTCTAATGCTACGGTTTCTGTTATTAATATCAAAACTAAGAAAAATTCTCAAAAAACAATTGAAGGAAGAATTGGAGCTAGAATTGGTAGCTTCGGAACTTTTTCTCAAAATGGTATAGTTAACGGAAAAATAGACAAATTCACTTATCAAGTAAGTGCATCTAACGAAAAATCTGACGGTATTTCTTCGGCTGAAGGACCAGATTCTTTTGATAAAGATGGCTACGAAAAACAAAATATCAATACTATTATTGGAGTGCAATTAGGAAAAGTAAATCTTAATTTCAATGGTGGTTATCAACATCATTTGTATGATTTTGACAATGGTGCTTTTTCTGATGGAACCTACAGAGGAAATGATGAGCAACTTTTTGGAGGCATCAATGCTCAATTTCAATACGGAAAAGGAAACTTAGTCTTCAATAGCAGAATTAATGGAAATGATAGATTGGTACAAAATTTAGCGG
>ERZ650300.678-NODE-678-length-20560-cov-19.352841_pt1 | contig 20560 bp, 18 predicted proteins | sample MGYA00376236_ERZ650300 | MGnify/ENA primary metagenome ERZ650300 (study PRJEB26733, sample SAMN07839303) | wastewater metagenome | biome: urban; feature: wastewater treatment plant; material: waste water | place: USA: North Carolina | collected 2016-04-28 ...
CCTTCGAATGCCGGAATCAAAATCCGGTGCCTTGACCAACTTGGCGACTCCCCAATAATCGTTTTCGCTTCGCTACGCCGCCCAGCTTTGCAGCGGATGCCTGTCCAGCCCTGAGGCCGCCCAGACTGCCCAACCGTGCGGAGCAGATTCGACGACTTGTTCTGCTTTTTCCTTCGAATCGAAGGGCGCGAAGATGCAAGCCCCTGAACCGCTCATTCTTGCCGCCCCGAACTGGGACAACCAAGCGATAGCCTCAGCCACTTCGGGAAACTTCTTGCAGACCGTTGCCTGCATGTCGTTTCGCGTTGTCTGCATCGCGAAGGCCCGCATTATTAGGATTTCACTATCGCGTGTCAACTCTGCGGCCGAAAAAATTGCAGCGGTCGGCACGCTGACCGGCGGCGCAACCACGACATACCAAGCCGGCGGCACACTCATGGCCTGTAGCTTTTCGCCGACGCCTTCGGCAAAGGCGGTCTCGCCGAAAATGAAGAAAGGCACGTCTGCGCCAAGGGTCAGGCCAATTTCCTGCAAACGGGCGCGGGACAGGCCACAGCCCCACAAGCGATTCAGGGCGAGCAACACGCTGGCCGCATCGGAGCTGCCGCCACCAAGCCCTCCACCCATCGGAATCCGCTTGAGAACACCGATATCTGCGCCGTAAGCGCTCCCGCTGGCGGCCTGCAATGCCCTGGCGGCACGCACGACGAGATCGGAGTCGGCGGGAACACCAGGCACGTCGGTGGTACGCACGATGGCCCCGTCGTCGCGACGACGGAGGGTGATCTCATCGCCCCAGTCGAGCAGACGAAAAGCGGTCTGCAGCAGATGGTAGCCATCCGGGCGCCGCCCAACGATGTGCAGAAATAGATTGATCTTGGCCGGCGCGGGCACGCGGAGCGGGAGATTCGGGTCGAGTTCGGGCAGGGTCATAAGTCGGACATCAGGGGTTCCAGGCATCGACGATCAGGCGCAGGCGGGTGTCGCCACGATGGATGTCGATCTTGCGCGGCAAGGCGTCGGCGCCTTCGTCGGCGTATTCAGTGTATTCGATGGTCCACCCCTGATCCACGACGCGGCGCAGGCGCCCCAGCGCATCCACCTCGCGAACTTCGGCGCTTTCGCCCGGCCGGGCGGTAACCCAGCGCGGGAGTCGGGCAAACGGGGCTTCGACCCCGAGCAGCGCCTCGCCCAGTTCGGCGGCCGAGGCCGCTTCCGAGCGACGTCCGTCGGCTAGGGTCATACGTGCGCCGCGTCCATCGGCCTCAAGGCGCGCCAGCCCCTGGCCCAGGGGTCCGGTAAACAACCACGCGTCGCGCTCGACGTCGTGCTGCCAGTCGAGCCCGACCGCGGCGGTGCGCTCGCCATCGCGCACCTGCAAGCGGCCTTCGATCACGAAACTGCGCATTTCGGCCATCGCCGGACGTTCAACGGGCGGCGGACGCACAACGGGAGCGGCGCAGCCGGCAATGGCGAGCGCCGCAGCCAGAACGAGAATTTTCACGGCAAGGATGTCAGGGCTTGAACTTCTTGATCACATCGGCCAGCACGGTGTTTTCCGGATGGGCCTTGGCGGCTTCGCGCCAGGTTTTGACGGCTTCGTCGCGGCGGCCGAGCATCCACAGCACTTCGCCGAGGTGGGCGGCGATCTCCGGATCGGAACGCAGCCCGAAGGCTTTTTGCAACTGCTCCAGCGCACCGCTCAGGTCGCCCCGCCGATACAGCGTCCAGCCCAGACTGTCGATGATGAAGGGATCGTTCGGCGTCAGCGCGAGCCCCTTGCGGATCAAGGCCTCGGCCTCGTCGAGACGCTGATTGCGATCGGCTAGGGAATAGCCAAGGGCATTGTAGGCATGGGCGTGATCGGGCTTGAGGGCGATGAGCTTGCGCAGCCGCCCCTCCATCGTTTCGACGTGCCCCGTCCGCTCGGCCGTCAGCGCCGATTCGTAGAGCAGATCGATATTGTCCGGATCGCCGCGAAGGGCTTCGTCGAGCACCGCGAAGGCGTCGTCGTTGCGGTTGGCGTCGCGCAGCAACTGGGCTTCGATCAGCACGTATTGCGCCCGCTCGCCGGCCGGCACCTCGCGTGCAATCGACTGCAGATGCTGCCGTGCCTCGGCCAGTTTGCCGCGACCGGCCAGCACCTGGGCGATACGCGCCTGGGCAGGCACAAACTGACTGCCCGGCTCGACGGCCTTATACCAGCCGATCGCCTCGTCGCTGCGCTTGGCGTCCTCGGCAATCTGCCCGAGATACATGCGAATCGTGTCGGGATCGCTGAAGCCGAGCGTCAGCAGGTGCCGCAGATGCTTCTCCGCCGCGTGCCGGTCGCCTTGCTGCATGGCCAGCAGCGCCGTCGCATGAACCACATCGCGGTCGTCCGGCGCGCGTTTGAGAAGCTGCTCGAACTGCTCCCGGGCCGGGCCGAATTGCTTGGCCGCCACCAACAGGCGCGCCAGCGTGATGCGCGGCTCGCGGGCTTCCGGATTGCGATCGACGTAAGCACGCAGGGATTCGATGCCGTTGCCGGGAAATTGCTCTTGCTGCAACTGGGCCTGCAGAATGATCGCCTGCTCCCAGTCCGGTCGCAGGCGCAACGCACCTTCGAGAGCGGTGCTCGCGCCGGCCACATCGCCGGCCAGATAGGCGGAATTGGCCCGGGCAAAATGCGCTTCAGGCCGATCAAGATAAGGTTCGGTGAGCTGGATCACGAGGCGATGAACCAAAGCCTTGTCGGGGATGCGCGACAGGCCGCGATTGAGCCCCATCAGCGCGGGGCCGATCTTGTCGCCCTGGCGGGCCAGCGCCACCGCAAGCTGGGTCTGCAATTCTTCGATGCGCGCGCCACTCGCCGCGGCGCCGGAAGCCAGTTGCTGGGCCTGGAGCGAGCCCGGATCGAGTTCCAGCCATAAGCGCGACGCCTCGCTGGCGAGATCGGCCTGACGCGAAAACACCGCGATCTCGGCGGCGCGCCGGGCAATCCGCGGATCGCGAGTGCGCCGCGCCAGATCGAGGTAGGACTGGGCCGCCATCACCATCTGGCCGCGTGCGCCCGCGACCTCGGCCAGCATCAATTGATACAGGATCTGCGGTGTCAGCTCCTGGGCCGGGTAAACCGACTTGCCACTCTCGACCTCGTCGGGCACGTCGTCGGACTGCTGGGCATGGGCAACCCCGATCAGCAGGGAGCCAGAAACGATCAGCGAGGCAAGCAGGCGGGCCGGACGCACGGGACGGGAATAGGGCTTCATCAAATACTCGGGCAAGACATTCGGAACGATGCGATGGAGACAAATGCCGGCTCGACAAACCGGCACCGGCATGACGTACAAAAGCCACGACAACGCGGACACATCGGGTTGGATCACACCGCTACAATTGGGTTCGCCCGATGTTAGGCGCTTTCCGGAAGCCCAGCAAGCAAGCCCCTTCCGGGCCCATCGCCCGTCATTCGCCTTCTCCGCCACTTCCGTTTCGCCATGCCCGAACTGCCCGAAGTCGAGACCACCCGCCGCGGTATCGCCCCCGAACTCACCGGACTCACCGCCACCGGCGCCATCGTCCGCAATGGACGCCTGCGCCTTCCGATTCCGACCGACCTCGACGCCCTCCTGGCCGGCCAGCGACTCCTCGCCGTCGAGCGCCGCGCCAAATACCTCCTGCTGCGCTTTCCCGACGGCAGTTTGCTGGTGCATCTTGGCATGTCCGGCAGCTTACGCATCGTGCCCGTCGCCTCACCGCCCGAAAAGCACGATCACCTGGACATCGTCTTTGGACCTAGGGCGCTGCGCCTGCGCGACCCGCGGCGCTTTGGCCTGGTGCTGTGGCAGGCCGGCGACGCACCGCATCCACAACTCGCCGGGCTCGGCATCGAACCGCTAGACGACGGTTTCGACGGCGCCTGGCTCCACAAGGCCAGCCGCGGACGCAAGACGCCGGTCAAGCTGTTCATCATGGACGGCAGCCAAGTGGTCGGCATCGGCAATATCTACGCCTCGGAAAGCCTGTTCCGCGCCGGCATCGACCCGAGCACGCCGGTGGGCGAACTTGGCCCGCGCCGCTGCGCCCGCCTCGCCGCCTGCATCCGCCAAACCCTGCAGGACGCCCTGGCCGCCGGCGGCAGCACCCTGCGCGACTTCGTCGGCAGCAACGGCTCGCCCGGCTACTTTCAGCAACAGTATTTTGCCTACGGACGCGACGGCCAAGCCTGCCGAAACTGCGGCACGACCATTCGCAAGCGGATCATGGGCCAACGCGCCACCTTCTATTGCCCACGCTGCCAGCGCTGAAAGCGATTCCGGTCGACAGCGATCCCGTTTATGCTATGAATATCGGAAAATCACGCCGACGACGCGGCACTTGCCAGGAATAAAGCTCGTGAAAGACGCACACATGCTCGCTGAACACTTCTCCGCCTACACCCAGTGGCGTGGAGACGTCGCCTCCGGAATCGGGGAACTGCGCAAGTGGTTGCAGTTGAATGAGATCGGCGACGCCCAGTCCGACCTGCGCCTGCAATACCTGCTCGACCGCCTGCGCGAAGACAAGCTGATCGTTGCCTTTGTCGCCGAGTTTTCCCGCGGCAAATCGGAACTCATCAACGCCGTGTTCTTTGCCGGCTACGGTAACCGAATCCTGCCCTCCAGCGCCGGCCGCACCACCATGTGCCCCACCGAACTGCAATGGAAGGAAGGCGACAAACCCGAAATCCGCCTGCTGCCCATCGAGAGCCGCAAGACCCACGCCAGCATCACCGAACTCAAGCGCTATCCGGAAGAGTGGCAGATCCGCCCGCTCGACACCAGTTCGGCCGAAAGCCTGCAGCAGGCCCTCGCCCAGGTCGGGGAGACTCGGCTGGCCAGCGTCGCCGAGGCTGAAGAGCTGGGTTTTCCGATCGACGACAGCGGCGATCACGGCATCCGCCCCGACGCCGACGGCAAGGTCGAAATCCCCTTGTGGCGCCACGCGGTCATCCAGTTTCCACATCCGCTGCTCGAACAAGGACTGGTCATCCTCGACACCCCGGGCCTCAATGCCATCGGCGCCGAACCCGAACTCACCCTCAATCTGCTGCCCAACGCCCACGCAGTGCTGTTCATCCTCGCTGCCGACACCGGCGTCACCCAAAGCGACCTGGCGGTCTGGCGCGAACACGTCAATGCCGGTCGGCGCCAGCGCGGCCGCATTGTTGCCCTCAACAAGATCGACGGCCTGTGGGACGGCCTGCGCAGCGAAGCCGACATCGAACGCGAAATCGCCGGACAGGTGGCCAGCGTCGCCAGCACCCTTGAGATCGGGCCGGAGCAGGTTTATCCCGTTTCGGCGCAAAAAGGCCTCGTCGCCAAGGTCAACGACGACGCCGAACTCCTGGAACGCAGCCGCATCCTGCAACTCGAACGCGCGCTCTCCACCGAACTGCTGCCGACCAAGCGCGACATCGTCCGCGACAACACCTACGGCGACATCACCGACATCGTCGATCGTTCCCGCGAACTGCTCAATGCCCGCCTCACCGGCCTGCAGGAACAGCTCCAGGAACTCACCGACCTGCGCGGCAAGAATCAGAATGTCATCGAATACATGATGCGCAAGGTGCGTTCCGAGAAGGACGAGTTCGAACAGGGCCTGCAGAAGTATTACGCCGTGCGCAGCGTGTTCTCCAACCTGTCCAACAACCTCTTCGGCCACCTGGGTCTCGACGCGCTGCGCGACGAAACCCGCCGCACCCGCGAAGCGATGCTCGACGCCGCGTTCTCCCGCGGCCTTCGCGAAGCAATGAAAGGCTTCTTCCAGCACCTGCGCAGCAACCTGCACAAATCCACCGAAGAGATCGGCGAAATCTCGAAGATGCTCGACGCCATGTACAAGCGCTTCACGGTCGAGCATGGTCTCAAGCTGGCTGCGCCCACGGCCTTCTCGACGCTGCGCTACGAAAAGGAAATCGAGCGCCTCGAAGCCGCCTTCAACAGCCAGTTCAACACGGTGCTGACCATCGTCACCACCGAAAAACACACCCTCACCCAGAAGTTCTTCGAAACCGTCGCGGTCGAAGCACGCCGGACCTTCGAAGTCGCCAACCGGGATGCGGAGCAGTGGCTGCGCGCAGTGATGGCGCCCCTCGAAACCCAGGTGCGCGAATATCAGCTCCAGCTCAAGCGGCGCCTCGAAAGCGTCAAACGCATCCACCAGGCCACCGATACCCTCGAAGACCGGGTTCGCGAACTGCAACAAGCCGAAGAATTGCTCTTGCGCCAACTGAACCAGCTTGGCGAGCTCGCAACGCGCATCGAGCGGGCTCTCGGCGTGCCTTCGGCCAACGCGCCCACGCCTTCTGCATTGGCCGCCTGACCGCGCCACCAACAACAAAAATCCGGACGCCCCTTGCGGAGCGTCCGGATTTTTTATGGCATGGCGCTGCGCACGAAGCGCATCCGCCGACTACTTGTCGGCTGTCAGCTTGAGGAACTTCTCCATCAGTTCCTCCTTGCTTTCCGGATGTTCCGGATTGAAGGGGATGCAATCCACCGGACAGACCTGCTGACACTGGGGTTCGTCGAAGTGACCGACACACTCGGTACACTTGTTCGGGTCGATGATGTAGATCTCGTCACCCTGGGAAATGGCGCCATTCGGGCACTCGGGCTCGCAGACGTCACAGTTGATGCACTCGTCGGTAATCATCAAGGCCATTTTGCTTACTTCCTCGCTACTTACTGTTTATTGATCTTATTTTGCAACCGGGCCAACACACCGGGCTGCACAAACTTGCTCACATCGCCGCCAAGCCGCGCAATCTCGCGCACCATCGTGGCCGAGATGAACATGTATTCGTCGGACGGCGTCAGGAACACGGTTTCGACATCCCCATAAAGCTTGCGGTTCATACCGGCCATCTGAAACTCATACTCGAAATCCGACACTGCACGCAAACCCCGCAGAATCACCCGGGCACCATTCTGATGGAGAAAATCCATCAACAGGCAGGAAAAACCCTGCACTTCGACGTTCGGATAATCCGCCAACACTTCGCGGGCGATCTCCACGCGCTCGTCGATGCTGAAGATCGGACCCTTTCCTCCGCTCGCCGCGACCCCCACGATAACCCGCTCGAACAGCCGCGCGGCGCGCCGGACCAAATCCTCGTGTCCGCGGGTGAATGGATCGAAAGTCCCCGGATAAACCGCGATACCGTCCCTCATCTTGCAGCCTTTCCCTGTCGGCGGAAGCGCACGATTGTCACGCCGCACGGACAAAGAGGTGGTAATACACCTGTCCGGCCGTCCCGTGCTTGATTCGCGTCAATCGTTCTATGTTGTCTATTGGATACTCCGCTTCCACATAGACCAGCCCCTCTTCACTGAGGAGGCCCGGCAGGAACGGCGCAATCCGCTCGATCCAGCCGGCCCGATAGGGCGGATCGACAAACACCACGTCGAAGGGCTGACTCGCGGAACGGACGAATTTTAGCGCATCGCCCCGCACAATCTGTACACACGTCGCACGCAGGGTTTTTGCGTTGCTCTGCAAGGCCGCTGCGGCGACCGCATCCTGCTCGATCATGACCACCTTTTCGGCGCCGCGCGAAGCCGCTTCGAAACCCAGCGCGCCGCTGCCCGCAAACAGGTCGAGGCAGGTTCGGCCGGTCAGATCCTGGCCCAGCCAGTTGAACAGGGTTTCTCGGACCCGGTCCGGGGTCGGACGCAGACCCTTGACGGAACTGACGTCGATCAGCCGCGAACGCCAGTCGCCGCCGATGATGCGGATTCGACTCAATGTGCGGCTCCGTTCCTGGGCGACGCGGTCTTGTCGCCGTCTCCGCCGACCACCACGGTGACGAGGTGATCCGGCGAAACATGACGCTTGAAGGCATCGCGGATCTGCGCCACCGTCACCGCGCGGACTTTGTCGCGCCAGGTGTCGAGATAGTCGAGGGGCAGGCCGAAGCTGCCGATCACCGCCACCTGTTCGAGCATCTTGCGGTTGGAGTCGAGACGCAGCGCAAAGCCGTTGATCAGATTGTCCTTGGCCGCCTGCAGTTCGGCCTCGGTCGGCCCCTTGGCGAGAAACGTGTCGAGGGTCGTACCGACCACACGCAGGGCATCTTCGCTCTGGCTACCCTTGGTCTGCAGGCCGATCTGGAAGGGGCCGACGTCCCGCTGAGGCATGAAATAGCTGTACACGCTATAGGCATAGCCGCGCTTCTCGCGCACCTCGCCGGTCAGCCGCGAGACGAAACCGCCGCCGCCAAGGATGTAATTGCCCACCAGCAAGGGGAAGAAATCCGGATCGCCGCGGCGGATGCCCGGCTGACCGATTGCGATATGGGCCTGGGCCGACGGATGCGGGACGCGAATCGTCTGGCGCTCCGGAAGCGTGGTGTTGATGTGCTCAGCCGGCACTTCGCCAGCCGGCAGACCTGCGGTGAGGCGACTGGCGATGGTTTCCGCCTCGGCGCGGGAGACGTCGCCGATGATGCTCACGGTGGCCCGCGCCGCGGTGTAGTAGCGCGCATGAAAGGCGGCAATCTCGTCGCGGGTCAGGGATGCCACGCTATCGACGGTCGGCATGCGACCGTAGGGATGATCCGGGAACACCGCCGCGGCAAAACGCCGCGACAGGATGGAATCCGGCTGGGTGTCGGCTTCCTTCAGGCCGGCGATGGTGCGCGCCTTTTCACGCTCGACGGCCGCGGCCGGAAAGACCGGCTGGCGGATCAAGGTGGCAAGGAGGTCGACCGCGCCATCGCGCTCGACCGGACTGCTCAGGGTACGCAGCGACAGCGACGCCCGATCCATGTCGGCCCCGCCGCCGATCTGGGCGCCCAGATCGGCAACCCGGTTGGCGATGGCGTCCTCGTCCAGCGAACCGGCACCGGATTCCATCAGGGCCCGGGTCAGCCCGGCAATGCCGGCCTTGCCCGCCGGAGCCTCGGCGCCGGCGGCGCGGAAATCCACCTGCACGTCGACGATGGGCAAGGCGCGGCTTTCAACAAAGAACACCTTGGTACCGCCAGGCGTGGTCCAGGTCTGGATTGCCAGACTGGCGCGGGCCGCAGGGGCGGCGAAGAGGGTCGCAACGGTCATCGCGAGGGCGAAGCCGAAACGTTTGCTATGGGGAATCATCGATTAACCTCGAAACAGGACAGGCAGCGGGAGCGTTCAGTGGTGGTGCGGCGCGGCAGCAGCGGCCTTGGCACGGGCCTGCGGGTCGATCGGCAGCGGATCGAGCTGGGCCACGGTGAGGGTGTCGTCGCGGAAATACTTCTTCGCGACGGCCTGCACTTCCGCGGCGCTCACGGCACGAATGCGTTCGAGCATTTCCGCGTCGTCCTTCCACGACAGACCGACCATTTCATCCATGCCGATTTCCATCGCCTGCCCCATCAGCGAGTCGCGCTTGTAGACCTGTCCGGCAACCGCCTGGACCTTGACCCGCCGCAACTCGTCCTCGGACACGCCGTCGTTCTGGATCCGCGCGATCTCGGCACGCAGCGCGGCCTCGACGTCGGCCACGCTCTTGCCCTGGGCCGGCGCGCCGTCGAGGATGAAGAGCGATTCGCCGCGGGCGGTGCCGTCGTAGCCCGCGCCCGCCGTCACCGCCACGCGGCTGCCGCGCACGATGTTCTTGGCAAGGCGCGCGCCGTCGTAACCGTCGAGCACCGCGGCGAGCACCTGCAGCGCGTAGAAATCGCCGTCGGCCTTGACGTTGCGCAGGGTCGGCACGCGCCAGGCAAGCGCCACATAGGGCAGATCGGCCGGGGCCTTGACCACCGTGCGACGGGTGCCGGTCTGCTCGGGTTCGACCAGCGGCTTGCGGGCCGGCAGGGCACGCGTCTTGATCTGCCCGTAGCTGCGCTGGGCTTCCTTGAAGACGTCCCGGTGATCCACGTCGCCCACCACCACCAGCGTCGCGTTGTTGGGCACGTACCAGCGTTGATACCAGTCGCGGGCGTCCTGAGCGGTCATGTTGTCCAGGTCGCTCATCCACCCGATGATCGGCCGGCGATAGGGGTGAGCCTGGAAGGCGGTGGCCATCAGCTGCTCCACCACCAGCGAGCGGGGCTTGTCGTCGGTGCGCAAACGGCGCTCTTCCTTGACCACCTCGATTTCTTTCTTGAAGGAATCGTCGGTGACCTGCAGATGGGCCATGCGATCGGCTTCCAGCGCCATCATCTTGCCCAGCGCTTCCTTCGGCACCTGCTGGAAGTAGGCGGTGTAATCGTAGCTGGTGAAAGCATTGTCGCGACCGCCGACGGCGGCCACCTGCTTGTTGAACTGGCCCGGACCGACCCGCTTGGTGCCTTTGAACATCATGTGTTCGAGCAGGTGGGCCACCCCGGACGTGCCATCCACCTCGTCCATTGCGCCCACCTTGTACCAAACCATATGCACCACCGACGGCGCCCGCCGGTCTTCCTTGACGATCAGCTTCATTCCATTGGGAAGCGTGCTCTCGAAAGGGTTGGCCAGGGCCGACATGGGAAGGGCCACGGCGACGGCCGCGGACAGGACGCCGGCAACGACGCCGATGCGCAAACTGCGATTCATCATAGGCTCTTGAAGCATCTGGTAAAATTGAAAATTGATGGTTGCCGGCCGCAGTATCGGGTCCAGTCGGATCCGATACTGCGGGCTTGATGCCGCGCGGATCATAGCGGCATTCCGGTGGCCCGGCCAATCGGGCAGCGTGGGGTATTTCCACCCGCAGCCCGTCCCGATCGAACTCACTCTGACCCGGCTCCTCATGTTTGGTTTCCTGAAGAAGACCCTCAAGGGTGGCAATACGCCTCCCGAAACGCCCGCAGCGGCGCCGGAAACGCTGGCGGCTCCGGCGCAAACCGCGGCTGTTTCCGCGCCGCCCCCCGTCGTCGCGGCCCCCGAAACCGCGCCCCGCCCCGTTTCCAACCCGGCTCCCGAACAGGAGAAAAAGCGCTCCTGGATGGACCGCCTGCGCTCCGGCCTGTCGCGCACGCGCGAACAGATCGGCGGCGGGCTCGGCGGTCTGACCAGTCTGTTCTCGCGCCGCAAGATCGACGAGGAATTCCTCGAAGAACTCGAAACCACCTTGCTGATGGCCGACTGCGGCGTGGATGCCACCCAGCACCTGCTGAAGGAACTACGCCTGCGCTGGAAGCGCGACAAGCTCGAAACCGCCGATCAGTTGCAAAGCGCGCTGGCCGAAGGCCTGCTGTCCATTCTCGCCCCGCTGGAGCAACCCCTCGAAATCAGCGGCCACCGCCCCTACATCATCATGATCGCGGGCGTGAATGGCTCGGGCAAGACAACCTCGATCGGCAAGCTCGCCAAGCACTTCCAGAACGAAGGCAAGAGCGTGCTGCTGGCCGCCGGCGACACCTTCCGCGCCGCCGCCCGCGAACAGCTGATGACCTGGGGCGAGCGCAACGGCGTGGCCGTCATCGCCCAGGAATCCGGCGACCCGGCCGCCGTGGTGTTCGATGCCATCAGTGCCGCCCGCGCACGCAACATCGACATTGTGCTGGCCGACACCGCGGGCCGTCTTCCCACGCAGCTGCACCTGATGGAAGAAATCGCCAAGGTCCGCCGCGTCATCCAGAAGGCGGAGCCCTCCGGGCCGCACGAAGTCCTGCTGGTGCTCGACGCCAACATCGGCCAAAACGCGCTGCAGCAGGTCAAGGCCTTCGACGCGGCCATCGGCGTCACCGGCCTGGTCCTCACCAAACTCGACGGTACCGCCAAAGGCGGCGTGGTGGCGGCCATCGCCCGCCAGAGCCCCAAGCCGCTGCGTTTCATCGGCGTCGGCGAACAGATCGACGACCTGCAAACCTTCCGGGCCAAGGAGTTCGTCGAAGCGCTGTTCACGCCCCTCGGCAGCGGCAAAAACGAAGCTGGCTGAATACCGCCGTCCCGAGTGCAAAAAAAGCCGCTGCGGCATTGCCGTCAGCGGCTTTTTCATGGGGACGGCCGGGTTCAGGCCGGCAGCAGACGATCCAGTTCGGCCACGATGCGCTCGGCGGCCTTGCCGTCCCAAAGAGCCGGACGACGGCCGTGCTTGCCCTGGCCGGCCAGTACCTTGCCCGCTTCTTCGAGGATGCGTGCAGGGTCGGTACCGACCAGCACGTTGCTGCCTTCGTCGATGGTCACCGGACGCTCGGTGTTTTCGCGCAGGGTGAGGCAGGGAATGCCCAGCGCGGTGGTTTCTTCCTGCAGCCCGCCGCTATCGGTCATGATCAGCGCGGCATCCTTCCACAGATTGAGGAACTCCATGTAGGACTGCGGCTTGGTCAGGACCACGTTGGGGCCGAGATCGAGACCGAACTTTTCGAGATTGCCGCGGGTCCGCGGATGCACCGGAAAGATCAACGGCAGGTCGACGGCAATCTGCTTGAGCGCGCCGGCAATGCCGCGCAGGTTGGCTTCGTCATCCACGTTGGACGGACGGTGCAGGGTCACCACGCCGTACTTCGGATACTTGGCTTTGATGGCCTCGGTTTCCATGCCGCTTTTGTCCGCGGTGTCGAGCTTGTCGCGCTGGAACAGCAGGTTGTCCACCATCACGTGGCCGACGTTGAACACCACATCCTGACGCTTGCCTTCGCGCAGCAGGTTGTCGACGCCGGCCGGTTCGGTGCAGAAGAACCAGTCGGAGATGCTGTCGGTGACGAGGCGGTTGATTTCCTCGGGCATGCGCATGTCGCCGCTGCGCAGGCCGGCTTCGACGTGGACCACCGGAATGTCCAGCTTCTTGGCATCGATGGAACACGCCAGCGTCGAATTGACGTCGCCCACCACCAGCACGCAGTCGGGGCGGGCCTTCTGGCAGATTTCTTCGAAGGCCACCATGATCTTGGCGGTCTGGGTCGCGTGGCTGCCGCCACCGGCTTCCAGGTGGTAATCCGGCTTGGGAATGCCCAACTCGTCGAAGAAGACGTCGCTCATCTCACGGTCATAGTGCTGGCCGGTATGGATGATCCGAAACTCGAAGCGGTCCGCGCGGGCCTGCAGGGCGCGCACGATAGGGGCGATCTTCATGAAGTTGGGACGCGCGCCGGCAACGAGGTAGATCAGCGAACGGGACATACGGGGCTCCAGAGCAGAATGACAGGCGCGCATTATCACGCGCCGCCGCAAGGCTTTACGAAGAAATAATTGTCAGAAATGCACAAGCAATGGCGCCGGATCGATTCCGACCGGCGTCACGCGAATTTTTCGCACTCGGCCAGCGGTTTCCCGGCCAGATCCTTGGCCGACAACAAGGGCGTGATGCCCTCCAGCGGCCATACGACGCCCACGGTCGGATCGTTCCAGGCGAGACTGCGCTCGAACTGCGGGGCGTAGTAGTCGGTGGTCTTGTACAGGAAGTCGGCCGAGTCGCTGGTCACCAGAAAGCCGTGGGCAAAGCCCGGCGGAATCCAGAACTGGCGGTTGTTCTCTTCGGACAGTTCGATTCCGACCCACTGACCGAAGGTCGGGGAGGATTGGCGCAGATCCACCGCCACGTCGAACACCGCACCGCGGGTGACCCGCACCAGCTTGCCCTGGGCTTGTTCGATCTGATAGTGCAGACCGCGCAGCACGCCTTTGCCCGAGCGGGAGTGGTTGTCCTGCACGAAGTTCGGGCTCAGCCCGGTGGCGTCGTGGAAGACCTTGGCGTTGTAACTTTCCATGAAGAAGCCGCGGGCGTCGCCGAACACCTTGGGTTCGAGGATCAGCAGGTCCGGGATGGCGGTCGGGATCACTTTCATCGGAACACCCTCAGTTAAAAGACTTTTTCTTCGAGGATGCGCAGCAGGTACTGGCCGTAGCCGTTCTTGGCGAGCGGGGCGGCGAGCTTCTGCAGATGCGCGGCGTCGATCCAGCCGGCGCGCCAGGCGATTTCTTCGGGGCAGGCGATCTTGAGGCCTTGCCGCTTTTCGATGGTCTGGATGAACAGGCTGGCTTCGAGCAGGCTTTCGTGGGTGCCGGTGTCGAGCCAGGCGTGGCCGCGGCCCATGACTTGCACGTCGAGGGCGCCCCATTCGAGGTACTGGCGGTTGACGTCGGTGATCTCGAGTTCGCCGCGGGGGCCGGGCTTGAGGTTTTTGGCGATGTCGACGACCCGGTTGTCGTAGAAGTAGAGGCCGGTGACGGCGTAGCGGCTCTTGGGGAGCTTGGGCTTTTCTTCGAGGCTGATGGCGTGGCCGTCGGCGTCGAATTCGACGACGCCGTAGCGCTCGGGGTCGTGCACCGGGTAGGCGAAGACGGTGGCGCCGCCGGTTTGCTGGTTGGCGCTGCGCAGGCCGCCGGCGAGGTCGTGGCCGTAGAAGAGGTTGTCGCCGAGCACGAGGGCGCTGGGGCCGTTGCCGACGAAGTCTTCGCCGATGATGAAGGCTTGGGCGAGGCCGTCGGGGCTGGGTTGGACGGCGTACTGCAGGCTGAGCCCCCACTGGCTGCCGTCACCCAGCAGTTGCTCGAAGCGCGGGGTGTCCTGGGGGGTGGAGATGATGAGGATGTCGCGGATGCCGGCCAGCATGAGGGTGCTGAGCGGGTAGTAGATCATCGGTTTGTCGTAGACCGGGATGAGCTGCTTGGAGACGGCCAGGGTGGCGGGGTGCAGCCGGGTGCCGGAGCCGCCGGCGAGGATGATGCCTTTGCGTTGAGTCATGGTGCTGTCCGTTTCAGATCGTGTCGGGTGTGGGGGGCTGACGCCGCGCCTACAGGATTTCGGTGAGCATGCGCTCGACGCCCTGCCGCCAGTCGGGCAGCACGAGGCCGAAGGCCTGTTGCAGTTTGTGGGTGGCGAGCCGGGAGTTGGCCGGGCGCCGGGCGGGGGTCGGGAAGGCGCTGGTGGGCACCGGCAGGATGGCTTCCGGGGCGACTTTGATCGGGACGCCGCGGGCGCGGGCAAATTCGATGACGTGGCGGGCGTAGCCGTGCCAGGTGGTTTCGCCCCCGGCGACGAGGTGGTAGGTGCCGGCCAGATCCGGGTTGGCGAGGGTCATCCGGGCGGCGTGGGCGGTGACGTCGGCGAGCAGTTCGGCGCCGGTGGGGGCGCCGTGCTGGTCGTCGATGATGGTGAGTGTGTCGCGCTCGGCGGCGAGCTTGAGCATGGTCTTGGCGAAGTTGCCGCCGCGCGCCGCATACACCCAGCTGGTGCGGAAGATGAGGTGGCGGCAGCCGCTCTGGCGGATGAGCTCTTCGCCTTCGCACTTGGTGGCGCCATACACCGAGAGCGGGCCGGTGGGGGCGTCCTCAGCCCACGGGGCGCTGCCGCTGCCGTCGAAGACGTAGTCGGTGGAGTAATGCACGAGCAGCGCGCCCAGGGCGGCGGCTTCGCGGGCGAGCACACCGGGGGCCAGGGCGTTGAGGGCGCGGGCGAAGTCGGGTTCGCTTTCGGCTTTGTCGACGGCGGTGTGGGCGGCGGCGTTGACGATGAGGTCGGGGGCGACGGCCCGCACGGTGGCGGCGAGGCTGTCCGGGTGGGCGAAGTCGCCGGAGAGGCCGGGGGCGCCGTCGTGGTCGAGGGCGATGACTTCACCGAGGGGGGCGAGGCTGCGCTGGAGTTCCCAGCCGACCTGGCCGTTCTTGCCGAGGAGGAGGATCTTCATGGGGGTGGGCGTCGGGAAGAGGGAATTGGGGAGTGGGACGCGACGGGTCTTCCCCGTCGCGCAGCCACAATTCAGCTGCGGCTCTCGTAGTTCTTCTCGACCCACTCGCGGTAGGCGCCGCTCTGGACGTGGGCGACCCATTCCTGATTGGCGAGATACCACTCGACGGTCTTGCGGATGCCGGTTTCAAAGGTTTCGGCGGGGCGCCAGCCCAGCTCGCGCTCGATCTTGCGGGCGTCGATGGCGTAGCGGCGGTCGTGGCCGGGGCGGTCGGTGACGTAGGTGATGAGGCGGCTGTAGCTGCCAGCGGCGTCGGGCTTGAGCTCGTCGAGGAGCGCGCAGAGCGTATGCACGATTTCGATGTTGGGCTTCTCGTTCCAGCCGCCCACGTTGTACACCTCGCCCGGCTTGCCGGTTTCGAGGATGGCGCGGATGGCGCTGCAGTGGTCGGTGACGTACAGCCAGTCGCGGATCTGCTGGCCGTCGCCATACACCGGCAGCGGCTTGCCGGCCAGCGCGTTGGCGATCATCAGCGGGATGAGCTTCTCGGGGAAGTGGTAGGGGCCGTAGTTGTTGGAGCAGTTGCTGGTGGTGACGGGCAGGCCGTAGGTGTGGTGCCAGGCGCGCACGAGGTGATCCGACGCGGCCTTGCTGGCGGAGTACGGGCTGTTGGGCTCGTAGGTCTTGGTCTCGGTGAAGGCCGGATCGTTGGGGCCGAGGGAACCATAGACCTCGTCGGTGCTCACGTGATGGAAGCGGAAGGCGGCCTTCGCGTCGGCATCCAGGCTCATCCAGTAGCCGCGGGCGGCCTCCAACAGCGTGAAGGTGCCATTGACGTTGGTGCGGATGAAATCGCCCGGGCCGTGAATCGAGCGATCCACGTGGCTCTCGGCGGCAAAGTGGACGATGGCCCGGGGCTGGTGCTGGGCGAGCAGGCGGTCGATGAGCGCCCGGTTGCAGATGTCGCCCTGCACGAAGATGTGACGCGCGTCGCCCTTGATGGAGGCGAGGTTCTCCAGGTTGCCCGCGTAGGTGAGGGCGTCGAGGTTCACCACCGGCTCGTCGCTCACGCGCAGCCAGTCGAGGACAAAGTTTGCACCGATAAAGCCGGCGCCGCCGGTAACGAGAATCATCGAAAATCCTTGGGAAAGCTGATCATGGCGCGAGCGGCGCGGCCATCAGAGGCCGCCAGCCGCGCCGGAAGGTGGGGGATTATGACACTTCAGGCCACGCCGGGTCAGGCTGGACGCGCCTTGAAGGACATCGGCAGGCAGTTTGGGCGCGGGGATCAAACTCCTGCCATCTCGTGCCGTTATAAGCGTCGGAGCGGGTTTTCAAGCGCAATCCGCTGTTTTGGCGCGAGAGAGGCTGGCAGAGCATGATGAAATTCATCGGGGCGGATCCGCAAGGCCTGCTGCGGGAGGTCTTCGTGCCGGCCGTCGTGTCATTGCTGCTGTCGATAACGGTGGGCTGGCTGGCCATCCAGCGGATCGACGAAGCCAACCGGGCCGGGCGGGAAAACGCCTTCGTCCTCGAGACCAACGAGATCACGCTGAAGATCGAGGAGCGCTTCAAGGCCTATCGGCAGGTGCTGCGCGGCGCCCGGGCGCTGTTTGCGGCGTCCCAGGAGGTGACCCGCGCCGAATGGCGGGATTACGTCACCGGGCTGCGCCTTCAGGCCGACTTCGGCGGCATCCAGGGCGTCGGCTTCGCGGTGCAGGTGCCGGCGGCACAACTGGCGAGCCACGAGCAGCGGGTGCGCGCCGAAGGCTTCCCCGATTACCGGATCAGCCCGCCGGGCCGGCGCGACATCTACAGCGCGATCGTCTATCTCGAACCCTTCGACTGGCGCAACCAGCGCGCCTTCGGCTACGACATGTACTCGGAGCCGGTGCGCCGCGAGGCGATGGAGCGCGCCCGGCTTCTCGGCGTGCCTGCGCTGTCGGGCAAGGTGCGGCTGGTTCAGGAAACCACCACCGACGTCCAGGCCGGCGTGCTGCTGTATCTGCCGGTGTTCCGCACAGGCGCGCCCCTCGAAACCCCGGCCCAGCGCGCCCAGGCCTTCGTTGGCTGGGTCTATGCCCCATTCCGGCTCGGCGACCTGATCGTCGGCACCCTCGGCGAGTCGACCAGCCGCATCCGCATCTACGACGGCCACGGGGAAGAACCGGCCGCACTGCTCTTCGACAGCGACCCGAAACGCACCGCCGACGGCAAGGGCCTGACGCGCAAGGCGGTGCTCGAACTGGACAACCGGGTATGGACGCTGATCTTCGACGAAGCGCCCCAGCTGGCCCGGGGGCGCGGCAGCGCAACGGCCGAGAAGACCGCCGTGGTGCTGATCGGTGCGCTGTTCGTGCTGCTGGCGGTGTCCTTCACCGCGGCCCGCCAGCACGCCATCGCCCTTGACCGGACCAGCGCCTCCCTGCGCGCCAGCGAAGCCCGCTACAGCGCCCTGGTCAACCTCTCCCACGACGGCATCGCCTCCCTTGACCGGGATCTGCGCTTCACCTTCCTCAACCCGCGCCTCAACACCCTGCTGGGCTACCCGGACGGCTACCTCATCGACCGGCGCCTCGACAGCCTGTGGCCTGCCGCCGATCCGCCCCGTGTGCTGGCGCTGGTCACCCGGCTGCGCCAGGGCAAGGCCGCCACCTACGAGCAGGAGCTACGCCGGGCCGACGGCGGCCTGCTCACCGCCATCGTCACCGATGCGCCGCACCTGGACGCCGCCGGCAACCTGCAGGGCGCCATCCTGACCATCACCGACATCTCGGAGCGCAAGGCCTCCGAGCAGCGCATCCACTACCTGGCCACCCACGACGCCCTCACCGGGCTGGCCAACCGAGCCCAGTTCCTCGACCAGATGAACACCAGCCTGCTGCTGGCGATGCGCCACCGCACGCGCTTCGCGCTGCTGTTGCTCGATCTCGACCGCTTCAAGGAGGTGAACGACACCCTCGGCCACGCCGCCGGCGACGCCCTGCTGATCGAAGCCGCCCGCCGCATGCAGCAGGGCCTGCGGGCCAGCGACCTGCTCGCCCGCCAGGGCGGCGACGAATTCATGGTGCTGCTGCACGACGTCCACAGCCCCGACGAAGCCGAAGCCGTCGCCGGGAAGATCCGCCAGGCCATCCGCCAGCCCTTCACCCTCGAAGGCACCGAGCAGCACATCTCGGTGAGCATCGGCATCGCCCTCTACCCCGAGGATGGCACCGACATCGAAACCCTCACCCGCCACGCCGACGCCGCCATGTACCGCGCCAAGGCGACGGGACGCAGCAAGACCGACCTTCCTGCCCGCATCACCCCCGGGAACGCATAGAATCCCGTCATTCACCCACGCGTCCAGTCCAACCGGAGACCCCATGTCCCGCCACACCAAGATCGTCGCCACCCTCGGCCCCGCCTCCTCCGATCTCGCCACCCTCGAGCGCCTGGTTCAATCGGGCGTGGATGTGGTGCGCCTCAACTTCTCCCACGGCACCGCGGAAGACCACATCCGCCGCGCCAGCCAGATCCGCGAAGCCTCGCTCCTCGCCGGCCGCCCGGTGGGCATCCTGGCCGACATGCAGGGCCCCAAGATCCGCGTCGGCAAGTTCGAGGAGGGCAAGATCACCCTCGTCAAGGACGCCCCCTTCATCCTCGACGCAGCCCTCAGCACCCCCGGCGACGCCCACCGGGTCGGCCTCGATTACAAGGACCTGCCCCGCGACGTGAAGCCCGGCGACGTGCTGCTGCTCGACGACGGCCGGCTCAAGCTGGGCGTCGAGCGCGTACTCGGCCACGAGATCCACACCCGCGTGAAGGTCGGCGGCGAGCTCTCCAACAACAAGGGCATCAACCGTCAGGGCGGCGGCCTCACCGCGCCGGCCCTCACCGCCAAGGACATGGATGACATCAAGACCGCCGCCCAGATCGGCGTCGATTTCGTCGCCATCTCTTTCCCCAAGAGCTCGGCCGACATGTACATGGCCCGCCAGCTGCTGCGCGCCGCCGGCAGCAGCGCGGTGCTGATCGCCAAGATCGAACGCACCGAAGCCGTCGCCAACCTTGAAGAAATCCTCGACGCCTCCGACGGCATCATGGTGGCCCGAGGCGACCTGGCCGTCGAAGTGGGCGACGCCGCGGTGCCGGCCCTGCAGAAGCGCATGATCCGGCTCGCCCGCGAGCGCAACAAGCTCACCATCACCGCCACCCAGATGATGGAATCCATGATCCTGAGCCCGGTACCCACCCGCGCCGAGGTCTCCGACGTGGCCAACGCGGTGCTCGACGGCACCGACGCGGTGATGCTCTCCGCCGAAACCGCCTCCGGCAAGTTCCCCATCGAGGTGGTCGAATCCATGGCGCGCATCTGCCTGGAGGCCGAGAAGTCCGCCGAGGTCACGATGGACCGCGACTTCCTCGACCGCATCTTCACGCGCATCGACCAGTCCATCGCCATGGCCGCCATGTGGACCGCCTACCACCTCAAGGTGAAGGCCATCGCGTCCCTCACGCAAACCGGCTCCACCGCCCTGTGGATGAGCCGCCTCAACAGCGGCGTGCCCATCTACGCGCTCACCCCGGAAACCTCCGCCCGCAACCAGATGACGCTCTACCGTGAGGTCTATCCGCTGCTGATGTCTCAGGTACACGCCGACCGCGACGTGCTCCTGTGGGAAGCCGAACAGATCCTGCTCGAGCAGGGCGTGGTCACCTACGGCGACCTCATCGTGCTCACCATCGGCGAGCCGATCGGCGCCGCAGGCGGCACCAACACCATGAAGATCGTCCGCGTGGGCGACACGCCCAAGCCGGGTATCGTGTAACCGGTAACGCCAACAAGCAAATCTTGCTCCGGCCGGGTTCGCAGTCGGCATGCCGGCACGCTAGAATTCGGTTTTTTACGCCTACACCCGGCCGGGCTCACCGGCCACCGGAGAAAACACATGTCCCTCGTTTCCATGCGTCAGCTTCTCGACCACGCCGCCGAAAACGGCTACGGACTGC